>Ga0187846_10001561_pt1 | contig 12885 bp, 25 predicted proteins | sample TC_taG_FD_161473 | JGI IMG/M metagenome (GOLD analysis project Ga0187846, IMG submission 161473) | Biofilm microbial communities from the roof of an iron ore cave, State of Minas Gerais, Brazil - TC_06 Biofilm (v2) | ecosystem: Environmental > Terrestrial > Deep subsurface > Cave > Wall biofilm...
GGACAGGATCGCCAGCACCTTCTCCCGAGGCGGCGGCGGCGGCGCGGCCCGCGTCCCGACCTGCGGCTCCCGCGTCTGCACCGCGCCGATCGTCACCAGAACCAGCTCCCGCGCCGGTCGCCCCCCCACGCGTAACGCGGGGCCGATGGCGTAGAACTGGCCCGGCTCCAGCTCCCGCAGGCGGCGCTGGTCCTCCTTCGTCACTAACCCCAACTCCTCGCCCGCCCGCTTCCGGTCGATGTCCTCCACGGCGAGCCCGATTAGTCGATTCCGGAGCTCGGCGGTCGCGTCCTTGGACATCTTCCCGATCCGCTGGGTCGCGAACACGGCGCAGAACTGCCGCTTCCGACCCCGGCTGGTGAGGCCCGTCATCGCCTCGAGCGAAGTCACATCGCGTCCGCCCTTGCCCGCTTCCGGCGCGAACTCGTGGCCCTCGTCCACAACCACGACACACGGGTGCCACAGCTCCTTCGGCAGGTTCACAAGTGCGTCGAGCGCGACTTTCACGCACACACGCCGCTGCGGGATCGGCATCTCGTACAGGTCGATGATCGCGGACACGCCGAGCTCCATCACGCGCCTGATCAGGAGCGGCATCGTGCGCGGGTCCGCCGCCGCTTCCCCGCCCTTGCCGACCAGCACGTAGTCGAACTTCTCCCGGAGCGTACTGAACTCGCCTTCGGGATCGAACACGAGGTGTTGGACCTTCCCGTGCGATTGCTCCAGGATGCGACGGGTCGTCCACGACTTCCCGCCGCCCGACGACGCCTGAAGCAGAAGCCGCGTCCGGATCAAGGTGTCGAGATCGAACGCGACCGATCGGCCCTGGGAATCGACGCCGAGTTCTATCCGCATCCGCCTCTCTCCCGCTTTCCCCCTTCACGATGCTCGTGCAGAACCTGCGTGCCGTAGACCCGCCGGCAGCACTCGGTGGAGCAGTACTCGTCCTCTTTCGCCTCGCGGGCGCACCCCTCCCGCGCGCACGCTCGGGCCCACGACCGCAGGCCCCCGCGGGTGTCCGTTCACATGAAGTCGCGGCCTTTGACGGCGACCTCGCCGGTGAGCGCGTTCACGAACCGCGTCCCGTCCGGAAGGGCGTTAATTTCGTCCGTCGTTAGCAGGCGCACCGTCGATGCCGATCTCCACCCATGCGCGCACGTCCCAGTAGTAGCGCCGGTCGCGCGTCCAGAACCGCTTCGGTTTGCGCCGCACGAAACAACGTACCGTGCCGCGCTCGACCCAAATATCGAGCCGCGTGCGATGCTCCCAATGCGCCAAACCATCGCGAGCCACGACGAACCGACCGTCATCGCCCATGAAAACCTGCACTATGCGACCGCGATTAGTTGTCATTCGGCGACTCCAGCGGGAGCGCATCCGCTGGCCGCTTCTTCTCTTTCTCCGGCAGGGACCCGAGACGCGGGTACACGGCGATGTTCAGTTCCTTCTGGATCAGCGTCATCAGGAGCGCCATCGGGGCCATCTCCTCCTCCGCCACGTCCCACGTGAGCCGGCACCCGCCGTCGCCCCGGCGCGCGATCACCGTCCCGTGATCCGGGAACGTGGCGACGAACGCCACTTCAGACGCGGCCGGCGGCCGCACGTGGACCTCGAACCCGACCTGGATCAGACGCCACATCCGGTGCATCGCCTCCGTGTTCGCCTCCGTCTCGAACACGTCCATCGTCACCCGGAACCCGCCGTCCCCTCTACGGCTCTGGACGTTCCCGTGCTCCGGGAGCCGGCCCACGAACGCGATCGTCTCGCCCGTCCGGAGCCCCACGTCCGGCGGCTGGTGTTCCCGCCGTTTCCGCTCGTGGATCTGCGCCTGCCGGACCTTGACCGGCTTCCGCACCCGTTTCCGCATCACTTCATCCCCCTCGCGATCTGCCACAGGCGCTCGTATTCGTCGTCCCCCAGCACGCTCCGGCACCATATTTCCCACTCATACGGATGCTCGGTAAAGAACGCGTGCTGGCTCCGGCAGAGCCCGATCCCGTTCTGCGGATCCCATCGCACTTTTTTATACCGCCGCGGCACGACGTGGGCCGCCTCTTCCGACGGGTGATGCCCATGGAACCGGCACATCGCGTCCCGCGCCCGGATGTCCTTCGACCACCGCACGTCGCGGCTGTCCCGCTTGATCCGGCTCCGGAGCGCCTTCACGGGCTTCCCCCGGAGCTGCGCCCGCTTCTGCCGGCGCGCCTCCCCGATCACCCACCGGTATTCCCCGATGGAGAGCCCGGAAACAGACTGCGCGAGCTTCCGCAGGGATGCGACTGTCACGGCCTGCGGCGGGCCAGACGCCCCATCGGTGCGCCTGTTTCGGGATGCCTTTATCCCGCCGAGTCGCTCCGGGAACCGTTCATCCGCCGCAGGCCGATCTCTCACAGACGCGGCGCTTCGCGCGCCCGCTCCGGATACGGTGCGGCGGCGGAGGGCAGTTCATCACCCGGTTCCCGCAATTTCTCCGTTTTCACCAGGATCGCGCGCCGCGGGTGGATGTCCTGGGCCACGTCGCGTTTCTCCATGTGCCGATACCCGCCCGTCGCGATCGCGACGACCTGCTCGGCGATGAATGACGGATCGACCTCGTACTCCACTAGGAACGTGTAGCGCATGCGATCCATTGTGTCCCCCCTTAGTGTGCCGTTTCGGGTGCCTGCGATCCGATCTGCGGCATCGACTCAAGCGGCGTTTGTTCCGACCGCGTCTCGTTCCGCGTGGCATCGGGCCGTCGCTTGCGGGCGTTCCTGAGCCGCCGCCTCTCCGGCGATCGGCGTGCGGCCTTGCGCTTCTTGCCGATCTTGCGGTTCGCCATGCTTCCCCCCTCCCTCCCGTGCGCTATTTCCGCCGCCTCCAGATGGTCCCGAAGCGTCGGTGTCTCCACGCCTTCCCTGCGTAACACCTGCGCGGTCGTCGTCACGTCGCCCGCACCGCCCGGAGAAGCGTGTCGAACGTCGCGTCCTCGAGGTCGGCGAGCGCCGCCAGCCACGCCGCCAAGTTGAGCGCCTCGCCTTTCGTCAGCTCCTCCGGGACTGGCATCATAATCGTCACTTTTTCCCCGCGCCTGCCGACGCCGAAGGTGTTCACCGGGTCCACGCTCACGTCCCCTTTCTCGCCGCCAGCACGACTGCGTACGCCTCGTCGTGCGTCTTCCCCCCGTGCTCAATGAGCGCCCGCACGGCCAGGACCTCACGCACCCCCATGCCGGGGTATTCCGGCGCGGATCGTCCGATGCTCTCGGCCATCATCGCCAGCGTGTGCTTGAACTCCTCATACCCGGACGATTCCGACGCGTGCGGCAACTGCCGGGACCCGTCGACCTTGTCCTGCGTGAGCTGGATCTGCTCCGCCCGCCGCCGCTCCGCCTGGACTGCTTTCACGCGCCTGAGCCACGCCGCCGGCGACGGCGCGATCTCGCCCTCGTCGATCATCAGCTTCGCCGCGTCCCCGGCCACGTCGTTCGGGTATCCGGCCAGAAGCGACCACGCCGCCTTGTGGGCTTGCTCGGAGAACCCGCGCTCGTACACGCCTTCGAGCCACATGATGATCTCACCGAACCTCTTCCGGTCCACCGCCCACCTCCTCGGCGATTGCCTCCGCCCGATCCCGCATTCGGGAATCGTACTTCCCTTCCAGCACCTTCAACGCGTTCCTGTCATTCGCGACCAGCCAATCGAAGTCGGCCCGCCAGCCGTGGTTCCCCGCGCCCCGGAGAAACGACGACGCGGCGATTCGTTGCATAACCTGCGTCCACCAGTCATAGTCCGGATGCTCACGGAGCCGGGCGCGCGCTTTTTCTTTCCTGCTGTCGGACAGTTGCAGGATGCGGGGTTTCTGCACAATATCGTTCCAGAGATCCTTCAAGACATCCGGGGTGGTGGGACCACCATGTCCCGAAGGGACAATGAAGTTAGTACTTGGTTCTAGTATTACTGGAGGTTCAAGTACTAGTACTGGTTCGGGAGACACAGCTGGTGCTCCCTGTTCTGCGATCGTTTGCTCCCTATTTTGACCGTCGTTTGCTCCCTGTTGCGGCCCAATAGGAGGCCGGGTTGTCTCCCTATTCGAATGGAATCTGGTGGATCGAAACATGGGTTTTAGGCTCCCGTTCCACAACGTGAGCCGATACTCCGTAGGCCGACCCGGACGACCTGGCGCTCCGGGTACGGCGGGACTCACAATCTCAATCAACCGTTTCCCGACAAGCACTTGGAAGATACGCTGGATCTGCCGCTCGGACCAGTCCGTCTCATACGCGAGCAGGGCTTTGCTTGGATATACGTTTTCGCCGAGCGGGTCGGCGTGGTCGGCCATCGCAAGAAGCACGTCCCGTTCCGGATGGGTGAGCCCTGCGAGCCGTCGCACGATGGCCTGCTGCCGGTTGCTCATTCGCCGTCCTCCGCGGTGAAGTGTGGTGGTTGCTCCGGAAGAAGCGTCGTTCCAACTCCGAAGCGCGCGTTTTCTCTAGAGCCGTTGCGTGCTCGATATCCCACCTGATGGTTGAGTGGTCCCTGCGCAAGATCGCGCCGATCTGCGGGAAGCTGAGCCCCCATCGCCGGAGAACGACCATGCAGGCCCGGCGCGCGCTTACAAGGTCGGCCGTCCGCCGCTTCTTGAGGAGGTCGACATCCGCTTCCTTCGCGATCCACGCGGTAAACGCACGCGCCCGGCTTTCGGGAAAGAGCCAGTTGGTCGGGAGGTGGCTGATTCTCGTCAGGAACGACACGGGGCCCCCCACGCGAGGCGTCGGCGGGGGTGGAGCGAGAGGCTGTGGCTCCCGCCCCGGGATCCCCGCCGGACGACAACGGCGCCGTCGGGACATCCTATTTCGCCGCACACATCGCGGCTCCTTGTGGATAACCCTGTGGATACTGTGGATTAGTTAGAATTTCACGCCGAAAGTTTCACGCATCAGGTTGACCACGAGCACGAGCGTCCGGTCGCTGAGCGCGATGCCCCGACCGCGTCCCTGCCGGAGAAACCCTTTCATTCGGAGAGCTTTTACATGCGTGAACACGGTGGACGTGCTCTTGAGCCCGACATCGTCCGCGATCGCGCGCACGGTCGGTACTTGGCCCGTGGCGCAGAACAGGCGAACGATGGACTCCAACACCGCCTTATCCTGGATCGTCGGCACGACTTTGGCTTCCCGGTGCTCGTGCCGACCGTCCACGGCGGGGATGGAGTCGAGCCGCTCGGTCATTTAAGTTCCTTTAGTGCCATGGCGTCATTGGTTCGTTGTCGTCGATGGATGCGTCTTTCTGACCGCTACCGTGACAAATCGCACACGGTAAGTACCGACCGTCTCCGCCAACACAATAACCGATCCCACGGCAAGCGGGGCATGGTTCCAGTTCTCTCTTCTTCCTAGCGTTGCTCGATCGCAAACTGCACCATTGGTGTTCTACCATCTTGATATCGAAGCAAATGAAGCCGCTTCCCGGGGAACGACTCTATCCACGCAACATATTGGTCTACCGTCCGCACCGGATCGCCAAGCGGCCAGCGCGCTCCTTCCGCCGTAATGACAAGCCGCCACGCGATTTTTTTGATGCACCACATCTTCTCGATAAGCTGGCGCGTCTCCGGGATAAGAGGTCCGCTGAAATCTAGCCACGCCGCGTCGAACCTGTAGGCGTTCCTGCCAAGATAGAATCGCGCGAGGTCCTCGAAGGTGCAGCGATGGAAACGCGGGACGAGTGATGTGCATAAACTGGTGGTCGCAAACGGCGGAGATGGAATCTGTTTCAGATTCGATTCCACCCCGGGCATTTTTCTAACTGCCGCTCGATAGATTGCTTCATTTCGTTCGATTGCTGTGATATACGTTCTTCGTAGCATATCGCAGTCTGACAACGGTGGCAACGGTTTGTGAGTATTCCGCTCGCGGATTTTCCCGTCCGCCCATTCGGCACTACCCGCCACAAAAATGCGTTCTACTTCCCTCTGCTCGATCAACGTCCGCTCAAACGCCCAGCGAAGCCCAGGCATTGTTAGGATAGAGAGTTTTTTTTCTAGTTGAAACCGCGAGAATAGATTGGTCACCGCGCCGCGCGGATCGTCCTTGGCACCATGCTTAGCTCGATGGAAGGTAATCCCCGAATCCGGATGCTTCAGCATCGCCACGCGATCAGCCAGTTCGTGCATCGTGGCATAGCGTAGCGCAGGACTTTGCGTCCATTTTTCTTCGTGGATTCCCTCGATGTCAGTTGGCAGGCTCATCTCCGCGCCTTCGCCGGTGCGGTCTTCTTCATGTCGGCGAGCCACACTTTGACACCCATCGCCACCTGCACGGTCAGCGCGGTGAGGTTCCGTTCGTTCGTCGCGGTTTCGACGGCGTCGAGAAGCTTCACATACCCGACGCCCGCATCATTCGCGAGTTTCAGGAGCTCGTTGATCTCGTCGGGCCGCAAGCGCCGGTCGGGGTCGTCCTCCGGTCGCTGCGCCAAGGTACCCACCAGAGAGAGCGGTGTCTGCGCCTGCGCACTCGCTGGTTCCGCGCCATGCACAGGTCCCAAAGGTCCCGTCGGTGTCGGTAAAGGTTCCGCCTCACGTATGGAGCCTAGAGGTCCTTCCGGCACGGGCGGCGTGAGTTTCGGCGGTTCAACTTTCTCGCCCTGGAGTTCGGCGAGGGACACGGTGGAGTCCAGCGTCAGGACCGGGATGGGCACGACCTTGTTGCCCTCGAGCCGCGCCATCCGCTCCCGGACGCGCAGGATCAACCGGTGGCCGGACACGGCGTCGGCCATGCGCAAGAGTTCGATCGTGCCGGCGATCTCTTGGTACGAATGTCGGCCGCGGGACTGGACCTGCCACACGCCGATGCCCTGGATCTGCGCGAGCGCGGGGACCATCACGTTCAGCCGGGTCGTGGGATCACACTCGCGGTCGGTTCCCTCCTGGCCGCGCACGCGACACACGCACGGAATGTCCGTGAGCCGCTCCCCCGTCTCGGGGTCGATCGCCACGACGCACGCGTCCTCCTGTGGACCGCCGGTGCACTTCCGCAAGAGTCCGCCCTTACCCCACAGCTCGAACCACGCATCGTACGAGAGCGCGTCCCGGGTGGGGAGCATGACCTCCAGCTCCGCCGCCGGCGTCACCACGTAGTACCGGTCCTCCTTCTGCGGGCTCTCGTGCACCTCGCCGCCGAGGACCGCGGCCACCTCGGTCAGCCGGTCGGCGTTCTCGCTACTGAACACCAGCGTCTTCGTCTTCGTCGGGTACGTTTTGCCGTTGGCCTGGACCATGAACCCCACGCCGATGCGTCCGAGGCGCGGGAACCGGATGGGGATGGCGGAACTATCTATCGGCATCGCGTTGCCTCCTGTCCCATTCCTCGCGGGTGATCATCCGCGTGGTGCCGCATTCACGGATCGGGATATTCGCCTCCAGGTTTTCTGCGGGTTTCGCGGATTGGAACCAGTCCGCAATCGCGTCCATCCACGTAGCGCGGCAGTCCTTGCAGACGCGAAGCGTGTAAAACTTGTATTGATGCTCCGGACCTGAAACATCCTTAAAAATCGGCTTGCGCAATCCGCGCCCGGCGAAATCCAGCGTGTCGTCCCGGACCCACTTCTGGAACACGCCGCGGATTGCGACTTCCACGAAAGGCACCTTCAACTCGTTCATCTCGTAGAAGCACGCCATCCACAGAGTCCGCAAGTCCGGATCCGGACCGTTGCCGCATTTCTGGCACTTATCGTTGCTCGCCATCGCGCTCCTTCCCGTGAAACGGGTACTTCTCGCCGTACCGGTGGCCGGCCTCGAACCCTGCAATCCATCCGTTGTTGTAGCTGTTGATGTCCGGGCCCAGCGCGCGCCGGATCTCGTCCGCGGCGAACTGCTCGCGCGCAAACCGCATGCCCTCGAGCACGGTGTTGTTGTGCATCACCGTGAGACGGTTGACATCGAGCCAATGACCGTGCTCCTCGCCGTATTTCAGGCCCAGATTGTAGGCTTTCTGCATCCATTCCCGGAGCAGTTTCTCGAACGCCGGTTCCGCGTCCGTCGCGGTTTTGATCAGTTCATCTATCGGGTGCATGGGATTCCCCCTCTTCCGCCAAAACTGCGGCCAAGCATGGCATGCACCACACATCGGTGAACCCGCCCGCCGGCGCGTCCGTGATCTCCAGCGTTTTCGCGTTCACCCACCGGTCGGCGAGGTAATCGCGCACGGTGCAGCACACGTCTCGACCGCACTTCCCGCACCGCTTCAGGATGTACGGGTGCGGATAGACGGCAAGGTCCATGTCCTCCGCGCGCACGGCGACATACACCGACCCGTCCTTCACGGCGTCGCCCTCGCCCGTCATGCGGGTGTCCCGAACGCGAGCTTTTCCTGGCCGGACCAGCAGTGAAACTTGAACGGGCAGTACGCACACGGGTAATCCGACCGCGCGAACCCCTTCGGTCGGTCTGGCATCTTCTCCCCCACCGCGATCGTCCGGACCTTGGTCAGCTCGTTGAGGAGCCAGAGCGCCCTCGGCTCGGAGTACGGGATCGCATACGCCTCGTGCGTGGGTTGGCCCTTGCGCGCATTCCGGGCGATATACAGAAGCGACGGCGTATAGGCCCGATACTCCGGCTCCGCCCGCTCGGTGACGGCCGCGTGCCGGAGCGCCCACGTGTAGAGCGTCGCTTGATCGAAGTGCTCCTGCTTCGGCAGGTACCCGAATTGCTCGGTCGTGACGGCCTTGATCTCCAGCACCCGCTTCGTGGCAGGATCGCACAGCACATCCAGCCGACCGGACACGGGGAACGGGTCGAAGTCCATCGTGAACTCCACCTTCCGCACCCGATCGGAGCGCGCCAACACGTTCGCGATCCAGTTGGCCGCGATGCCGGAGACCGCCATGTTGATCCGCTGTTCCATCGTGGTCGGTTCCCGAGGCGCGTTGTGGAAGTCGTACCAGATGCGGCGCCCGCAGCCGGAGTCCCCGATCGCGTACCCGACCTCGGAGGCGCGCATCTTCTCCCGTGCGCCCGGGTCCGATCCTTCCTGCCGCTTCTTCTCCGCCCACTCCTCGTCACGACGGGCCTGGTCGTCGAACACGGCTTTCTCGAGCAACGCCTCAAACTCGGCGTCGCGTTCGACCACCTGACTGACCGGGTTGCGGGTGTGGTACGCGGACCCCTTCACAAAGGCAGGTGCTTTCCCTCGCGCTCCCACCATGCTTCGCCCTCCTCCTTGGTCCCGTCGAACTCCCCTCGTATCACCCGCTTAGCAAACGCATGAGCCTCTGCGGTGTCGATGGCGTTGAGAGCCACGACGAGTGCTACTTGCGGCGTGGCGTGGGGACTCTCGTAATCGTCGAACTCGCCGGACTCGGCGCGGACGGCGAACGCCTCGAACCCTGCTTTCTGGAGCTCGCGCGCGAGCCGGACCTTGGTCGGCTCCGTCACCGCTCCACCCCCACGCGCTTCTCCAGGTCGCGCGTGGCGCGCTTCTCCACCAGCTCCGCGACGGCCTCGAGTTCCTTCGCCAGTTCGCGCGCCTCCCGCGCCGTGAACCCGCGCCCAAGCAGGAGAATCGGACGGGCCGACCCAAGCGACAGCGTGACATCCGGCAGGCTCACTCAAGCGCCTCCTTCGGGCCTCGCGCCCGCCTTCGGTATCGTCTTTGTCGTTCATTTCGGCATACGCGGCACGAGCGAATGTTACCATCCATGTACGTATTATCTGACGTATATTCATGGCCATTTGGGCACTGCATGCGTACGCGCTGTTTTACCGCAGAAACCACACTCGCCCGCTTGGTATCTATCCTTCCTTTCCGGAAAGCATCGCGGATGTTGTCTGCCTGTGTACCCAAATAAAGATGATCGGGGCGAACACACGCGGGATTGTCGCAACGGTGTAGTACGAATATCCCATGAGGTATATTACCGTGAACAAGCCGCCAAGCCGTCCGGTGAGCCCGCTCTGGCGATCGCGTCTCGTTTAGCGTGAAGTGTCCATACCCACGAGACCGCGTGCCGATCCAAAGCCAACACCCGCCGATGTCGGACTTATCCACATGCCCCCAAAAACGCACCGCTAACGATTGCACCATTGCATTCTCCGTTCATACTCCTTCCAACCGGCGTTCACCGCATCGCCCCGGGTCCTGTGATCCTGCGAAATGACGACATCCGCGCCGCGCACCGGGTGGAAGACGACATCCCAGGTGCCGGCACCGCGTTCGTGCGCCGTGAAACGGCCCGCACCGCGACCGTGCACGACCCCGCAGTCCGATTCCCGGAGCCGGAGCCGTGCCGCTCGCGGCGGGAGATCGTTGCGCTCGTATCGGCTGAGACACGGATCGCACAGGTCGCCGATCGCCTTCGACGTGAGCACGCTCGCTTCGCAACCGCATTCGGTGCAAGTCAGCATGTGATGTCCCCTCCCCTTTTGGAGACAATTCAGGGATGCGGTCTCGCTTTTCGGCATCGCGGCCCGGTAATTGAGGCCCGCGCGGGTCTCCCGGATTCTGCCGCTCCCGCATCCCTGATCTCCTTACTCTGACGGAACTGCCGCGACGGAGGCCGCAGGCCGGATGTGCTCACGGATGGAACTCCCATCCGACGAACACCATGAAGTTCGTCGTCTGGTAGACGATCGTATTCTGGGTTATGGTCGCCTGGATGAAGAAGGTCGGCGACACGTTATACTGAATCTGCAGTCCCGGGCCAGTCGCAGAAGGGTTCCCCGGAGCCGTGCGCGCATAACTGTCGTGCGCGACGCCGACCCTGATCGTCCACCGCGCGAAATCCTTGGCATTGTCACCAGCGAAGACTGGCGCTATGGAAGCAAGCACGAAGCATAGGCAAAGCGCCGCCACGAGTACGGATCTCATTATTCCTTCAGCAATCGCCTTCATTCGTCGCCTCCAGGATCGTTCGTCTTCCTTGCAGCCGCTTACAGGGGAGACGGTTCGGGAAATCCCGGGTTCCTCCGCGCTCTCGAAGAGACCCGGTCGGCTCACGACCCTCCCCGCCTCCCCTTCACCTTTCCATGTTACCCGCGGCGGAGGCCGCAGGCGTTTCCTGCGGCTCCCGTCGCCCGCCCGGAGGCTTGCCCCGAAACCGGAAGCCGTGCAACCGGCCGGGAGCCGTGGCATCGGATAAACGGGCGGACGCCCCGCACGCATCGGCGGGTGTCCTCAGAACTGAGCGGAGACCGCATCCCTGACCGCTTCGCGATCTTGGCTGCTCACCGTCTCCTCGCTGGCGATGGCGAAGAACACGATGGATTGCCGCTGAACGCAGTCCACGGTCATGATGAACTTCGAGTTTCGCCCCCACGCGACCCCGTACGCGCCGTTGGCGTCGGTGTTCTGGTCGGTATAGTAGACATCCAGTCCTTGTCCGCGCATGGCCCGACCCGCCAGCGCCACGCAGGCATCGAGCGACATGGTCAGCGGCTTCCAGTCCACGCTCAACGCTATCGCGGACGCGGAAGTCGCCCAGAGCAGGACGAACGCGGCCACCGCCGCGAGTCGTGTCATCCGACCGGCGAGCACCCCGCGTTGTCGTACGTCGTCCATTGAGCGTGCCAACTCCACGCGGAATGGTGGTCGGCGGCCTCCAGTTGGCCGATGTAGATGCGCTCCCCGGGTTGGAGGACGACGGGGGACGCGAGGCCCCCCATGATGTTGACCGCTTGATCGAGGTAAATGGCCGTGCAGGTCGTGATCCCGTTCGGGTTCAACATCCACACATGATTGCCGTAGTGCCAACCGGTGCCGTCGGTGAGTGTGTCCTCGCCGACGACCGCCGCCTGCACCTGTTGCGCCGCCGCTTGCGGCGCGACGGCGACGAGCGTGATGACCAGGATCGCTAGAGCAGTCGTCTTCATGCACCCCCCCCCTAGAATTCATACCCGAACCCGATAAATGGTCCGGCAAACGTACCCGCCTGCCCATCAGGCAAACTGATGGTCGACCAGCGGTAGCCGACTTCGTACAGTTGCTGATGCGTGGTGGTGTATCGAAGGCTCACTTGGTAATCTTGCGCGGCGCCTCCCCACACACCGTGTCCTCCACCTATTCCATTTATCTCGTTGGGGCACCCGTCAATACAAATTACGGGGTGGAGATATTGCCCGAATGATCCTTGAAGCGTGACATCGGCCATAGGGATAAGAACGTCCGTCCCAACGCGCACACCTTGCCATGAGTGCGCTTCTTGGGCGAGATCATTGCCCGCGTACCCGGCGAACAGCCGCACATCGTTCCGCCCGAGATGGAGCGCATCCCACCCGACCTCGAAGACGTAGTCCGCCACGTAGACAGAATCGTAATGGCCGGAGGCCGGGATTGTCGCGTGGTCCACCGCCCATAAGGCGTTGAGGTGAACCGACAACGGCTGATCGACATACCAACGCACGTCCACCCCATAGACGGGCAGGGATGCATAATTCCCGATCTGCCAGTATTGCAGCTCCCAATCGGAATGAGGCGCGGCCATAACCGGCGCAGCAGCAAGCAGAATAATGAGCATGGCTCCGATCGCTTTCATCCGTCCTTCTCCCGCAGGATGTCTTCAATTTCAATGAACCCGTCGCATACGCATACCCTGCAATGACGATCGGTCCATTCGGGATCATCGTCATCGACACCGTGGTCCTCGCAAGGATGTCCACACTTGTCGCACGTCCAGCTCTCGGTGAACGACTCGTACAACCGCACCACGCCTGCCGGATTGAACGGGACGCCGTGCTCCCGCTCGAAGTATCCCGCCATCCCCTCGGCGAGCTCGAGCCAGAACCGCCGATCCTGTTCAGACATCGGTTTGGTGCGCGTCATCGATCGCCCCTCACCGCGGAGGATTCCCTAGTTGTTCCGATGCGCTTCTCGAGGTCCCGCGTGGCACGCCTATCCGCGAGTTCCGCCGCCGC
>Ga0187846_10001562_pt1 | contig 12884 bp, 18 predicted proteins | sample TC_taG_FD_161473 | JGI IMG/M metagenome (GOLD analysis project Ga0187846, IMG submission 161473) | Biofilm microbial communities from the roof of an iron ore cave, State of Minas Gerais, Brazil - TC_06 Biofilm (v2) | ecosystem: Environmental > Terrestrial > Deep subsurface > Cave > Wall biofilm...
GAATCCAGCGCTTAAACTGGAAATCCTTCCAGGCACGAGCGGATGGTCGTGGGAAGTCTGGAACCGCGTGGTGAAATCAGCGGTTGAAGCAGTCAAGAAACAGGGACCGTCGGGAGTCATGCTTGCCAACGATATGAGTTTCGTCAACGATGTCCCTCCGGTGCGTTTCGGAATGGAATTCGGAGCGCCTTTTGAGAAGATGATTAAAGCAATACCGGACAATCTCCGAGAAAAAGCCGGAACCGCCATCGCTGATGCCCTCGAAGGAAAACCGCAGAAGGTCGTTCCGCAAGAAATGATCGGATTCATTAAGGATCGTCTACGAAAGGTCGCTAAGGAAGCCTCCGCTTTGGGAGTCAAGATTCATCGTGCCGACGGAAAAGTAGTGCCGTTCGCGGAACGAGAAAATTATTATCCGCGAATCATTAAAACGGATATCCTCGAAGATTTAGTACGCGACACAAAAGGACGACAACAGGAAATGGCTCAATATCTTCTGAAGACGAAACAAGCGCCTACTTTCAATACGGCCTTAGAGCAGGTCAAACTCTTCAGAAAAAACTTGATTGACCGTAAATTCGGTAATCTTGAACGGGCGCGTGAGCTAGATCTTCCTGAAAGTTTCTATGAACGGAACGCTTTTAAAGTTCTTCCGCGCTATTTCCGGATTGCTTATCAGCGTCTGGCGGAGGTGGAGGTGTTTGGTTTAAACGATGTCAAAGCCCTCGCGCGCATTGACAATATCGCTCATTCGGGCGGGGATGCGGATTTGGCGTTGCGAACCTACAGACGATTCACAGGAAGGGACCCGCTCGATCAGATTGCTAAAGGGATGTTTCAGGCATTGCGAAATCTATCGACTGGCGCACAAATCCAGTTTCAGACGACGCTCTATCATATCCCGCGAACGCTTTATCCCGCCTTGGAAGCAGGATATCGTCAAGCGCTCAAGGCGTTCGTCAAATCGTTCACCGACGCCGGAGAACTCGAATCAAGACGGATGGGAATCAATATCTCTCACGCCATGTCGGAGTACTTACAGGAAGAATACGGGCAAGGACGCGGGATTACAGGAAAGTTCGCCAATCTCACCATGACGCTCGAAGGGATCAAACCATTGGACCGATTCGACCGTAAATACGCAGCGATCCTGGGACGAGATTGGATTGAGAATAAGGTGGTTCCAGGATTTCTGAAAAGTCCCCAGAATGCAAAATTCAGGGGCGCTCTCGGTTCGCTCGGCATAGATCCTGATACAGTCCTAAAGAAGAAGGGAATGTCGGAACTGGAAATGAACGTTGCCGCTAAACGATTCTCAGATAGAACTCAGGGAAGTCCAAACGTTCTTTCATTACCCTTATGGGCGACTTCTCCCGCTGGAAAACTGTATGCCCAATACAAGAATTTTATATTTGTCCTTTCCAGAGAAATCGCCGCGATTGCTTCCCGCGCCGTCCAAACGAAGGATATCGCTACTTTGACTCGTCTGGGAACTGGCCTTCCAGCGGTAGGACTTGGCGTTTATGGGATTCGACATGCCTTCGGAATGAAGGATACCCATTACGTCGATAATCCTGAGATCAATAGAGGAATCAATGTCATGCGCGATTCGTTCCCAATGTTTATCGGGTTGGACGTGATGTTTAAGATTCTGCAAGGGAAAAGAGCGATTCAAGACCTTCTTATTCCACCGTCAATCACGAACGTGACGGACGTGGTGGGCGATATCGGGGAATCAATTTCAAAAGGCGAAGTGAGCACGTCCACGAAGAAGGATTTGGCGAGACATATCCCGTTAGTCGGAACGTGGATTTCTCATCATATCGAATGAAAACACTTTTCCTTTCAGATAAAGGTGACTCTTTTCCTTTGGCTCACGAGATGTTGCTCGAAGGACATGACATCAAGTTCTATACCAAAGACCCCAAAGAAAAGAGAGCAGGTCAGGGTTTCGTCCCGATTGTATCGTCCTATCTGGAATATCTGGAATGGGCCGACCTCGTGATTTCTGACGATACGACGTGGGGTTCCGTTAATGAAACGTTAAGAGATTCAGGCGTTCCCGTTATTGGCGGGACAGTCTTAACGGACAAAATGGAAGAAGACCGGGACGTAGGACAGAAGATGTTTGAGGCATTGGAAATGCACGTCCTTCCCTCCCAGAAGTTTACGGACATGGCTCAGGCGATTTCTTACGTTGTAGAAAATCCGTCCAAGTACGTGGTCAAAGTCTCAGGAAAAGCACAGGATGATAAGACGCTTACCTATGTGGGACAGATGGAAGACGGATCGGATATCCCGAAAATTCTGGAACATTATCAGAAACGCATGGGCGCTGACATCTCATCCGTGCAAGTTCAGGAAGCCGCTGAGGGAACGGAAGTGGCGATCGGCGGATGGTTTAACGGGAAAGATTTCTTGGATCCCGTATTGATCAATTTCGAGCATAAAAAACTGATGCCGTCAAAATTTCATCAGGCGGGAATCGGTCCCGCTACAGGTGAAATGGGAACGATTGGATACTGGAAGGACAAAGGATTTGATCTTTATAACGAGACCCTTGAACGGTTCATTTCGGTGCTTCGTCAGACGGGGTACCATGGATACTTTGACATCAACTGTATTGTTCATCCTTATATCGGCGTTGAACCCAATGAGCCTTTTCACATTCATCCGCTTGAAATGACGACCCGTTTTGGCTGGCCGACGATCCTGATGCAGATTGAGGCCATGGAGATTCAGGATTTAGGAGACCTCTTTTTAAAGATTGCAAAAGGAACTGCGGAGGATTTCAAGGTGAAAGACACCTATTGCGGATGCGTGGTCATCGGGGTTCCCCCGCTGCCCTATATTGACGCGAAAATCGCCGAAAAGATGTCGAACGGTCTTCCGATCCTATTTCGCGATCCTACCCAGATGGATGGGGTCTACTTTGGCGATGCGATCGTAGATAATGGCGAATACGTCTGTCAGGGAATCAAAGGTTACGCCGTCGTCTGTTGTGCATCCGCCAACGACATTCGCGAAGTCCAGAACAAAATGTATGCTAAAGTCCAAAATATTATCATTCCTAACGCAATGTATCGCGAGGATATCGGCGACCTAATCCCGATCCATGTCGGTATGCTTAAGCCACTCTTAAAGCATTCTATCGAGGAGGTAAGCATTGAGCTTCCCGCTACTTGACTTTTCCTCCGCGCCTCCCTATACGCAGATTTTCGATTATGCCGGACGCACCGACGGACAGCCTGTTTACATTGGATGGGCGACGCCAGGATCGGCGACCAGCGCCGCGGCCTGGAAAATACGCAAGTTTACTTACAATGCGAATGGACAGATCACCAATATCCAGTATTCTGTGTTGCCAAACACAACCAACGGAGACGTGGGATTCAGGTCGGTCTGGGACAACCGAGCATCCCTGACCTTTAACTGATGAAAAAGCTACTCGTTGCTTTATTGGTGTTGCCGTCACTCTGCGGAGCCGAACAGTTAAAGGCTCAATTTAACGCCTGCACGGGATGTCCCGATTATTACACACGCTTGGATTCGGGAACCCTTCCTTCTGGATCGACCCAGTATATCCAGAACGGGAATTCCCTTCAATCTGGCGCGACCTTCTATGTTTCGAGCGGTACAGTCGCCGGACAACTTTCTGTAATTGGAAGCATCACGATTGGTGGAACAACCTCTTATTACGCGACTTCCAGCTCGACAACGGCCACGAATGCTGCCTACGACCTAGCGGTATGGAGCGCGACCTCGACGCTGATTGATGAGAACTCGGGCGGCGTAGCGAACCTTCCAGGAGGTCTAAACGTGACGTACGGCGTGGCCGTCGGGAGCATGACCGGAGGAGGTCTTTCCGCCTGCGGGGATTCCACGCATGGTCTGGGTTGGACTAGCACCAATAACAAATTCACCTGTCAGAACATTACGGGATCTGGCGTTGCCGTTTATACAGGTTCTAGTACAGTCTTGGTGACTCAAGTTTCCAGTCCAACGGCCATTATCAATTTCAACAATACACAGTTTTCGGGTTCTCTACAAGGAGGATCAACCGCCTTTATTTCAATTTCCTATTCGACCAGCACGCCCACTTCCAGTTATGTTGCGACATCGACTGATTCCGTTATCATGGCGAACTGCGCGGCAGCTTGCACGGTCACGCTTCCTACGGCGGTGGGCATTTCAGGAAAAGTCTATTTCGTGAAGATTCTGGGGTCTGGAACCGTCACGATTGCGACCAGTGGCGGACAGACGATTGACGGATCTAGTACGGTGACTCCAAGCCCTAACCAATATGCAGAAATTGAGGTGATTTCAGACGGATCGAATTTCGAAATATTGTAGCGGTCTTCTTTTAGCGACTTTATGCCTTCCCGCAGTCACGTGGGCCTCCTACCAGCCGGTTTCTGGTTCTACAGTAGTCATCCAGAGTGGCAATAGTTCGGTCGTTACCTACAGCTCAGCGACGCTTTCACCCGTTCAATTTAATCCCGCAGGAACGGGACTTCAGTATATGACTGAAACCACGACTGGTGCTCTTCGGGTCGATCTGACCAGTTTCGGAAACGGAACGACCGTTCAGATAGCGACTCCTCTACCTGTTCAAACAACTGGCCAAGTCACCGTTTCTCCCTCCGGTGGATTTTACAATACCACTGGATCAACTACGGGAATCGTCAACGGTGGATCTGTCTTTAACGCCACTATCAATACGGCTCTTCCTGCTGGAACGAATAACCTCGGAAATACCGTCACGCAAATTTTGAACAGCGGAAGTGCGGTGACGAGCGTAGGATATCAGATAGGAGGTGGCAGTCTCCCTGTGCAGATCATCGCTTCGACGGTTGGCATAGTGAACGGTGGTGGCACTCTACAGGTGAATACCACTGGTCAGGTCACATTCGGTCAAGGGAACGCGGCCAATTCCTTAACGATGAACCTCGTTCAGATCGGCACTAATACAGCACAGACCAACGGTGCAGGAGTATTAAGTATTTCAGCTTCTATCGCGGGGTCCTCAAACACCGTCGTGTCGTCCATGACCGTCGTGGGAAGCAATGGAGTTGGTTTGATGGTCGGTTTCGGCACGAACAATTCCAGCGTTCCCGTAACGAATGCTCCCGGAGGAACGCTTCAGGTGAACGCGACCGGACAAGTGACAGTATCGCCTGCGGGCGGTTTCTACAGTGTCACAGGAAGCACGTCAGGAGCCCTTATTTTAGCTTCAGCCACGCTTTCGACTGTCAACTATCTTCCCACCGGAACAGGCCTTCAATACGCAACTCTGACCACGTCAGGATCGATTCGAGCCGATCTGACTACCTGGGGTAATGGGATCCCGTTATCAACTAGCACTCTACTTCCGGTTATTTCAACGGCACCTATTTCACTGAATGGAACGGTCAACGGCCTTCCTCTTCCAATGGTTCAAACTGATGGAACGAATTTACAAACTTCGAATTTTATCATCGATGATCTTGTTGCTACATTCTCACAACAGACGCCAGTGAGTCAAGTTCAGACCGATTATGCTAACGGAACGCCCCCAATTTCTCAGAATTACCGTCCTCTAACGACTGGAACCGACGGCCTTCTCTGGACCACGGCTCTTCCGGCGATTCGTCCCGTCAGCTATACGGCTTCCATATCGTCGGCGTCTTATGCTAGCACAACCGATCTCGCTTGTTTTCCCGGAAATAACGTTAATTTGGTTCTTCTTTACAGTCTGCGCGTGACCTGCACCGAAACGACCGCTGGGCAGGTGACCGTTTCGCTCATTAGGCGCAGCACAACTGATTCTGGGGGAACTTCTGCGAACATCGTCGCGATTGCGGATGACACGCTTTATCCTAACGCTCAAAGTCAACCAGTGGTCTATTCCGTCGCGCCCACGCGCGGAAATCAAGTGGGAATGCTGGACGTAGTATCCGTTGGATGCATGGCCGCCGGCACCGCCGTAACGAATTTCTCTTATCAATCCAATTTCAGGATGAAACCCCAAGTCTTGCGAGGAGCCAGTCAAGAAATCTGCCTTAGCCTAGCCGCTCCCGTTGACGGAGCGGGGACGACGGTAATGGGGGGAGTATTCAATATCCAAGGTCAATGGTTGGAAACAAAAGCAGCCACATTCTAAAGGAGGTCACATGAAAAAGATAATGCTCGTAATTGCCACAATCCTTGCCGCATCGCCAGCAATGGCACTCTTGCTTCAAGGTCAAGTCGGTCCGCAAACAGCTCAGGACGGTTCAAACCCGAACCTGCGCCAGAGCAAAGACGCTTCGCTGGTCAATGTAGAGTCTCATGGACGATATCAAGAAGCTACCTATCGCGGGAACGTCTACACGATCCAGACGGCAGCGGCGGGGATTACACTAGCGGCGACGAATCTTGCGCCTCTGAACTCCAGCACGGGAAAACCAATCGTCGGAGTCTTTAATCCACAAAACTCCGTGAAAGACTTGGTGATCTTGGAAACCTGCATTGGTATTTCGTCGAATACAACTCCTGGCAACAGTCCAGGTGCGTTCTATTACGATGTGAACACCAACCAGGCGCTTACTCAGGCAGGGACGGTCCCGATTAACAACTTAACCTTGGTGCAACGTGGTTCGGCTGCGGTCGGATTGGTGAACCAAGCCTTGACGGGAGGCACGGGAACGGTTCTGGATTTTAAGGCGGTTTCTGGTGCTCCGCAGAATCCGTACAACCAAAGTAATGCTACGAACGCAACAGGATCAGCTTACACGCCGATTATCTGCGATCCAGTGGACGGAAAGATCATTGTTCCGCCAGGCGGCGTTCTCGGAATTGCAAATGGTATTTCCAACACGACCGCCATCGTGTTCGGGTCAATGACGTGGGAAGAGATTCCGCAATAATGCGGCGATTTCAGGTCACGAAAATCAAGGAATTGTGAACAATATCGAGAATAATCGCCGTCAAGGGGACAAAATTCTTGAGGAAGTCAAAGAAAAAGTGGATCGGATTTACATCCTCTTAAATGGGGATGGGTCAAATAATAATCCAGGAATGCTCATCCGTCTCGATCGCTTGGAACAACTTCAGCAAAAACGTTCTTGGCATCTAAAGTTGATTTACGGAGGAGTCATTACGGTTCTCATTGAGCGGGCATTTCATTACGTTAATTTAGCCAAACTGACCAGTGGGCATGGATAAAGAAAGTGAGGAATCGACCAGACGCTGTGATCGTTGCTATTATGTGCATAAGCGGAAAGTTTACTGTCAAGTGAGAAAATGGTCTAAGAATGCGGATTTTGTGTGGTGTCCAATTTGTGGATGGTCGGAAATTACGGAAGTAAACTGGCGAAAACCATGAAGGACGTAATCACCTTAATTGATGCTTGTTGCGATGTTTACGACCGCATGGATTTAAAACCCAAGCCGGATGGGAGCACTTTTTGTAATGAAGCTGTAAACGTGGTCGCGACTGCGATGGGATTCACAGGATTTGAGAACCGGATGGCGGATGAAATCATGGATATCATGGCGAATAGTCCTGACTGGTCTAACGTTCCCATGGAAAAAGCTCAAGACATGGCGAATCAAGGATCGCTCTTGATTGCGGGACTCACGAGCAAGGAACTTGGGCAGGATCATGGGCATGTAGTAACTGTGAGACCAGGAAAAATGATTTTCTCAGGAAAATGGGGTCTTGTGCCTAGAGTAATTAACGTGGGGTCTCATAATTTTATAGCAAGGGCTCAAAGCGGTCCATTGATTAACCAAGGATGTGGAGTCAATGAAAGTTTTATTCAACTCCCAAAGTTTTGGGTTTGGAGGTTCTCGCTATGAATCGGGTTTATCTTAAAATCTGTCCTTGGTGCGGATCAGATTTGCTGGAAGAATTCGCATCGAGGAAACCCAGCCCGATCGCCTTTATTTCCTGCGTCATATGTGGGGCGCAGGGACCGACGGCCAAGGATTTACTGGAAGCGACGGAAAAATGGGAAACACTGATCCGGTACAGACCAATTCTGGGTGCGCCGGAGACTTGGCTCACGCAGGACTGGTTTGGACCCAAATGGTGGGTACCCAAGGAGGTTATATGAAAGATTGGTTAACGAACGTGATGCTTCAAAAGTTCGGACCTTCGGCGGTTCGAGGCGGTATTCTCGGCGTTGTGGGATGGTTGGCGGCAAAGTCGGGCGCTCTTGCCCATTGGGGCGTCACGATTCAAGGTCATATCGTGAGCGTCGACGGTGACAAAGTCAGCATGGCGGTGATCGCGGGGCTTCCTGCCTTGGCAGCCGGACTCATTAAAGTAGTCCAGCATCACGCGACCGCGACGATCCTGAATACCCCGCAGTCTGGCGTATGAACGACAAATGCTCTGGTTAAAACAGCACCTTGCGCATTTGATCGGTTATCCGTTCGCGCTCTTTGTGGGATGGTGGTGAAGTCATCACGATGAATAAACTGAACCCATCCTATAACGCCATTGCCCAGTGGGCGCATTTTGAGTTGGGCTTTATCTTTGTTCTCCTCGGCCATGGGTGGCGAGGTGCGATTGCGGGACTCGTCTACGCCTCAATTAAAGAGGGAATTTGGGACAACCTGCTAGAAGACGCGGAAACGCGAGGGAGCGGTTGGGAAGACTGGTTCTGGCATCTGATGGGAATCATAACAGGGCTTCTTTATCATACGGCGCTTCGCTGATTGCATTCATATTGGTATGACGTGGCTGTTGAATCTCTGCAAAAAAAGGAGGCAGTTCATGAAAAAGAAACTTGTTACGTTAATGAAGTGATGGATTCCATCTATAATGATTAGGACCTTTTGCATATTTAACGTGTTTTCTGCGTCCCTTGGAATGCGAATCAATCAGATTGTCTCTATTAGTTCCCACCCATAAATGGGAGGGTCTTACACAAGGCGGATTATCGCAATAATGACAAATAAATTTACCGTCAGGTATTTTCCCATTGCAAAATTCCCACATGAGTCTCGTAGCATAATGATTTCTTCCACAAGACCAAATAGTTCCGTATCCTTTGCTACCATTGGTTCCAGTCCAAATCCAACAAGAAGGAGTCTTTTTTACGAACTTCATTAAATGTTCAAGATTTAATGGCCACCTTGGAAGTCCAATGCGGTCATTATGATAACAACGACGGCATCGAAATGCATCCATTCGTTGTGTTTGTTTGCCGCATCTACATAGGGGGAATGACATGAATAAAGTATATAGTTTAATTGCAGTACTATCAATGGTGGGAGTCTTAACACGTCAGGCAAATGGTTGGAATCCTCTCACCGATATCCAACAAAATCTAACTTGGGAATTCGGGCAGGCGGCCCAAGCGGGGGAAAGTTATAACTTTAACACTCAGCAATGGGACGTAAGCGCATTAGCAGAACTCTGCCGGTATCGATTCCTGTCTTTCTCTTACGGCGGGACGGAATTGGATCATAACTCGGCTACGGCTACTGATACCTTTAAGATCGGCTTTCTGAGCAATTTCTTTTTCGCACTCTTTAAGAATCAGCCGCCCGCTTCGATGGCCTGGATGGAAAACCTGAATCTTGGTCCGGCGTTCAGTATTCCCGTATTCTCGGGCGCGACAGGGCACAGAGGAACGCTTCTGGCGGACATCAACTTCCGGTTCGGTTCTTAAAGGATTTCCCGAAATTTAAGCACCGAGGGAATTCATTTATTGGATCGTTAAGAAACTTACGGCTTTTCGATATGAATTGCAAGTTTTATATCGTCAAGCGAACCGGAACATCTTTGAGTCCCCAGTCTTTAATCAGCCTTTCACAATCCGTGTAGGATCGCGCTACGCCGCAGAGAACGCCTGTTTTAGCGCATAAATCCATCCTTGCCTTCTGATCTATCGAAAGGGCTCCTCGCGGGCTCTTAACCTCAATTTCGATCCTTTGACCAGTCCTAAAGACCCATCCGCTGAAATCTGCATCGCCTGGGATCCCAAATTGGATATAGCGATTCTCCTTTTTCATGCTTCCGGTATTCACGCGCCAAATAATGCCTTTATAATCGCGTTTGGCATAGCAGGACCAAATCGAATAAGAAATACGGTTGGATTTGTATACTTTCCGGGGCAGAACGGCAAATCCCGAGTGCATCAAACAATACTCTACTTGGCGCATGACATCGGATTCAGGCCTCATTGACTAATAACCGAATTTTTTCTTATGCCATCGTTTTGCAGCTGCGGCATCTTCATGTCTCTTAGAATTTAATATCGTCGTTCCTACGACACACTTTTCCCCCTTAGAGAGTTTTATATCAGACGGCCCGCTTTCAGAGTGGTCTAATTCAAGATTTACTGTTGCACGGTTTCTCTTCCATTTTTGTACTCTTTGACCAAAAAGAACGCCCCCAACAACCGTCCTAGCGAAATCAAGAGGATTTTCATGCATCCATCTTTTCTTAGCTTTGTAATAGCGAGCTGCGATGCGCGCTCCATTTTTGCACATCTCTGCCATGCTATGTAGGCGCTTGAGAGCAAACATAGAGCAACGATCACATACCAACGTATGACGCTCATATTGCAAACTAATTATTTTGTGTTGAGGCGCATCTTTTGGAAGTTCAATAGGTTTTTCATTTTCGTAAATGCGCCACTTCCTATTTGATTGTTTAAAACCATAATATGTTTGAAAGGCGGTTCGCATTTTCTCTTACTTCAATCCTCTCTCTGGCACGACATGCGCCCGTCCTTCGCATTCTTCCAGCCATGCAGACATCTGTTTGAGCAGTTTATCTTGAGCTTGGAGCTTTATCGCCAGACGCGCTGCCGAATGCAACAGATTGGGATCGATGACTTTCTTCTCTCGCACGCTGAATTCAGTCTTGAAAATCGGGGGACGGTTCGCCTCATGCCATAAATAAAGATTCACTCCCACCGACCAAAAGAGCAAAGTTACTGACAATCCAAGGAAAAGCCATAAGCCTTGATTGCGCGATTCTTTAGGCAGAACGATTTGGGTCGTTCGAAAACAGCATGCATGCGATTTTTCACTTGTGTGCTTCTGATGCGGATAATCCGTTCTGTCTTTGTCGTTCACGTTTCGCCTCCACTTCGTTTCGAATATTTTCCCGGATCAGCCAGTTGTTGATGGCATGAAGAATCTCACAGTGATAGCGGTCCCGCTTGTCGAAATAAGCGACATCGACTTTGACAAAGCGCTGCAATCGTTCTTGGGGAGTCAATTCCATCGACGCCCTTTAAAATTGCTCCTTTCAATATTGATTCTTTGCGGATATTGTCTCATGCACAGTCCGCATCGCGCCATCGGTTCGCCTTTGATACGTTTCCATTTTCCATTCCGTACGCACTTGCAATAAAGCGGTCCTCGCCGTCGCTCGATATGTTCCTTCTTATAAATGTGGCATTGCCAAGTCATGGATGAAACCAAGTCCGCACTAACAGGCAAAAACTGATCGAGACGATCATGACTAACAGATAAACTCTGATAATAAATCCGAGTATCATTTCGGCGATTTTCATCTTCGCCATATCCTCATCACTGGAAACTCGCCGCGAGAGAGTGCGATGTCTTGAACGGTCCAGCCAGGGATAAGCATGGAGGTCGGATGGACCAACTCGATGCGGGTCTTGACGTTCGATGGAAATTGATGTTGTCCCCCCATCTCATCCGCATCAATGAAATCCTTGGTCGCAGGTTTAATATGGGCTTCAAAGTACAAGGGCGGGTCATCCGTCCAGATCGGTTCTGGCAAATTCTTGGGGAGTTTGGAGGCGATATACGAAATATCCTGCATGCCGTAGGCGCGGCGGAACAAGACGCCGGCCCATGGGCGCAGGCAATCGGTGGCCAAATGCCAAGCACCAAAGACCATCAAAAAAAAGCAAAAGGTTAATTTCCATTCGGAGGGTTCAGGAATCACCGGAGCCGGGCCTTTTCAATCATCTGGCGAATCTGTGTGTCATCATAAACGGAAGATGCCGCTAGCATCGCCAGAAAAGGCATGGCCGGTAATAGATAGTGTTTAACAGAGACCAATGCAAATTGCAGAAGCGCTATCCAAACAGGGACCCACCAGGACGGAGGCGCATTCCGGCAAGTGAACCCCACAATCCACAGCGGCCACGCCGTATAGAACATCTGACCGCATCCCATCAAAAAAGGAGGCCGATACAGAAACAGCGCATGCTTAAAAGTCCACAGATTATCTGCGATAAAGGACTTCATTGAGACATATCCCTCCCAATCCAAGAACCCAAAAAATGGCACTCTGTTTAGTGGCCAGGGCCAAGAGACAGCTCGCAATCATCAAAAGCATATCGTCTCGGTCCCAACCGAGCCATGCCAAAGAAATAAAGCAGGTCATGATCGTCTCAGGAAACATCCGTGTCCCGTCAAAAATGCGATTGGCAACGAGAAACAAAACAACGGAAAGAAGGGCCGCGTCTTTCGACATATGCCGATCCGCAATCGAGTAGATCGCCCACGCCGTCAGCCATGTAAAGATCGAAAAGACAAACGAGCATCCGAGGTAATTCATATGGGGCCAGAGCTTGAAAAGACCTGCGAAGAGATAAGCAGGCAGTGGACCAATGTGCAGGAAGAAATCCCGATAGGGAATCTGCTCCCCCGCAATGGCGCGACCTGCCAAGAGTGATTCAGCGGATAATCCCGTCGGAGGAAAATAGACTTCGGCGGTTTCGTAGGCAAGAGCAAGCAGAATGAAAAGGAGTTTTTTCATTTCCCCTCCCTTATCCGTGCGGCAACTTTATCGGCTCCTATCGATATACGATCACAATCGGCACACCAGCGATCGTCGTGCTCCTTTTGACCGCATTCAGAATTCTCTGCTATTGAATCTGCGATCTTCGCGTCCATCTCGCGTTGTTCGGCTTTGGCCATTT
>Ga0187846_10001563_pt1 | contig 12883 bp, 25 predicted proteins | sample TC_taG_FD_161473 | JGI IMG/M metagenome (GOLD analysis project Ga0187846, IMG submission 161473) | Biofilm microbial communities from the roof of an iron ore cave, State of Minas Gerais, Brazil - TC_06 Biofilm (v2) | ecosystem: Environmental > Terrestrial > Deep subsurface > Cave > Wall biofilm...
GGTAGTTCATGCGCGCGAGGAGATCCTCCGCGCTCATCTGATGGAGCAGCTCATTGCGCAGCACGGCGATATCTGCGTCGCTGTATCCGAGCTGCTGCATCTCGCTAGGGTACTGGCCGGCAGCCAGAAGGTTGCGCCGATCCAGCCGCAATAGGTCTGCCTCTTTGAGGCGCGTGGGCCGGTAATCCTGGTTGAGCTTCCAGGTCGCGGGCGTGACGGCGAGCACCTGGATGAGCGGGCGCAGCACCAGCCGCGCTAAGCGTCCCAAGCCTATATTGCGGGCCATCGACACATTGAGCTCCCGCAGTCCGTTGAGGTCGATGGAAAAACCGAAGGGCTTGAGCCCGTTAATCAACTCCGTCCAAAACGCGACGTTGCCTTCGCGGACCGCAAAAGCCATCGCAAAACCCATAAAGGCCTCCATGGCCTTCATGCCGCCTTCGGGCGTGAGGCCGCCACCGCCGCCCAGAAACTCCTGCGTCAGCAGATCAGTCAACGCCGCACCAGTGGCCTGCATCGCCGTCACCTGGCCTTGCACGCTACCGCCCGCGGCCGGTATGGGCGGCACAGACACGCCAAGGGTGTCTTCCAGGGCGCGCTGCACAAGCTGCGCAAAGCCCAGGGTGGTGCGGCCCTGGAACTGCGACAACAGCGCGGTGCCGATGGACTCCATGGAGTCCAAACAGGATGTCAGCGTACCAACGGTCCCGCCACCTGCTTCAACGCCCTTGACCGCCTCATCGGCAAGGAAAGCGCAGAGCGCCTGGATGGTGGCGCCGAGGCCGTCCGGGACGATGGCTACGAGGACCTTGCCAAGCCCCTCCCAAAATCCGCCCTGGCTGAGCCCGGCCGCCTGCGACTTGGCCTGTGCCACAAAGTCGGTCGGTGGGATCGAAATCTCAATCGGCGTGGGCGGCCCGTTGTCTCCCGGTGGGGTAATAAACGAGGACATCGTTACGTCTCCCGGATGGATTGTGCTACGGCCGCAATGGACGGCGGGATCACGCCGGCGTGCCACAGCGCCGAGCGCGCCGCGACCTGGTCGGGATCAAAAAAGTGGGCGTCCGCATCGACGGCCGTCTGCTGCTCCGGTGTCAGCGGCAACGCCACGCCCGCGCCCGTGAGCGAGCGCAGCGCGTCCAGGTCCCGCGCCAGCGAGCCCCACAGAACCCCGCCGCGGAACAGTCCATCCGCTCCGGTGATGAGCTGCGCCCAGGAGAGCAAGTTGAGGGTGTAGAACCACACACGCCCGAAGTTGAGCGCGATCTTGCCCTCGATATCGGCGAGCGTGGCGTCCAGCTTTTGCGCCCACTTCACGTGGAGCAATCGCAGCAGCAGCAGCATCTGCCGGATATGTCCGATGGCGTTGAGGACCGGAAAGATAAATCGCCGGAAGAGCCAGTCGTGCAGGTCGCGCAGCCACTGTATTATTTTGGCGAGCTTGCCCAGGGCATCGGCGAGGAGCGAGGCGAGGGCGCGCAGGGCGTCCAGCAGGCGCTTGAGGAACTCCGGGATGATGGTCCCGAAGAGCAGCTCCAGGGCGCCGCCCACCAGGTCGAGGCCGTTGACCACCTGGGTGGCGATCTGGTTGACGGCCTGCGCCAGCTGCGATGTGGAGCCGCCGCCGCCGCCGAACAGTCCGCTCAGGATCGAGCCGATGCCGGCGATAATGCCGGCGACCGGGCCTAGCCCCGGTGCGACCTCTCCGAGAATGTCACCAATCTGCATGGGGGCTCAGGAGATGGCGCTGGCCGAGTCCAGGCGCGCCCGCAGCTCCCGCACGTCGGCCTGCATATCGGTGGTGATCTGCGTCGTGGTGGCCTGTGCCGGCTGATAATCGTGCACAAAGTGGCCCACGAGAGTTTGGCCGTCGTAGACATCATAGGTGACGCGGACGATGCGATTAAACGTGCCAGTCGCCGTGGCCACCGAGGTGGACTGCTGCGCGTAATTCTTGACCTGCAACTGCGTCATAGCCTGACCCCCAAACTTGCGTTTGCCCCACGTCTCGGGTACCAGCGAGAGGCTGCTGCCCGCGCCACCGTCGAGGTAACAATGGCGGCCGCGCTCCAGCTGCTGCAGCATGTAATCCGCGTTGCGGCGTTGGGAGATGCGCCGCCGACAGACATCACAACAGTAGTACTCGACCGAGATGCGGGAGCACCACCCACACAACCCCTCCAGCCGTTTCCAGTACCGCGCGGAGCGTCCCCGCTTCCACTTTGGGACGCCGTGACTGACGCTAGTGGATCCTCTCCGCGGGCGGCTCACGTAGCAAGTTCCCCCACGCGGTGATGAGCGTGGTTGCGGCCGTCGCGAGCGCGTTAAAAAAGGCGGCCCGGCGCAGACACAGCGCGGAGCAGTAGGGAGAGTAGTTGGTGCTGCCGCTCTGCGCATCATACGCGACGCCACACCAGATGCACTGATTCATCGCGTCACAACCTCACGGCGTGGGCACGGCGATGGTGGTCGACCCCGCACTCAGAAAAGCCTGCGCGTAGGTAGCGGCCGCTTGCGAGGGCTGCTGCTCCGGGGGCAGCGGAATGCCGTGGCTGTCGAGCAGCACGCTCACGCCAATGGGCGGAGAGACGGGGTTGGGATTGACGACGGCCGCGCGCAAGGCCTGCCCGGTGGGATCGCGCGTCGACACGTCCACCTGCCCCTGGGCCAGCTCTAAAACGGTGAGGGGCCGGCCCAGGATAGATTCTGCGGCCGCCACGCCGCCGCTAGCGAGCGCGGCCGTCACCTCGTCCGCGATGGCCTGATTCTGCGCTGCGGTCACAGCGCGCTGTTGCGTCTGCAGCGCCGGGTTGGTTTGTGCGGCCGCCAGCTGATCCGGGGTAAACGGCGGGTTGGCCTGCGCGTCGGACACCACGCCCACCACGCTGGGCAACTGCGGCGGAGCGGTGGGGGCTGCGAAGGTCTGCTGATCGAGCTTCACCGGCGCGCCCAGGACGGAGGTGTCCGACAGCGTAAAAATATAGTTGTGCCCGGGCATAAAGGTGACCGGAAAGCGGCTGTAGGAGTTCGTGACCGCGAGCGTCAGCGGCGTCTGCGCGTCGATCGAGAGGTCTATTCTCGCGCTCGTCACGTTGGCGGTGGTCCACGTCACGTAGCCAGCCGGATCGATCGTGATGCTGCCCTGGGGCAGCGCGCCGGAAGGGGGAGCCTGGGGAGTGGTGGGCGCCAGGCCGGTGGCATAGGTCACGACCCCGCCGGTCGGCGGCAGCACCGCAGCCGCCGACACGGTAGTCTGTAGCCCCGCCGCCTCCGTCGCGAACGTGACCGGAGACGCCGGCGCGGAGGCTGTCAAGTTAACTTGACTCTGGGGCACGGCGCCCCGCTCGTCAATATAAGCTTGCGCTAAAATCCCGCGGGGGTTGCGCCACTCGAACGCGGTGAAGTGTCCCGGACCAATAAAATCCGGGTTGGCGTTGCCCTGGCGCCCCTCCGCCCAGAGCACCCAGTCGGCGCCGTCATCGGCCGCGAAGACCTGGACGGGGTCCGCCTCGGTGGACTGGATGTACCACGACACGTTCCCATCGTTGGTGATTTTCACGAAGGTGCTGCCCACTTCGCGTTCTGCGGTCATGGTGTCGGTCTGGAGAAATCCGGGGGCGAGCGCCCCGGGCGCAATATCAGCGAGCGCGGGAAAATCGCTGAGCGTCGGCGTGGGAATGCTGATGCCCACGTCGGCGAGGCCGCCGACGAGCTTCTGGCCGATGTCGGTCTGAACGGCGAGATCGCCCTCAAAGCCGGGGTCGGCGGCGACGCCCAGCGGGGTCAGCGCGTCCTGAAAGTCGGCGATCAGCGGGTCTAGCCCTGTCTGTACAACGTCTATACCGGGGAAGCTGTTGGCCGCGTCGTCAAAGATGGCGTCAAAGCCGTCCGCGTCCGTCAGCGCGTCCCCCAGCTGGTCCGAGACCCAGCTCTCCAGTTGGTAGTCGCCCACCTGGTAGGTCATCTCCGCGGAGGCCGGTAGCGAGGGGGGAATCGCTGGCATGGTTATTCCTCTTCCTCTTCTTCCTCTTCCTCTTCCTCTTCCTCATCGTCGTCGAACATCGGCCGAACTCCTATCGCACGCTCCCCGCGGGATACCGCGTCACCACATTGCTCTCCGCGTCGAGCGAAATCAGGCAGAGGCAGTTGGGGCACAGCCAGCAGGGCGTCAGGCTGACTTCGGTGCGCCGCACGTTCCAGCGGCAGTAATCGACCGAGCCCACCGTGACGGAGACAAATCTCTCGTTGCCGCACTCGCAGCGCAATCTGCGGTAATCGGACGGGTCGGGGTCTAGCGTCTGGCCCTGCGACATTTTCCTCAGCCCCCATTGCCCGGCCTCCCGCTTTGTACGATCGGGAGGTTCGCCGCAATCTGCAGGGTGGCCGGCACGGCCCCCACCTGCAACGTCGCGGCGATGGCCGCGCCGGTGGCTGCCAGAGCAATCTGGCGATGCTGCGTGGGGTTGGCCGACGGCAACACTTTGGGCAGGATCTGCGCCAGCACCTCCGCTATCAGAATGGCGAGCTGGCCCCAGTCAATCGGGGAATCCGCCATGGTGCCTCCTAGGCGTTGCGGGAGAGGACGATGGCCTTCTCCTCGGTGAACTGGAGGCGGTTGTTCCCCGCCTTGACGATGCTGCCGGCCGGCCAGGAGTAACCAATGCAGTCCCGAGCGGCCCGCGACGGCGGCCCGTCGCCCAGCACCTCCGGGGTGCCGTAGTTAACGCCGTTCACAATCAGCTCCTGATTGAGCACGGGAATCGGGTCAGGCATGATACTGCGTCTCCTCTCTGCTGGCGTCAGCCAGCGGTACGCCCTCTCCGCTTACGGCAGCGGATACGGCAGGTTGGGTATGCCCGGCGGTGCCACGGGATTGCCGAGCGCGGTCTTCAGAAGGGGGTCGGCGCCCACCGCCGCCGCCGCCGCCAGCACGTGGTTCCACTGCGTAGTACCGGGACACCCAGTCCGATGGTTGCAGGGACCCAGATAGCCGCTGGCGGCCAGGGCGGCGGGGGTCGCGAGCAGATACGCCAGAAACGTGGTCATGTTGATCATCGTCCCCGGCACTGTGGGAGACGGCACGTGATTCCACGGCACGTCGTCGCTGTGGACCACCAGGTGAGCCTCCACGTTCCCGGAGGTTCCCACCACGTCGCCGAGATAGATCCTCATTATAAGCTCTCCTAATACCAGTCGGCCCCCGTATAAGCTAAGGTGCGGCCGCCTCCGGTGCCATTACGGTAGCTGGTGCCGATGGTGCTGTTGCCGAAGCCGCTCTGGACGCTCCCGTAATCGGAATAATTATAGTACGCCGTCGTGCCGTCGTACAAACACCCGATGTCGAACCCGGCGCTGGCGGGCGGATCGGTCGATAGCGAGACCTGGCGAAAATGGCCGCTCGACGGCCGCAAGTCGACGATGGCTCCCACGCCCACGCCCGCCTGCGTCCCCGAGATGGCGTGCGGCGTGACGCCACCACCGGCGGATGCGGGCGGGATGACAGCGCTCATACGAGGTACCAGCCTTCTACATTGGTGGCGGCCCCAGCGACCTGGTTGGCGGTGTAGGCGCGCACCCACCACTTTTGTCCGCCCGGACTGTCAATCACGTAGTAGCCTCCGGCCGCGAGATATATCCCTTTGGTGTTGGCCGTCGTTCCCGTGGAGGAGATCTCGATGGCGTTGGGGCCGTTGTTATAGACGAACACCACGCCCTGGGCCCCGGTGGCGCCCGTGCAGTCGAACAGGACGGCGGAAAACGAGGCCGTCAGCGCCAGCACCTCGCTGTCGAGGGAGGTGTTGACTTTGGCGAGTTTGGTGGGGCCGCTGCTGCCTCCTCCCGTCTGGGCAAACCAGATGATCATCGGTGGAGCTCCGCTCAGGTGAGGTCGTAGCCGCAGTAGGCCACGGTCTGCGAGGACGCGTTGGCATTTTTCACCGACAGGCAACGCGTGGAGTTGCCGAAGCCAGAGGCCATCTCCATCGTCGCCGTCGCTACGGTGGCGTTGATATCAAAGTTGGTCCCGTCGTAGAGGCCGTAAACGCCGACGGTGGCCTCGTTGGCGATGGTGGCGGAGACGCGCCGGAAGGCGCCGGCGGCGGGACGCAGATCCAGGACCGTGCCGGCCGTCACGGTCTGCCGCCCGGCAATCGCGGCCGGAGAGGCCGGATCGGCCGTCAGCGTGCGGCTGCCAATCGTCCAAACGGAGGTGGCGATGCCCGCCGGCGATGCAATCCACACCTGCATCTCGTGTGTCCTTTACGGCGTAACCAGTTCGCTCGGGGGGAACCCGAAAAAGACCGCGCGCGCGTCCACCGCAATATCGAGGATCGTCTCGACGATATAGACGTTGACGGTGCCGCCCACCGCCAGTCCGAAGACCGCATAGGCGGTCAGCTCGCCGTCATTGCGGATGGAGAAGTTGACGCCGCCTCCGGCCGGACCGACCTGGATGCCGCGGGTCGCGGTGATCTGGTCATCGAAGCCGATATAGATGGAGTTGGTGGTGTCGAGATTGATGATCGTCAGCAGCACGCGGCCGGGATCGTTGGGCGCCACCAGCACCGCGTTCGTAGGGATGGAGCTCCGCAGGTAGTTGGTCCTGACGTGCATCTGATGGAGATACACGCCGGGCGCTTTCTGCTGTGTGACGGGAGTCCCCATGATCTTTATGTGAGTAGGTAGAAGAACAGGGTCACGTTAAACGTGCCGCCCGCCTGGTTGGTGACGACCTCCACCGTGATCGCCCCGCGGTTATTGGCTTGGAACACCGGGATCAGCGGGATGCCGTAATCGTTGGAGAGGTGCCAGAAAAACTTGGCGGTGTAGAAGCGCAGCGCGCTGGCCCCCGGAAAGGCCACGCGGAGGTTGCCCACGTCGATGCCTTTGACGGTGATCGCAAGACAGTCGGCGTCCACCATGCCGCCGATGAGCGCATAGCGCTTGCCCGCTTGCCAGTTATCGAAATTACTGTTGACGGCGGCCCCGCCGGAGTAGCCCCCGGCCGAGCCGGCGGTCAACGTCACTTCCTGCGACATGATCTGCTGCGGACCTTTCATGGCATCAGCGGGCGCCACCAGGGTGGACGCTACGCCCGGCACGTCGTCGTAATAAAACAGCATGCCGAGCTGCTCGATCTGCCCGGCGACGGCGCTGCCGGAGATCTGTGCGGTCAAGGTGTCGGTGGGGAAGACGATCTGCGGATAGGGCACCGGGAAAAATTCTGAAGTCATCGTCCCCGAAGTCGCGGGGATGCGAACGCGGATGCCCTGGTTCACATCGTGCATGCGCGGCGAATAGACGCGGGCGATGCCGGCGGCGTTATTGCGCGCCCACAGGCCCAGCAGATAGTTTCTCTTGGTGATGTCGGCGTTACGGATGGTGAGCGTGTCCGTACCCGACATGGTCAGTGCGGTCAGCGTAGAGCTAGGCGCAGTGGCCTGCCCGCTAATAAACTCGAGTGCCTGCGGCATCGGTCACCTCCTGGATTACGGCGTGCTACCGCCCTGGATGGAGAGCTTCTTATTGTTGAGCGCGGTGTCGACGGCGGTCACGCGCTGCGTGTTGTTGGCGGCTCCTTTGGGGCCGCGCAGCGGCATGGAGATGGTGGAGAGCACCTGTAAGTAAGGCGTCACGCCGTTCTGATAGTTGGATTGCCCTGCGGCGACACCGCCGGGATAGCGTTGCGAGCCCTTGCCGGCTGCGGCGGCCTGCCACTTCTGCGTGCCGGCGCGCTTGACGCCGGCGGCGAACGCTTTGCGGCCGATGGCGGACGTGACGCCCTGTTCCCAGGTCCCTTCGGCGGCGCTGGCTGCCGTGGCGTAGTCGGTGCGGGGGTTGTTCACGCCCGTGGTATAGGCAGGCGCGGCAGCCGCGGCACGCTGGCTCCACTTGGCAGCGATAGCGCTCGGGTCGAGAGTTTTCGGCATAATCGCTCCTTCTTCCTCGGCACGGCACAGCTCTCTGGCGGAGTGCGAGGTTGGGTTTGTCAGCGACCAGTGTAGGGCGCGGCGGTCGTGCGGCAGCAGTCTATTTATGCGGGTGCGGTCTTACTTTGGGACGGAGTGTGGGTAGGACGCGCGGAAATGATCCCGCACTTCCAGGCGCTTGGTCTCGAGCGCGAGGAGCTCGTGATCCCATGCTTTAAAGATGCTCCACCACGGCTCCGTGTGGTTCAGCAGGAGCGTGGTGTGGAGTTCCCGGTCAGCTTGGTGGATGGCGCGCAGAAAGCGGCGGTAGCCGATGCGAGCGTGGCGTTGCAGCGTGCGCACAGCGCGTTCTTGTTGAGATATTGGTTTGATGGATGGTACGTATTTCATCGGGGATCCTCTTTGTGGCGAGCCGCGCGGCGGATGAGCGCGGGAAGGAAAGTGGTTTTTTCCTTGTTGGCGACCGCGACTCTTGCATGCCTGCGTCGTCAACTCTCGTCGTCGTCAACCGACTCGAGTTGACGCAGGCGGAAGGGATTCAAAGGGGAACCAAAATAGTAGCCCCGGCTCCGGGGGTTTCGATTTTTGTTCGCCAGGGGGAAGGGGGGGGGGGCCGAAAAGTGCCTGTAAGCCGTTGGAACGAAACAGATTATATATTACCAGACATCGCAGAAAAAGCTTGACAAGACAGGAGATGGAGGGGGTAAAGTCCTTAGATGATGTCTGTAATAATGGAGTAAGTGTATGCGGCTGTAACCATAGCCTAAAAGTCCTAGTAGTACTAGGACCATGCTGGGAGCCGAAAGTACCATTGACCCGAAATCCTGCTGTGTGTACGCTGGGACGTTGGAGGCAGCCCCATGCAGAAAAACGACAGGAAAGGCGGGAAGCACACACCGAAGCTTCCCAGGAATGGATACATGACCATCCGTGAGGCAATGGCGAAATATGGTTGCTGTGAATCGACCTACCGCCGGTGGGTCCGCGAGAAGTTGGTTCACGCGGTGGTGTACCGACGCTGCGTCTTCATTCGGGAGAAGGACTTGGCCAATGTGAACGCTGTCCACGATTACCAGACCGTGCAGTGGACGCCGACGTTGCTGGGTCTACGCAGGCGGAGGAAAATAGAAACTCCGGGGGTGTGACAAGATCATGACAACCTGTAAAGCAATGACCAACAGCGGCACCTGCGGCAAAGAGGTGGGTCCGCGGATAGAGGAGGAGTTGGCGAGGCGCCAGGTGGTGCCGCTGTGCCTCCTCCACGCGGCCAAGTATTTCCTCAACAGCGCCCTGGGCGCGCTGCTGGATCTGGAGATCGCCCACCGCGAGCTGCGTGGCGTGGCCGAGGCTCCCGCCTGGGACTACATCCGGTACGCTGCCGTGTGTCTGGAGGCGCTGGAGGAGCAGGCCACGGCGGAACAAGGGAGGAGCCAAGAAAATGACAACGTGTATAGTGAAGACGGATAAAGGTACGTGCGGGAAAGAGGTCGATCGGCTGACCGCGGAGGCCCTGAAGAGCCGCGGCGCACCCCCGCTCTGCCCCCTGCATGCGGCCATGTATTACCTGGATCTGGCGAAGGGCGCCCTGACGGATCTCGAGAAGTCCCACCCCGAGCTGCGCGAGCTGCGCGCCAATCCAGCTTACGACTTCGTGCGCTACGCGGAGAACTGTTTGTGGTCTCTCCAGGGGTAGGTGATGCGATGGTCCCGAACGTAATTTTCCATGCGCGCCGTTATCCGCGTCTGCGCGGCGAGCTCCGCCGCCACGGTGTGGCCCGGCTGCACATCCATAATAAGATGCACGAGTTCTCCATCACGCGCGATGTGGTCGAGCAGCTGGGATGGAAACGGGGTGATCTGGTGCTGTATGCCATACGCGACAATTACCTGGTGGCGCGGAAACTCGACCCCGCCAAAGATGTCCCGGAGGGCTAACCATGTCTGATGTGCGAAATGTATCGATGTCGGAAATCAGGGCGCCGGAGCTGCCGTCGCGCACCGCCATGGACCCCATGAAGCTGGGCGAGCTGGTGGAGTCGATGCGGATCCATGGGCTCATCCAGCCGGTCGTGCTCGTCCAACGTGCCGGCTATTACGAGGTGGTGGCGGGGCATCGGCGGTACACGGCGGCGCAGCAGTTGGGGTGGCTCGAAATACGAGCCATCGTTTTTCTCGCCGACGAGATCGAGTGGGAGTCCGTGCGGCTCGACGAAAACGTGGTCCGCGAGGAGCTCTCCCCGGCGGATGAGGCCGTCTACGTGGCGGAGTTGTGGCGGCGATACCAGCTGCCGGTGGAGGATCTGGCCAAGCTCTTTCACCGCTCCATCTCCTGGGTCGACGAGCGGTATGCCCTCATCACCGGCAACGACGAGGTGTTCGCGGCGCTGCGCGACGGACAGATCTCGCTCGGTGTGGCGCATCAGCTCAACCGCATCGAGGATAAGGATACCTGTCGGTACTATCTGCGCAACTGTGTGGCGGTGGGCGCCACCATCGAGCAGGCCAAAATCTGGGTCAATCAGGCACTCATCCAGACCGCGATGCCGCTGCTCGCGCCAGCGCCCGCCGGGGAGACTGCGGAGACGCCGCCGATTGCGGAGGTGGCGGTCAAATGCGCCTACTGCGGGGGTGAGAAGGACCCGTGGAATCTGGAGTCCGTCTTTATCCACAAGTGGCACCTGCACGAGCTCGCGCGGATGACCGCCGCGATGACCGGTCAAAAAGGAGGACGGCACCATGGCAAACCAACTGAAGAGAGCGTTCCCGGCCGGAAAACAGGGGGAGCTGATGCTTAGTCCGGTCGGGATCGCCCCGCCCGAGCTGCTGCTCCCGGATGCGCTGGCGCAGTTTCGTGCCTGGCTCAATACCAATGTGCCACTGCCAGAGGCAAGGCGGTATCTCTTAATAGGGTGGGGTGAGTTGACCGGGGTACCGCTGAGCGCCGCGGACTACACAGCGATCGGGTTCCCTGCTCCGGAGGCCACGGGGGAATAATGCCACTGGATGTCGACGAAATCATGGCCACCGCGCAGCAGCTCCTGCCTGACGAGCTGCTGCTGGCCCGCGCTTGGCTCACCAAACACCGCGCCGACTACAGCAGCGCGGTCATAAATATGTTAGTGGGCGCTGGATTCGACCCTGGACCCTCGTATCCCGACATCATTCGGGCGATGAGCCGGCGGGTTACGAAGCGGCGGATCGACATCGTTGCATATGACGGCTTGCAACCCACTCTAATCGAGCTCAAGGACAGGATTGGCCTGTCAGCGATTGGCCAGCTCCTTACTTATAAGACGCTTTACCTTGCTTTAAATCCCCTCAGCCCCGTACCCCGACTGCTGGCGGTTGGCCACGACCTCGGGCCGGACGTGACAACGGGGCTGCTCGAGTACGGCATATTTTGGGAGTTGCTATAGAACAAGGACCATATGGGGTGTACTTTGAATGTGGATTTTCCTTCCCCGGAATTGACCCTCTCTCCCTCCCACTGGGGGGAAAACTATCTGAGGCACACGGCGAACTGGTTCGCGGGCCACTCGAATTGCCGAGCTACTAAAAGCGTGTAGCTCGGCAATTCGAGTGGCCCGCGAACCAGATCGAAAGTAAGGCGAAGCAAGTTGCAAACCGCGTCAGAAGCGACGGCGGAGCGGCTGTGCGGTGAAATCCGATCCGCCAGCACGGTGCGCAGAGAAATCACTCCCCCAGTCAGAAAACATTCAGGAGGTAAGTGATGGGAATATTAATACAGCTCGCTCTCAGCATGCCCTTGGGGATGGTCGCCACGGCCCTGCTAATACTGATCTTCGGTGTGGGGATGAGGCTCAACGGCATCCTGAGCTACTGCATATTCTGGGGCTGGGTCATCGGTATCCTGTGGGCAAATCGGCTCTACTGGGGACACGAGCGGCGGCGCGCCAGTCTGTACAAGGGAAGCATGCGATGACAGCGTCCGAATTTTTATACCTCATCCGGGAACTCGTGGACGACGACGAGAAGCTCGAGCCCTCCCTGGGGCTCACCTGCGCGCTGTGGTGGGTCATCCGTGCGTGCGGCGATAAGGCAGAGCACGCGCTGCGGGCCTACTGCCAGGGGGTCCGCCGCGAAAGGAAGGATACATGAGTACCGAGATCACTTTCTGTCAGAGGTGCAAAGTGGTCCTGGGGCCGCAGGATCCCAAGTCGCACCACAAGATGATCTACCTGGACGGCGATGGCAGCCCTCAGCTACTACTGTTTTCCCTGTGCCCTAGCTGCCGAGAAACGCTGGAAGAGTTCATGAACCAGGAACTGGAGAAGCAGGAGGCGGAGCGGGAGGCGGCGGAGGCGAAGCGTAAAGAGCCATCAGTACACTGATAGCCTCCGCGCTGTAGCCCACATCGCTCAAATATTGCCTAAACCCGGCATCCGTGAGAACGCCCGCTTTGAGCGCCGCCTTAGCCTCCGCCAACGTCAGCTCTTTGACTTTCGCGACCGTCTTCCCTGTGGTCAGCTTCAGCAACGCCTCCTCGATTAAAACCTGCTGCTCCAACTCATCGTAGCCGTGCAGGCGCAGCTGCTGCGTGTACAGCCCCGGATCCAAAAACCCATCCTCCAGCGCCGTAGACAGCTCCGCCGGTGTGAGCCGTGAGCGCGGCAGACTGGCCAAGGTGGCCACCACGCGATAGATCGTCACTTTCTCTGCGTCACTCAACGGCAGTAGCCCGAGCAGGCCGCCGAACTGCGTAGCGGACGTGCCGGGGGCGCCCGCCACCCCACTCGTAACCAGTGTCGGCACGCCGGCGAATTGCTCCACCGTCATATAGCCGGCTACGATGCCATCGATACAGTGGTCGATCAGGGTCTGCCAGTGCTTGTCGACCGCATGCACGTTCTGGCTGCCGAGCGCGTCAATCGCCTCTTGCGGGGTGTAGCCTTGCGCCACAAGATTCGCGGTCGCCTGATCGAGCGAGAGCACCT
>Ga0187846_10001564_pt1 | contig 12881 bp, 8 predicted proteins | sample TC_taG_FD_161473 | JGI IMG/M metagenome (GOLD analysis project Ga0187846, IMG submission 161473) | Biofilm microbial communities from the roof of an iron ore cave, State of Minas Gerais, Brazil - TC_06 Biofilm (v2) | ecosystem: Environmental > Terrestrial > Deep subsurface > Cave > Wall biofilm ...
ATCATCCCCGAGGCGGGCTACTGGGTCCAGCATGAAGGCGTGGATGCCAGACCGTACGGCTCGAACTGGACCGAGTACGCGCGGCACACCTCCCGCCAGACGTCACTGATCGTCGATCCGGAGGATGGCCACTTTCCGCCGCTGACTGCGCAGGGCCAGTACCAGCGTCTGGCCGCGATCGCTGCTGCCCGAAAGAAGCCTCGTCCGGAGTCGTGGGAGGACCTGAGCATGTTCGCGCGCTGCATCTCGCGCGGCGTGCTGGGTTCCACGCTGCCGGTGATCTACGGCAACGGCACCGGGATCCTGCAGTCGCCCGGACTGGTCGTGATCAGGTACGAAATGATCCACGAGGCGCGCATCATTCCGATCGATCCGCCCGGTCAACCGCGCCCGCACCTGCCGGCCGGGATTCGCAGCTACATGGGCGATGCGCGCGGGCACTGGGACGGCAACACGCTGGTGATCGACACCACCAACTTCATCGGCGGCCGGCTCGGCATCGGCGACAACGGGGAGGGCGTGAAGTACAGCGAGGATCTGCATCTGGTCGAACGCTTCACCCGCACGAGCGAGCGTGCGATCCAGTACCAGGCGACCGTCAACGATCCGAAGACGTTTACCGCGCCCTGGACCGTCGCGTTCCCGCTCACGCACGAGCCCGGTTACCAGATCTTCGAGTACGCCTGCCACGAGGGCAACTATTCGATGGCCAACACGCTCAACGCGGCTCGTGCCGAAGAAAAAACCGACACCGCGCCGAAGTGACCTACTTCTTCCGATAGTCGTGGTACAGCAGTTCCTCGGCGAACTCAACGCACTTGAACTCCAACAGCTGAGCGTTCTTCTCAACGTGGCGGTACAGCGGCATGCTGATCTTCCACGGCCGGCTGAATACCGACGGGTCTTCGATCGTGGCTTCGTACAGCAGGTGATTACCGTCGGTGCGGGTGAAGCGCTCAACCACGTGCAGCTGGTCGCTGGCGAAGTCCCCCGCGCGGTCGAACCAGGCCAGGCCGTTGAAACCGGTGACGTCGACCACCAACGTGTCGCCTTCCCAATGGCCGTTACTGGTCCCCATCCAGCTGTCGGCCACCGCAGCTACGTGCAGGTCCGTGTCGACCAGCCGGTTGGCGCTGGCGAATTCATAGACGAACAAAATGCCGCGGGGCGACTGGATGATTTGAAACGGATAGGGCATGTAGTTCGCGCGCGGGATACCCGGCATGTAACATTTGGCCTCGGGGTCGCTGGTATGGCGGTTGGCGAAATTGGCTTTCTTCTGCTCGAGCGCCGCGGGCAGGTAGGGAATGCTGCCGCCTTCGACGACGCCCTGGCCGGCCGGCTCGGCGCCGATCGCGCCGGTCTGCCACATCGGCCCGGCTTGCGCCGAGTGGTCCTGCAGGTCCCAGTTAGCGGTGTTCAGGGCCTGCCAGATGCCGCTCAGGTCGGGGTGACCATCGGGGCCGCGCGGCGGGGTCAGGGCCGGGGCCGCGGGCACTGCCAGCAGCGCGGCGGACGCCGCTGCCATCATCAAGGACACGGACGCAGTTCTCATCGATGGCCTCCTTGACCGCATTCTGTCACTGGCTCGAAGGCACGCAAGCCAGCATCGCGCTGCACGAGTCGATCTGGGTCTATCCGATCGTCGAGTCGCTGCACGTTCTGACGCTGTTCGTGTTCCTGGGGATGACCGTGATGCTCGATCTGCGCCTGCTGGGTGCGATCATGCGTTCGGCGCCCGTTTCACGGCTCATCCAGCATTTCATGCCGTGGATGATCGGCGGATTCGTCGTGATGATGGTGACCGGCGTGCTGCTCTTCTACGCGGTTCCGGTCAAGACCTGGTTCAACATCTTCTTCCGGCTCAAGCTGGCCGCACTGGTCGCGGCCGGATTGAATGCCGGGGTTTTTCACATCATGGCCTCGCACACGCTGCCGCAGTGGGACCGGGACGCGCGCCCGCCGATCCGCGCGCGCCTGGCCGGCGGCCTGTCGCTGGCGCTATGGGCCATCATCGTCGTGTGCGGACGCCTGAGCGCCTACGACTGGTTCGACAAGGACCTGGCGTCGCTGGCGCGCTGAAGGCCATGCCGGCCCCCGCATTCTTCACGTGGTGCGAGTCATCCTGGATCGGCGGGGGCATCCGCGATTCGACCTGGCTGTTCCCGGCTATCGAGTCCTTGCACCTGCTCGCACTCGCGGTGCTCGGCGGCTCGGTGCTGGTCGTGAACCTGAGCCTGCTCGGTCTCGGCCCGGGTTCCCGCTCGACGCCGCAGCTGTGGCACGACACCCGGCCTTGGCTGGTCGGCAGCGTGGCGGTGATGATCGGCACCGGCTCGCTCCAGTTCCTGTCGGAGGCGGTCAAGCTCTACTATCACGAGGCCTTCTGGGTGAAGATGGGTGCGCTGCTCGCCGCGCTCCTGTTCACCGCCACGCTGCAGCGTCGCACTGCTCTGGGCGACCCGGATCACCCGTCCACGCTGCGCCGTCGCGCAGTCGCGCTGGCATCGCTGCTGCTGTGGCTCCTGGTGGGCACGGAGGGAAGATGGATCGGGTTTTCCTGAGGCCCGTTGCGTGCTGAGCCGGCGCTACTTCTTCTCATCGTAGGGCGCACCGGTTCCGGATGAGCCGAGGAAGAGCTTGCGGCCGTCGGGCAACGTGATGTCGCGGCCGTTGGCGCGCGTCGAGCCATCCTTGGCCTGGTAGCCATCCACGACCACCTGCGTGCCGGGGGTCACGGTGGCCTTGGTGATGCCACGCCGCAGGAGCACGTTCGGACTGCCGGCCTCGATCATCCAGGTCGTGGAGGTGCCGTCCGGGTTCTTGACGACAACGTGGATCCACGCGTGTGGATTGACCAACTCCACCTTGCTGATCAGTCCTTCCAGGTGGACCGGCTTTTTGGCGTCGAACTCGGCCGAGAAGGCGTGATGTGCGGCTGCCGGCGCGGCGGCCAGCAACGCGGTAAAAGCGGTCGTCAGATGACTGCGGATCTTCGCCATGCAGGTGCGGCCGCGCGGGGAGCGGCCGCCCCTCCGATCAGGAACGCTCGATTCTAGTCGGAGGCCCGATCAGCGCACCCCAGGCGACGTTGTAATTGCCGGTCCGGTCGAACACGAGGCCACCCATCCACGCGCCGGCGAACGAGCTGCGCTGCGGACCGCGCACCTGGCCGCTTCGCTCGGGGCAGCTCTTGTGAATGGCACATCGCCGGATCTTCTGCAGCGGTTCTATCGATCACGCCTTGCGCGTGCGATGAGCGCTCACCTTCAGGGCTTGTTGGCGCTTTACGAAGAAGCGCCGTTCCGCGAGGCCTGGGCCGGCGAAATCGCGGCGGTGCGAACGATGCGTAAGACCGTCCATGCAGGCGTCGACGAACGAACCGCGCCGACCTTCAACGTATCGGCGCGAGGTATAGACTTGAAACTCCGGGATCAGTTCCCGAGGGAAGAATCGATCACGGAGGGCGAAAATGGCAACTCTCAGGGATCGGTTGAGAGGACTGTTCTCGGATAAAGAGTTCGACGCGGACGTACGGGGAACCTACTTCACACTACGGCTTTGGCTTGCAGCGATCGGGATCTTCCTTCCGATCATCCTGGTCGGGTGGGGATTGACCCACGGGATCGCCAGCAGCGCGATGACATCGATCAGCGCGTTTCACTGGCTGCCGTGTACGACCGACTGCAACTGTAACGCGCCGCTGCGGGACGTTTTGTGTGGCTCGCAATGCACGATCGGGATCTGCTTGATCATTTACAGGGGTTACGGTCGTTTGGAGAATTGGCTGCTGAAACTTGCCGGCGTGGCCGTCACTGTCGTCGCACTCGATCCGATCGCATGCCCGCTGAACGAAGAGGCGGCGCTCAGCGCTCACACGATCGCGACAAAAGTCTTCTTCCTGCTGATGGCGCTGACCATTTGGCTATGCGCCGGCAATACGCTTCATAGGGATCTTCCTCATACTGTGCGCAGCTGCTGGCGGCGCATCTATGACGGTTTTGCGATCGCGATGGCGCTCGCGCCGTTTCTGCCCCATATTTTCGCGCGAGCGAGTCAGCGGACGATATGGATCGAGGCGATCAGCGGGTGGGTCTTCTCGCTCTATTGGCTCGTCAAGACCATCGAGCTGTCAAGAGTCTCCAAAGTCGAGCCGCGTGGCGAGCCTCCACCGAAACTGGAATGGGACAACGGAGAATTGAAAATCGTGTCCAGCTGATTTCGGATGCAACCAGCTCGCGAGAGGCGTAGTCCTGACTAGGTCTGCAGCGACTGCAGCAACGATGTCGCTTCCCGGTATCCGGGCGAATCAAAACCTTGGGTAAACTGCTTGAGCAGAGGAACCATCAGATCGAGCGCCTTGCCTGGTTGCCTCTGCTCGGCCCACCAACGAGCCAGGCTGGTCGCGGCGTAAAGCTCCCAGGAAGGTGTGCCCTGGCGATGCGCAATGGCGTAGGCGCCGGCGTACGCAGCTTCGATCTGTTCGCGCTGCGCTCCGGGGCACAGGCGCAGGTAGTCACCGAGCAGCCGCCGGCACTCGGGCCAGAAGTAGCGCTCCGATCCGCCGCGCAGCTCCTGCAGGACGCTGTCGGCCTGATGCTGAGCTTCGTCAAAGCGGCCGAGGCTGGCCAGCGTCCGAGCTTGCATCGCGCGGTGCAACGGCACCATCGCCCCCGTCTGAGTGCGGGCGATGAACGCGAAGCCCGTCTCCATGAACCGCACGGAGCCGGCCGCATCGCCTTTGAGAGCCAGCGCGAAACCATGAAGGATAGGGCCGTAGCCCTTCCACAGTTCCATCTCGTGCTTGCCGGCGAAGGCGATCGATTCTGTGCTCAATTCCAGCGCCCGGTCCGCGTCACGGCATACCACGGCAAAGATCGCTCCGTGGGTGACCGCGTGCCCCACCGTGTGCGCGTGTCCCAGCTCACGCGCCGCCGCCACTGCCTGGTTCGCCAGCGTCCTCGCTTCGTCGACGCGACCCAAGCTCCACAGGGTCAGGCATATGTGAAACTGCGTTGCAATCTCCGGATCGGCCCCCAGCCGGTCGGCTACCGCTATCCGCTGCTCACGCGTCTGCGGGGAGAGGGTCTCGGCCAGCTGACGTGCTTGCTCGAAGGTCTCGGCAGCGGTTGCGGGAGCGCCAGTGATCATCTGGGAGATCGCAAGCGCACGCAGCCCCGCCAGCCGGTGACCTTCGTCGAGGTCGACACGTGCAGCCTCGAGCATGATATGTCCCGTTTCCAGCGCCTTGTCCTGCTCCCCGCCCACGTAATGCGCCACCCACGTGGGGTACAGGATCGAGAAGTCGTAGGGGCCACCGCCCATCGCGTTCGCGAGCGCGCGTGCCTTCTTGAAGATGGAGACCGTCTCCGAATGGCTGTAACCGTACAGCGGCGTGGCCGCCTGTCCCAGTTTCATCAACAGCTTCAGGCGTCGTCCCTGCCACACAGGGTTGTCGCCCATACCTTCCGCGAGATCGATCGCCCTTTTCAAATGTGCGATTGTTTCCTTGTAAGCTGGCCGTGCGAATGCCTGCGCTGCCGCCTTCTCCCAGTAGTCGATCGCCTTCTCGTCGAGCTGAGCATTCACGGCATGTTGGGCAATGACCTCGGGAGCCGTGTCCGGCAGTTGCTCGAGCGCTGCGACGAGGCGCGTGTGGATCTGAGCGCGCCTGGCTAGCAGCAGGCTTTCGTAAGCAGCATCGCGCACCAGGGCGTGCTTGAAGGCGTACTGCAGTCCGTCGGCACCGCTTCGCTGATAGATGAGCTCGGCATCGACAAGGCGCGCGAGGGAATCGCGCAGTACCTCCTCGGACACCGGACAGACGCGGCTTAACAGTGGATAGCTGAACTCGCGGCCAATGCAGGAGGCGGTTTGTGCGACCTCCTTGTATGGCCGCAGGCGATCGAGGCGCGCCATCAGGCTGTCTTGCAGCGACTCCGGGACGCTGATCTGCTGAGAGGCGTTGCTGACGACAAACGCGGTCTCGGTTTCGCAAACGAGTCCCGACTCGAGCATCGACTTCGTCACCTCTTCCACGAAAAGCGGTACGCCGTCCGTTTTTGTGACGATCTCGGCCATGACGTGTCCGGGCAGGGGCTTGCCTCGGGTGAGGCCATCCACCATCGCCTTGATATCGGACGGTTCGAGGCGGTTGAGTTCCAACCGCATCAGATGCAGGAACGTACCGAAATCGTGCGTGAAACTCGGCCGTGCCGTAATGACCGCCAGCAAGGGAAGGTTGCCAACGTGTTCGATGTAGCGTTGAACGAGCTCCAGTGTCGTCGGGTCAGTCCAGTGAACATCCTCGAGCACCCACAGCACCGACCGGCTTGCGGCCACACGGACCAGTTGATTTATCAGAGCTTCGAATGTGCGCAGCCGCTGCTGCTGCGGACTCAACTCGAGAGGTTTGTAGCGTTCATCGAGCGGTTTGTCGCGTTCACCGAGGTCGACCCCGAGCAGTGTCGCGATCAGCGCGATGTCGCCGGGCGCCGCCCCTGCAAGCAGGTCCGCGATCCGCTCCAGGCGCACCTTGGCACTGTCGCTGGCAGAGATTCCCGCGGCCCGCGCGAGCTGGTGGATCACGGGATAGAGGGCGCTATCGGAGTGGTGGGGAGAGCACTGATGGTGCATCAGTACGTGAGCGTCGGCCGCCAGCGAGTCTCTCAGCGCGCGCACCATGCGCGACTTGCCGATCCCGGCTTCGCCCTGCACGAATACGACCTGACCTTTGCCTGAGCAGGCGTCGCGCCAGCGGTCGCGCAGCAGCGTCAGCTCAGGGTCGCGGCCAACCATCGCGGTGAGCTGCACGCGGCGCTGGGCTTCGAAGCGGCTCTCGATCGAGCGCTCGTCCAGGACCGCATAGGCGACAACCTCCTCGTCGACGCCCTCGAGGTCCTGGCGCCCGAGATCACGCAGCTCGAACAGACCCCCGATCAGATCGCGCGTCTGACCGGTGATGACAATTTGGCGCGGGGTAGCCCGCGCTTGCAGGCGCGCAGCAATGTTGGGCGCCTTGCCGAACGCGTCGTCTGCGCCCGCGACGACCACACCGGTCGCGATACCGATGCGAGCCAGCAGTTCCTGGCCACCCGGAACGGGAAGTTCGGGAATCGCTTTCTGGATTGCAAGCGCCGCACGCACTGCACGTTCAGGGTCATCCTCGTGCGCCGTCGGATATCCGAAAAACACCAGAACACCGTCACCGAATGTCTTCGGACTGAAGCCCCCGTATCGCTCAGCCAGCTCGACAGCGGTCCGGTGGTAGTCCCGCATCACCGACGTATACGATTCGGCCCCGAGGCGGCCCCCCAGTTTTGTGGACCCGACGAGATCGATGAACATCACCGTCATGTGACGGAGTTCGTCTACCGGGATTGCAGATGTCTCGGAACCCGGCGCTTGAGCGGACGCGGAACTCAACGAACCTCTCCGTTTGCCTTTGAAAGATACCGCAGCAGCCACGATTCCGCTATTGCGCACTTGAATACTTACGTGCTAGCAATGAACCACAAAACTGCAATGCAGCCATCATGATCGGGGGGAGGTCAGGGTCGCAAGGTTTGGCGGCCGGAGCGGCACCCGCATGACTTTGATGCCGGCGCCCCCCTGCCCTTGCGACAGATTCCACGTCGAAGACTTGCGTGGGAGCTGCAAGGACCGTTTCTGGGCCCCCATCATGAACTGGGCTGCCGGCTATCCGCAGCGCGAATGGTGGATCGCACCGCTGCGCTGGCTGTTTCCGATCGTCCGGATTCCGATCATGGGTGTGACGGCGGTGCTTCGAGACGAAGACGTCCGCGAGGTGCTCCTGCACGATCAGGAATTCCAGGTACCGTGGGGAGAGCGGATGAAGGCAGTCACCGGCTGCAAGAACTTCGTGCTCGGTATGCCGGCCAACGATGAGTATCGACACAACTACGCCCAACTGGCAAAGGCGTTCAAGCGCGAGGATGTGGCGGAATTCGTCGTGCCCCTGTCCGCCAGGGCTTCCGAGGAGATTCTCCGCAGTCAGGCGCAAAAGGACCCTGCCACCGGCAGGATGCGGATCGATGCGGTGCGCGAGCTGATGTGGCGCGTTCCGTCCCAACTGTGCGAGGACTATTTCGGGATCCGGATTCCCGACAAGTTCCTGTTCGCGGCCTGGACTGTGGCGATGAGCCGATACCTGTTCGGGGAAGCCAATGACCGTCTGGCACCTTCGCAGCCTTTCATCAAGGACCTCGCACTCGCCGCGGCCGATTGCTTCCGTGACCTGATACGCGCAGCCATCAGTGACGCGCGGAAGGGTCGCTCGCCAGGGGTGGTACTGCCGCGGCTGATCGAGATGCAGAGGACCGACCCGCTCCTGACCGACCCCGTCATCGAGGCGCACCTGTTCGGCATGGTCACCGGATTCATTCCGACCGACCTGTTAGCCGGCGGTCACATGCTCAACACGCTGCTGCGCTGCGAAGCCTATAAGAAGCGCGCGCTCGCCGCTCTGTACGCCGGCAACGACGATCTTCTGTGGCGCTGCCTGCAGGAGGCGCTGCGCTTTCGGCACTTTAACCTCGGGCCGTTCCGCCTCTGTGGGCCGTCTGGATACACGATCGCGGCCGGCACCCGGCGAGAAAAGCGTATTGCCCCGGGCACCCAGATGCTCGCCAGCACGCAGTCGGCGATGTTCGACTCGCGCCGCGTCGAGAACCCGAAGGTCTTCAATCCGGACCGACCCGAAGACGACTACATGGTGTTCGGCTTCGGCCAGCACTGGTGCATCGGCAAATACATCGCGATCGCCCAGATCACTGAAACCTTCAAGGCGTTGCTGCACAAGCAGGGCTTGAAGCCGGTACGCGGACGGGCGGGGAGGCTGCAGATGTACACCGTTTATCCGGCCAATCTGACCGTGGAGTTCGAACCGTGATGCAGGACTTTGTCACGGTGACGATCCCTTTCGCGGGTGGCCTTGCTGACCAGGTGCGGGCCGCGCTCAGCGCCCTGGGCAACCCGGCGACGGGCCGCATTGCGGCCGATCTCGACGAAACCGCGTTCGTTCATTTCATCAGCATGAGCGTCGTCCACGAGAGCGGCGAACGTCGGGCCCACCTTGTTCTTGAAGCGTCGGTCGATGGTGGGGCCCGTAGCGCTCTTGCGCGTATCGCGACAACCGTCGGTCCCGAGTTGAGCCAAATCCTGCAACTAGCGGGCATCACGCCGCGGGCGCCCCTGAATAAGTACCTGGAGAGGCATCGCTTCCAAGTCATTCCGGGGTTGTTCACGAACATCGGCGTGGCTTTCTCCGGAACGCCCGGCATGAGCGTTCCGCGCATCCGGGGCGAGGCCAGGCTCGCGTTCGCCATCAGGGACTGGCTTGAGCGTGGCCCCAACCGCGCTCCCGAGCCGGCACTGGCGAAACTGGAGGGCGCGCGAACCGCGATCTTCCTGGATCCAACGCTCAAGTGGGCCCTGTTCGCCGACGGCGTGCCGCTGCTGGGCGAGCAAAAGCCGCTGTCCGCGGCGCTTGGACCGATCCTCCTTTCGGCCTTTCAAAATATGTTGTGGCCGTTACTGATTTTCCCGGTGATTTTTCTGCTCCCGCTGCTCAATATCGTCTTTCTGGGGCTGCTGCGCGCCGTTGGTTATTTGCTGGGTCACCTGTACGGCGGGATCGGGTGGGCTGTCGGCCTTTTTCCGGCTCTCGCCAACGCTCTGGAGCGCATCGCAACCAGTCTGAGCGACTTTCCGGCTTTCGAGCAGATCCTTCACTGGAGCGATGCGTACGTGCGCGCTTCCCCAGGTATCGGAGCCGCCTTGGGGCTTGTACCAACGGCGGTGCTGCTCCTCGGGGGTGAAATACTGGTCGTCGGATTTTTCTTCTTCCTCCAGCACCGGCAGCTGCGGGCTTCGGAACAAACCAGCCATCCCCAGGACGAGGAGCCGGACGCCGTGGCGGTCGGGCAGTTGATGAGCCACGAGAACTGGACTGCGCAGAACCACCTGACCGGTGTTTCGGTCCTGAAACCGCGGCTCGTGCGTTTTCTTGTGCTGCGCTTGGTTTTCTGGCTGACGGGCGCTCTAGCGGCAAGTTACTGGCGACCGGGGTTCCTGTTTTGCATCGGCAGCATCCACTTTGCGCGGTGGCTCATATTGCCGCGAACGAACAAGCTGCTGTTTCTTTCCAACTATGATGGAAGCTGGGAGAGCTATCTGGAAGACTTCATCGTCCGCGCGCACACCGGCCTGAGCGCCATCTGGAGCAACACGCTCGATTTTCCGAAGACCGACAATCTGATCGAAGGCGGCGCGCGCGACGGCGAGCGGTTCAAACGCTGGGCGCGGCGGCAGCAGCGCGCCACGAACTTCTGGTATTCGGCCTATCCGAATCTGACGACGACTGGGATCCGTGCCAATGCGGCCATTCGGCACGGACTGGCCAGTGCGACAACCGAAGAGGACGCTGCCCTGTGGCTGCGCAACTTGGGCTTTCCGGTGCCGCCGACGATGAAGCCGCCGGCGGCGCTTATTTCGACGCCACCTCCCGCACAGCCGATCGAGCCGATGCAAAGCGAGGAGATCCCGACGCTCGTCTTCGGCGGGCTGCCCCGGTTGACGCTTGCGCAATGCATGGTCGTGCGGCTGGAAGGGCCGGCGGCCAGCGCCCGGGATTGGCTGCGCGCCGTCGAAGGCAAGGTTTCGTACGGCGAGCGCGCGACGGTCGAGAGCGCGTTCGCCGCCGGATTCACCGCGTGCGGGCTTTGGAAGATCGGGCTCAGGGAAGACGAACTGGCGACCTTTCCGACTGCGTTCCAGCACGGAATGTCCGCGAGTTGGCGGGCGCGCGCGCTGGGTGACACCGAGGACAATGCTCCGCAGAACTGGTTGTGGGGCAATCAGGAGGAGACGAAGGCCGCCGATGCGATTCTGCTGGTCTATGCGACGACCCAAGCGGTATTGCGGAGCGAGCTCGCTTGGCACAGGGGGCTGTTGCGCCGGCACGGACATCCGATCATCCTCGAAATCGAATTGAAGACGCTGCCGGGCGGCGGTGGACCGATTCACGAGCCTTTCGGATTCGTCGATGGTATTTCACAACCGATCATCCGTGGCTCGCGCCGCTGGGAGCAGCAGCAGCGCAGCGCAATTCACGCGGTCCAGCCCGGGGAGTTGGTGCTGGGTTATCCCGATAACCTCGGCAACCGGCCCCCCACGCCGGTGATGGGATGCAACGGTACCTTCCTCGTCGCACGCCACTTGGAACAGGATCCAGACAGCTTTGAGTCCTATCTGGACCACGTAGCCACTGAAATCGCCCTGGACCCGCGTTCCCCGAGCCGGGATGTGGTCTGGCTGCGCGAGTGGGTTGCGGCCAAGATGGTAGGTCGCTGGAGAAAGGACGGGTCGTCGCTGGTGAGATACCGGGATCCGCCAGGCAGCCGCTCGCTCGTCATGGATGATCCCGACAACGATTTCCTGTTCGGGGCCGAGGATCCGGATGGCGGCCGCTGCCCGTTCGGGGCTCACATCCGCCGCGCCAATCCTCGGGAAAGCTTCGAACCGGGGTCTCAGGTGCAGATGAGCATCACGAATCGGCACCGGATATTGAGAGTCGGCCGCAGATATGCCCCGCAGGTGTACGTGCCACAGCAACATGACCCGGACAAGCGAGCCCTGTCGATCGAATTGGAAAAGCCCGGCCTGCTCTTTCTGTGCGTGAATGCGGACATTGAGCGGCAGTTCGAATTCCTCCAGCAGACCTGGGTGCTGGGGCGCGACTTCCAAGGCCTGGGAAACGAAAGCGACTTCCTGATCAGTCGTCGGGGGTCTAAAGGAGACCCCGTGATGAGCCTGCCCACGCCTAACGGATCGATCCGCATCACACGCAAGTGCGACTTCGTTCTCGTGCGTGGCGGTGGCTACTTCTTCATGCCGGGCCGCAGCGCGGTCCGAGATCTGGCCGGCTGACGGGCAATCCACTACTGGCGGCCGAGGCCGACCAGAAGACTCACGACTGCGACCGGTCCGTCACGCACCGCTGCCATATTCGTGATGTCGTCCGGCACCACGCGCATGGGGGTGCGCACCGGGGTCAGCCCGATGGCTAGAACGGCGGCGAGCATCGCGGCTGCGGACAGCATGGCGGCGGCGGCCAGTATGCGGGCGCCATGTCGGCGTAGAAGCCTATTGATCCGGTACGCCCGCCTCTTGAGCAGCGCCTCCACCGGCCTTCCGCTCAAATGACGGCGCAGGTCGCCAGCCAGCGCCAACACGGAGGCATAACGATGCCGGGGCGCTCGTGCGAGTGCTTTCAGCACAATGGCATCGAGGCTCCCACGTAGCTCGTGCGCCAGTTCTTGCCGCGTCGTGGACCGCACGCTCGCGGCCTCGTCTGTCAATTGCGCACTAGGCTGCCTGACGCGAGCGATCGAGATCGCCTGCTCCAGTTGCGACGACGAAGCGCTCGCTTTAATATGGTACGGCCGACTTCCGGTCAGCAGTTCGTACAGCACCACCCCGAGCGAGTACACGTCGCTCGTCGTATCCAACGGATCGCCGCGGGCCAGCTCGGGGCTCGCATAGTCTGGCGTGAGCGCACGTCCGTAAAGACGCGTCAGTTGCGCTTCTGGGTCGCGCTGGTTCATCAGCCGCTTGGCCAGGCCGAAGTCGAGCAGCCACACCTTGCCTTCGTCCGTAACCAGGATATTGGCCGGCTTGATGTCCCTGTGGATCACCCGGCGAGCATGCGCATATTGCACCGCATCGAGCACTTGAAGGAACAGCTCGATGCGTTGTCGCAGCCCGAGCCGGCGGCGGTCGCACCAGGCAACAAGCGGCTCGCCCGCCAGCCATTGCATCGCCATATACGGCAGTCCTTGCGCGCTGACCCCGGTGTCGTG
>Ga0187846_10001565_pt1 | contig 12874 bp, 14 predicted proteins | sample TC_taG_FD_161473 | JGI IMG/M metagenome (GOLD analysis project Ga0187846, IMG submission 161473) | Biofilm microbial communities from the roof of an iron ore cave, State of Minas Gerais, Brazil - TC_06 Biofilm (v2) | ecosystem: Environmental > Terrestrial > Deep subsurface > Cave > Wall biofilm...
GTGGACTCTCTACTTTCTAAGAGGTGAACTTGCGAAATCTGAAGAGGCCGCGGCGCGACTCGTTGAGATAGCGCGCAAGGAGAAAAATGATGCCCACATGGTAGAAGCCCATTTTGTGCTGGGCGATAGCCTGTACTGGCAGGGCCGCTTTCGCGAGGCACTGACTAACTTCGACTTTGTAGCTGGTAACTACAGCCCTACGATGGGAGTTCTTAATGTCCACGGCTGGGACAGCTTGGCGCTGAGTCTGGCTTATACCGGCCTTTGCATGTGGCAGCTCGGACGCCCCGGCAAGGCCGCACCAATGATCTTCAAGGCCATCCAACGCGCCAATGTCATAGAAAATCCCGAAACTCTCCAGGTTGTACGATTCGTGGGTTGTCACCTTTATTGGTTTCAGAGGGATTCGGCAGCGCTGGAAAAGGAAGCCGATCTGATCATAAGACTATCCGAAGAGCGTGGCTTCGCAGTAGTCAACGACATCGGCAAAGCATATTGGCATTGTGCGTCGCTGCAGCAGAGGCCAACGCGGCCTAGCCTCGTTGAACTCTCGGGATTTGACAAACGGCTTCGAATGTTGGGCGCGAAGCTTAACATACCTGTTTGGATCGTCGCGCTCGCCCAGGGTTTTGGCGCTGTCGAAGACCCAGAAGCAGGCTTAGGCGCCATTGCCGACACGCTTGCCGTAATCGATGTAACTTCCGAGCGTGAGCGGGAAGCCGAACTTTATAGGCTCAAGGGTGAGCTGCTACAGAAGAGGGAACACACGGACCTCGCAGAAGCTGAAGCCTGCATTCGTCGCGCGATTGAAATCGCTCGGCGTCAAGAAGCCAAAATGTTCGAATTGCGCGCGACCACTAGCCTCGCCCAGCTACTCGCGAGGCAAAACCGCCGCGACGAAGCCCGCTCGATGCTGGCCGAGATTTACAATTGGTTCACCGAAGGGTTCGAAACCGCGGACCTGAAAGACGCCAAGAAGCTACTCGATGAATTGAGCGCATAAGCAGGTAAAGGGGAAATGCGCTGTTCGAAATGCGACAGCGATAATCGCGAAGGCCGGAAATTTTGTGCCAGTTGCGGTGCGCCGCTGGTCGTTACCTGCCCAAAGTGTGGCGCTCCCAACCAGCCGGAAGAAAAATTCTGTGGCGAATGCGGCGCGCAACTACAAGTCGCTGCCACTCATCTTTCCAATCCCGAAGCGTCAGCCGTGATGGACAAGGCCGCCCGACCGCCGAGCGCTGGGAACACCCTGCCCGAAGGCGAGCGCAAAACTATCACAGCGTTGTTCGCCGATATCAAGGGCTCGACCGAACTGATGCGTGAGCTCGACCCCGAGGAGGCGCGCGCAGTCATCGATCCAGTGCTGCAGCTCATGATGGAAGCGGTGCATCGTTACGACGGTTACGTTGCGCAGTCGACGGGCGACGGCATTTTTGCACTATTCGGCGCGCCAGTCGCGCACGAGGACCATCCGCAGCGCGCGCTTCGCGCCGCACTCGCGATCCAGCGGGAACTGCATGAGTATGGGCAGAGGATAACAAGCAGGTCAGAACACGGGCTGAAGCCTGTGCCACTTGAGGCTCGCATCGGGGTCAACACTGGCGAAGTCGTGCTGCGGATTGTCAACACTGGCGGTCACACCGAGTATTCCCCGGTTGGACACGCGGCCAACCTCGCTGCGCGGATGCAGACGATCGCGGCGGCCGGCAGTATCGTCATCACTAGAGTGTCGGCGCCTGGTCGAGGGGTATTTCTCGCTGCGCGCCTTGGGACGCACCGAGATTAAGGGCATCGGCGAGCCAATCAATGTGTACGAGGTGATTGGTCCTGGCCCGCTGCGGGATCATTTCGAGTTGGCGGCACGACGTGGACTCAGCAGGTTCGTCGGACGCGAGCGTGAACTCGCCGAGCTCCAGCGCGCACTCGAACTGGCACTCAACGGTCACGGACAGATCATCGCGGTCGTGGCCGAGGCGGGCACCGGCAAGTCGCGGCTGTTCTACGAGTTCAAGGCAAAGCTGCCGGCCGGTTGCAAAGTACTCGAAGCTTATTCGGTGTCGCACGGCAAAGCCACGGCCTGGTTGCCGGTACTCGAATTGCTGTGCGGCTATTTTGGCATCCTCGACGGAGATGAGCCGCCAACCCGCCGCGCGAAGGTTCGTGCAGCGGTTGGGGCGCTGGAACAGAACCCATCCCCAAACGTCACGGCTCATGCGCAAAAAGCGCAAGAGCCGAGCCGGTCTCCCCTCTCCCACGACGAGGCGCGCCAGGGGTCAGCTCTCAGAGGCGTATTGCCGTACTTATTCGCTCTGTTGGGAATCCAAGACGATCCTGATCCGCTCACCCAGATGGATCCGCAGATCAAACAGCGGCGCACCCTCGACGCGATCAAGCGCGTCCTCGTCAGTGAAAGTCTGCGGCAACCCACGATCGTCATCTTGGAGGACCTGCACTGGATCGACAGTCAGACGCAGGCGCTGCTCGACCTCCTGGCTGACAGCATCCTTAACTCACGCGTACTGTTGCTTCTGAACTATCGCCCCGAGTACCGCCACGAATGGGGCAACAAGTCACACTATTCGCAAATTCGGCTGGACGCGCTCGGTCGCGCTGGCACAGAGGAAATGCTATCGGCTCTCTTAGGTGACGGCGCAGAACTCGCGCCGCTCAAGCGGTTGGTGATCGAGCGCACCGAAGGCAATCCGTTTTTTATCGAAGAGATGGTGCAGGCGTTGTTCGATGACGGCACCTTAGTGCGTAACGGAGCGGTGAAGCTGTCGCGGTCGCCGTCGGAACTGCGGCTGCCGCCGACCGTGCAAGGCCTACTGGCGTCACGCATCGATCGCTTGCCCAGCGATTACAAGCAATTACTCCAGACGCTCGCGGTTATCGGCCGGGAATCGTCGCTTGGTCTCATCAGGCAGGTGGTCTCACTAGCCCCGCTGGAAACGGAGCAAGTACTGCTGAATTTGCAAGCAGGCGAGTTCATTTTCGAGAGGCCGTCCTTAAGCGAGGTCCGCTACGTCTTCAAGCACGCCTTGGTACAGGATGCGGCGTACCATTCGCTGCTGAAAGGGAAACGCCAACAGCTGCATCAACAAATCGCGCAGGTGTTGGAGGAACGCTTCCCAGACATAAAGGCGAGCCGACCTGATTTGCTGGCACATCATTACACCGAGGCAGGTCGTATCGCAGAGGCGCTGCCATACTGGCGACAAGCGGGGCTGGAAGCAGTAGCACGTGCGGCACATCGTGAAGCTGTGGGTCTTTTCAGCAAAGGGCTAGAGCTGCTCCAAGCCTTGCCCGTGAGCGAACAGCACGCCCAAGATGAACTCACGCTGCAAATCGCTTTGGGCAGTGCCCTGATGATCACCAAGGGCTATGCCGTGGCAGAAGCGGCACGGGCCTACACACGGGCCCGCGAGTTATGCGGCCAGTTAGGGGAACCCCCAAACCTCTTACCGACATTGTTTGGCCTTCATGGCTTTTATGAGTTGCGGGGAGAGAGAGGACCGGCCCATGAGATAGCAGAACAGATCGTAACACTAGCAAGCGGCAGAGAAGATCCCACAATGCTACTGATCGCCCATCGCGTTCAGGGCGTCTCCTCGTATATCGAGGGAGATTTGGCCATTGCCCGCCGTCATCTGGAGCAGGCGCTGATACTTTATGATCCTGCGCGGCATCCCGCGATGGCCTTTCGCTATAGTGGCTACGACCCGAGTGTGCATTGCCTTGGCTATCTGGCCGTCACACTCTGGTATCTTGGCTTCCCCGACCAGGCGATGCAGCGAATCGAGCAGGGGCTCTCCCGCGCGCAGGAGTTGGCACACCCTCCTAGCCTGGCTTACGCCTTGATGATGGCCGCTGCGGTGCATGCCTTCCGCCGGGAGCTAACAGCTGCGCAGGCGCGCGCCCAAGCGGCGATTGCCTTGTCGGTTGCTCAAGGTTGGCCGCACTTCGAGGCGGAGTCGCGAGTCTGCCTCGGCCGGGTACTGGCGGCACAGGGCGGCATAGAGGAGGGAATCGCGGAGATAGAGCGAGGCCGGGCGACATATCGGGCGACGGGGGCAGTGATTGCACATTTGCGACATATGGCGGCACTGGCTTCTGCGTATGCGTGTGCGGGACAGGCGCAGGACGGGTTGCGCATCGTAGCCGAGGCGTTGGAGATGGAATCGCTCACGTGGCAGCACCTCGCCGAGGCAGAGCTGTATCTGCTCAAAGGCATCATCCTGATGGAGGTGGGGCGACAAGCTCGAGACGACGTTAGCGCCGAGACTCTGAAGCCAGAGGCCGAGGAATGCTTTTTGAAAGCCATTGAGATAGTCCAGCACCACAGTGCAAAGTCGCTGGAACTGAGGTCAGTTACGGAGCTGAGTCGGCTCTGGCAGCAGCGGGGTCAGCAAGCAAGAGCGCGCCGGAGGCTGGCGGAGATTTACGGCTGGTTCACTGAAGGCTTCGACACGGCCGATTTGAAAGACGCTAAGCGACTGCTCGACGAACTTGATACGAATTAATCCGGGAAGTGGCTAGTAGGATTGTTGGGCTCTGGATAGAAAAGCAGCTTGCAGCCAAGGGAGACAGCACCATGATCGGAAGGGGTCTTTTTCACACTCACTTAGTGGTTAGCGATGTTGAAAAATCGCTCGAATTTTATACAGGTTTGTTCGGTATGCAGAAGATTACGTTCGAAGACGGGACCCTCGTATTTCTGACAACCCCCGGGCGTGGCGACTTATTGGCTCTGAATCCCGGCGGCAAGTGGGGATATCCAGGAGGATGCGCCAAAGAGAATCCGCGCGAGGAGGGCTTGGCTGGCGTGCAGGGCGGAGTGGCGCATTTCGGCTACATGCTGCCGACCCTGGAGGACTATGAACGCGCCATCGCCAACGTCGCAGAATTTGGCGGACGGCTGGTGGTTCGTTGTGATCATGGCGGCGCGGTTAGCCATACCTACCTCGCCGATCCCGACGGCTATGTCGTCGAGATCCAATACGGGGGCTGAGCAGCCGAGCACGCTCAGCTTGTATCGCTTCAACCGCGGAACCTCACCGATAAATGGTTCGGAGAAACTGGGAGGCCGCTTCCAGGACCTGAGGAAAGCTGAGCGGCTCCCGGTGCTAATGGCTGGCACGCCGTATGCCTGTCCATTGCAGCATCAGGCGTTTACGCAGGCACCGAATTATGAGTTCTACGCTGCGAATGCTTGCTCGATTTGTTTGGCGAGGCGAATATCTTTGTCGGTGATGCCACCCTCGCTGTGAGTTGAACAGACAAAGGTTACGCGCGTGTAGTTGACATGCATATCGGGATGATGGTCGGCGGCTTCAGCCATCTCGGCAACTCGTCCGATGAAGCGAATGCCGTCCATGAACTCATTGAAGCGAAACAGCTTGCTGAGGGAGTTGTCCCGGTATTCCCATCCGGGCAGGGATTTCAGTTCCTGGCCGATTTGCGCCTCGCTGAGCTTTGGCATCACGCGGCCCTCCTGCGGTGGCTTGTGAACGTTTGGAATTTTATATTAGACAATCATGGGAGAGGGTTCCATCGAGAGCTTCCGCAGTAAGAGTCCGAAGCTGAAGCCAGCGAGATATGGAAACACGAACGGTTGGTGAAAAGTGGAAAAGACGGATACGCGAAAAGCGATTCGAATGACGCACGCCGAGGCCTCGAACTGGCTCGAACGGGGCGAGAATTGTTCGCTCGCCACCATCGACCGCGATGGCTATCCACACATCGTCGCGATGGCTTATGCGGTAGACAGGGGCGATATCGTAATGACGAGCTTCGCCAAGGCGCAGAAGATACTTAACCTGCGGCGCAATCCGCGAGCGGCGATCATGGTCGAAAGCGGCAAAGCCTACCATTCACTCAAAGGAGTTATGGTCCGCGGGCGTGCAGAGATAATCGAGAATACTGACGCCGTGCTGAACGTTCTCAGCCTGGTAACGCGCAGAATGGCGCAGGCAACCAGTTCCAGAGCACAGCGAGGCGCGGATGTTAACGATCAGATAACGCAGCAGGCGCGAGGGCTTGCGGCTAAGCGAGTGGTCATCCGCCTTCGTCCGGAGAAATGGGCGAGTTGGGACCACTCCAAACTACCGCCGGGCAAGTATTGAGAGGTGAGGACTCGCAGTTAGTGGCGTTTAGACCCTTGTAGCGCATCACAAGAGAACCCTCGCCGGCCGCTGCCTGCCGCGAGAAGGATGAGGGTTACTGCGGAATAGGTTAAATCACGAAGCCCCTCACCCGCTTTTTTGCGGGAGAGGGTCAGGGTGAGGGTTCTGAAGCAGATGGCCAAGTACGTAACTGAGGAAGCGAAGCAGCAGATCGGGAAAGTCAGCGAGACGCGCACTTACGAGGTCGAGCGCGGCGCGATTCGCCGGTTCGCCGAGGCCGTCGGCGACCCGAATCCGCTCTTCAACGACGAGAAGCAGGCGCGCAAGACTCGCTTTGGCGGAATGATCGCGCCGCCTACTTTTTGCCGATCGCTCGGCGCTCCTATCCTCGACGTCAAGTTGAACATGCCTCAATTCCGCGGTTTGGATGGCGGTTCAGACTGGGAATATTTTGAACCAATCCGGCCGGGTGATCGTATCACCGTGCAAAGCAAGCTTGCTGACCTGCGAGAGAGCGAGGGCCGGCTCGGCGCGATGGTCTTCATGACCACCGAAACGACTTACACCAATCAGCACAGCGAGGTGTGTGCGATTCAGCGCGCCACCGGAATTCGCTATTAGCGGGGCGTTGAGAAACAGCAATTTTTCGCATTCAAGAGCCTCTTAGGCGGTGAAGGGAAATGGCATCGAGACAGTTCTATTTCGAGGACGTGGAAGTCGGCAGCGAAATTCCGCCGCTGGAGAAGGAGCCATCCACCCAGCAACTGGTGAAGTATGCGGGTGCGTCCGGCGATTTCTACCAGATCCATTATGACAAGGATTTCGCGCTGAAAAATAATCTGCCCGGGGTGATCATTCACGGCGCCCTGAAGAACGCTTTTCTCGGGCAGCTTATGACCGATTTTGCCGGTGAACTCGGCTGGCTGCGCAAACTGTCGGTGCAATACCGCGGGATGGATCAGCCGGGCTCTAAAGTCGTTTGCAAAGGCCGGGTAACCCGCAAATACGTCGAACGGGGGAATCACCTGGTCGAGTGCGAAATCTGGCTTGAAAATAACAAGGGCGAAAAAACCACGCCAGGCAGCGCGACCATCGTACTGCCGTCGCGCAACCCATAACGTCCACAGCGAGGTCGTGGGGCCGGAGCATAGTTGATGCTGGTCTGGCGTAAGGCCCCCCTCCCTGATGACAGGGAGAGGGATAAAGGGAGAGGGTCATTGTTTAGCGGCTCTCGCCGGCCCTATGCAAGGCTTCTGGAGGCGGGCCGTGATTCGAGAATAAGGACCCTCTCTGCAGCTACGCCCCTACACCCTCACCCTACCCTCTCCCGCAAAAGAGCGGGCAAGGGGCAGATTCCCCTGACACGGGGAGAGCTCCTGAGGCGGCGTGCTCACTCCGCTGCGGCTCGCATGCTAGCTGGGTGAGAAAAGGAAATGACGCGGCAGTTCGCACCTGGTTCGCTGGAAGCCGCTGACGTGCTGGGCGGATACGTGGAGGCGAATTTCGTTCGCGTCCTGACCAGGTTGCTCGCTGCGCATGCAGCGGCGGAAAAGCTCACCGCGATCGGCTATCGAAGGGCGCTCGATACCATCAATCGGCCCGACTTATCCGCCACCATGCGCAAGAACCTGACCGAAGAAGAGAAGCATGCACGGCTGATTTATGCTGCCCTGGCCGAGCTCGGCGTTTCGGAGGCGCAAGCCGATCGGTCATTGGTCTCCGCGCTCAAGGGACCATCATTTGCCGCACCGCGCCATTTCGCTGAGCACGCGGCGGGCGAACTCGACCTGGTGATGGCGACGATCAGCCTCGATATGACGGGGCTGATTATGATTGGTGTGAACTACAAAGAATCGAGCTACGCGCCGCACGCGCGAGCAGCGGAGGTGATCGTCTCGGAAGAAGAGGATCACGAGCTGTTCGCGTCAAGCGTGTTACACGATGCTGTTGACTGCCTCGGCGCCGAGGCGGTCAATGCGGCGCTGCGCGAATGGCTGCCGCGCGCGGTAAATTTCTTCGGACCACCCGGCAGCGGGTTCACCTTCGACTGCATCACTTATGGGCTCAAGGCCCGTGACAACGGCGAGTTAGCAGAACTTTACCTCACGCTGCTCGAGCGGCAAGTGCAGCAGGCCGGCCTTGATATGCCGGCGCTAACCAAGGATTACCCGCACGCGCTGGCGTAAGAGTCGGCGAGACCCATAGCGTCTTCCGTTGCCCTCGCCCCGAGCGGCAAGTGACAGGTAAGGCTGGGTGGAAGGCGCTAGGCACGTCCGAAGTGCTGCTGCAGCGGCACTTTGGATTGCCAGTCGAGCGAGGGTTGCATAGAGTTACGCGCTGTTGGTTCCACAACCCCTTCTTTCTATTTGGGATGAGTGACAATCCAGGCTGGCGGCGCTGCTAACGACGGCTAGCATTCACTGCTAATTAAATTTCGCAGTGTCCGCCTAAAATCTGAGTTAATTCACATCATTTTGCGAGGCACGAGGTTTGCCTTGGCGCACAGCGACTAGTCAAAGGGGAACGTTTTCTCTTTGATTTCGGACCTCAACCGCCAAGCCAATCTTGAAATGACGAATTTGTACTTTGAGGAAAAGTACAATGGCACGAGAAATATCAATCCGCTCCGCCCCCTTGAAATACTCCGGAAGACCGGAGCCGCGAGGTTGCTCGGCGGCAGGAACCCGTAACCCATCGCTCTCCCTCTCGCCCCCCATTACGTCGTCATTTGATCGGCGGCTTAGGGCCAGATTACAGAAGATGGGTCGGTTCATCGTTAAGTGTCTCGGCGACCTGGCCAGGGATTCAACGACGGTAGGGCTTTGGTAGTAAGATAGGCGGAACTCGAAAGCCGAGTTTTGCGGCGTTCTGGACGTGTTTCGGCACCGGCACGATAAAGGGGATCGGTCGAGCTATCGTTATCACGTCGCCTCGCTGCGAACAGTATCTAGGCGCACCAAGGGCGCCCGCCAGGTGAAAAGCGTGATCGCGCGCAATAATAGACTCCATCACGATTCGCTGAGGTCGAGGGCAGGTGCATGACGAGGCCTCAGGTTTCCAAATCAGCACAAATTCGGGCCAGTCTTAATCATCCCATCATCGATTCCGGCGGCCAGACGATCGAGAATTCCGATGTTTTGGCCGAATACATCAAATCCGAGAGTGGCTCCAAGACGGCAGAACGATTTGCTGGTTCGACAAGGCCGACCGGCTGGTGCCAGCAGCCGAGTGTTGGTGGGCTCGATTGCATATTCTTGACGGATGGCCGGAGGAGACAACGATGGACAACAAAAGTTTTGTAACCTTGCCGGGGCAGGAACCAGTATGGAATATGGCGCCCGGCAGAACAGCCGCGTTGAAGTTGCAGAATGAACAGACCGGGCAAAGTGTGATGGCCTTCGAGGAGGTCACCCCGGCTGGTACCGAGACCCCATTCCACCTGCATCGCGACAGCGATGAGGTGATGTACGTGCTGAGCGGACAATACAGCTTCAAAGTCGGCGATAAGCTTAGTTCCGGTGGGCCAGGCACGTGCGTGTTCATGCCGCGTGGGCTACCACATGCCTGGAAGAACAGCGGAGCCGAAACCGGACGGGCCTTCTTTATCTACACGCCGGGCGAAGCCGGAAAAGTGTTCGAGGAATCGGTCCGCTTGCAGCGCCCCGCTCCTGCTTCGACAGCGGTTGACCCGCAGGTTGCGGACCTTTTCCGCCGTTATGGTTGGGAGATCGTCGGCCCTCCGCCGTTCTGAGTGGAGATACCACCCAAGGCGGAATTCTTCGCTTTATTGGCGGAGGGGGCTCGATGGATGACTCCGACTATGCGTTTGGTCGTTCGCGCGCCGAGTACGATCGGTTAATCGAGCAGGCCGAATTGTTTCGGCCCCTGACGCAACGGATGCTGCTCGCGGCTGGTATTAAGCGCGGCATGCATGTGCTCGACGTCGGTTGCGGTGTCGGCGATGTCAGCTTTCTTGTGGCTGCCCTGGTTGGCGGCGAGGGCTCGGTCCTCGGCGTCGATCTTGACCCTGAAGCTCTCAAGCTCGCGGAGGAGCGACGAGCCGTACAGGGAATTACCAACGTCGAGTTCCAGCACTCGGATGCGAGGTCGCTCGACTCAGCGCGGCTCTTCGATGCCGCTGTAGGCCGATTCATCCTCCATTTCATGAAAGACCCCACTGAGACCATCCGGCAAGTTGCCGAACGCGTTCGCCCTGGCGGCATCGTCGCGTTCCATGAACCGGACTCAAGACTGACGATCGCACCTGCGATGAATCAGCCGGTTCTTGCGCGGCTGCAAGACTTACTTGTGCGCACATTCGAATGCACTGGTGCGCGGCCGGACGTCGGCACTGAACTATATATGCGGATGCTCGACGCGGGACTCGAGCCGGATCCCAGCCCACTTGCAGAGATCGCGGTTCGGATGGGCCAAGGCGAGGTCGCGTACCGCCGCTGGGAGCTATTTGCTCGAAGCTTCCTGCCGAAGATTGTCGAGTACGGCGTCGCCACCGAGAAAGATATTCTGGAAATTCTAGAGCAATTGCGCGACGAATTGGTTCCGGCTCGCGGTTTTACGCCTTTGTCGTTTCTTATGATCGCTCAGTGGGCTCGCAGGCCAGAGGTCGCACGCGGTCCTCGCGCGGGAAAATAAAATGAACTCCGGCGGCTCATCGCAGGCGAGCAGCTTCGTATATGTCGGCGAAAGGTCGGTAGCCGCACCATGGTATCGGCAAATCTCACGCGAGCAGTGGCGTGCGTTCTGGGCCACCTTTATGGGATGGCTGGTCGACGCTTTCGACTTCAACATCCTGGCCTTTGTCCTGATCGATATCCAGAAGAGCTTCACGGTTGACCGTGCTCTGGCCGGCGCACTCGGAACCGTCACACTTGTGATGCGGGCATTCGGAGGCATCCTTGCTGGCTCTGCGGCGGACAAGCTCGGCCGCAAGTTGCCCCTGGTGATCTCCATTCTCTGGTTCTCGCTCTTTGCCTTCCTGAGTGGTTTCTCCCGATCATACGCGATGCTCTTCGCGCTGCGCGCACTGTTCGGCATCGGCATGGGCGGCGAATGGGCCGCCGGCACGCCGCTCGCGCTCGAGCACTGGCCGGCACGGTTCCGTGGTTTGGCATCCGGGATGTTGCAGGGCGGATTTTTCTGGGGCTATCTGCTGGCCGCGGTCGCGTTCCAAACCATCTATCCCATCTTTAGCACTGTGCCTCACCTTGGATGGCGCGTGATGTTCTGGATCGCGATCCCTCCAGCGGTGGTTACGCTATGGATTCTCGCCGGGGTACCTGAGAGTTTAATCTGGCTGGAGCACCAGCATCGCTCGCGGACGGCGCAGCGCGAAACCGGGGCTGAATCAAAGCTCTCGCTCTTGCGAATTTTCCAACGCGATCTCGTGGGCACGACGATTCTGACGACCGCAGTCATGAGCGCCTTCATGTGCTCGGGTTATTCAGCCGGTTTCTGGTACCCGACGTTGTTGCGCGACGCGGGTCGCTCTACGCTCCCCTACCTGGTCGCATTCAATATCGGCGCGGTCGGCGGTGTTGTCGCATTCGGCCGCCTCTCGGAGACTATCCTCGGCCGCAGAGGGGCCGTAAGTATCGCGGCGCTTGCCGGCGTGGCATCCATTCCACTTTACGTCCATGGAACTGGGCCGATACAACTGTGCTTGGGTGCACTGACCATGGGTGCGTTTGGAGCCGGTTTATGGGGGGTGGCCCCAGCGTATGTCACCGAAATGTTTCCGACTGCGACCAGAGGCATTGGTCCGGGACTCAGCTACCATGTAGGGGCAGCCGTCGCTTCAACCATCCCAGTCTTGATGGGCTTGATGCAGGATCGTGGTATGGCTCTGCCTGATATAATGAGTATTGCAATCGCTATCACTCTAATTCTATCGGCTGGGCTGATCTGGCTCGGGCCAGAAACACGCGGCCGCAACTTCAACGAACTGTAGTGCCCGGACAAGGAGGTGCGCTATGGAAGCTAACGGAAAGTCCAAATCGCGCGAAATCCGTGAACGATTGAGCCATCCGATTCTTGACGGTGATGGGCACTGGATCGAGTTTGAACCGGCCGTCCTCGATTATCTGAAGGAGGTCGGCGGCGCGGATATGGTCGCACGCTATCGAACATGGCAGCGCAACCGGAGTATCGGAGTCTGGTACCGGCTTTCCCCCGACGAACGGCGCGATAGGCGGCCGCTGCGTCCGATTTGGTGGCCTTTTCCCACTAAAAACACTCTCGACCGCGCCACGGCATCGCTTCCCAAACTGCTCTACGAACGGCTCGACGAGACCGGAATCGATTTCACTGTAATTTATCCCAGCTTCGGATTGTTCGCCCCGCTTATCGACGAGGAAGATCTCAGGCGCGCGGCTTGCCGAGCCTTCAACAAATTCAGCGCCGACGCTTTTCGCGACTATTCGGCTCGAATCACACCGGCGGCGATTATCCCGATGCATACGCCGCAGGAAGCGATCGAGGAACTGGACTATGCGGTAAACGCACTGGGTCTCAAGACCCTGTTCATGGCGGCCTACGTGATGCGTCCGATTCCGTATGTCGAGCGCACATTCGGAGAAGAAGCGGGCCGGTTCGCTTACTGGTTGGATTTCTTTGGCCTCGATAGCCAATACAACTACGACCCGGTCTGGGCCAAATGTGTCGAACTGAAAGTGGTTCCCGGATTCCATTCGCAGGGATTCTGGGGCGGCCGCGCCTCACCTACAAATTTCGTC
>Ga0187846_10001566_pt1 | contig 12873 bp, 10 predicted proteins | sample TC_taG_FD_161473 | JGI IMG/M metagenome (GOLD analysis project Ga0187846, IMG submission 161473) | Biofilm microbial communities from the roof of an iron ore cave, State of Minas Gerais, Brazil - TC_06 Biofilm (v2) | ecosystem: Environmental > Terrestrial > Deep subsurface > Cave > Wall biofilm...
CTCAGTCCCGGCGACTCTCGGCTGAAAGACCGAGAGAACTCAGCAAGGGAGAGAGACCGAACTCGTCACACATCACTCGCCACTGCCGTGACACCTACTTCCACTCCCAAGATTTCGTATGGGTGTTGCCGTTGGCGTCAGCGTCAAACTCGAACACGGCGGCAACGGCGTTCAGGCGCGCCAGTTCGGGGGATGAGGTAGAGTAATAGACGGCACCCCGATAGCTAACGGCGCCGCCGCCCACGAACCTTCCAACACCCTGACCCTTCCAGGTCGCCATGTCGCCGTCCTTGGTGGTGACGACCCCTTGCCCCTCTCCGTACAAGCTCCCGTCAGCCCTCACCTCCGACCAGTAGGTTCCAACGGTGTTAGCCTCGAGCCCCAGAAGTTTTCCGCTGTCCTCGAACGAAACCTCGACCTTGAATGCCGGACTCGTCGAGAGGACTCGCCTTCCTGTCCGCTTTCCTTGCGCTTCACCAATCAGTTCTCCAAGCATGATCCTCCTCCTTCTCAGTCGAAACTTGGTTTTGGATGTCCAGCAGGCTGCCGAAAAAGGTGAATTCGCGGCCTCGGAAGGGCGGGGCTGAAGCCCCGCCGTACCGACGCCCTCGACCTAAGTTGTTGAAATTGTGGGGGCGCGATTTGCGGCGGGGCTGAAGCCCCGTCCTTGCAAAGCGTGTCCCAACAGTTTTTCCGCAGCCTGCTAGCCTAGAATGCGCGATTATACTCCGGAACAATGGCGCTCCGTTATTTCTTTTCCTCCACGGTATACCCCGCTTGACCCGGCAGCCCCATCGCGAGTCAGGAACCAGGTCGCTTCGTCAGCGGGTAGCGCAGACTTTCGTCGCTACCCGCTGCTCGGCCTAACCCATTGTCTTTGTCGGCGGTCGCCTGTCACACAGTCGGAGCCCAGTCAGCGCCGGCGCAGCAATTCCCTTGTGCTGTATGAGCACCTTGAAGACGGTGCCCATTCCTCCCGGAAGAATCAGCCGCTTGAGTTTTAGCCTCGTATCCAGTCGCTCGACTTCGCTTTGGCCCGGATCGTAGAGGTCGCCGAATTGGTCGGGCTCGCCGAGGGCCAAGAGGAAGCGCTCCTGAGTGGTGAATCCGGTGAGGTTCAGCCCCATATGTTCGCCCGCCCTGATTAGGCCACTGAAGTTGACGTGCGCCGTGAGGTCCTGCTCGCCCGGGGCAGAGAAAAAGTCTTCGTTCGCCATGTGACCACGGTAGGCCATCAACGTGCCCCGTGGTCGGTCAGCGGTGTACAGGCGTGCGGCCAAGTCACCGTAGTCGATGGTGAGGGTGAACCCTCGAACCAGCCGCTCAGCGACAGAGCGAATCCAATCGGTTGATACGAGGTTCACTTCCATGCGATGACCTTCCTCGAGCCCAGACGCGTACCGGGCGACGTAAGCCGCTACGGCAGTGTCACTGAGTGGCCCGAGTGTTTCACGCAGGGTCTCGCCCTGGGCAGTGACGTAGATCTCCTGCAGTCGTCCTCGGGCGCGAGTCACGATGGAAACCGGGAAGGCGTCCACGAGTTCGTTGGAGAAGAAACAACCGGTGATGGGCTCCAGTTCTTCCAGGTTGGCGAGCACACGGAACGTGGTCTTCCGGCCCTCCCGGGACACTCGATTCTTCAGCCGTAAACGAGTTTCGTCGCCAGGCTCAATACCGACGTAGTTGAGCGTGGCACCGAATTCCGTGTTCGCGGCCCACTTGAGGAAATCCTGGGCTAAGAGTCCTCGCCCCGCACCCATCTCGACCCAGATGAATGGCGCGGGCCGACCCAAGACCTCCCACATTTCCGCTGCCTGTCGAGCTAGGAGCCGCGCGAAGATGGGATGAAGGTCCGGGCTGGTGAAGTAGTCGCCCCGTATTCCTGTACGTTCGGGGCCACGCACGTAGTAACCGTGCTCCGGGTGGTAAAGACAGAGCGCCATGTACTGCCGGAAAGTGATCGGTCCGGAGTCTCGGACCATATCGAACAGGATGCGTTCGAGCGGCGTCTGATCCATGCCCTCGATAAGGGTAGGCTCAAACATTATCAGTGCCCTTGTTCAGCGATTTGTTAGGCTAGGCGGCTTTGCCAAATCGCTTTCCCCACAAAGAACGGTCCCATGCTCTGGATGTATTGCGAGGTCTGGCGAGTCTTGCGCATCATTTCCACGCACTTGGAGAGGGGAGCGAGGTCAGCGCCAATCAGTCCGATGACGAAGTCGTTGTCGTTCTTGTCGAGACCGAAGCAGGCCAGCCGCACGTCCTGGGCGTACCCGGCCTCGCCGAAGGCGTGCCCGATCCGTCCGTGCTCGGCGAGGATGGAGGACTGCTCCTCGGCGGGCAGAGTCTGGAAGGCTCCTGTCCGGCGCAGCGGGTACCAGACGGCCCAAGGAGTGGCTGGGTTCGTCACCGTGCGCGGAGCCTTGCGCAGCAGCCAGTCGTTCAAGTCGGGCTCGTAGCCGATGCTGTAGGTGCGACCCAACATGGAATACTCCAACTTGGGCGTCAAAGTGGCAAAAGCAGGCTGCAAGAGGAGGGGGCGCAGCGTGGTCACAAAAAAGTCTGCAGTGTCGCTCCAGGCGAGCACGCTGACCCCATGGATGTCACCGACTTCCTCGTAGAGCACCGACGGGATGCCGGACGCTTCGAGCGCCCCGACGAGGGCGTTGCATTCATGGCAGTGGCCGAAACCGAGAAGCTGCATAAAGAGCCGCCGGTCACTTACCTGCCGCTCGCCGTTGCGAATTCCGCCCTTTTCCGTGATGTCGAGCTGCTCAGCCATTTAGCCCTCAGCTTTCAGCCCTCAGCTTTCAGCCCTCAGCTTTCAGCCCTCAGCTTTCAGTTGGTAGAATCGTGAGTAGCGAGTCGCCAATCGTGAGTGGCGCTCTCTTCCCGACTCGCCACCCACTATTCGCTACTCGCCGCACTGACCGCCTGACCGCTGACTGCTGATTGCTAACCATTACACCCTGGCCCGGGCCGCCACCAGGTTGGCGTAAAGCTCGCCGAGGCGCTCCACCATTTTGATCGCGCCTGCCAAATTACGCTGGTTTATGTGTTCGATGTTTAGGCCCAGAGGCGGTGGGTCGGGAGGCAAATTATCGAACACGTCCATCAAAATCCGCTGGGCCAGGTTCAGCGATCGCTCTAAACAGCTTTCGTGTGCAACCGGCGAACCTTCGGCCCCCGTGTGACCGCGTAAAAGGAACTTGTCCAAGTCATCGGGAATGTCAGCCCCCAGCCAGCGCAGAAACTCGAGGTCGCGCGGATGGCTGACCGGGGCAAAGCTCAAGAAGATCCTCGCCTCCAAACCGTTGAGGCGCTGAACCAGCCACACGATATCATTGGAATCGAAGAGCACTTGGGTGGTGAAGAAGTGAAGTCCCGCGGCACACTTCCTCCGTACGCGTTCGGCCTCCCGCGGGCGGCTGGGAATGGATATCCCACCCAAAGAAATCGGTAGCTCGGCGGCGCGCACGTGCTCGGCGGCTTCCAGCACGGTGGGGCCGGGATACTGCACCTGGCTGGACTCCCCGCCCACCAGAATGACGTGATCCACGCCAAACTGGGCGTGGCTTTGGCGAAACCAGGTGATCGGATCGGCCTCGTAGACCACGGCGCGATTCAGCACAATGTCCACATCGACTTCTCGGCGAAGGCGTTCCCCCAGCACGCGCGGCTCGACGCGCGGGATAAACTTGATTGTTCGCGGCGAACCTCGAGACTCGTCGCGGATCTCGGGCAAGTTGATCGCATCCACCAAGTGCCGCACTTTCCGGGCTTCCGCCAGCGCCAAGGGTATCGACCCAAGCTTCTCCGCCGGCGGGACCATCTCAAAGAAGGTCAGCGGGATGGACGGATCCAGGATTTTTTCCTTCAGACTCATTAACGTGCCTCACCCGTCGCAGCCAAAAGACACCACCTCTAGGCGGCGGTCGCAACCCCAAAGCCGTCATGCTGATCCAGAGGTCGGGGAAGAGAATCTATTTCTGCCCAGCAGCAGGTTACGTGGCCAGAGCAGCAGAAACCCGAGCCCTAACTGGGTCCGTCCCCGTCGCCAGGCCAGCCGCAAGACTCGAATCTTACGCCGCCTGCTTGACGTCATCCATGATAACCAGGGCCCAGGCACAAGGCGGCAAGACGGCACCGCGGCTGACGAAAACCAGACGAGCCTCAGCGGCCCACTCCAGGGCGTTGACTTTCTGCATGCAGTCCCACAGCTCAGACCCGACCGCGTTGACCTGTTCATCTGTTAAAAGGGTGGTTGCATTAACTACAGCGACGTTTACGCCCCTCATCTTCCCCTCCTTTCACGCTACCTTCCGGAAGCCTACTCCACAATGCCTCCGCTGTCCACTGTTGTCTTAGCCATTTGGGCAAATTAATTACCGCTCTCGCCCCCGTCGGCTGTGGGCCGGAGGGCCAGACTGTTCCTGTAACCCCGAGGAGGCTTGGGAAGCGCTTAGAGACAAGCCGCAAAGCGCAAAAGCTTCAGGGACAGGCACTTGCTTGGGAGTGGGTGACCGCCATCACGTCATGACTTTGGCGGAGGGAGAGGGATTCGAACCCCCGAGCCCCTTTCGAGGCTAACGGTTTTCAAGACCGCCGGTTTCAACCACTCACCCATCCCTCCAACCCACCCAGTTTAGCACGCCCGACACGCTGACGACCTTATGCCAGTCTCCCTTCCTCCGTTCGTCATTCATCGTTTCAGGCTGCCCGCTCGGGAATTCGGGGTATACTTAGGACCTTGTTGCGGATAACCCGAACCTCCATTCGCGCCATCTCACGGGAAGGCTCTTACAGGACGACGAAAAATCTCGTCCAACCGAGTAGTCCGCACGTCTAGAGAAAAGCGCGGTCTTGAAGGGCGGGGCTGTTTAAGCCCGGCTGGCGCCGACCTGAAGGCCGGTGCTACATCATTTTTCGGCAGCCTGGTGGCCTAAATGCGGCTATGCCGCACCTCGCAGAGGCTTATGAACATCAGGCGGCGGCTGAGGGTAGCCTCGCCCGCACGGGAGAAGGAGTAATTCTAATGTTTAGGCGGTTGTTGGGGGGGGGCTTGGTGTTGACGCTGGCTGCGGCGCTGTTCCTAAGCTGCGGCTCCAGTTCGACCGCGCCGCCCGCAACGGGAACGGTATTCACCTTCATGGGAGATTTGCCTTCTTGTGACATTCTCAGCTTCCACGTGCTCATTACCGACGTGGTTTTGACCCCTGTCAGCGGACCAGGTATGGGGCATGGGCTACCCGCCAACAGCACACCCACCTTCAACTTCGCCGCCTGGAGGGATGCCTCCACCATTCTGGGAAGCAGCACTATGAACGCAGAAGCATACAACCAGGGCCAATTGGTTATGTCGACCCCGACCTTGGTGATCTACGATCTCACGCAGAGCCCGCCCATTCGTACGGTCACTGCAACGTTACCCGGCACTTCGCCCACTTTTGCTGTTAATCCGCCGCTCATCGTGACCCACGGACAGGTGGCCGGGCTGGCGATAGAGTTCAACATGCTCAGTTCCATCCAATTCCAAATTGGGCCGACGGGCACGTTAATCGCAATCGTCAAGCCGAACTTTGCCTTTGCAGGCCTCACGGCCTCGGCCAGCCAGGGGTTCGGAGATACCAGTGCCCGGGGCTTCGTGCAGACTGTGACCACGAGCTCAACCAATTTGAGCGCTAACGGCACGGCCTTCATCGGCGGCTTTACCATGCAGCTCCTTTCGCCGTCGCTTGCTCCGTCCTCTGGTGCCGCTGCTTCGGGTCCCGCGGTGGCGATCAACGTGACCAACGCTACCCAGCTCTGTGGGCCGATGACGGGTTCTCAGGAGACTTGTCCCTCGCTTCCCCTGAACACGCTGTTGACGGGAACCTTCGGAAACGCTGATGGCTATGTTGACTCGAAAGGTAATTACGTGGCTAACGGTGCGGAGCTTGAAGACCAGGAGGATGTAGCGAACCAGAAGGCGGGGTTTCTGGGGCCGATCCTCTCGGTGACGACGGACTCGAATGGCAACGCTACCCAGTTCACCCTCTTCGTGCGTGAGGAGCAGCCCAGCGTTGAGTTCGGTACGCCGAATATTCCAATCGACTCAGTGATTACGGTGAATACAGCCCCTGCCCCAACTCCGACACCGCCTGCCCCTTACACGGTGTACGGCGATGCTTCGCGCGCCGTTCATCCTGGGGGCCTTCAGTTCGGTTCTACGTCCCTTGCAGTGGGCGAGGAGGTTGCGGTGCACGGTGTCTACACTGCGCCTCCCAGCGGCTCGAGCTCTGCTGCCGTCCCCTCCGTTTCCGCCGACTCCATTTATCTGCAGTCGCAAGCCTACCAGGGGAGTTTCATCTCCCTGCTTCAGGTGGGGGCCGATGACAAGTCCGGCGCCTTCATTTTCGCTCCCTGCGGGACCATGTTTCAGCGTGCGTCGGTAATGGTTTTCACCGACAGCCAGACCACCTTTGTGAATGTGGCCGGGCTTAACGGGCTCGTGCCCCAGTCCACGTTGATCCTCAAGGGGCTTCTATTCTTCGATCGCCAAGGCCGAACGATCAATGGGGTGACGGTACCGCCCGGCACTCTGGTGCTGCTCGCGTCACAGGTCCGCAAGTCTTCGTAGCTTTAGGGATTATCTACAAAGTAAGAGGAAAGTTTCCGCCCGCCTTACACCTGTGAAAGGCGGCGCCGCCTTCCTTTCCTCTTTTCCCCCGGCAAGTGTGTGAACCCGAGGTCCTTGCTAAGCCTGAGTTTGGTGATGAAGATGATCTGACCGCTGTGATAGGCGAAGTGCTCCACCACGTGAGCCACGGCCCCGACCCCAGTGACCCGGAAACCCTGGATGGAGTACATGCGAACGAGTTCGTGGGTGCCCAGTCCTTCGAGCACCTTGCCGGCTTCGAGAATTGTGCTGCGTAGCCGCGTCATAAGCGCGCGCCGGGGCAAAGGACCGCGCTCCGCAAACTCCTTATCGCGCTCGCGCCGATCCGGCTCACCTCCCAGACCGGAGAGGATCCACTGCCGGACGTTACCGGAAAGATGAAGAACCAGGTTGCCCACACTGTTTGATGTTGAATGCGGCCTCCACCAAATGTCCTCGTCCGACAGCATCTTGATGCATTCCAGGATCCGGGGTAGGTGATGTTCACTCAAGGAGTGTCTGGCCTCGGTGACAAACTTCCCTGCCAGACCCGGTGGCTTGAGTTTCATGGCGTGCTTCCTTTTGTAGGCATTGGAGTGGGCCCACTGCACTGCTATTCTCCGACATTCCTTGCGCCTTGCCAAGCACTTCTGAGAACACAGTCTTGATCTCAAGGGCTGAGCCGAAAATCAAGATATCGCTCCGACTTGTCGGGGTGAGAAACCAGGTCCGCGCTGCCCAGCTTCCACGTGTGCCGGCCATCACATCAAAAGGGTGAGCTAGGTCACTGAAATAGGTTTGGGACAGCGGTGCAATAATTAACGGCGCATCGCGGGCGCAGCTCCCCTATCGCTTGGCGGCCTGCAACGTACCGACGCGCAGGCGCCTCGGAGCCCCGCCCCTCCCTAGCGAGCGCCCAATTTCAGGAGGTGACTATGAAAGGGTAATTCCTCACGGGCGTCGACGGGTGCTCTGGTGCGCCGTCATGGCCGGGTTTTTGCTTTCCGGCTTTATTCTTACCACCCGCAGCGTGAACCTGTCGTTCCGGTCCGCACCCCTTCCGGGTGTAGCGCAGGGTTCGCATTCTAACCCTGCGGCTTTTCCACCGGGATCCGCTACTCAACCACGGTTGATCGAATCCTACGGCAGACTGCCGCTGAGCTTCGAGATCAATCAAGGCCAGACTGACCCGACCGTGAAGTTTCTCTCGCGGGGGAGCGGCTATTCGCTTTTCCTGACGGGGAACGAGGCGGTGCTAGCGCTGAAAAAGCCAATGACCAATAGCCAATCGCCAATGGCCGAAGGTGTCGCGGAGGGTTTCCCGAGACCCCGTCGGGACGGGGCGCCTTTTAACGCTGTGGTTTTCCGTGTAGCGCAGCGTTCGCTTTTTAACGCTGCGTCTTCTCCAACGAAGAGGTCTCCTGCGCCGGAGCTCAGCCCGGCACCGTTTGATGGTGCATTGTTCCCCAATTTATTTCCGTCCAGTGCTGGAGAGTCGTACAGGAACGGTGCGGTTGACACGAACTGCGAGCGCAAAGATCTTGAAAAGCCGCAGGGCTTGAAAGGCGAGCCCTGCGCTGCACCTGCCCGAATCCCGAGCCCCGAGTCCCTAGCACCGGCTGTCCTGCGCATGAAACTGGTGGGTGCCAGCCCGCACGCGCAAGTCAGTGGCCTCGAGGAACTGCCGGGAAAAAGCAACTACTTCATCGGCAATGATCCCAAGAAATGGCGCACCAACGTGCCCAACTACGCCAAGGTGAAATACGCCAATGTGTATCCCGGCGTGGACTTGGTGTATTACGGCAACCAGGGAAGACTGGAGTACGACTTTGTGGTAGCCCCCGGCGGTGACCCGCGCTCCATCCAGCTGGGGATCGTTTCGGATGAACAAGGAGGCGGTCGGCAGAAGGCAGTCGGCAGCGAAACTGACGTAGGGGCGGGGCTTGCCCCGCCCGAGAGGGCACCGCAAACAGTGCCCCTACAGATCAATGCCACTGGCGACTTAGTAGTCGGCACCGACGGCGGCGAAGTGATCTTCCACAAGCCGGTCGTGTATCAATCGGAGGACAATCGTCCGATGCAGAGTACAAAGGACAAAGGACAACTTACAAAGGACGGCGGGAAGGATTACGTGGATGGTCGGTACGTGCTCAGAAGCGACAATTCGGTCGGCTTCCAGGTGGCCTCGTACGACCCCGCCAAGCCCTTGGTCATTGACCCCGTGCTGGCCTACTCCACTTACCTGGGAGGAAGCGGATACAACGTGGGATATAACATCGCGGTCGACGGCTTCGGGAACGCCTATCTCACAGGCCAGACCTTGTCCAATTTCCCCACCACCCCAGGTGCTTTCCAGACTACTTTCAGTGATACGTGGGATGCCTTTGTCAGCAAAGTGAACCCAACCGGCTCCGCCTTGGTTTACTCAACCTTCCTAGGCGCTGGTGGAGCGGGTGGCATAACGGTCGACCCGTCGGGCAACGCCTATGTCGTAGGCAGTGCCAGTGGTGGTTTCCCCATCACCCCGGGTGCTCTTCAGAGTACTTGCACCGCCGGATGCGCCTTTGTTAGCAAGTTGAACCCTGCCGGTTCAGCTCTCGCCTACTCCACCTTTCTGGGGGGAAGCAGCTACGACTTTGGCGGCGGCATAGCAGTCGATGCCTCCGGTAACGCGTATGTAGCGGGCTTTGCCCAATCCTCTGATTTCCCAACCACGCCGGGCGCCTTCCAGACCACTAATGGCGGGGGCGCAGATGCCTTTGTCAGTAAGCTGAACCCTGCCGGCTCCGCCCTCATTTACTCGACCTACCTGGGCGGAAGTAGTCTTGACGACAACGGCGGGATAGCCGTCGACGCCTCGGGAGATGCGTATGTTACAGGCGAGACCAGCTCCACCGATTTCCCCACCACCCCAGGCGCCTTCCAGACCACTTATGGTGGCGGGCCGTGCCAGGGCGACTTTGCGTGCGGGGACAAGTATGTGAGCAAGCTCAACGCCACGGGTTCAGCTCTCATCTACTCTACCTACCTGGGCGGAAGTGGTGCGGACTGGGGCTCTGGCATAGCCATCGACGGCATGGGCAACGCCTATGTCACAGGCGAGACCGAATCTCCAGACTTTCCCATCACGCCAGGCGCGTTTCAGACTACTAGCAAGGGTGGTGGCAATGCCTTCGTCAGCAAGCTGAACGCCACCGGGTCGGCCCTCATTTACTCAACGTACCTCGGAGGAAGCGACACGGATCGCGGTAATGGTATAGCTGTGGACGCCTCGGGTAACGCGTATGTGGCAGGAACCACCAGTTCGGCCGATTTCCCCAGCACTCCGGATGCTTTCCAGGCCACTTATGGAGGGGACGTCGATACCTTTCTCAGTAAGTTGAAGGGCGACGGCTCATCCCTGCTTTACTCCACCTACCTCGGCGGAAGCGGCGGGGACACATCGGCAGCCTTCGCCATCGCGATCGATGCCTCGGGCAACGCCTATGTCACAGGCTCGACCCAGGTTCGCTACTAGCCCGCTATCCCCTTCCCCACCACTCCGGGTGCCTTCCAGACTACTGGCGCCGGGGTTTTTGTAGCGAAGATGAGCTTTGCTCCTTTGCCTGTTGTCGCCCTGAAACCCTCTTATCTGCATTTTCCCCTCCTTCGTACTGTACAAACCACCAGCATTCCGCGCACGGCCAAACTCACCAACGTGGGCAGCGCCGAGCTTGACGTCACCGGCATCAGCGTGACCGGACTTAATAGTGGAGACTTCGCCCAGTCCAACAACTGCCTTCCTACTGTGGCAGCGGGTGCGACCTGTCTTATTACGGTTACGTTCACACCCACGACGCAGGGGTGGCGCACGGCCTCGGTCGCGATCGCGGACAACGCCCCCGGCAGCCCGCAGACTGTTCCGCTGACAGGCCGGGGTACGTTCCTCAAATGGTCGCCGCGGCAAATGAACCTGGGGACTCAGCAGGTAGGCACGTCGAGCACCGCACAGACGGTCACGCTGGCCAACGCCGGAACCGCTCCGATCACCCTCTTCTCTATCGAGATAGGGGGAGTGAACCCGGGAGACTTTGCCCAGACCGATACCTGCGGAAGTAGCCTCAACCCCGGGGCAAGCTGCACGGTCCAAGTGACATTCACCCCAACGGCGGTGGGGAATCGCCTCGCGCACGTCGCGATTACCGATAGCGCCTTTGGCGGGACGCACTGGGTGGGCTTGTTAGGGAAGGGAACGTAGTAGCAGTAGACGGCAGACCGCAGACGGTAGGCAGAGATGGGCTTGGAGAGGTTCACGCGTCGGGACGTTCGAAACCCCCTCACCCGTCCCGACAAGTCGGGACACCCTCTCCCCAAGGGAGAGGGCTGTTTATCAGATGGGATCGGCAGCAATATTAGACTCAGGCGCAGAGGCCCCGCTCAAGGATTCGCCTGGCCAAGCTTACCGCCTCCTCCGCCAACCCTACTGCTTCCTTAGCTCGGCCTTCGTCGAATAGCTCCCAGACAGTTGACCACTACTCATGCAGGAGCGCCAGGGCTCAGAATGCATGTCTTGTTGGGCTTCGTGCAGGAAACCCTCCGCTAACCGGTTCCGCTTTGTTGGATGATTTGCTGAGGGGTGACGCTGGAAGCCGTCCTTAGCAAATGATGACGGTATCAGCCGTCCTTCTTCTACCGGTCGGGCCAACCTGAAGGTCCGCATTCGTGCTATTCTCAACCCGCTCACCCGGCTCACTACGCTCGCCAGCCTCTCACCCCAAGGGGGGCGAGGGATTGTCAAGAGAGGGAGCGAGGGAATGTCACGAGTTGCGCGCGGGCGGGTCAGGCCATCCAACTGTATGCCCGCTCTCCCCCCAAAAAGGGGCACAAAAGTTGCGCGGAACGGCGGGATGACGAAAAAACCCTTATCGCTGATAGGAGGGATGCTCATGGGTCTTGGCATTCGCACTCAGGACCTGCGTAAGGTCTATACCTCACCGCCGCCGGCGGCAGTGGGAGCCGCAGGTTTTGCGTTCACCGCAGCAAAGGCCCGTGGGGGGCGCGACAGCAACAAAAAGAAGGCGGAAATCATGGCTCTAGACGGGGTGTCGCTGGACGTTCAACCGGGCGAAGTCTTCGGCCTGCTCGGACCGAACGGTGCCGGCAAGTCAACCACCGTGGGCGTACTCACCACGCGCGTGCGGCCCACCAGTGGCCAGGCCTGGATCGGGGAGTACGACGTCTGGAAATACCCCGTGGCCGTAAAGCGTTCGATTGGGGTCGTCCAACAGCGCCCCAATCTTGACTTTGCGCTGACGGCGCGCGAGATTCTCCTCTTTCACGGCGCCTATTTTGGGCTCCCGTTGCGCGAGCGCACCGCGCGGGCGCAAGACTTGCTCGCGCAGTTCAAGCTCACCGACCGCGCCGATCAGATGGTGCGGGGCTTCTCCGGCGGCATGATGCAGCGGCTGTCCATCGCCCGCGCCATGATGCACGACCCGCAGGTGCTTTTCCTCGACGAACCCAGCGCGGGGCTTGACCCACAGACTAAACTCCTGCTGTGGGAGATCGTGCGCGATTACAACCACGGGGGCAAAACGATCCTGCTTACCACACACAACATGGAAGAGGCGGACGCGCTGTGCCAGCGCCTCGCCATCATCGACCACGGTCATATCATTGCTTTGGGCACACCCGCCGAACTGAAAGCCTCGCTACCGGGCGGGTACCTCCTGCGTCTGCGTTTCAGTCGCACCTCGCCCGACCTGGTCGGACGCCTAGAAGCGCTCGCGGGAGTTCGCGAAGTAAAGGCGGTGGACGGCCAAGCAGCCGATCTCTACGCCGACCGGGGCGGGTCGCTGGTGGCGGAGATTGTGAATACAGCGTCGGCGGCGGGGGCGGAACTGCATGACGTACACATCGCCGAGCCAAGCCTGGAGAACCTGTTCCTGCACCATACGGGAAGGAGCCTGCGCGAATGAGTTGGAAGACTTTTTCCTCTATGTTGGGGCGTGATGCGCACGTGGCGCGTCGCAACTTCGTGCCGTTGTTGATGCAGACCCTGCTGCAACCACTGCTCTTCGTTTTCGTCTTCGGCAACGTGATGACGGCGAGCGGGTTCATGCCGCAGGCTTACAAGAGCCTGCTGCTGCCCGGCATCATGGCCATCAGCATGGTGCTCGCGGGTATTCAAGCGGTGGCCATGCCGCTCATCGTGGAGTTCCAGTTCTCACGCGAAATCGAAGATCGGCTGCTGGCAC
>Ga0187846_10001567_pt1 | contig 12863 bp, 10 predicted proteins | sample TC_taG_FD_161473 | JGI IMG/M metagenome (GOLD analysis project Ga0187846, IMG submission 161473) | Biofilm microbial communities from the roof of an iron ore cave, State of Minas Gerais, Brazil - TC_06 Biofilm (v2) | ecosystem: Environmental > Terrestrial > Deep subsurface > Cave > Wall biofilm...
GACCGATGCCATGCTCGAACTGGCCGAGCGCAACCGTAAAGAGTCAGGAGTAGAGAATGTGCGCTTTTTGAAAGGGGTAATAGAAAATATTCCTCTGGCAGCCGCCAGTGTTGACGTAGTGATCTCTAACTGTGTCATTAACCTCTCTGCCGATAAAGGACAGGTGTTGCGCGAGGCGTACCGGGTGCTTGTGCCAGGAGGGCGGTTTGCCGTCTCGGATATTGTTTTTCAAGGACACATACCGCCTGTCATCCGCGCTGACCTGGAAGCATGGGCTGGATGTATTGCCGGTGCATTGGAAGAGGATACTTACTGGCAACTGTTAGAAAAGGCAGGCTTTGCGAATATTGAAATTGAGGTCACACGTCGCTATACACTCAACGATATTGCTGAGAGTGGAGCAGGCGCTTCCATCGCTTCGCTTTCAGAAGCCGAACGTGCTGAGGTAGATGAAAAATTCGTCAGCGCGTTCATCCGTGCTCGTAAACCTGAAAATGCCTAAAGTGTAAAAAACAGCAAGAAAGCGTAGCACTCACTGCTCAGGGGCTCATAACGGGGATTGTCTATTATGCGGCGTACCGTATTATGAGTCTGTTAAGGAAGGGTGCTTCGCAGCCTCGTCTTGTCGAGCTTTTTTCTGCTCAGCATCTAGAGGAATCCGCAGCAATTGATAGACACACGCGCCTAGACAGGCACCAATAAGCGGGCCAATCCAATACACCCACTGGTCAAGCCAGATACCAGCAATTAATGCTGGCCCGAACGAACGAGCAGGGTTCATGGATGCGCCGCTGATCGGTCCTCCCCACAGTGCATCTAGAGCTACCGTTGCGCCAATAGCAATTGCGGCGAGTTGTCCAACAGCACGGGTATCAGTCGCCACTGCCACAATCACAAACATCAAAACGGCAGTGAGGAGGATTTCCACCCCCAAAGCTTGCAGCGCACTCCCACTGGGCAGGGTTGCCCCTAAAGAAGCGATAGAGCCAAAGAGTAGACGTAATGTGAGCGCGCCACTGATGGCACCGAGCAACTGGCTCGCTATATAGAGAGGTACATCACGCCATGCAAAGTGGCGAGTGAGTGCAAAGGCAAACGTGACCGCAGGATTAAAATGCGCCCCTGAGATATGACCGGTTGCCGCAATCATCACCAGAATAATTAAACCAAAGGCGCAGGCAACACCGACATGCGTAAGCGCACCGGTTGCCGCATTCACCATGATCGCACCACATCCAGCCGTGACCAGGGCATATGTTCCAAGACACTCCGCACCAGCACGTCGAAGAAGGACACCCACACTTAGACACCTTTCTGTAATTCCGTGTTGCCTATCGTATCTTTCAGAAGCTCTTGCTCAATTCTTGACTGTAGTTCATCACGCACATGGCGATAGACGACGAATTGTTCTTCTTCCGTGCCAGTTGCCTGTGAGGGGTCTTCCAATGACCAATGTCTCCGTTTTCCCGCACCAGGAAAAACGGGACACGCTTCTGCTGCGCTATCACACACGGTAATCACCTCGTCAAACGGCTCATGGAGGTAGCGGTCGAGTGTTTTTGATTGCTGGTTTGAAATATCAATACCTAGTTCTGCCATTGCCTTGATCGCTAAAGATCTAACCTGGGTTGCTTCAGTGCCTGCACTGAAGACTTCAAATCGGTCACCACCGAGAGAGTGCAACAACCCTTCGGCCATTTGCGAACGGGCCGAGTTATGAGTACAGAGGAACAGGATACGCTGTTTCATGATAGGGTTCCTTTCTCCCGCTCCAAGGTAATTAGTAATAAGCGGATGCGTATCGTCAGTTGCAGACCGATCTGCTCAAATGCGCGATACTGTTCAGCTTCTGTTCCCTGGACAGTCGCAGGATTAGGAAAGCTCCAATGGATACGTTCAGGGTCATTTGGAAAGCTCGGACAGACTTCCACGATGCGATCACACAGCGTAATGATACGGTCAAATTTTTGTCCCTGGAACTCATCAATATGTTTTGGTCGCAGATGACTTGTCTCGACCCCTAAATGTGTTAACACCCGCAGGGCATACGGATGAACAGGTGCGGGCTGACTTCCCGCGCTATATGCCTCCACTCTTCCACTACTAAGATGTCGCAGCAACGCCTCAGCCATTTGCGAACGGGCACTATTTTCCGTGCAAAGAAACAAGACACGTTTCGGCTTCTGCGGGAGAAGTGAGATCGTCTCTTGTAGTGTCGTTTCTGAGCTGCTCAGGGCTGGATGCAACGCGTCAGCAGCCGCAAAGTACAGAGTCTGCAAGGTGGCAAAATTCAGACTGTAGTACACATCCCGACTATCAGCCGCACTTCGTCTTTCAGACACAAGGTTGTGTTCTCGAAGTTGCTTGAGATGATAGGAAACCAGATTTTGCGGTTGCTCAATGAAATTCACCAATTCGTGCACGCGATAATCAGAATGTGCTAACAAGACGAGAATGTTCCACCGGATATCATGAGCTAGAAGCTTGAGGAAGGGTGGCGGCTGGACAGGAGAGATGGCAAGTTGCATAGGTTCCTCCATGCTAAATTATATCAATCTATTTTGATATAATTTAGCATATCTACGAGAAAACACAAGAGGAGTACTATGTGCTATTCCCTATTTTCCTGTTAACCTCAATTGTGTAGCACACACCGCCTAAAAAACCTTGTGCCAAGCCAAGTCTTTGCTTCTTAACTTAACAGCATCCAAGCGACTTCTAATAGAACGTCTTTACGGATACGTGCTGTTAGAGGCTGGATCTACTCACTATTACGTGACAATGCCGGTACAGATAGACGCAAAACGCTGTTACACCACGCTACCCTCGAAGCTACGCCCGCCGTTTGCACAGCAGGAGCACTTTGGATAGTAATCGATAATCCTTCCCCTGCGGTCAAACTCAAGGTGACAGCATTCCAGCAGCATTGCTCTTAGCTTCTCTCTCGCGCGCTGGACGCGCGATTTGGCGCCAGAGAACGAGAGACCAAGTCTCTGCGCGAGCTCCTTTTGCGTGAGTCCCTCGTATTCCGTCAAAATCAGCGCCTGCCGGTAGACATCTGGCAGGCAATTAACCATCTCCCTGAGGGAAAGAGCCAGCATGCGCTCTACATCATTCACACCTGGCTCTTCAGGAAGATCGAACATCTCAGGAATACCCGCTATAATCCTCCGATCCCGGTAATAATCGTAGACAGCGTTACGCGTTATCTGGTAGATCCAGCTTTGCAACTTGTGCCCATCTTTGAGCATCTCAATGTGTGTATGGATTTTGACAAAAACGTCTTGCAGGATATCCTCGGCGCTCTGCTCATCGGGGACGCGCTTGATGATAAACTGCTTCAGTTTTATATTGAACTCCTGCCACACATTCTCCGTAGTTATGAACATTGTGAGTTTTCTCCCCTCCCCTAGAGGTCAAGACCCGATCAAGTGTTTTTATGTCCTGTTGCTCAAGTTTGCTACCCCATCTTATCATTTGGATGCCAATCCAGTGCGCAACCCTTAGATACAACGCCTCGTTATTGAACCCTTCCCGCGAAGCCCGCGCCAAGCGCTCATCCGCCGCCCGCTGCAAGGCATCTTCGTATTGCTGCCTGCGGAGAAGAAAATGTATATCGCCTGAAAGCATGTTTAGCTTTCCCTCCTTAATAGAATGGTTGTTCTTTTCTTCCATACCCATGGACGCAGATTTGACCAAAAGGACGCAACATGCTGTTTATCCAGGAGCAATGTGGTTTCCGTCGTCTCTCGATCTCTTCTTTTACGCCTCCTGCAAAACGGTAACGCGCTTGACCTGCAAGCCTGTTGAAAAATGCTCTCACAAAACTCGTCTTTTCTGGTGATGAGCTATGCCCCAGGCGGCACCTTGCGTACCCGGCACCCCAAAGGCACGCGCGTGCCGCTCACCACGGTGGTCTCTTATGTGCAGCAGATCGCCCCCGCCTTGCAGTATGCTCATGAGCAACGCTTGATCCATCGCGACATCAAGCCGGAGAACCTGCTGGTGGGCCGAGCCAATGAGGTCTTGCTCAGCGACTTTGGTATTGCGCTCGTGGCACAGAGTTCGCGCTACCAAAGCACACGGGATATGGCGGGCACCATTGCCTACATGGCCCCTGAACAGATCGAAGCGCATCCGCGTCCAGCCAGCGACCAGTATGCGCTGGGCATCGTGGTCTACGAATGGTTGAGTGGAGATCGACCCTTTCACGGCTCGTTTACCGAGATTGCCATCAAGCACAGTGTGGTGCCCCCTCAGCCCTTGTACGAGAAAGTTCCCACGCTCTCTCCTGCGGTGGAGCAAGTCGTGATGACAGCGCTTGCCAAAGACCCACACCAGCGGTTTGGCACCATACAAGCTTTTGCTACCGCCTTAGAGCAGGCCAGTCAGGTACTTCCTGCTGCGCCCGTCTCGTCAGGCTTGTCACCAGTATCACCTGATGCGCTCACCATGGGAAGCCAATCGTCTCGTCCAACCAAGATGGACACTCGACCAAGCGAGTCACTCATCCCAACCGGGTTGGTCACTCCTCAAAGCCAGTTGTCCAACTCAACCGAGCAGTCCATTCCACTGAGTCAATCGTCCCTTCCAAGCGAGCAGTCCAGCTTGTCAAGCCAAAAGACAGTGCCCACCGAGGGGTTTACTCCATCGAGCCTGGCAACGTACCTCCCAACGGAACTGGCTCGTCCATCGAAGCCTGCTCCTGTTGCACCTGAGATGATCATCTCACCAAAGAAAGCAAAGCAGGGCATCTCCAAGAGCAAGATGATCCTCTTCATCGGCTTGACACTGCTGGTGATCGTAGCAAGCGTCGGACTTTATACTCTGGTAAGGAGCAATCAGAAGTCCAGCGGACAGCTCACCACTCCTCACACCACTCCTTTCCCTCCCCACAGCGCGACCTTGGCCCTTTCTGATCCGTTGCGTGATAACAGCAAAGGCTACCAATGGGCGGAAAACATAAATTGTAAGTTCATACAAGGCGCTTACCATGTTCTAGCTCAACACCAAGGTGTGAATTCCTGTTTTGCTACCAATACGAATTTTAGCAATTTCGCCTATCAGGTGCAGATGGCCATTATCACCGGTGATTGTGGTGGAATATTTTTCCGCGCGCAACCGGGCTTCGAAAGCAAGGCCTACCAGTTTGAAGTTTGCCAGGAAGGTCTGTATTACGCGGATCGCTCGTTTTTCGAGATCTCGGGAGGATCAGGCTTTGGGGGGAAGAAGAGTATAGCTATTCACACAGGTCTGCACGCCTCGAACCTGATTGGTGTGGTAGCAAATGGAAGCAATTTCGACTTCTATGTAAACGGGCAACCGATCGCTCATCTACACGATAGTTACTTCGCCCAGGGCCAAATAGGGGTTTTCAGCGACAGTGCTTTTGTCGCATCAAATGAAGCGGTCTACACCAACGCGCAGGTTTGGACCTTGTGACAGTTGAAGAAGGTTCACGGAACTGCTCAAAAACGACCCAGACTATCGAAAACTGATGAGGAGATTCGAGCAAGAATCGAGAAGGAACTACTCGCCTTGGCCGACTAAATGGACTGCTGCCTACTCGACAAATGAGCAGGCAGCGGCAATGGAAACTCCTAAGTGATGCTTACCACCGTGATGTCAAAAATCAGCACAGCATTGGCAGGGATCTTGGGAGGTGAACCCTGGGCGCCATAGGCCTGGTCAGCCGGGATAATAAGGCGGCGTGTTCCACCCACCTTCACGCCAATCAATCCTTCCTCCCATCCTTTAATCACCTGTCCCTGACCGATAGTCACCCCAAAAGGCTTACCACCGTGATCATAGGAACTGTCAAATTCCTTGCCGTTTGCCTCGAGCCAGCCCGTGTACTGGACATTTACAGTATTTCCACTTTCGGCGGGAGCGCCGGTGCCGACCTTAAGGTCAATACACTTTACACCGTTTGTCAACATCCCTGGAGTGGTAGTTATTGCCGGAGGCGTTGGCAAACCCGCCGTGGGCGTTGAAGGTATAACAGGCCCGACGACAGGGGTCGAAGGATTAGGCGTGGGCGTTGAGTTGTAGATATTATCAATCGTAGCAACTGAGCAGGTACTTTCGCTAACAGCGATCACGTCAAAAATCAGCGTGGCCTTGGCGGGAATCGTTGGCGGCTGCCCCTGGTCTCCATATGCCAGCGCCGGTGGAATGATGAGGCGGCGGATGCCACCAGCCTGCATACCAATCAGCCCTTGCTCCCATCCCTTGATAACCTGCTTCTGACCTAGCAATATATCTACAGCTTGCGCGTGATGATCGAAAGAACTATCAAACTTCTTACCGTCCTTTGCCAGCCAGCCAGTATACTGCACCGAGAGAGCAGTGCCTATTTGCGCAGCGGGACCACTTCCAACCTTAAGATCTATGCATTGCAGGCCACCGGCCAGCGTAGCCGGAGCCGTCGTTACTGTTGGAGGCGCAGCAGGACCCGCTGTAGGTGTAGGAGAATACAAAGACGAGCTGGCGGTTGCGACGGAGCAAGACGTGCTAACTACATTTACATGTTTAACAGCCTTTGCCGGGGGCTTCTTAAACAAAGCGACGACACGTGGATACTGCCAGATACCGATACCTGCCAGCGCGATCAACACCAACCCTATCAAGCTTGCATTTATCACCATTCTCCGCTGCCGCCGGCGGGCTTCGCGGTTCAGGCGTTCTTGCTGTCGCTGTCCTGGTCGATACTGTTTCTGTGGTGGCGTTGTATCCTTTCGACCATTCACAGTTTGAGTCATTGGGGCGTTCTCTCCTTAATACGATGTATTCATAGAAATTCTTTTTTGGATACCCGTCTGCGAAAGCCTACGGGAGGAAAGAAAGGCACGAAGTGCGGTCGTACCTTTCGGGTGACTGCAAGCAAGATGCAGTCCGTGTCCGCACACACGTGAAGTGCTCTTCGTCAAGGTTATGGAGCGGTTGTCTAAAATCGACAGCACTGGCTCTACCCACCAAGCCTGTTTAACCATCGCTCGTAGAGCCTGGGACTAGAGCAGGCATCCCAGGGTACCTATATTTTCGCTCCTAACAGAGCCCGATAGCTAACACTGATTGTATCCAGCGTTTTCGCCCTGGCTGAGACTAGTCAGCAGGACCGCTTGCAACAGCCTCCCCTAACGCGGGGACAGTACGCAAGCCTATCCCGTTTCCGGGATTGGGTTACTGACGATAGCTGTCTTAAGTTTCTGAGGCTACACAAAAGCACTACGGCTGAAATAGCCAGACACAACCTTCTCCTCTGTCATACTGTGCTGTTTCCGGAATTATAGATGTTTCAAATTCTTCCGTCAACCACCAGGTGACTTCACCGACTTCTCGACACCGCCATTTCTGCCGTGCTAAAATATGATTCACCAATTTAAACAGCATCAGAGAGTCTCACACGAAAGAAACAGTGTAGCCTCCCGCTTGTACAAGATGTCTGCAAAGCACTCCAGCTATGATTGCTCATAGCCTTTTGCTTTGGGTCGATCCTCTAGATATAGCAAGGAGAGAACATGGTATCGCAAGGATATGTGCGCTTCCCAAACATTCACCAGGGTCAAATTGTATTCGTTTCTGAGGATGATTTATGGCTAGTTTCAAGTGGAGGAGGACGAGCTGAACGCCTCACTGCCGGTGTGGGCGAGGCAAGTTACCCTTGTTTTTCGCCAGATGGCGCACTACTGGCATTCGTTGGCCGGGAGGAGGGTCCGAGCGAGGTCTATGTCATGCCTGCAACCGGCGGTGCTGCTCAACGCCTTACCTTCCAATCTGCATCATGCCGGGTGCTAGGATGGTCCTCCGACGGGAAATCAATCTTATATGCCAGTAATGCTGGTCAAATAAACCGCCGCTACGAGGTCATTTTCGCCATCAGCCCCAATGGAGGCATGCCGCAGCAGCTCCCGGTCGGAATGGCCAACGCTATTTCATACGGCCCGCGTGGCGGTGTTGTGCTTGGCCGCAATATCGGGGAACCAGCTCGCTGGAAACGGTACCGGGGCGGCACTGCCGGTCAACTATGGTGCGATCCTGGCGATAGCGGCAACTTCCAGCGACTCCTGAAACTCAACGGGAACCTCGCCAACCCATGCTGGATCGGTGAACGCATTTACTTCATCTCCGATCATGAAGGGATAGGAAACGTTTATTCCTGCACACCACTGGGAGAGGATATTCGCCGGCATAGCGATCATAACGATTTTTACGCGCGCAACCTTTCAAGCGATGGGCAGCGCCTGGTCTATCACTGCGGCGCTAACCTGTACCTGTTTGACCCCACCACAGACCGTTCACGACGCCTCGACATAGAGTTGCCCAGTATACGATCACAACGCAACCGCAAGTTTGTCTCGGCAAGCCACTACCTTGATACCTATGCACTACATCCCCAGGGCTTTGCAGTAGCATTGTCAACAAGAGGCAAAGCCTTCTCTATGGCTAACTGGGAAGGACCCGTCATCCAGCATGGCCAACCAGATGGTGCACGTTATCGCATGCTGGAATGGTTGAGCGATGGCAAGCGCCTGGTTGCCATCAGCGATGCTACCGGGAGCGAAAAATTGATCGTCTTCAATCCAGAAGACGCCAGCGAGCCGAAATTGTTTACCGACATCGACTTTGGACGAGCTGTCAACCTGGCTGTCTCGCCCACAAATGACGTAGTTGCCATCACCAACCATCGCAACGAATTGATCGTGGTTGACCTGGAAAATGCCCAGTCCGTCGTCGCAGACCGCAGTGATCACGAGCGTATTCGTGGCCTGGCCTGGTCACCCGACGGGCGCTGGCTGGCGTACTCCTTCTCGCATACAGCGCAAAAGAGAGCGATCAAGCTCTGCGATATGGAGAATGGAGAAACGCACTTCGCGACCGATCCTGTATTCCAGGACGTCTCGCCTTCGTTTGATCCCGAAGGCAAGTATCTTTACTTCCTGGGCTATCGCAGCTTCAATCCTGTATACGACAACCTGCAATTTGACCTTGGCTTCCCTCGAGGGGTGCGCCCTTACGCCATTACACTGCGGCGAGACCTGCCCTCTCCGTTCATTCCTCAGCCGAAAGCGCCGGGAGAGAAAGATAAAGACAAAGACAAAGAGCAAAAAAAAGAAAAAGAGGAAACAGCGACTCAGAAAGCAGAGAGCGGCGCGGAAGGGACGACCCAGGAAGGTAGTGAAGGCGAAGAGAAGGCAAGTAAAAAAACGGCTCCCGTACTAATCGACCTGGAAGGGATCACTACGCGGGCCGTGCCTTTCCCATTGAACGAAGCGCGCTTTGGAGCTATAGAAGGCATCAAGGGAAAAGCCCTGCTCCTGTCGTTCCCCATCGAGGGAGCTATTCACATACCCAATACCTACGAGCCAAGAGGCACTCTCTATATGTATGACTTCGAGACACAGAAGTATGAATGGCTCGGCGATGGCATCAATGGCTTTGACCTCTCACGCGACGGCAAGACATTGATCTACCGCTCACACCATCAGCTCCGCGTCCTGAAAGCGGGAGACAAATTCCCCAAGTCGGAAGAGGGTGACGACCCGAGCCGCGAAAATGGCTGGCTTGATCTGCATCGTGTGAAAGTCTCGGTGCAGCCTGCCGCCGAGTGGAAGCAAATGTTTGCAGAGGCCTGGCGCCTGCAGCGCGAACAATTCTGGAGTGAAGACATGTCGGGCATCGATTGGGACGCCATCTATGCCCAGTATGTTCCCCTGGTCGAGCGTGTCAGTTCACGTTCGGAGTTATCAGACCTGCTGTGGGAACTGCAAGGCGAACTCGGCACGTCTCATGCCTACGAAGGAGGTGGGGAATATCGCCAGGGACCAAACTACCGCCAGGGATCTCTGGGCGTAGACTGGACCTATGATGCTGACAGCAACCGCTACCATATTACCCACATCGTGCAGGGAGACACCTGGGACAGCAGGGCTAGTTCACCGCTCACAGGTCCTGGCCTTAATGTTAAGGAGGGCGATGCGGTGCTGGCAATCAACGGGCAGCGCCTGGGGCCTGATCGCGGCCCTCAGGAATTGCTCGTCAACCAGGCAGGAAACGATGTACAACTGCTGATCGAGCAGGCAGAAGACAAAGAGACGCGCGTGATCATGGTCAAAGCATTGTCAGATGAAGGGGCAGCTCGCTATCGAGAGTGGGTGGAGAGCAACCGGCAAACTGTTCACAGCGTCTCTCATGGTCAGGTGGGCTATATCCACATTCCCAATATGATGGGCGAAGGCTACGCGGAGTTCCACCGCAGCTATCTGACCGAGTATGACTATCCAGCTCTGCTCGTCGATGTACGCTGGAACGGCGGTGGGCATGTTTCCGGGCTGCTCCTCCAGAAATTGGCGAGGCGCCGCGTTGGTTACGTCTTTTCGCGCTGGGGCCAGCCTTACCCTTATCCTGAAGAGTCACCGCGCGGGCCAATTGTTGCCCTCACTAACGAGCAGGCAGGCTCGGATGGGGATATCTTCTCCCACTGTTTCAAACTACTCGGCCTGGGCCCGCTCATCGGCAAGCGTACCTGGGGCGGCGTCGTTGGCATCGACCCTCGTCATAAACTGGTTGATGGTACAATGACCACGCAGCCAGAGTTCGCTTTCTGGTTCAAGGATGTGGGCTGGAACGTCGAGAACTACGGTACCGATCCCGATATCGAGGTCGATATTGCTCCGCAGGACTATGCCAACAAACGCGATCCCCAACTGGAACGCACCATTGCTGAAGCCCTGCGCCTGATCGAAGAGCGCCCTGCCCTGGAACCAAAACCAGGGGAACGCCCGCGCCTTGGGAGATGATAGAAGTTTATAATGAAATGTAACACCCAAGATCGGTCGGTTGTTGTCATGCTGAGCAAAGCGAAGCATCTCTGTGCCGAGGAGCCGGACTCTTTGCTGCGCTCAGAGTGACATCATATGGCTGAGCTTGTTCGTTACACTTCATTATAAATAAAGTTTTTTACTGCACCATCTGCTTCTGGACTGAACCCCTCAGACCAAATGGGTTCACCCCAGTTCTTTCCTCTGTGTTCGCACTAAAACACAGAGCCACGTGACCACTGAAAGACAGAGATTAGGTGAGAAGGAAGTTTTTGAAGTGACCTCAATTGAGCACAAGCACCTTGTGATACAAGACATAAAATGGCCGGGGCGGTCAAGACATGGTTTTTTGGAGATTTCTACAACGAGTTTTGCTCCGAATCAGGCTTTTGTGGTCCTAACGAAAGCGGGAGAGCCATTTAGTTATGGTAGTGCTCGTGTGATAGCTGTAGCTGTGGCAGTCACAATGCTGTTGCTTGGTATAACTGAAGAGCTGCTGCCAACAAAAACACAACCAACGATATTACTTGAAGTTGCTTCTCCTTTAGGTGATCTGCAATATACTGAATGAGCAGGACAAGTAGGGTGGTCACTAGTATGGTCCCAAGATAAATCAGTGAGATCCAGCCGACTACCGATACGAAATAGATGATCAGGCTAGTTGCAGGAATGAGAGAAACGAGATTGAAAATACAGCCTAGGGGTGTTAGCTTCGGCGTGGTGTTTGTAGGATGCATGAGTCCAAGTTGACTGTTTGTATAGAAAATGGTAATTAAGGCCAAGAGGAAAGCGACGACGAGTACACCAAGCAAAGGGGGATGAAAGCCAAGCCAAGGAGTGAGCAGATAGAATATGGCTTGGATACCTATGGAGTTCCAGAGTGTACCAGACGTTACGGCGAAAAGGAAGTACAGAACAGTGGTAGATATGGATGCATCTTGCCTTTCTGTCCCCTGTCGGAAGAAGTTAGGGAACAGCATTACCCACATCAGACCACCGATGAATCCAATAATGCCAATTGTGATCGAAGATATAGGGATTGTTGGCACTTGAATTAATTCCTTGAGAGTGTTGGAAAGCACATTGTTTGCTGTAACATCGAAAAGATAATTGCCTATACCCAGGACTACGCCCATTGGGATGCCCACAAGCAGTTGGCGGAGTAGGCCTCCCGGACGCCCCAGGAGTCCCTGGTAGCCATAAAGACCTGCGAACGTAGCTAGAATGACTGTTGTGATATTAATCGTGCGTGAGTCGTGCAGTAAATAAAATAGCATTACCTTCTCCTTGTCTATTCAGTTTGTTTTGCCTCGATTTAGACAAATTTCATCTCCTGCATACCACAAGAGTAATAAATTTGATTATATTGTGGATGAATTGTACCACTCTTAAGTTAAATCTACAATGGTAAATTTGTAATGGAATGATATCTCTCCTGAGATATACAGACATTTTTCTCAAACGAGACCATTCCTAATTGAGGCCTGTTCATTCAGAAATAAAGGATGGCACCATAATTACCAAGCAATCGGTTTGCCCTACTCTGGAAAAGTTAACACGACAAGTGGCCCTCCCAGGCCAGTTGAGCGAAGAAAATTCGACAGTTACATGGTTGAATGGGTGAGTAGAAAGCTGAAGATTTCTGAAAACTCAAAAGTGACTTCTGCCTACTGAGAAGGCGACTTATTCCAATCCAAGGAAGTCAAAAGAGGGTAAGAAGAGGCTAAATATGACAGTAGGTGTCACGTTGTCAGGGTTATACTGCTTCATAACATGTTTTGAAACAGGTTTTTCCAAGAGGAGGTTGCTATGCAGTACGGTCTTTCTCTCCCGAACGGGGGAGTATGTGGGGATGCACGGGTGCTGGCCGAGTTGGGGTGCCTGGCGGAGGAGGCGGGATGGGATGGGGTGTTTGTCGAGGACTATATAGTGCATCAGAGCGATGGGGCGGTGCCGACCTGCGATCCATGGATAGCGCTGGCAGCGATGGCCGTTGGCACAAAGCGCATCCGCTTGGGCACATCGGTCACGCCGCTCTCTCGG
>Ga0187846_10001568_pt1 | contig 12859 bp, 12 predicted proteins | sample TC_taG_FD_161473 | JGI IMG/M metagenome (GOLD analysis project Ga0187846, IMG submission 161473) | Biofilm microbial communities from the roof of an iron ore cave, State of Minas Gerais, Brazil - TC_06 Biofilm (v2) | ecosystem: Environmental > Terrestrial > Deep subsurface > Cave > Wall biofilm...
GCTGTCGAATCCGGATCGAGGTATTTGCTGTTGCGCCCCACGAACAGCGCCAGCTGCAGCAGACCCTGCGGCCAAAAGGCGGGCTGCCGTTCGCACTGGCAGCGCAACGCATGCCCGAAAGTCAATGCGTGGCTGAAATCGAGCCAGCCGACGTTGTCGGCGACGCCGTTGTCCGTGCGCAGCGCGTGCCTCTCGTCGAAACGCAACAGGTGGTGCGCAGCGGCTTGCATCAACGCGAAGTACACATCGAGCGGTGCCTGGGAGCGCAACGCCACCGTTGCGGCAAGCACCTGCCGCACGGAACGGCCCTCGAACGCATCCGGATCCGGATGCGCGCCGGCAGGCACGGGCCCCGCGCGCCAGGCGGCCAGTGACTGCGAATACGGCCGAAAGTCCGGCAACAGATCCTCGCGCGTGGCCAATATCAGCGAGCGCAGCCACGCAAGCAGCAGCGGCTGCTCGACTTCGGGCCCGAGGCGCTCGACCAGGTTGCGCACATGCACCAGGTAGATCAGCGAGTGGCCGAAGTCGTTGTAGTGCGCCAGCGCAGCCTCGGTCAGCGCCGCCTCGATGTGCGGCAGATGCATCCCGCCCGCCAGCGCTCCGTTGAGCAAAGCGGCTGCGCGGCGTTCGTCCTGCGCTTCGACGGCGGCCGCGAATTCGGCGGCACTCCATGGGGCGCGTTCCTGCGTGAACGCCTCGATCGGCTCGCGCAGCGTGTCCCAGGCGATATAGGAAAGCGCCTCGCTGGCGCAGGCGAGCCGCTGCGTGGGGTCCGCGATCGTGTCGCGCAGGCGCAGCCAGGGGTCCGCCGCTGCGTATGCGTGCGTCATGCCGTCGGGCAGGAGCGCATACGTGTTGCGGATCGCGCGGGCCAGTGCCGCTTCGGGGCCCGCACCGGCAAGAGCCAGGCGCGCGAGCTCGCGCGAGATCCGGGTCGTGTCGAACTCGGCCATGGCTTCGTCGAGGTGCGCGAGGGCGACCTCGATCCGTTCGGCAGGCGGCGGATCGCGCAAATCGAGCCAGACAGCCCCGTCGTGCACGCGCGCCGGGTACATCCGCAGCGAGTCGCCCCCATACAGCGTCGCCCCGCTCTTCAAGTCGAACTTCCAGTTGTGCCAATGGCAGGTCAGCACGCAGTCGGCGCCGAACGCGCCCTCCACCAGCGGGTAGCCTTCGTGCGGACAGCGGTTGTCGCACGCGAAGACCTCGCCGTCGCGAGCGAACAGCGCGATTTGCCTGCCCTCGAGCTTTACCGCTAGCGGGCGCGCCAGGTCGAGCCGGTCGAGGCGGCACGCGTGGACCCAGCGATTGTCTGGCATGCTCGAACTCCCTGCGAGCGGAAACCTCGCCCTGGCCGAACTTTAGAACCTAAAGTATAGTTGAGGTCAAGGGTGGCGAAATGAATGCTGCACATCGGTCGGCTGCGATTGCCCCTGCGCTCTCCGTGGGCGAGGTCGCACGCCGCAGCGGCGTGCCGGTTTCCACGCTGCATTTCTACGAGGCCAAGGGGCTGATCGGCAGCCAGCGCACACAGGGCAACCAGCGCCGCTACGCCCGCGAGGTGCTGCGGCGGGTCGCATTCATCCGAGTGGCGCAGAGGGTCGGCATCCCGCTGGCCGACATCGGGTCGGCCCTGGCGACATTGCCGACATCGCGGGCGCCGACGCGAGCAGACTGGAGGCGACTTTCCACCCTATGGCGCGTGGACCTGGATCAGCGCATCGAGCAGTTGCAGAGGCTGCGCGATACGCTCGACGATTGCATCGGTTGCGGGTGCCTGTCGATCGACCGTTGCCGCCTGCGCAACCCGGGCGACAAGCTGGCGGCAAAGGGACCTGGGCCGATCCGCTTGTGGGTTCCCAGGGAATCCGGATGAGACGGACCTCGACGTTACCCATGCGAACGTGCGCCGCACTCGCGGCGCTAGTGGGCGTGGTACCCGCCATGGCCCAGACCGCGCCGGCGGACAACGACTTGACCATCTATGGGGGCTGGCGTGACGGCGGCAATTTCGCCGATGTCGCAAGCGACCACAACTTGCGCCTGGCCGGTTCCGGCACGTGGGCCATCAGTTACGACCGATTGCTGGATTTGAGCCGCCAGTTGCAGTTCTACTTCTCGTACCAGAGCACTCGCCTGAAGCTCGACCAGGCCGCGTTCGTCCAGCCGCCGAACGGCGGACTGCCTCAACTGCCGCTGAGGGTGATGTACTTGCAGGTCGGCGGAACCGCCTTCCTCGATGGCCCGGTCGGAAGCGGTGGCTACGTGGTCGGCGGAATCGGCGCCACGTTGTTTCAACCCAAATCGGCAGGCTACGGCGACGAAGTGCGGCCGTCGCTGAACCTCGGCATCGGCTACGAGTGGCCTTTGGCGCAGCACCTGGCGGTGCGCCTGGAGGCGCGTGGCTACGCAACGGTGGTCCGCAGCAGCGGAGACCTGTTCTGCTCGGGCGGCTGCCAGATCCGAATCAAGGCCGAGGCGGTCGCGCAGGGCGAGGTGCAGCTGGGGCTGTCGTATAGCCTGTGATTCGACACAATGGATCGCCGCCGGTGTAAGAGGTCGATCGTCTGCCCCGGGAGCCGGAAATGAAGAAGATCGGAATGATCGGCATCGGCCTGATGGGCCATGGAATCGCCAGCAACATCGTTCGGCGCGGTTTCACGCTGACGATGCTGGAGCACGCGGGCAACCAGCCTTTGGATGATTTGAAGACGGCGGGAGCGGTTTCCTGCCGCAGCGCTGCCGCACTGGCAGCGGACTGCGAGGTTGTCATCCTGTGCGTAACCGGTAGCCCGCAGGTGGAAGCCGTCGTTCTGGGCGAAGATGGCGTGCTCAAGGGGATGCGGCCCGGTACGGTCTTGATCGATTGCTCGACCGCGCTGCCGTCATCGACGGAACGTGTCGCTCGCGCGGTTCAGGAGGCAGGGGGTCGCTTCCTCGACGCACCGATGACCCGAACACCAAAAGAAGCTGCGGAAGGGCGGCTCAACCTGCTGGTCGGGGGGGACGCCGGGCTTTTCAGCGAGATGCGCCCGCTGCTGTCGACGTTTGCCGAAAACATCACCCACGTGGGGCCGCTCGGCTGCGGGCACAGGATGAAGCTGCTGCACAACTATGTATCCCTGGGCAGCATGGCGCTGCTCGCGGAGGCCGCCGCATGCGCGCTGCGCGCCCGCATCGCTCCGGAGGTGTTCGTCGAGATCCTCGCCAAGGGCGGCGGCGGTGGCATGGCATTGGAGCGGATGCGGCCGTACCTTGTCGCGCGGGATGCCTCGGGGCTGAGATTCGCGATGGCGAATGCGCAGAAGGACCTGAGCTACTACAACAACATGGCAAGCCAGGCTGGTGCGGCACGCGCCATTGGGCAGGCGGTGCTGGATACCTTCGCCAAGGCTGCCGCCACAGCGCCGGATCGGCTGGTGCCAGAGCTTGTGTCGATTCTGGCTGACGCCTAGCGCTCGAGCCCAAGGAAAGGCGCCACCTGCAACGATGCCTGAAATGGACCTCCCGATTTCTCGGCGGTCAACATCGTGAACAGGACGCCCGCCTCATGAGGCGTCGGTCGAACGCTGTAGACAAGCGATCGCACCGCTCTTCCAGGAGATGTCGTCCGTTCTTCTTTCTGAAGCGAGACATCGATCCCCGGCCGCTTGATCCCCTCGAGCAGCCGCCTGAACAGCAGCTCCACATCGCCGGAGTCGGCGGTGCGGGCCCATACGGCGCAAGCTGCCGTCTTGCCGCGTATGGACAGCGTGAAGCTTCCGATCGGACTCGGAACAGCCCAAGCCGCGCCATCCGGACCATTGCCCACAAAGACCTGCAGGGCCTCCGCGGACGTCACGCGTGAAAGGTGATGATCCGACGCCCACGTCCGGACCTTTTCCGGTTGCCCGATGTTGGGCGCGCACGCATACGTGAACAGACGCACCAGAAAGTTCGCACCGGCATCCTTTGCGACCGCGGGGTCTGCCGAAGCGGATGAGGCCGAAAGGACAAGGACCACCGCGACCAAGCACCTGGCGGACAGCAGGTGCCACCACATTCTCGTCTCCTGGTCCAGCGGATCGCCTCTCTGCGGAGGCATTTTCGGGATCGCTGCCGTAGTCCGCAAGCGGCCCACACGGGACACATCCCTACCACTGCAGGCGCCTGGCGCCGTAAGCTTGCGCGGCGCGCTTCATGAATATTTCGTCCGCCTCGACATGATGCAGCGCGGCCCGCTCGGCACCGGTCTCGGAGAAGCTCAAGCGCTCCAGCAGGCGGCGCGACCTCACATTCGCCCGCTTGAATATCGCGAGGAACTCCTGAACGCCGTACTGCCCTGCGAGCTCGCTCATCATCGCGCGAACCGCTCGGTGGGCATAACCCTGCCCCCAATAGCGACTGCCGAGCACGTACGCGATCATGGCGCTGCCATCTTTCCGTACGCTCGCCTGGACGTATCCGATCAGCTCGCCATGGCGCAACCGAATCACCCAGTTCAGCCACCCCTCCTCGGCATCGACGGAACGCCTCGATTCGAGCCTCGCAAAACGCTCGCGCAGCCATGCCGGCGACGCGGGCGGCTCGTTTTCGAACTGGTAGATCGCCGGATCGCTGAGGACCAGGAACATCTCGTCGGCGTGAGCCGCCGTCTGCGGCTCGAGCGTCAGATCATCCGCGGCGAGGGTGCTCACGACCTCCGCCGCAGTCCTACTGTCCCCACCCTCGGGACTCGCACGGCCGTCGCTCTCACGCCTTCTTCTTGCGGATCCGGGTCGGTTTCGTCAGGACGTCGGGCTGCAGGATCTCGCGCAGCTGGGCCGCGGACAGCAGCCCGCGTTCGAGCACCAGCTCGGCCACGCCGCGGCCGTACTTGACCGCGTCCTTGGCGATCTCGGACGCTGCTTCGTACCCGATGTACGGATTGAGCGCCGTGGCAAGCCCGGCCGACAGGTTTACGCGCTTTTCCAGCAGCTCGATGTTGGCGCGGATGCCGTCCACGCAGTTGTGCGCGAGCGTGCCGCAAGCTGCTTGCAGGTGCGTGATCGACTTGTAAAGCGCATACGCCATGATCGGCTCGAAAGCGTTCAGCTGCAGCTGCCCCGCCTCGGACGCGATCGTCACCGTTGCGTCGTTGCCGATCACTTCGAACGCCACCTGGTTCACCACCTCGGGGATGATCGGGTTGACCTTGCCGGGCATGATCGACGAGCCGGCCGCACGCGGCGGCAGCATGATCTCGCACAACCCGGCCTGCGGCCCCGACGACAGCAGCCGCAGGTCGTTGCAGGTCTTGGAGACCTTGCATGCGATACGCTTGAGCACGCCCGACAGCTGCACGAAGGCACCCGTGTCCTGCGTCGCCTCGACGTAGTTGGCAGCGGGCTTGACCGGAACGCCCGAGAACTGCGCGAGGTAGCGGCACGCCACCGGAGTGTAGTCCGGATCGGTGTTGATGCCGGTGCCGATCGCGGTAGCGCCCAGGTTGATTTCGGTGATCAGCGCCATCGCCTCGCGCAGGCGCTCCTCGTCCTCGCCAAGCATCACGGCATAGGTAGTGAACTCCTGCCCAAGCGTCATCGGCACTGCGTCCTGCAACTGCGTGCGACCGATCTTCAGCACTTCGCGGAACTCGAACGCCTTTTTCTCGAACGAAGCACGCAGGTCGGCCATCGCCGTGTGCAGGCGGTGGATCGCGAAACACAGGCCCACTCGCACCGCGGTCGGATACGTGTCGTTGGTGCTCTGCGAGGCGTTCACATCGTCGATCGGGTGCAGCGCGGCGTACTGGCCGCGGGCGTGACCGAGCAGCTCCAAGCCGCGGTTGGCGATCACCTCGTTGAAGTTCATGTTGGTCGAGGTGCCGGCTCCTCCCTGGATCACGTCCACCACGAACTGATCGTGCAACTTGCCGGCCTCGATTTCCTCGCAGGCGCGAATGATCGCGCCGGCCTTGGCCGCATCGATCAGCTCCAGGTCGCGGTTGGCGCTCGCCGCCGCGCGCTTGACGATCGCAAAGGCGCGGATCAGGTCGGTGATCACCCCGATCGGCACCGAAGAGATTGGAAAGTTCTCCAGCGCCCGCATCGTGTGGATGCCGTAGTACGCGTGCGCCGGGACGGCCATCTCGCCGAGCGAATCGTGTTCGATTCGTACTTCGCCTCTTGTGTGTTTGTCAGTCATGTTCGAGTCCTCCCGTACATCAGACCGCGGTCGCGCGGTCGCGCTCATCCTCTCGTTGCTGCATCGCCCACATGCGCGCATACAGGCCCTGGCGTGCCTGCAGTTCTTCGTGCGTGCCGCGCTCAACGATGCGTCCGCGCTCCATCACGACGATCTGCGAGGCGCCGACAATGGTCGACAGCCGGTGCGCGATCACCAGGGTCGTGCGGTCCGCAGCCACCTCCGCCAGCTCGGACTGGATCACGCGCTCGGTGCGCGAATCGAGCGCCGAGGTGGCCTCGTCCAGCACCATGATCGGCGGATTCTTCAGCAGCGTCCGCGCGATTGCCACACGCTGCTTCTCTCCGCCCGAAAGTTTCAACCCCCGCTCACCTACCATGGTTCGGTAGCCGTCGGGCAGCGCCTCGATGAATTCGTGGATGTGCGCCATTCGCGCCGCGGCGACGACTTCGGCATGGCTGGAGCCAGGCCGGCCGTACGCGATGTTGTATTCGATCGTGTCGTTGAACAGCACCGTGTCCTGCGGAACGATCCCGATGGCAGCACGCAGCGAGCGCTGGGTGATGGAGCGCACGTCCTGGCCGTCGATCAGCACGCGGCCGGACTGCGCTTCGTAGAACCGGAACAGCAGCCGGCCCAGGGTGGACTTGCCCGAGCCGGTGGCGCCCACCACCGCACAGGTCGTTCCCGGCGGGATGTTCAGGTCCACGTCGAACAGGATCTGGCGGCGCGGGTCGTAGCCGAAGTTGTCGTGCGCGACGCGAACCCCCGGGCTGGCGTCGCCCGGCGGCAGAGCGAGCGGGACGGCGTCCGGGCGGTCGGCCACTTCCTGCTGCTCCTGCAGCAGGCGGAACATCCGCTCGACGTCGGCGAGCGCCTGCCGCAGCTCGCGGTAGATCACTCCCAGGAAGTTCAGCGGCACGTACATCTGCAGCATGAAGGCGTTGACCAGGACCAGGTCGCCGATCGACATCCGATGCGCGGCGACACCGGCGGCAGCGCGCCATAGCATCAGCGTCAGTCCTATTGCGATGATCAACTGCTGCCCGCTGTTGAGCAGGTTCAGCGACTGCTGCGACAGGATGCCGACGCGTTCCTGCTGCGCCAGCGTCGCGTCGTAGCGGCGAGCCTCGAAGTCCTCGTTGTTGAAGTACTTCACGGTTTCGAAGTTCAGCAGCGAGTCCACCGCGCGCGACGAAGCCTTGGCGTCGAGCTCGTTGACCTGCTGCCGGAACTTGGTGCGCCAGTTGGTGATCGACAGCGTGTAGAACATGTACAGCGCGAGGCTAACCCCCATGATCAGCGCGAACGAGGGCTCGTAGCGCGACAGCAGATAGCCGAACACGAGGCCGATCTCGACCAGAGTCGGAGCGATCGAGTACAGCGTGAAGCTGACCAGCGAAGACAAGCCGCGGATGCCGTGGTCGATCTCGCGGGTGACGGCGCCCGTGCGGCGCTCCAGGTGAAAGCGCAGCGACAGCCCATGCAGGTGCCGGAACGTCTTCAACGCCAGCGTGCGTACGGCGGACTGGGTCACGCGCGCGAAAAAAAACTCGCGCAGCTCGGTGAACACCGAGGTGGCCAGGCGCAGCGCGCCGTATCCGACGATCAGCGAGATCGGCACCACGACCGGCAAAGAGCCGGCCGGCAGTGACAACCGGTCGACGATCCACTTCAGCAGCACCGGCACTCCGACCACTGCCAGCTTGGCGCATACCAGGCACACCACCGCGAACACCGCTCGCCGCGGGTACGCCCACAAGTAGGGCAGCAGCATGCGTACGGTGTGCCAGTGGTTGTGGCCCGGTTCGGGCGGCACCCGCGGCTCACGCCCCGGCCGTGGTCTCATGCCACGCATGTGCCCTGTTCCTCGCTCTCTTGCGAAAACCTTTCGAATGCTGCCATTATGGCGCAGCCGACCACGCGCAAGACGACAGCAGAACCCGGGAGAACGCCACTTGAAACGGAACGCCGCCCTGCCCGACGAGGAGCCGGTGCTGCGCGTGGTGCCGATGCCGGCCGATGCCAACGCGCACGGCGACGTGTTCGGAGGCTGGATAATGTCCCAGGTCGATATCGCCGGCGGAATTCTGGCGGCGCGGCGCGCCAACGGGCGCGTTGCAACCGTCGCGGTCACCAGTTTCGTCTTCAAGCAACCCGTGTTCGTCGGCGACCTGTTGTCGTTCTACGGCCGCATCGTGCGCACCGGTCGCACCTCCGTCACGGTCGACGTCAGCGTCTTCACCGAGCGCAGCCGGCTGATGGCGGAGGTCGCGAAGGTCACCGAAGCGACGCTCGTGTACGTGGCAACGGACCCGCAGCGCAAGCCGAGGGAATTGCCGCCGCTGCAGGAGTGAACGACTCAGGCCGTACGTGGCCCGTCGAATCGGGAGTCGCGGGTCTCACGGGCCACTACTCGCCGTCGAATGGATACGGACCGTCGTAGCGCTGCGTGTAGACCGTGTGCGTCACGAGCGTATCGGCAGCCCACAGGTGCATTTGGAAGGCTGCTGGCTCCATCACGAAGCGCGCCTTGCCGTCGGGCTTCAGATCGAGCCATACCTGGTGCGCCGTGCTCGGACACACATTGACCATCGTCGAGGCGAACAGCGCCTGGATCGGCCGGTGCAGATGCCCGCAGATCAGCCGCTGCACCTGCGGGAAGCGGCGCACGATCCGCTCCAGCGAGCGCGGGTCGGCCAACCCCATCTGATCCATGTGGCCGATTCCGGTGAAAAACGGCGGGTGGTGCAGTGCGATCACCGTGGGCGCGTCCGATTCGGCGAGGCGACGCTCGAGCCAATCGAGCCGGCGGGCACACAGCTCGCCCGCGGGTTCGCCCGGCACGACGGTGTCGAGCGCCAGTACACGCACCGGATAATCGTCGATCGCGTAATGCAGGAACTCGGCGTCGCGCTGCAGGTAGCGATGTTCGGGAAACGCCGCTCGCAGCTCCCGCCGCTCGTCGTGATTTCCCGGCATCAGATACACGGGCAGCGGCAGCGCGGAGAGGATCTCGCGCAATAACCCGTACGAGCCGGAATCGGGAGAGTCGACCAGATCGCCGGTGGCGATCACCATGTCCGGCACTGGGTCCAGCGCCACGATGCGCTGCACACAACGCTCCAGGCATTCGGCCGTGTCCACCACGCCGTACGCCAATGCGCGCTTCGCCATCACGTGCAAATCGCTGATCTGGCATAGCAGCATTGCTCTGTACTCCCGTGGTATTGCCGGCAGGCGCGCGCGGGTCCATAGTAGCGCCGCCGGGCGGCAGTCCCGGTGCGGAACCCAGAACACAAAAATGGGAGGACGCTCTTCATGTTCACGCAAATCATCGACCCGACCGGCAATCTGTTCGTCACCTGGCTGGTTGCGCTGATCCCGGTGGCGGCGCTGCTGTTCATGCTGGCCGGACTGCGCTGGTCGGCATGGCTGGCAACGCTGATCGGCTCTCTGATCACGCTCGTGCTGGGTTTGGCGGTCTGGAAGATGCCGCTCGATCAAGGGGTGCTCGCCTACTTCTACGGCTCGGCAACCGGGGTGTGGAACGTCGACTGGATCACGTTCTGGGGCGTAATGCTGTTCAACACGCTGGTGGTGACGGGCACGTTCGACAAGTTGCGGCGTTGGCTGATTTCGCAGGGCACGCAGGACGTGCGGGTGCAGACGATCCTGTTCGCGTGGGCTTTCGGGGCACTGCTCGAAGGCCTGGTCGGGTTCGGCTACCCGTGGGCGTTCGTCGCTCCGATCCTGATCGCGCTCGGCATCCCGGACCTGGACGCCATCCGCGTGGCGGCGATCGCGAACAACGCACCGGTGTCGTACGGCGCGCTGGGCGCGCCGATCATCGCGCTGGCCGCTGTCACCGGCTACCCGTTGCTCGCGCTGTCGGGCTCGATCAGCAAGATCGTGGCGATCCTGGCGCTGCTGCCGCCCTGGATCCTGCTGTACCTCGTCTCCGGCAAACAGGGAATGTGGAGCGCGTGGCCGCTTGCGGTGGTCGGCTCGCTCGGCTACATCGCCGGACAGCTGCCGGTGGGCACGTTCCTCGGGCCTTACCTGCCGGACGTCGCCGGCTCGATCGTCTGCTTCATCTGCGTGCTGGTGCTGCTGAAGGTGTGGCAGCCGGCGCAGGTGCTCGGCTACGGCGGCAAGCCGATCGCCGGTACCGCCGCGGACGCGGCGGGCACGAAGGACCACGGACTGTCGATGGGCGACATCGTGCAGGCCTGGATGCCGATCGCGGTTCTGCTGGCGGTGGTGATCGCATGGACCGGGCCATGGTCGAAACTGCCGGGAATCTCGCCCCTGGTCATGCAGGTGACCGCCGCATCGTCGATCAGTGCGGGCGCCAAGATCGCAGCGATCTTCAAGTGGACCCCGTTCGTCGGCGGAACCGCGATCCTGGCCTCGTGGATCATCATCGCGGTGTTGCTGCGCGTCAGCGGCGCGCAGCTCGCCGAGATCTTCAAGAAGACTTGGTCGCAGATGTGGGGCGCGCTGCTGGTGGGCGTATTCATCTTCGGCCTCGCCTACGTGTACAACTTCTCCGGAATGGCGGCGTCGCTGGCCAAGGCGTTCGCCGAGCTCGGAACGGCCTTCATTGTGGTGGCACCGATTCTGGGCTTCATTGGCGTGGCGCTTTCCGGCAGCAACACGTCGACCAACGCGATGTTCGGCAAGTTCCAAGCGCTGGTGGGGCAGATCCTGAACTTCCCGCCGCTACTGCTGCCGACGGTAAATTCGGTTGGCGCCGAGATCGGCAAGCCGGTGGCCCCGCAGACAGCGAGCGTAGGCGTGTCGACCACGCGCTTCGTTCGCAACGAAGGCGAGGTGATCCGCCACAACTTCGGCTGGTGCCTCGCGGTGCTGATCTACCTGATCGTGATCAGCGTGGCGTGCTACTACTTCTTCCCGGACATCATGAAGCTGCCGGCAGCGTCGGTGGGCTGAACCGGAGCGAAGACGTCGCCGGCCGGGTCCCGCGAGACCCGGCCGTACGAACCCAGGATCTCCCAGGAGTCGAAGCAACATGCTTCAGGGCCGATGCCTTTGCAGCGCCGTGCGCTTTGCCGCTACGGGCGAACCGCTCTGGGTCGCGCATTGCCATTGCGAGAGCTGCCGGCGCGCGACCAGCGCGCCGATGGCAACGTACGTGGGCTTTGCCGCGACGCAGGTCGCGTGGAGTGGCGAGCCGCGAGCGGCTTTCGCTTCATCGCCCGGGGTGGAACGGTCATTCTGCCGTCGCTGTGGATCGCCGATGAGCTATGCGAGCGAACACTCACCCGGGGAGATCCACCTGTTTGCCGCCAGCTTCGAGCGGCCGGAAGCGTTTGCACCCGGCGTGCACGTGTTCGCCGGCGAACAGCTTCCGTGGCTGCAGTTGGCCGACGGATTGCCGCGGTATGTGACGCTGCCGAAAGACGGGTCGCCGCTCGTTTAACGCGACACTGGCGGGCCATGGAGCCTCAAACCAACGAAGCCCACCGCACCCAGTCCACATTCGTCACCGTGGTCGCGTGGCTCTTCATCGCAGGCGCGGGATTCGCGACCGTAGTCTCGGTCCTGCAAAACATCATGATCAGCACGATGTTCCGGCTCGATCAATTCCAGTCAGCGGCGGGTTCCGGCGCGAATCAAATTCCTCCATTCGCCAAATTCATGATGAGCCATGCGCAAGTGCCTTTCCTGGGGTTCCTTGCCCTGTCGGTCACTACGCTAGTCTCCGCCATTGCACTCTTATATCGCAAGAACTGGGCCCGCATCGTATTCATCGTGTTATTCGGACTGGGCATAGCCTGGAATATCGGCGCTTTGGTGTTGCAGTATTTCATGTTCTCTTCAATGCCCGAGATGATGAAAGACGCGCCACCTGGATTCGACACCGGGTTTCGTCAAATGATGGTGGTCATGCGGGCGTTTTCATTTGTCATTGCAGTGGCCGTTAGCATTTTGTTTGCGTGGCTGATAAAGCGCCTGGCCTCTTCCGCGATACGGTCGGAGTTCACTTGAGGCTGCACCGGTAAACGCTTCAATTTGCTTTGGTCGCGAAGAATCGCCGTCGAAAGGCGAACATCTTTTTGGCCATGCTCCAGAGAAGACGTTCGAATGGCGGGCCGCCTCGTCTGACGGAGTTCAGCCTTAAGCCGACGGACCGCCGCGAAGATGAAGGCTCGGGCGGCCTCGCGATCGCCGTGTCCACGGTACGCAAAGCGCCAAGGTGTCGGACCGATCCCACTTGCCTGCTACAGCACTAGCGGTTACGGGTGGTGCCGCCACGCCCTGTGCGGCCGGCACCACCTGCGCAGGCCGGCCCAGAGGCCTGCGAGGAACGCAGCCAACCCGACCGCCACAGCCACCCCGATCAGGACGTATGAGCGAGCCTGTCGATCCCTGGCACTTGTTGAGAAGAAAGAATGCGATCCTGGAGAAACAGAATGAATCACTCGAGCGCATCGCCGCCGCCGCGGAGGGGCGATCAAAGTTCTGAGTCTGCTTTCGGTTCACTCCTCTATCCGACTACGTTGCCTTCAGCGCCCGCAGCGCACGCCATTTTGCGGCGGCTTTGCCCACTTAGGATTTATCCGTAAATAATATATGATGCTGGTCCGAGCCACCATCCTGCGTTGGCGACGGAATTGGCATCCAGGTGCAGAAGAAGACTCGGGTTGAGTCGTGGAGCGTGACC
>Ga0187846_10001569_pt1 | contig 12858 bp, 15 predicted proteins | sample TC_taG_FD_161473 | JGI IMG/M metagenome (GOLD analysis project Ga0187846, IMG submission 161473) | Biofilm microbial communities from the roof of an iron ore cave, State of Minas Gerais, Brazil - TC_06 Biofilm (v2) | ecosystem: Environmental > Terrestrial > Deep subsurface > Cave > Wall biofilm...
GGTGGGGTAGCGTTCTGATGAACCCCAAGGAGGTGGCAGATCGCGGCATCGACCTTCGGAATCACGACTCTGCAAGGACGTGGGAGAAAGGGTTCTTCGATGATTGACCTCGATGGGAGGACATGGTGCACACCCCCACGGGGTCAACCCACCCCTTTGGCGCGTCGAACCACTCCTTTCCTGCGGAGTGAGGCGAACAAGGGGCCCGGGGTCAGGACATCATCACCTCAATCTACTAGCTTCCACTGGAGGTCGCGTTCGTCAACTGCCAGAGTCCGTCCTCAGGGATCTCGCCTCGTCGTCTCCCTCCGGTACTCCCTTGCGGAAAGACTCCTCCGTGATCCCGAACCGGTCATAGAACCGCGTGGCCTTCCGCCAATCCGTCATCAGGGTCTCCGCGAGCCCGGGCGTGATGCCAACCACTGCACGTGCGCGCTTCACGCGTCCGCGCAGGTCGCGAAGTTTCCGATCCTCCTGCCGCTCGTCCTCCTCGCGGGAGTCATCTGGCAGCCCGCTCGTGATTTCGAGGATGGAGAAGCGACGTCCCTGGACCGCGAGCTCCTCGTCGTCGGTCGGGAACGCGATCCGCGACTCGAAGGCGGTGCGCGAGAGGGCGTGGGGGCGGCGCCAGGGGTCCCGGTCGCGAACCGCAATCGAGTAGGGCGCGCTCCGCGCGAGTCTCGGGGCGACCGGCTCCGACGCGGTCGGGACCTGTGCAGGTCCTGCGCAGGTCGTCTTTGTGTTACGATTGTCGATCGACTCTCACGAGACTGGGGAAACCCATCATTCCGGCGTTCAGAGTCGCACGAGCTCGGGCCGCAGACTCAACTCATCCGTTCGAACGGACCCGGGCGCCCTGCCGGGCGCCGGCCCCTTCGGGAGGCGGTCTGCTGGATAGGAGCCGCTCTTGTGACCACGCGGGGTCGTCGAGAACGATTGCGGTCTCCGGCATCACGCCTTCGAGAGGCCAAGGCGTCGGGACGATTTCCTCGACCTGCTCTTTCGCGTCCTTCTTCCTGGCGAGGACCTCGAGGGTCCGGGCGAGCCGGAGCTCCAGCCACTTGTGGTACCAGCGGTTGGGTCCCCAGACCTCGTTGTAGACCCGCGTAACTCCCGGTATCTTGGACAGCCCGACCGCCAAGTTGTGCACCTCGGACTGAGAAGAGCACGGAACGCGGACTGCCGACCATCGAAGGGAATGGAAATCTTCCCCCATGAAACACTCTCCCTCGACTCCGAGGTCAATTGCTGATGGAAGATAATGCACGAAGTGATCGCTTACGTAACGCATGATTCGGGCGCGATCCGAATGTTCGGCGAAGAACAGGGCAAAGAGAGCGCTCGGCAGGAGAGCCCACTTGAACTCCGGTAAGTAGGATATGGCGTTGGAATCCAACAAAGCGTTTCGATGTCGAAGGAACGTCTTGCTGGATACCCCCAAGCGCGCGGACATTTGGGGAACCGGAACCGGCGGAACCGAACGGAGTTCAGCGAGGATCCTCCAATCCAAGGGTGTCAAGCGCCGGGTCACCGCGGGCGGTTGCTCGGAGAACGGTCCATCGACCTTCGTAACACCCGTCGCCCGTCGGAGAACTTCTCTCCAACGTTCGCCGTCGCAGTTCGGTGGACCCACGATGTGCGCGACGACAACTTGCACCCCCCGGGCCGAGGTACTGTCCCCAATGATGGTCCAGGCGGCGATGACTCCTTCCAGAGATTCAAGGGCGTCGAGAACCCTCGTCGCCTCCGCCGGGTCCTTGACTTGCAAGTCCACCCGATATCGATGGACTCCGAAGAGACGGACGTTTGGATAGATCTCAGTCGAACGAAGGAATCCTTCCCGTTGCCAGGCCCGAAACCGGGACCACAACGCCTCACGACTAATCCCTACACGTCGCGCGATGTCCTGGTGTCGGATCCGCGGGTCGATCCCCCAAGAGCTCCAAGCCCCGCGGGGGTACATCCACCGAATGATCTCTAGATCGAGAGCGTCCATGACGCCATTCCGTAGAATTCGCTCCGCCGAACAGAGTCCGGAACCTTGCGACTCGAGGGGGGGTGAGTCGACCCTCGTAGGGACGATGCGACCGGAAGCAGCGGAGGGAAGCGAGGCATCGACTTCCGGAATGTGAAGCGGGTCTTAACATGGCTACATGACACGTTGAGATGATGCGCGGCGCATGTCTGCGGACCGTCCGGCGCGCGGTCGCTTCTGGAGGACCTCTAGGCCGACCTGGGGTGCCGGACTCGGCTGTGGGGCGATCGTGGTGATATTGCTCACGTCACCGCTCGCTGCTGCGTCCGAGAATGGGCGGCCCCCCGAGATTCACGCCGGCAAGAACATCGAAATCTCCGCAAGCGTGCACCCGGATTGGTCCGTGCGGGAACCGTTCATTGCGGTGGATCCGCGCAACCCGGAGATATTGGCCGCGGCCGCGTTCGACAACAGTCTTGTGCCCTCGGGGGGGCATATCTGGGACCGGTACTTCCGGTCGACAGACGGCGGCAAGTCATGGTCTTCGATGCGGATACCGGGCTTCCCGGGGGACGATTCGAAGCGGGGCCAACAGTCCCCCCTACTCGGGCAGAACGGTTCCGCAGATCCGATGGTCGCCTTTGACGATCACGGCAATCTTTACTACAGCGGTCTGGCGGAAGCAATCCCGCCCGGAGAAACAATCGGCTCCACACCCTTAACGGTCTTCGTCACCAAGTTCGCCGACGATGGAGCTCACTACGTTCGGACGACGCTCGCGTCCAATCCGTCCTTCGGATCGGCGGACTTCCCCAGACTCGCTGTAGACGCAACGGGCGGCCCGCACGACGGAAATGTGTATGTGGCCTACGATAACGAGAGCACGCCCAACGACATCAAGTCGTTCACACGATCGATAGACGGTGGAAGGACGTTCTCAGCGCCCATTCTGGTGAATGGCTCATTCCTGACGCCAACGGTTGATCCCCAGGGAAATGTCCTTGTCGAGGGCTGCAACCCGTGTTATGGAGAGGGTGTGGTCGACCACCAGCTGGTTTCGGAGTCTACCAACGGCGGCCAGTCGTTCCACTCGGCAGTCGTAGTCGGTACCTCCCAGCTCGACTTGGCACCTTACCCTTCGTTTGCCCCCAATTGGTTTGCCGGGGCCGATGCTGAGATCGCTGCGGATTCCCACGGGATCTACGTCACTTATCCGGGATACGACGTGAACCGAGGAGTCTACATCCTCAACTTCACCCGGTCGGTAGATGGTGGCCATACCTGGAGCGCCCCGGTGCGGCTGGGGGAGGCTCGCAACGCCAACCAGTTTGAGGGCTCTCTGGCCGTCGCGAACGGAGTAATCCATGTGGCCTGGTACGACTCACGGAACGGTCAGCAGCCGAACGGCAACGTCACCAAGCTTGACGTGTACTATGCTGCCTCCTTCGACCACGGTCGAACATTCTCACACGATATCCGGGTCTCGACTCACTCCTGGAACCCCTCTATCGTGTACGTGGACGACCCGGCGTCCGACTTTCCGCTGCAGTCGGCCTGGTTCGGCGAGTACTTCGGCTTGGCCGCAAGTCTGGGCTCGGCCCACGTGCTCTGGGTAAGCAACCGGAACGCGTGCGACGTGACCAACGCGACGTATGGCTGCGTCGACCAAGACCTGCTGACTGCCACGATCACCTTCGGCGACGGATGCGGCGATTCGTTGTTCTCGGAGTGCCAGCGCGGGTGGTGAATCAGGTGCCCCCTCCGGTCGGGTCGTCCAGCATCCGAGGCCGGTGCGGATCGGCACCCTCCTTCCGAGCGTCCTCGCTGCCGCGGACGTGTCGGTCGTCGCTGCAGCCGGCATACATGCCAGAGAGCGGTCGCCCGAGCCGGACCTACTCTGCTAGGAGAATCGGTCGGCTGGAACGACATGCGGCGCTCCAAGCCCCCATCGTCGTGGTCGCATTACTCAGCGTCCTGCTCTCACTCCCCGCATGGGGTACGATCTCGTCCTGGGCGGTGGGAGGCACTTCTCAAGGGGGCACCCCTACGCACGTCGGACCAAGCGCCGCCTTCGGGCTGGCGATGCCTGGCACCAGTTTCCCAAGCTGTACGGTTCAACCCCCCGGAGCAGGTTACTCTACCTACGACGCCGCCGACCAGGAGGTCTACGCGACCGACACCGGCTCCGTTATCCTCCTGACCGGGAATTGTCACGTAGTCGGTTACCTCGCCTTGCCCAAGGGTGCTTCAGGTGGTGGCATCGCCTACGACCCAACGAACCAGAAGGTGTACGTGGCAGATCCCGCCCTCGACAAGGTCTACGTTATCTCCAGCACGACCGTTCAGCATGCGATTTCTGGCTTAGTCCATCCAACGTGGCTCGCTTATGACCCCGCGATCAAGGGTATCGCGGTCGCCGACCAAGGCAGCCTTTCGGGGGGCCATGTCTGGCTAGTGGTTGACACTAAAGTCCGGACGACTGTCAACCCCCACCTCGTGCTAATCAAGAACCTCGCCTATTCCCCCGAGGGAAGCGCGCTCGCAGTCTTGGGGGACTGTCGAGGATGCACTGGCCACGCCATCACCGTCTTGAACGCGAGGACCGGAGTCTTCCTTCGATCGCTTCATCTGGGGGTTCTTGGAGGACAGCTGCCGTTTGCCGAGTACAGTCCCCTCGACCGGCACGTGTACGTATCCGACGAGTCTCAGAATACCCTCGACGTCGTGAATATGTCCGACGGAACAGTCGTTGCTCAAATCCCGCTCGGGTTCGACCCGACTCAGGACGTCTATTCGGCGGCGGGGCAGGCTGTGTACGTAGTCGGCGGCAGCCAGATCGCTGTTGTCCAGGACCTCAAGGTCGTCCAGACGATCGAGGTCACCGGTGGCAATGGACTGTTCACGGCCGCCTACGACAGCTCAAACAATGACCTGTACGTCTCGAATGGTTACGGGCTGACTGTTTTCGTAGTCCCGACGTGACCGGTTCAGACATGCTCTCGTCAGTTCTGGACGAAGAATTCGCGGCAACCCATGTTCACCGGCTTCGCCCGGCCGGATATCGACCATCGCAAATGCGCATCGAAATTGATGTATGTCGAAGCGGTTATCAGGCAGGTTCCAGGTTTCTCCGCGGAACGGCACCGAGCGATACTCCAGGACATTCAATCCGAGATCGACCGCGTAGGATACTGGGAGCTGGAGGCTCACCGCCTGTTCATCATCGCGAGCAAGCCCGGGAAGTGACGTCAGCTATTTCTCGGGCAATAGGCGCAACCAGACCGTCAGCTTCACGAAGCACTCGTCGCCGTCGATCTCATCGGGCTCACTCAGGACGATGATGCGGAGTGGGTGACCCAGCGGTAACTTTCGAACGAATTCTTTGATCGGACGTAAGGACACGAAACCGCTCGTGCCCGGGGACCTTGGCAGAGGTGGCGCCGGAAGAAGCGCGGGCGAGCCCGAAGTCTTGGAAGAGCCGCCACGGGCCATCCCCGGTCGCCACCATCGTCACCGATCGGGTCTGAGAATATGAATCGTGACCGCCCCTCTGGACGATGAAAAATGACCCCTGAAACGCGTCGAAAATTCTCACGGCATACCATCTCTTCTAGCTCGAATGACCCGGTGCTCATTCATTCCCGTTGCCCCACCCGTACCAACCTCTAGGCCAGGCTCTTGGGCGGCTGTCGTGATTGAATCAGCCGCTTCCTGCGTCATGAAAAGGCGCGGCCTAGAGATTCGCACGGGTGGAGCACATGACGCCTTGATCCTCCGGTGACTCTGATCGAAGTTTGTCTATCCGCAGTGGGAAGTCCCGGTTGGTCCAATTCAACATCATCGGCCGAATGGATCCGTATCGAATGACGAAGCCATCAGTTCGAACCTCAAGGCCGGACGCCGGCAACCGGTAGGGTAATCCGGTCAGGAATAGACTCGCAGCCAGACTGCCAAACAACGCCACGAGAATCAGGTCAGCAAGTCAGTAGGAAGCAAAACGGCCGGCCAGGATGTTCACGATAGCCTAGAATGCGAACAGGAGCGCCGCGAAGGTCAAGAACAAGGCGCTGCCTATGCTTCCGATCCACTTGCATCTCAACCAGGTGGCATAGAGTATGCGCGACAGAACAGAAAGGTCGTACGAAGCGATGACGATTGAATCGACGCTCACGAGCCTCCAAGTGGAACTTTGTCCAAGATGATTGTCGCAGCTCCAACTCCGATGTCGGAGTACTCCAAGCCATCGGACACCTCATCGACGACGTTCAAAGGCCATGCGAACCTGCTGACTTCTTGTAGAAGCCGGTCGACAGCGAGAGATCCCCCGCCGAGAAGTAGCCCCCAGATCGAGAGAAACAGTGCCGCGTTATCGTCGCCGTGTGACTGATCGATGAGGGCTGCTATGTCCGCGCCCACGGCTAAGATACCGGCGGCGGGGTCCACAAAACAACCCGTGATTTAATCTGTTGTGAACTTACCTTCGTCCGCAAACACGACCTCTGCTTAGACGACGGGTCCCAGAAAGGCACCTCCAATCAAGTCAGCGAGTATGCCAAAGACCGACGCGAATGCGTACCGTCAGCTTGCCACTAAGTGATTGAGCCCGGCATGTGAACGGCAAATCCACCCGGTGAGGAAGGTGCATTAGTTCCACACGAAGGAGGCATTGGATCCTCAGGTCCTTCGGCATCGGCGGAACGAGGACTTCACCGCTTAACTGATGTCGCACGGAAGGTTATCCTTCGAGCTGGGCCGGGGACGACCGGATTCTGCTCCCAGCCCGCAACAGTCAGCCCATGTCTCTTCGCCTCTTCGATGAGCCGAATCGCGAGTTCACTTGAGAGTGGAAATCTCAGTCGTCGTGACAAGTTCAGCGCGACGAAATCCAACGTCCGGGGAGTCGTGTGGTCCTCCCACGTCTTGCCGAACGGGCGAAAGTCATAGACTGTCAGTCGAAACCTCGGATCACTCCATCGAAGGGCTTGGTCTGAATGAACACCCTTGCCTCCGAGAAGCCGAACTCCATCGGGAGATATGGCGATGGTGTGGGGACTACGGGGGAAGCTGGCTCCAACCCAGAAGCACACGATCGAGATGATGGGGAACCCTATCGCCAGGAACAGAGCGCCAAAGAGGAAGGTACGATCACTCAGGCTCGACGAGGGCGCCGTTAGAATAAACCACAACCCGCCGACTCCTGCAAGCAAGCCTAGAAGACCGAAACCAATTAGGAGGAGTCGCTTCGGTCGGTTAATTCGATCTAGTTCTCGGGCCACGGCCGAGACATCAAACTTGGCCTCGGTAACGGTTTCCACCGGCTATCCCTACTTCCCAGAGTGTAGTTCTGCAATAGAGACGCCTACAGTCGTAGCGTCGAGTCCGAAGATAACGATGTCGAGAGTCCGACTGGGGCTGGGCTTGGCTAACCCGGGGATTTCCAACAGAACGCTCACCGCCGCGCGTACAATCGCTGAATCGGTAGCAATCATCCCGCCTCCGTCCTCTGCGATGAATGCAAGTGCCACGGAAAGCATGGAGAACGCAAACGCCGCAGCTTGAGCTCCCCACGCGATGTCGGATACCTGCACGTCATTCCAGGACGAGTGAAGCTGCCGCGCCGCGTAGACCGATGACGTGCCGAGTTCCCAATAAGAGAACGCGTTCGCCCAGCTTGTCCAGTTCGAAGCCTGAGAAGACTGATCGTAGTACCCATTCGCAAACTGTTGAACAGTATCGACCATTGCAGGTGATGGAGAACCCAATTGAGGCATCGTGTAGAGGAGTGCCGTCACCCCGAATGTCAACACCAAACCCACGAGCAGCGTAATGACAAAGCTTGCGCCAAGCGTCAACCCTGTGATGATTCCTATCGCGATCTGCAGCACCGTAGCTACGGCGATAACCGAAGGGCACTTTCCGAAACGCTCTTTCCCGATGCGCGCTGCCTCCGCGGAGGTCCATCCTTCTTCCGGACGCTCCAGATCGTCTCAAAAGGCCATTGTCGAGCCCAGCGTAGCTCCTGACGGGTGAGGAACTTCGACCGCGGATGTAGAGGAGCGCGCATCTCGATCAGCCGTTCCACTTCGAACCCGTTCTCCCGGAACAGGCGGACCCACTCTCCGTATGGAAGTTGGAAGTGCACGGTCCGAGGAAGGTCGATGCGGTGCATCGTGAAGTAGTTCCGTCGCGGGCGTGAGCTCACCCGGCTCTTTTGAGACCTGAAGTGGACCATGCGGATAGGGCTCTCAGTGCAGAAAGTCAACTGACCTCCGGGGCGGAGCAACCGAGCAGCTTCGGGGACGGTCCGATACGGATCGGCGTAGGACATAGCCCCGATGTCGCAGAAGATCACGTCGAAGCTCCGGGCCGGGAAAGGAACCGCCTCGGCACTAGCTTCCACGAGCCTCAGGTTCGCCCCTGCCCGCTTCACAAGCTCTCGGGCCTGTTGGAGCCGACGGGGCGAGACGTCCAGACCCACTACCCGAGCCCCCGCCCGGGAGAGAGCGAGCGACCAGCGCGCAGCCCCGCATCCTAACTCGAGTACATCCTTGCCTCGGAGATCCCCAAAGAGCCGGAGCCTCCGCTCCGGGACGTGGAAGCTCCCCCAGCTCATGCCCCCGTGACGCGCCAGCTCTTTGCCAAAGGTGCTCTCGAACCAATCCGCGAAGTAATCCCAGCCTTGGCGATTCTTGGCCGCGTGTGGAGTCAGACGCTTGCGAGATCGCCCGTCCGCACTGGAAGTCAAGGGGCACCTCGGAGCGTCTTTGCTTCTCCGGGTAATGGAGCTATCGCGGAGAGCTGGCTTTCATCTCGCCGACCCTGCGCCCCGGCAGACCCAGTCGCCGGGCCTTTACCCTCCCCATCGCGGGTAGACGGCCTTTCAGTCGGCGAACACCGAGGGAGGCTCGCCAGCGAGCTTGCAGAGCTTGAGGGGGCAACGCGTTGTCGGCCTCGTCCTAGATCGCCCAGGTGGTCGCGGCGACAAACAAGATCGAAAGGAAGAGATTGACGCGGCGAACCCCCAGTTCTCGCCGGTGCCGACTATCGCTTTCCGCCCCGGGGACCATCGGACCTACAGACTGGTTCACCGGCCCGAGCGTAGGGGGATCCGCCTAGAATTCAAACCACGTCAAGCGATGGTGTTCTAATTTCGTTCTGTTAGCTCTGCCCCCGAGCCTCGTTTGTCCCCCGGATTGGCGACGCATCGAGCTCGAACCGAACGTCGGGCGAGAAGTCGCGCGGAAGCCGTTGAACCTCTTTCCACGTGAAGATCATGATCGGGACTGCCAGCGCGACGAGAACGAGAAGTACGATGAACGATCCGGGGTCGAGACCCACGTACTGGGTGTAGATTCCCGTCCAGTACAGTGGGGCAAACGCAACGAACGCTAAACCGCCGTAGAACAAGGTTCGGGCACCGACCAGGCGCCCGAAGTGCGCCATCCGATTGGGGCCCACCCGCTTCGAAATCTGCAGGATGCTCCCGAAGACGAAGCCGATGAACATGAGGACGACAAAGGTACCCAAGCCGAAGAGCGCCCCGGGGAGCCACCCGATCTGCCAGAGGCCGTTGGCCGCCAGAAACGGAATCGTGATGAGATAGACCCAGAACGAGAGAATCCCCGAATCGGTCCCGAACCCGGAGATAAATCCGTGGATCAAGCACCAATGCGTCGGCACGGTTCCGGAGGGGGCGTTCACCGAACCATCGGGATTCCGGTGCCGCTCGAGGTCTTTCTCCGAGACCCGCATGAGGGGGTGAAAGTGCGGCATGTGGTCGGTGAGAATCAGCCAGCCGGCGATAGCCATCGCGAGCCCAACCGCCAGGTAAACGGGGCCGTTGATGTCCCCCGTGGCGATCGCCGTTCCCCATGCCCCGAATACCGCGAAGAAGACGAGAAACACGATCATGCTCATGATCGCCCGTTGGAGCGTAAACGCAAGGGAGAACCAAGCACCGGATCGCATGCCACCTCGGCCCGTGGTTGTCCCGACGGAGTAGGCGAACGTGATCGGCCACGTGTGCTCGTCGGGAACGAGTCCGTGGAACATGCCTAACCCGAAGCATCCCGCAAGCAACCAGAGCAGGGTGGTGGTATCCATCGGGGGCGCACCTTGGATCAGGAGTTGCAGGAAGGGATCGGTTGCCCGTGGGGACACCGGTCGGGGTGACCCTCCGCGCGGCAGAGCTGCTGGACCGTCCGATGCGAGAGCGCGAGGTCGACCTCTCGAGCCGCAGCGCAAGTATCCGCCGGGTCCAGGCCCAGTTGCTGGAACAGGCTCTCGGCCACGCGGTGATGGCGACGATACTCCGTCAGGCAGGCCGAGCCTTTGGAGGTAAGCCGGGTCTTCCCTCGGTATCGAACGACGAGGCCTCGTTTTTCGAGCGCGGTTAGGTGATCGAGCGCTGAGGGGGGACGGACGCTGAGAAAGGCTGCGATGCGATTCAGCGATACGCCCGCTTCTCCCGTTTGGCCCCTCCCGACGGCTCGCAGTGCGTCAACTTGCCGACGGCTGAGTCGATGCAAGGTCTCCATGCAACACGGGCTAGGACGTCGTGATACTTTAGCCTGACCCTAATTTTTTGGTAGAGGCATAAGTTCCGATCACACGAACCCTCGCGGGCGCGCTCCCGGGGCGGCGGAGCCTTATGGACCCGTGGTTGGAGGATTCGTTTCGCTTCGGATATGGCCGCACTCACTCCGTTCCGGGCTTGGCATCCGGCTACCGATTCGAACGCCTCGCCGCTCATCTGCCCGGTCTATGACACGATTGGAGCCGAGGAACTCGTCCGATTCTCAACGCTCCCGCACAATGCCGCGCGGTTCGTCCCCCGCCCTGCGAACCAGTCCGTTTCCGAGTTCGTTCGAACCGCGACCGCGGAGATCCGCTCCGCGATTCGTGATGGCGCATTCGTTCGCGATGCCGAACCCGGCTACTACGTCTACGGAATCCGTTACGTTCCCGATGCGGACATTCTCGAAACGATCCCGGTCCGGGAGCGCCGTTCGGCCTACCTCCTGCTAGGGTTGCTCGGGAAGATCGACTTCGACCGTTCGACCGCCAGCGATCTCGCGCTTCACGAACGCGTGTTTGAGGATCGGGTGGAAGAGCGCATCGCCCTCACGGACGCGACCGGATTCCAGTACGCGCCGATTATGGCGGGGTACTCGACCGGGGGCCACACCCTCAACGATCGGCTCGAAGCAATTCTCGACATCGATCGCCGAAAGTTATCGTTCCAAGGCGCCTACAAACCGCTATTCGCCGCGTCGATCGGGGAGACGACCCACGTCCTGTGGCGCATCTCCGAGGAGTCACAGACGCGCGAGCTCACCTCGGTCGTCGAGAAACTCCGGTTGCTGGTCTTCGATGGGCATCACCGCTACACCGCCGCCTCTCGTCGCCACTCGTCGGGAAAGGCGGCATCGCCGCTAATGATGCTCGTTGACGGCCACGACCGAGCCCTACGATTGATGCCCTGGCATCGAGCGCTAGGGAGAGAGGACCTATCGTTCGAACGATGGATCACCAGGGCGCGCGAGGAGTTCCAGTCGGTCGAGTCCCTCGGTAAGGAGCTGTCGATCGAGGAGACGATTCAAACTTTGCACGACATGACCGAGGGCGGCCAACGGGGATTCTTGGCCTTCGGTCGGCCTGGAGGATTCCGGGTCGTCGGACCGGCCAACCCCGACGTCGGTGCTGATTTCGATCTTCTGCACGGATCGCTCGAAAACCGGTGGGGCATAGATCCGGTGCGATTCGCCTTCCATCGATCCCCACGACGTGCCCTCGAAGCGATTCGCGATCCTCGCGGGACCCGAGCAGGTGGCTCTGCGTTTCTCCTTCCCGACCTCCATCTCGAACGGCTCGAATTACGCGCTTTCGACTCGCGCGTTCCTATGGCCCAGAAGTCGACGATGTTTCTCCCCAAAGTCGCGGAGGGCGTGGTCTTTGCCGCGGCGGATCGGGAGTGAACGGCTGAGCGGGATTTTCCCGATCCAGGAAAGCCTCCTTGGCGACCTGATTAGGCCGACGCCGGACGATGCCCCGGCCTCTTCAGAGTTTCTTCACGCCTTGAATGAGTCGCGTGACTGCGTCCTGAGCGTCACCGTAGAGCATCCGTGTGTTGTCCTTGTAGAACAAGTCGTTCTCGATCCCCGAGAAACCGCGCCCTTGCCCGCGCTTTAGGACGATCACGTTCTTCGCCTGATCTACGTCCAGGATCGGCATCCCTTGGAGCGGGCTGCCCTCACGCCGCGCGGCCGGATTCACCACGTCGTTCGCTCCAATCACCAAGACAACGTCGGCGCTCACAAACTCCGGATTGATCTCGTCTCGGTCGAAGAGGTGATCGTAGGGGACGCCGGCCTCGGCGAGCAACACGTTCATGTGGCCGGGCATCCGACCCGCCACGGGGTGAATCGCGAACTTCACGGACACCCCTTTCGCCTCGAGCAAGTCCATGAGCTCCTTGACCTTGTGCTGGGCCTGCGCGACCGCCATCCCATACCCGGGCGCCACGATGACCTTCGACGCGTAGGCGAGCATGACGGCGGCGTCGTCCGCATCGATCGGTTTGAGTGCCCCCTGAACTGCCGTCCCCTTCTCTTCCGTCGCGCCGAACGCGCTGAAGAGAACGTTCGAAATGGACCTGTTCATCGCTCGAGCCATCAGGACGGTCAGCATCGAACCCGCGGCGCCGACCAGCGTGCCTGCGATCACCATGGCGTAGTTCGTCAACGCGAAGCCGTCGAGCGCCACCGCAACACCGGTGAAAGCGTTGAACAACGAGATGACGACCGGCATGTCCGCGCCGCCGATGGGAAGGGTCAGGAGGAATCCGTACGCAAGGGCGGCCAAGAAGAACGGCAGAAGCAGCG
>Ga0187846_10001570_pt1 | contig 12853 bp, 4 predicted proteins | sample TC_taG_FD_161473 | JGI IMG/M metagenome (GOLD analysis project Ga0187846, IMG submission 161473) | Biofilm microbial communities from the roof of an iron ore cave, State of Minas Gerais, Brazil - TC_06 Biofilm (v2) | ecosystem: Environmental > Terrestrial > Deep subsurface > Cave > Wall biofilm ...
AGCTTTACCCAGATCAGCTCGATGATCATTGCGGCGAGTTGGCTCGCCATTTCCTGCACGCCACCGATGCGGGGAAGGCGATACATTATGCACAATTGGCGGCCGAACAAGCCCTCAGTCGCGGAGCCTATGGGGAGGCGAGCAACCTGGTTGACGCAGCCCTGAGACAGCTTGATAGGTTACGGGACAAGACCGAGCGCTTGCGCGCGGAACTTCGGCTTCGAAGCCATGAGAGCGTCCTAGTGCGAGTCTTGTACGGGGGTGCTTCACTGGAACGCGAGCGCGTGATTAAACGCGTCTGCGAGCTAGGTGAAGCAATCGGAGAAACGGCCCAATTACTGCGGGGAATGATCGCTCTGTGTAACCTTCATTTTCTGCGCGGTCAGTCCGTTCAGGGCCTTGGGCTAGCGACGCGATGTATCCAATTAGCTGAGGCGACGCGAGACCCGGCTCTCCTCGCGGAAGCTCATTACGCAGCGGCAAATTTGAGCCGCTCCTGCGGAAAGCTGCAAGAAGCGGTGTCGCACTTTGAGGCCGCTTTGCTCCACAGTAGTCGAACGGAGCGCCGAATTTCCCTGGTGGGTTTTCTTTACGGGGTCGCCATTGCATCAAACCGGGCGGCGGCACTCTGTCTTCTTGGACAGGTCGACCAAGCACTGAAATTGGCGGAAGAAGCGCTGCGAGAGGCACGTGAGTCGAAGCACCTGTTCAGTCTCGGGCTCGCGCTGGTAATGAAGGCATTGCTCAATTGCTATCGGCGCGATCCCGGATCCGTTTTAGTTGATGCTAAGGAAGCTATGGCACTTGCGGAGGAAAGCGGATTTGCCGAGTGGCGTCCTTTCGCACAGTTCTGGCACGGTTGGTCGATGGTGCAACTTGGGCAACCAGACCAGGGCCATTCGGAAATGGAAGCAGCAGACGCAGGCCTGGGCCCGGTGGGCCGCCGCGGAGTTCGACAGTTGTCAGTGGGGCTTCTCGGCGAGAGCTATGCCAGAAGGGATCGTATCGAAGAAGGCCTTGCGCTGCTCGATCGAGCTCTTGCGCAATTAAACGAGACCGGCACAAAGGGCGAGCTGCCCGAAATCATGCGCATCAAGGGTGAAGTGCTGCTGATGCGTGACCCCAAGGCAACAGACGACGCAGAGGCATGTTTTCGCTCGGCGCTTCGTGAGGCCCGCATGCAAGAGGCCAAATGGTGGGAGCTGCGAACCTCCGTGAGTCTCGCCCGCCTTTTGCGCGACACCGGGCGCCACGATGAGGCGCGCACCATGCTCGGCGAGATCTACAACTGGTTCACCGAAGGCTTCGATTTGCCCGATCTGAAAGAAGCTAAGGAGCTGCTCGACGAGTTGAATGGCTAACGCGCGAGGCAACAATGCTCTGCTCGAATTGCGGGGCGGATAATCCCGAAGCAGCCAGGTTCTGCATCGAATGCGCGTCGCCATTCGCGCGTCGCTGTCCTTCATGCGGTACCGAAAATCCACCTCACGCGAAGTTCTGCGCGCAATGCGCGACGCATTTGAGCGGCCGCGTACCCCCGGCCTCACCAACGGCTCCAGCTGTTCCGCCCCGACGGAATGTTGAGGCTAACGCAGCCTTAACCGAGGGCAATACCGACGGTCAGCTCGATGGCGAACGCAAGACGGTGACCGCGCTCTTCGCCGATATCAAGGGCTCGATGGACCTGATGGAGGACCTTGATCCGGAAGAAGCCCGTGCGATCGTCGATCCCGCACTCAAGCTGATGATCGATTCAGTCCATCGCTACGACGGATATATCGTGCAGTCCACGGGTGATGGCATCTTCGCACTGTTCGGGGCACCGATTGCGCATGAAGACCATTCGCAGCGAGCCCTGCTCGCGGCGCTGCGCCTGCAAGAGCAGCTAGGTCGCTATTCGAATCAGTTGCGTAGCCAGGGGCGTATGCCCTTACAGGCGCGGGTCGGCGTCAATACGGGCGATGTAGTAGTACGCTCAATTGAGACCGGTGAAGGACACACCGAATATACGCCGATTGGACATTCGACCAGCCTGGCGGCACGCATTCAGTCCTTGGCCCCGGTCGGTTCGATTGCGACGAGCGACGCCACCCGCAAACTCTGTGAAGGTTATTTTACTCTCAAATCACTCGGCACCACGGCGGTGAAAGGGGTGAGTGAGCCAATCGAGCTATTTGAGGTGACTGGGCTTGGGCCCCTCCGTAGCCGCTTTGAGCGTGCCGAGTTGCGCGGACTGACCAAGTTTGTGGGCCGCCAGCGCGAGATGGACGCACTCAAGCACGCTGCCGAGCAGGTTCAGGCCGGACGCGGTCAAATCATTGCCGTAATGGCGGACCCGGGCGTTGGCAAGTCGCGTCTGTTTTACGAATTCAAGGCCACTTCTCAATCCGGTTGGACTGTGCTGGAGGCTTTCTCTGTCTCCTACGGCAAAGCCTCAGCTTATCTGCCGGTGCTTGAATTGTTGTCGGCATACTTCGAGATCAACCGGGATGACGATGAGCGCAAACGGCGCGAGCGGATCCTCGGCAAAGTACTCGGACTGGACCGCGGCCTCGAAGATACGCTGCCTTATCTCGATTCGTTGTACGGCATCGCAGAGGCAGATGATTCATTGGCTCAAATGGATGCGCGTATCAGGCGCCGCCGTACTCAAGAGGCCATCAAGCGCATCCTGTTGCGTGAAAGCCTCAATCAGCCGCTGATGGTCATCTTCGAGGACCTGCACTGGATCGACGCCGAGACCCAGGCTTTGCTCGATTTGTTGGTCGATGCGATTGCCAATGCCCGCATCCTATTGCTGGTGAACTACCGGCCGGAGTACCGCCACGAGTGGGGCAGCCGCACCCATTACACCCAGCTAAAGCTCGATCCACTAGCGAGAGAGAGCGCGGAAGAGATGCTGTCGGGGCTGCTGGGTGACGACAAGGATCTGATCCCGCTCAAGCGGCAGATTGTTGAGCGCAGCCAGGGCACCCCCTTCTTCATGGAAGAGATGGTGCAGTCGCTGTTCGAGGAAGGCGCCCTGCAGCGAAATGGGACGGTCAGACTCTCGAGGCCCATTAGCGCGATTAAGGTGCCCGCGACCGTCCAGGCCGTGCTCGCCTCGCGCATCGACCGCCTGCCGGCGCCAGAGAGGGAATTGCTGCAGACGCTTGCCGTGCTGGGACGCGAGTTTCCATTCAACCTTGTGCAGCGAGTGACGGGTAAATCAAACGACGAGCTGGAGCAAATGCTCGCTCAACTTGAGCACGGCGAATTCATCTTCGAGCAGCCGGCGGCGAGTGACGATTTTGAATATATCTTCAAGCATGCGCTGACTCAGGAAGTCGCCTACAATTCACTTTTGGGCGACCGGCGACGCGCACTTCATGACCGTGCCGCGAGCGGAATCGAAGATCTATACGGGAATCGGCTCGAAAGTCACTACAGCAACCTTGCTCACCATTACCTACGCACCAGGCGGCGAAGGCCACACATTACGCGCAGTTAGCGGCCGAGCAAGCCTTGAGCCGTGCCGCCTACCCACAAGCAATGAGCCTCATCGAAACTGTGCTGAATCTCGTCGACAAGCTGCCAGAAACCACCGAGCGTAGCCGTGCGGAACTGGCACTGTGCACTATCGAAAGCACGGTTGCCGCGGTCTTGCACGGCCATTCATCGAGTCAACGCGAGCGCGCGATCAGACGCATGTGTGAACTGGCTGAAAGCATCGGCGAAGACAGCCGCTTGGTGCGCGCTCTCAGCAGTTTAAGCATACTCCACCATACGCGGGGCGAGTCTGCCCAAGGATTAGAGTTGGCGAGACGATGCGTAGCGATGGCCAGTGCGGTGCAAGATAGCTGCTTACTCGCGGAGGTAAGTAACGTTGCGGGAATTCTGGCCTACCAGTGCGGAAATCTCAGAGAAGCTGCTTTACACTTCGAGGGCGCGCTGCGCGATTTGCCCAAAATGAGTCGCGCTGTATCGCCCCAGACGGGCATCTTGTACGGGAGCATGATCCCATGCCAAGTCGCCCTGAATTTGCAGCTACTGGGTCGAGTAAGCGAGGCCGCTCAAGCAGCAGAGGAATCGCTGAGATACGCGCGCAGGGCCGGACATTTATACAGCCTTGCCTACGCACTGGTAACAGCCGGCGGGTTTTTGGCCCTCGAACGGCGCCAAACTGATCTCGCCCGCGCTTACTCGGAGCAGGGAATTGTCCTCTCTGAGGAACACGGCTACGCCGAGTGGCTCTCGTGGGGTCGATTCATCTATGGTTGGGCGCTAGCTGAGCTGGGCCGGACCACCGAGGGACTCACTGAAATGGAGGCGGGAATTGCCGGGACCGAGCGACTGGGCGGAGTCCCGGGACTCCAGTGGTTAAAAGCGATTCGTGCAGAATACCTCGCGAGAAACGGCAGGTGGGCAGAAGCGCTTCCCCTGCTGACTCGCAGCTTGGCCCACATAAAAGGAAGCGGCGAGAGAGTTTACCACGCCGAGATTTTGCGACTCAAAGGCGAAGTGCTGCTCATGTGCGACCCTCCTGCTATCTCGGAAGCCGAGAAATCTTTCCGCGAAGCGATCGAGGTCGCTTGCACCCAGGAAGGTAAATGGTGGGAGCTGCGCGCAATGGTGAGCCTCGCACGCCTCCTGCGCGACACCAACCGCCCCGACGAAGCACGCACGATGCTGAGCGAGATCTACAACTGGTTCACCGAAGGCTTCGACCTGCCGGATCTTAAAGACGCCAAGTCGTTGCTCGATGAGTTAGGCTGCTGACCAGAGTGGACCAATGCGCTGTTCGAAATGCGGCTTCGACAATCCTGGCGGGATGAAGTTTTGCGGGCAATGCGCGACACCGCTCGCACTAGTGTGTCCCAACTGTCATTTCGAGAACCCACCCGGATTTAAATTCTGCGGCCAATGCAGGACGGCGCTTGGCTCCGACTCGTCGAAGCCGCGGTCATTAGACCCGCTGGCGCCCATCCCCCAGCCAGAGCGCGCGGCAGTCACCGATGGCGAACGAAAAATGGTCACCGCTCTCTTCGCGGATATCAAGGGCTCGATGGAGCTGATGGAGGACCTCGATCCGGAAGAGGCCCGTGCGATTGTCGATCCCGCACTCAAGCTGATGATTGATGCGGTGCGCCGTTATGACGGTTATATCGTGCAATCCACCGGTGATGGCATCTTCGCACTATTCGGCGCCCCGGTCGCGCACGAGGACCATCCGAATCGCGCGCTTTACGTCGCACTGCGAATGCAGGAAGAACTGCGACGCTACAGCAACAAGCTGCTGGCAGAGGGCCGCGCGCCATTGGAAATCCGGGTTGGTGTGAACACTGGCGAAGTCGTGGTCCGCTCGCTTACGACCGGCAGCGATAAGACGGAGTACACGCCGATAGGCCATACGACCAACCTTGCCGCGCGGATGCAGGCGGTCGCGGCCACCGGTTCGATCGCGATCACCGAGAATACGCGACGACTGGTGGAAGGATATTTTGCCCTGAATTCCCGCGGCCCGACCAAGGTCAAGGGCATGACCGAGCCGGTTAACGTTTACGAGGTGATGGGTCCTGGGCCGCTGCGCACCAAGCTCGACGTGTCGCGCGCGCGAGGCTTATCGCGCTTTGTCGGGCGCGAGGGCGATATACAGACGCTGGAGGCAGCGCTTGAGCAGGCTCAAGCCGGCAATGGACAAGTAGTGGCGATTGTGGCCGAGGCGGGTACGGGCAAAAGCCGGCTGTGTTTCGAGTTTCTCGAACGCTGCCGGGCGCGCGGAATGAACGTGTTGACAGGCCGTGCAGTCGCGCATGGCAAGAACATTCCCTACCTGCCGATGCTGGAGGTTTTCCGCGGCTATTATGGTATCTCCGAGACCGACTCCGCCCAGGCGGTGCGCGAAAAGATCGCGGGCCGGCTTTTGCTGACCGACGAGAGCTTGCGCGAGCTGCTGCTGGTGATGTTCGAGTTCTTCGGTGTGACCGATCCCGAGCATCCGCCGCCGCGGATGGATCCCGAGGCGAAGCTCCGCCAGCTCTTCGCGGTGCTGCGCAAGGAGATGCGGGAGGGGAAGGCAGCAAACCGGCTGGTGACGCTGGTCGAGGACCTGCACTGGATCGACGCCGCAAGCGAAGCGCTCCTGGAGCAATGGGTGGACGCGATCGCGGGCAGCCGCTCGCTGCTGATCGTCAACTTCCGCCCCGAGTATCATCCGACCTGGGCTACGAAGTCATATTACCGGCAGATTCCGCTGGCGCCGCTGGGACCCGAGGCGGTGCGCGCGATGCTGGAGGACCTGCTCGGCCACGACGCGAGCATCGAGGGCCTGGCGAAATCGATTTACGCGCGCACCGCCGGCAATCCATTCTTTACCGAAGAAGTCGTGCAATCGCTCATCGAGTCGGGTGCGCTTGAGGACGCCCGGGGCAGCTACCGGTTGGTGAAGCCGATTGAACAATTGCAGGTGCCCCCGACCGTGCAAGCGCTGCTGGCGGCCCGCATTGATCGTCTCGGTGAGCGTGAGAAGTTCGTCCTGCAATCGGCGGCGGTTATCGGTACGGAGTTTTCCGAGCCTATTCTGAGGCGTGTCATCAACGAGATCAGCCATTCGCTGCTCTCAGAAATGGAACTTGGCTTGGCGCTGCGCGTTCTGAAGGATAGCGATTTCATCCTCGAACAGTCCCTCTATCCCGTTCCCGAATATAGCTTCAAGCATCCGTTGACACAGGAGGTGGCACGGAACGCACAGCTCAAGGAGCGGCGTCAGCGGGTGCATGCCGCAGCGGCCAGTGCGCTCAAAGAGGCTCACGCTGGGCGTTTGGACGAATTAGCTGCTTTGCTTGCCCATCATCACGAGGAAGCCGGCGACACTTTGGCGGCAGCGCGCTGGCATCGGCGCGCGGCCGAATGGGCCGGGATCACCAACGCCCCCGAGGGTCTGCGGCATTGGGAGCGCGTGCGCAACTTGCTGCGGACGATCCCGCATAGCAGCGAGACCCTGGAACTCGGCGCCACCGCTTGCCAGCGCGCCCTTAGTCTGGGCTGGCGGCTTGGAATACCGACCTCGGAAGCCGCGGGCATCTTCGAAGAAGGGCGGGAGCTGGCCGAGGAGAGCCGAGACACGCGGACGCTGGCGGCCTTGCATGGTATCTACGCGGGATTCCTCGGCGATGCGGGCGGCGACTCGGACGAGTGGGTGCGCAACAGCCGCGAAGCAACGCGACTGGCTGACCAAACCGAGGACCAAGGTTTGCAGCTCGCTGCACGGCTTTGGCAGGTGGTCGCCTGCTTATTTGCCGGCCGCCCGGCCGAGGGGATTAAAGTCTGCGATACGGCCCGCGAAAGACTGCCCGCGGACCCAGTGCTCGGTGTGGAGTTCACGGGGTTCAGCCCGTTCCTGGGTATTCTTTGGTTTCAGGCTTGGCTGCTGTGCCAGCTCGGGCGCCTCAACGAAGCCGCAGCGGTATGCGAAGAAGCGGAGTCTCTGGCGCGGGCGCATGGAGAGAACGAGGTTTTCCTGTTGTTACAGGTAGCACGCATCGAGCTGGACATCATCTTCGCCAATCCGGCCGCCGCCCGCGACCACGCCCGCAGTGCGCAGGAGGCGGCGGAGAAGGTTGCCAACCCGTCAGCTCGCAACACGGCATCCTCGGCGCTCGGCACAGCGCATCGGCTTAATAAGCAGTGGAATGAAGCCGTCGCTGTGCTGCAAGAGGCGGTAAGCACAGCCGTCGACGGCGTTAATCGCAGCCACGAAGACTGGTACCGCGCCGAGCTGGCGGAGGCGCTGCTCGGGCGCGGAGACCTGGATCGAGCGGAGCACGAGGCGCAGGCTGCGATCACGATCGCTCACGCGCGGCACTCCAGGTGCCACGAGATACGCGCGAATCTTGCGCTTGCCCACATCCACCTCAGACGGCACGATGCGCAGGCGCTGGCGCGCGGCGAGCAGTCGCTGTTCCGTGCCGAGGAGCTGATCGACGAAACGGGCGCACGGGCGTGGCAGCCGGAGGTGCATGAATGCCGTGCGCACCTGGCGTTGCTGCGTGGCGATACTGAGACCGCGCGAGGCGAACTCGATGCGGCGCGGCGGCTGTACGACGAGATGGGCGCCACCGCACAGGTAGAGCGGCTTGCAAGCGAGATCGACGGCTGCGGACGGCAGGCATCGCTTGCCGAACCGGGGGCGGAATCGTGATTCGCTGCGGAAAATGCGGCAGAGAAAACCGCCAAGGGCGGCGTTTCTGCGCCGGATGCGGTACCGCTCTGGAGCTGAAATGCCCGCAATGCGGCGCATCAAACGAACCCGACGAGAACTATTGCGGCCAATGTGGTTTTGCTCTTGCCCTGGGCAGCGGGTCGGCGGCCGAACGACAGCCGGCACCGGCCGTACGCATCGTTGCTGAAAATTCCGAGGCGCAGCCGCTCGACGGCGAGCGCAAGACAGTGACTGCGCTCTTCGCCGATATCAAGGGTTCGACCGAGTTGATGGAGGACCTCGATCCTGAACAGGCCAAGGGGATTGTCGATCCCGCACTCAAGCTGATGATTGACGCCGTCCATCGCTACGGCGGCTACATCGTGCAATCTACCGGCGATGGCATTTTTGCACTATTCGGCGCGCCAGTTGCCCACGAAGATCACCCGCAGCGCGCGCTTTACGCTGCGTTACGGATGCAGGACGAGTTGCGACGATACGGGACCGTGCTTCAGGAAGGGGGTCACGCACCAGTCGAGATTCGTGTCGGCGCCAATACGGGCGAGGTGGTGGTGCGCTCGATTGCCACCGGCGTCGGCCATGCCGAATACACGCCCATCGGACACACCGCCAATCTGGCCGCGCGTCTTCAGGCGCTGGCGCGCACGGGCTCAGTGGTGGTGAGCGAATCCACGCGAAAGCTGATCGAGGGATACTTCGTACTCAAGCCGCTGGGTGCATCGCGGGTCAAGGGGATCGGTGCGCCTGTTCCCATCTTCGAGGTCACCGGTCCGGGTCCATTGCGGACGAGGATGCAACGGTCCGCGGGGCGCGGGCTGACGAAATTCGTCGGGCGCGATGCGGAGATGGAGGCGCTCAACCGCGCGGCCGAACTCGCCACGACCGCACACGGCCAGCTCGTCGCGGCGGTTGCTGAGCCCGGGGTCGGCAAATCCCGTCTCTACTTCGAGTTCATGGCCATCTCGCAAAGCAGATGGCTGGTGCTGGAGGCGCTTTCGGTCTCACACCGCAAAGCCACTGCATACTTGCCGCTGATCGACCTTCTTCATGTCTACTTCCGCATTACGCCCGGCGACGACGCGCGCACCCGGCGTGAAAAAGTCGCCGGCAAAGTGATGATGCTCGATCGGAGCCTCGAGGAGGAAACCCTGCCGCATCTGTTCGCGCTGCTCAGCATCGTCGAGGGCGATGACCCGTTCGCGCAGATGGAAGCGCAGGTCCGCCAGCGCCGCACCCTGGAGGCGGTCAAGCGCATTCTGCTGCGCGAATCGCTCAACCAACCGTTGATGCTGATCTTCGAAGATCTGCACTGGATCGACGACCAGACCCAGGCATTCTTAAATCTCCTGGTGGAAGGAATCGCCAACGCGCGGGTGCTGCTGTTGGTCAACTACCGGCCGGAATACTGCCACCAGTGGGCCGGCAAGACCTATTATACGCAGCTCCGGCTCGACCCGCTGGGCCAAGAGAGCGCGGAAGCGATGTTGGGTGCGTTAGTAGGAAGCGATGCGAGCCTTGCCCCGCTCAAGCCGTTGGTGCTCGAACGGACCGAGGGCAATCCCTTGTTCATGGAGGAATTGGTCGAGGCTCTGTTCGATGAAGGCGCGCTGGTCAGGAACGGAGTGGTTAAGCTGACCAGGCCGCTAAGTCAATTAAAGATCCCGCCGACTGTCCAGGGTATTCTCTCCGCCCGCATTGACCACCTGCCGCCCGAAGATAGGGAGCTGTTGAGGACGCTGGCAGTGATCGGAATGGAGTTTCCGCTGTCACTGGTGCGCGAGGTTGTGCAGCGGCAGCCGGAACAACTCGATCGTTTACTATACGGTTTGCAAGCCCGCGAGTTCATCTATGAGCAACCGGCGGCGGCTGATGTCGAATACACCTTCAAGCATGCGCTGACCCATGACGTGGCCTACCACTCGCTGCTGATCGAGCGGCGCAAACTGCTCCACGAGCGCACGGCTCAAGCGATCGAAGCCTTGTACGGCGAGGCTTTGGAGGATCACTACGCAGACCTGGCTCATCACTATCGTTCCAGCGATAACGCAGCTAAAGCGATTGAGTATCTGCGTCTGGCAGGCGAACAGGCAGGCCGTCGTGGCGCGTACGCCCAGGCGGTGGCAAATGTTGAACCTGCTCTGAGGCTAATCGATCGTCTTCCTGAGGGCGCACAACGGCTGCGCGCAGAACTCGCCCTGCGCTTGGTGGAAGGTGGAACCGTAAACGCTCTATACGGGCTGGCCTCGCTGGAGCGCATCCGGACCTTCGAGCGGGTCTGCGAGCTGGCCGAACGGCTTGGTGACGCACCGGCCCTGCTTTGGGGACTGAACGAGGTAGGGTTCGCGTACTCTACGCGAGGGGAAGCATTCCGGGCCCAGGACGTCGCCAAGCGATGTCTGGAGCTGGCGGAGCGAAGCCCCGACGCGGAGGTGGCTGGATTCGCTCACTTCCTGTTGGCGTTCTGTGCCTGGCGCTCTGGCGATTTGTCCCGGGCCTTTTCGCTTGGGCGCGATCTGATTAACCGCTTCGGACCGGCCAAGCAGGCTGCTGCGACTGAAGGGTGGGGCGATCTATCGGTCTTGGTTCCAGCGGCATTCGCTCAGGTCGAGCAGGCAATGGGCAGACCCGATCAAGCGTCGAAGCTCAGCGCGGAAGCGCTGCAGTATGCCAGCCAAGTAAATCTAAATCAGCCGTACCGGCTCGCGATCGTGATTGGCCAGGCAGGGGCGGTGCGGTATGAGCAGCGCGACCCCGAAGGCGCCCGCGAGCTGGCCGAGGCCGAGGTCGCGCTGGCCGAGGAACACGGCTTTCGCGAGCTTCTGGCATGGGGTCGCGCTCTCAGGGGGTGCGCGTTGACTGAGCTGGGCCAAGGGCAGCAAGGGGTCCCCGAGTTGGAAGAAGTTGCTGTCGACGTGCCGGCAATGTTGGTCATGCCGAAATCGTTGATGTTCGCCCAGGCCTACCTGCGTACCGGGCGTCTCGGTCAGGCGATTGCAACGGTCGACGAGGCGCTTGCAGAGATAGAACGGTCTGGAACGCACCTCGGAGAGCCGGAGCTTTATCGGCTCAAGGGCGAAGCGACCCTCATGCGCGATTCCTCCCTGATAGCTGAGGCGGAGGCGTATTTTCGCAAGGCGATCGAAGTCGCACGCGGACAGTCTGCGAAGTGGTGGGAGTTGCGCGCAACGGTTAACCTGGCGCGCCTACTGGGCGACACCGACCGCCGTGAAGAAGCGGGCACGATGCTCGCCGCAATTTACGATTGGTTCACTGAAGGCTTCGACACCGTCGATCTGAAAGACGCGAAAGCGCTACTGGACGAATTGGGCACTTAAAAGAATTACTACTGATGAACTGCCCAGCCTGCGGACACGACAATCCTGACGGCGCCAAGTTCTGCAACGAATGCGCCGGGCCTCTGCCGTTGTCTTGTCTGAAATGCGGAACATCAAATCCGGTTGGATCGAAATTCTGTAATCAGTGCGCCTCGCCGCTTACGGCCGGCGCTGTATCGTCGAGCGCCAGGGCCGACGATCAAATCCGCTCCGAAATTCAAGTAACCCCGGAGCAAATTGATGTCACGTCTACTCTCGACGGCGAGCGAAAGATAGTCACCGCGTTGTTCGCTGACCTCAAGGGCTCGATGGAGCTGATGGAGGACCTCGACCCGGAAGAGGCCAGGGCGATTGTCGATCCCGCGCTCAAGTTGATGATCGAGGCCGTCCGCCACTATGAGGGTTATGTCGTCCAGTCAACCGGCGACGGTATCTTTGCACTATTCGGTGCGCCGCTCGCGCATGAGGACCATCCGCAAAGAGCACTCTATGCCGCATTGAGAATGCAGGACGAAATGCGGCGCTATTCGGCCAAGCTGCGCCAGGTCGGCCAACTGCCGGTCGAGGGCCGGGTGGGAGTGAACACCGGCGAAGTCGTGGTGCGCTCGATTACGACCGGCGGCGGCCATGCCGAGTACACGCCGATCGGGCACTCGACCAGCTTGGCAGCGAGGATGCAGGCGCTGGCACCTACCGGATCAATCGCCGCGACCGGCGCGACGTGCAGGCTCTGCGAAGGATATTTCACGCTCAAGTCGCTCGGCCCGACCGTGGTGAAGGGCGTGAGTGAGCCGGTCGAAGTGTTTGAGGTAACGGGGATGGGGCCGCTGCGCACCCGGCTTCAGCGAGCGGCCGGGCGGGGGCTGACCCGGTTCGTCGGCCGCAACGCTGAGCTTGAGCAAATGAAGCGAGCACTGGAGCTGGCCAAAGCAGGCCACGGCCAGATTGTCGCCGCGATCGGCGAGCCGGGCGTCGGCAAGTCGCGGCTGTTCTTCGAGTTTAAAGCGGTGTCGCGGTCGGCATGCATGGTGCTGGAGGCTTACTCGGTCTCGCACGGCAAGGCCACAGCCTATCTGCCTGTGCTCGAGCTGCTGCGTGATTATTATCGGATACTGCCGGGGGACAACACGCGCACCCGCCGCGAGAAGGTCGCGGGCAAGATCGTAATTCTCGACCGCGCGCTGGAGGACGCGCTGCCATATCTGTACGGGTTACTCGCTATCGTCGAGGGGGCCGATCCGATGGCGCAGATGGATGCACAGATACGGCGGCGGCGTACTCAGGAGGCGCTCAAGCGGATCCTGCTGCGCGAGAGCCT
>Ga0187846_10001571_pt1 | contig 12844 bp, 9 predicted proteins | sample TC_taG_FD_161473 | JGI IMG/M metagenome (GOLD analysis project Ga0187846, IMG submission 161473) | Biofilm microbial communities from the roof of an iron ore cave, State of Minas Gerais, Brazil - TC_06 Biofilm (v2) | ecosystem: Environmental > Terrestrial > Deep subsurface > Cave > Wall biofilm ...
GCGCGCGGGTACTGTCTCGAGATGATCTGTGCGGACTTCCTAGCTGGGGCGCATCTGGACGACCCGAATCCAGACACCCTGTTGCTCTCGATTCGCCGGCTCCTCGAATTGATTCCACCAACCGACAAAGCAGTTCTGCTCCAAGAAGAACCTGTATGCCGCTGAGACCGAAGCGCCCGAGAATTCGATTGGAGGCCGAATCCTACGAGCGACTTCGCCGACAGGTTTTGGAGAGGGATGGTTGGAAATGCCAAAGATGCGGACACGGGAGTGAGCTTCAGGTTCATCACATCACTCCAAGAAGCTCGCTCGGAGATGATGCCCTTCAAAACCTCATCACCCTGTGCTACAGCTGTCACCGGAAGGCACACGACCCTTTCTAGGACGCCGTTTTGCCGTTACCGAAAGGAAACTGTACGTCGCTCTTGGGCACTGGTATCCCACAGAGCAAGCTACTGTAGAAGCGAGTCTAAGCCAGTCGCTCGCGGAGAAAGTTGTGAGCCGCATCTGGAACGCGCTCAAGGATGCCGAGAAATCTCGCAGCTCAAGCCGGCCGCGTGCCATGGCGGCCGAAGAGCCGCTCACCCTCCCGCTGGAAGCCCTTCTGGAAAGGGCGGACCTCACCTCGGCGCGCCAGGATTTTCTCGAAAGGAATCGCCTCGACCGCCGGCGGAGCCGCCGCCGCGAACACCGCCTTCCTTTGCTTGTCTATGGCTCCGATCCGGAGAAGCAGCCGTTCCACGAAGAAGTGCACACGCTCGAAATGAACGACCGCGGCTGCTCGCTTCTGCTCGAAAGCGAGGTGACGCCCGGCCAGCGTCTCTACCTCATTAACGCCCGCGATCAGGCCCTCGAGTGCCGCGTGGTGCGCGTGGGGAAGCGTATGCGCGGCAAGGCCCGCGCATCGCTGGAGTTGATCGCGCCCGAAGCGCATTTCTGGCGCGCCGATTGACGCGGCCCTCCGCCTCCCCAAACTACGTTCCAGCATCAATGCGCGCTCGCGTAGGCCTGCGCGTCGCTAAGGATGCGGTCCAGGTTCTCGCGCGAGAAGTATCGGCCGTTGGCGACCACGGCCGAGATTTTGCGCGTGTTGCGGATGTCGTCGAGCGGATTGGCGTCGAGCAGCACGAGATCGGCGATCTTCCCTTTCTCCACCGTGCCGAAATCGCCGAGCCGATCGAGGAATTTCGCGGGGTTGATGGTCGCCGTCTGCAACGCTTCGAGCGGAGTGAATCCAGCGGCCACGAACCGCTCGAGCTCAGAGTGCAAGCTGAAGCCCGGTAGCACGTCCACACCAGCCGGGCAATCCGTTCCCGCAAGAAACGGCACGCCCGCCGCGTGCAGCCGCTTCACGATGCCGAGCTCGTGCTCCACGAATTTCTCGCGCACGGGCAGCGGATCGGTGTCGAGATTCTTGAGAATCGACGCCGTGAACGCGGGCCAGCTCTTTTCCCGCCACGATGCGGGCGCATATTTCGCGTCCGGATCGTGCGCCATTGCCGCCTTCATGGCCGGCTGATCGATCAGCCACTGGCCGCGCTCCCAGAATAGCGTCGGGCATTGCCAGGTCTGATTCTTCGCCAGAGTGTGGATCAGAGCCGCTTCCTGCGAGGCGTCGTAGGTGGCAAGAAAGCGCGCCGGTCCCTTCGGCCCTTTCAGCAACTCATCTTCCGCCGTCGAGCTGCCCTCGAACAAACCGATGAGGTGCTCGAAGCTTTTCTGCCCCGCGTTCGAAGCCTCCAACGCACGGATCGCGTCCGGCACATGGCCCACGAAAGCGACGTTCTGGCGCTTGCATTCCTCGGCGACGCCAAAATAGGCGTCGCGCGGCACATAGGACTGAATCTTGATGAAGTCCACGCCGCGGCTTTTCAGCATGTCCACGGCGCGCCGGCCGTCTTCGGGTGTCGTGATCGCAAGGGAAGCGGGAAACTGAGTCCTAGGGCCGTCGAGCATCGGCCCGGCGATCACCATGCGCGGCCCCAGCAGCCCTTCTTCGGAGATTCCTTTGCGCACAGCCAGAATGGGTTCGAGGTCGCTGCCCATGTCACGCACACCGGTGATGCCGTTGGCGATGAACAGCGGCAGCGTCACTTCCCTTCCTCCGGGCACCCATGTGCCGAAGAACGTGTGCACGTGCATGTCCCACAGCCCCGGAATCAGAAACTTTCCCGAGGCGTCCACCACCTTGGCGATTTTCGGGATTCTGGAGTGCTTCGACTTTTCCACGCGCACGATGCGATTGCCGTCGATCACCACGGTCATGTCGGGCTGCACGGCGCCGCTCGCAGCGTCAACCACGGCCACGTGCGTCAGCACCAAACCGACGCCCGCGCCTTCGATTCCCTGCGCGCGCACCGGCGCAACCGCCAGCAACGCCGCAACGATCACTGCCGCAGCCCGTGCCGACGCGCTCCTTGCACCCTCCGCCTGCCTCATTCGCTTCTCCGTTCCGCAGTCCGCCGCGTCAGTCTATACTCTCTCGGAAAACATTTAGCAATGACCATGAAATCGAGAAGGCCATCCCTTGCCGTATTCCTTGCGGCCTTTGGCGCGCTGGGCGCTTCCGCCGTCCTCCAACCGCAGCAGCCCGCTCGAGATTCCCCGCCGCCGATCCTCGAAGCCGTCAGCCGCGCCAACGGCTGCTGCGAAGCTCACTACGCCGAGGTGCGGCTCCGCGTCTTCGAAGACGGCCGCGCCGAATGGGACGAGCCGCGGCCCGCTGATACGTCATCCGCCGACGCCGGCCTCGACCAGTCCGGGCCGGCCAGGGAGTTCGTCCGCAAGCAGGCTGTGCTCACCAAGAAGGAACTCAACGCCGTCAACTGGGCCGTCCACAGCATGAGCCTGCTGCAGCCCAAGTATCGCGCCCCGGCCGCCGACACCAACATCGACAACGACGATTGGATGGAATTCTCCGCGCGCGACAACAAGAAGACTTACAAAGTCTCGGTGGCCTTCGGAAACTTGATCACCGAGGAAAACTACCGGGGCGCGCCGCGCGCGCTGAAGACCGTGGTTTGCAATATCGAAAAGATCCGCCTGGCGCACACGCACGAAACGGGGGACCTGGACTGGTGCGCCAACTACTGGATGGGCTGGTAGCTGCGGCGAGCCGCTGCAACACTCTCACGAGCGCGGCGCCGCGTCCGCCAGGCGCCAGAACCCCCAGGCCGGGTGGCTGAAACGGATTCCCACCGAGCTCCGGCCGCCCTGTTTCTCGGTCACAAACGCCACCCTGCCGCGCTGATCCTCCTCGGTTTCGACGTGCGTCACCAGCAATTCCTGGCTCGGTTCCACGTCTGTGGCCAGCGTGACCACTCCCGCGTGCGCGCTCACCATGCGGATGTTGGTCTGTTCGCGGAACGGCTCCTGACTCTGTTGCCGGCCGTACACCACGACCGGAAGAATCAGAGGCGTTCCGCTGGCTTCGGAGGGCGCGTCCCAGTAGGGAACGCTCCGGCCGAGAATCAAGTCGTAGAAGCGCGTGTTGCACCTTTGGCAGCGGAACGGCCGCCCCAGCACGAAGGGCAGCAGCGCGAACTCGACGAGATTCTTTCTCGGCAGGCGGCGCACCTTCGAGCTGTGACAGCAGGGGCAGCGCCGTGCCATCACGGAATCGAACAGCCTCCGCAGGGCCGTCTTGGGGTTCACAATCTTCATCTGTTGCCCTGTCCAACCGGGCCGACTGGAAAAACTGGGCTGGTGGGTTCATGGTGCTTCGCCGCCGGGGGGTAAGTCAATCGCGGTGCCGGGAGGTGTTTCCTGGTGCGGCGCGGCGTCCCGCAGGCGTTGAATAATTCAATATTCGATTACAAATTCAACGCACCACGGCCTCTTTTTCCCGAGGGCGCTGGGCCCGAAACGCCGTTCCTCGACCCGTATCACCAACGATTTGAGGCGCTTGCGCGCCCGGCCCGGCGCGACCGACATTTGGCCCGCCGCTTGCACTATACCTGCCCAAGCCCACGGGGGCCATCTCACGATCAGGAGAAGACATGGCCAAGAAAGCCCGCAAGCCCCTGAAGAAGTCGAAGAAGCTGGAAGCCACGAAGCCGCTCATTCGCGCGCGCTTTCGCTAAAACGATAAACCAATCTTCCCTTGCCCTTCGCCTCAGCTTGACCTGGGGCGAAGGGCGCATCCCAGAGTCGCGGCGGCAGAATTACCGGCGTGCGGCGATCCAATTGCCCTCCGTAACTCTTTCTATGTAAATAACTTGCAGGGCGTAGCTACTGCAGGAATGCCCGCTCCTTGCGGCCTGCACCTACTGAAAACGGTAGATCGTGGGAACCGATTCGCCCGTTCGCGCATCTAACAGCTATGGCCAAGAGAAAAGTAATAGGACAGGGCAGGCTGGTACCGGCTCTGCCGACGGGTATTCAGTACCGCGTCAGCTACGGCATCCATATCGCGCCGGATGCCAAGCAGCACGGGCGGGGTATGCGTCCGACCAAGTGGACGCGGTGCTCGGTGCGTCTCTCGGGCGCGCACCGCATCCCCAGCGGCGACTACTTCCTCCATGCGGACGAAGGCGGCGTGTACCAGTTGCGCTGCACCGGCACCTCCTGGCAATACCTCGCGGCAGCTTAGCCGCTGCCGTTCACGCCGATTCATGAACCGGTGGGCCGCCCAGCCGCCCGCCGGTTTTTTTGTCTCGCTCAGTACTTGCCGAATATCAGTGCGTTTCGGGAGACGCAGGTACAGGCGTCCCATCCGGCCACTGGCTTAGCTTGAACCGCACGGCTGGGGCGTTTCCGGCACGCTGGCCGGGCGGCCGGGTTCTCAGGGTCAAGGTGAATCCTCGCGCAAGCACCGAGCCGGATTTCGCACGGGATGAGGGTTCTGCGCGCGCTCGATTGACAGCCGGAACGGCAGAGGGGATAGTTTCCCGGGGGCATCTCAGCTAAACACTACGCCGAATCGACAGCTCGTTCAGAAAAAGTGATCAATCTCTCGCGCATCTCGGACCAAACTTTCCTCGGCAAAGTGCTGCGCGCGCCTTTGCGCCTGATCCCCCGAACCGCAGTCTTCCCCATTCTGCAAGGCCCTCTTCGCGGCAAGAAATGGATCATCGCTTCGAGCAACCATGGATGTTGGCTCGGCAGCTACGAGTACGAAAAGCGGCGTGTCTTCCAGCGTGCGATCAAGCCCGGTGATGTCGTATACGACATCGGCGCGAACGTCGGTTTCTATACACTTCTTTCTAGCATCCTCGTCGGTACCGAAGGCCGTGTCTATGCATTCGAGCCGCTTCCGAGCAATCTCCGAGATCTGCGAAAGCATCAGGAGATCAACCGCATCTTTAATTGTACGGTCATCGAGGCTGCCGTCAGTTCCACGGAAGGCGAAGCCCGCTTCGATCCATCGCCGAATCGTCATCAAGGACGACTTTCGCGGACGGGCACGATCCTCGTTCGTAAGGTCTCACTCGATTCCCTGCTCCGTCAAGGCAGGATCAATCCTCCGTCCGTCATGAAGATTGACATTGAGGGAGCAGAGTTCGAATGCCTGTGTGGCGCGACCGAGACAATCAGGAGACATCGCCCCACCATATTTCTCGCGACGCATGGGACAGATGTTCACGCCGCCTGTCTCGGCTTGTTTGCGGAATGGGGTTACCACGTCCGCCCGCTCGACGCCCATCCCATCCAGTGCTCAAGTGAACTGATCGCGGAGCCTTAGTAGAGAAATCTGAAACCATTGCTCTCGACCCATCCTCAGCGATGATTGAGTGCGCAGTAGCTTAGGCTGGCTGGATCAGTCCAATTCACCGCGCTTTACTGCAAATCGGAACTTAGAGATCAGCACTACGTCACCAACGCCTATTTCTGGCTGCTGATCGGCATTCTTTTCCGGCTGCCGGAAATCCTCGTGGCGCAGCCGGCCGCGGTGGTTCCTGCCCGGATAGCGCCGGCGAGGGGAGGCTTCGAGTTCTGAGGTGGCGGCAGATCCAGCGAGGCAGACAACGGCCCGCTGCTAGTGTCGCGTCTCGGAAATGCGCGAAACAAGTCCGATCCAGTAAGTCCTTGTAGGGGGGCGCAGCCTGCTGCGCCCGCTTGATGCGAGTTATGTGCCGGACGCAACACTAGTCGCGAAAGATGAATTCGAGCTGGATGCCGGCCACCTCAATGATGTCGCCCGACGAAAGCTTGGTCGGACGCGAAATGGGCTGCCCGTTCACCGCCGGGGTGTTGTCCGCGCTGCCGATGTAGTACGAATTGTCCTCGCGGCGGTTGATCTGCGCGGCGGCCTTGGGCTTGAACCATCCTTTCAGTTTCACCGTAGCCAGCGCCGATTTGCCGACCACCGTAAGCTTGTCGCCGAGCAGATATTCCTGCTGGTCGGTTTTGCCCTTCAGCACGATCAGCGTAGGCACGCGCAGGCGCGCGGGCGCCACCTGCGACGCTTCGCCGACGGCCGCGACCTTCTGCAGGAACTCGCGCCGCTCTCGCGTGTCCAGCACCACGGTCTCGTTGATCTTCGGCGGCGCGGGCCGGGGCGCAAAACCGATGCCATTGCCGCCGCCGGTGTCCGGTTCGCGCGACTCCTGCACGATGATGGTGTGCTTGCCCACGGCGACCGAATCTCCCGGCTTGAGGGTGACCATCTTCACGCGCTGGCCGTTGACGAACGTCCCGTTCAGGCTGCCGAAATCCTCCAGCATCAGCCGCCCCTCTTCGTTGAAGACGCGCGCGTGGTAATTGGACACGGACGGATTGTCGATCACCAGGCCGTTGTCCGGCGAGCGGCCGATGCTTACTTCCTTCGACCCCACCGCCACTTCCTTCAGCACCGCATGTTCGAACTTCAGCACAAGCTTTGGCATGGCCACGCCCTCCTATGAGTTTCCATTCCCGAGGCCCTTGAACCACCGCGCGAGCCAAGCGACAACGTTCGCTGGCCGAGACGCCGGACGAAGCACGATGACGGTGATGTTGTCTCCGCCCCCCGCTTCATTGGCCGCATCTACCAGGCGGTCGGCGGCAGCCTGCGCCTTCCCGGCTGCGCCGAGAAGGGCTGCGATCTGCGCGTCCGCGAGCTCGCGGGTGAGGCCGTCGGAGCAAAGCAGCACAGTGTCGCCCTCCATCACCAGCTCTTCCTCGAGGCCTACTTCCACTTCGGGCTCGACGCCCACGGCGCGGAGAAGCACGCTCTGCAAGACGCTCCGGCCCGCCTCGCCTTCCGTGATCATTCCCTGGCGAACCTGCTCGGCCACAAAGGAATGGTCCTGGGTGAGCTGTTGGAGCTCGCCGCCGCGCAGGCGGTAAGCCCGGCTGTCGCCCACGTGCGCCAGTTCCATGCGCTCGCCGAAAAACCGGACGGCGACAATCGTCGCCCCCATCCCTTGCTGCGCCGGGTTCTGCGCGGCAGCCTCGTGCACCACCTGATTCGCCAGATGTACCGCGCTGGCCAGCCGGTTCAACGACTCCGAAGCTCCCTCGACGAACTTGCCTACTAGCGGCAGCGAAGGGTTTGCTTCTGCTTCGCGGCAGTGCGCGATGAGGGTCTCGATCGCCAGCCGGCTCGCCACTTCGCCCGACGCCTGACCGCCCATGCCGTCGGAGAGAACGAACAGGTTCAGCTCCGGCGCCGCGCGAAAACAGTCTTCGTTGTTCTCGCGAACTCGCCCCGTGTCAGTGCGACCTCCGAATTCCATCACCGCTCCCGCCTATTGGCTCGGTTTCTGGACGCCGGGCAACGTGAACGGATGCGCGTCGGGAAAACCTTGCGTTTGCAGCCACTGCGTCACGCTGGAGACGCGGGCCGCGCCGAACGGCCCGGTGAAGACCACGTAAAACTCGCCTTTGGGACCGCGCCGCGGAAGCACGGTTGCCGGCAAGCCGAGGTCCTCGAGCTTCTTCGCCGCTTTCTGCGCACGGTCTTCCTGCCCGAAGCGCCCTACCACCAAGTAAGTGCTCGCACTTTCTCCCGATGGCGGCGTTTCGCCGAAGGCTTTCTGGGCCCGCTGCTGGACGTCTTGCGGCGCCGAACGGGTCCCCGAATTCTGCCCCTGCGATTCCGGCTGCTTCTGGACCGCCGATTCGCGCCGCGGCGGCGCCTCGGCAAGCGCCGGCTTAGGCGCCCTGGCTTCCGGCGATTTCGCCGGGGCGGGCGTTACCGCGTTGGCCGCGGCCGGCTTCGCTTCGCTGGGCGCCTCCCCGGCACCGGTCAGGGCGAAATCCGGAGGTTTGGGCGCGGCGAGCGGCGCGGGCGGGGGCAGCGCCTCCGCTTCTTTCTTGATCTTTGCCGCCTGCAGGGCGGCGAGCACTCCGCACGTGAGCAACACACCGAGAAAAAGCCACGACAACCGCGACGTTCGCTTGTGCTCCACGGGTTCGCGAAGCGACCGAAAAGAAGACGCCGCCAGCGCGTCGCTCGGGCGTGCAGGCGCCGACGGAGGAGCAGGTGCAGGGGTTGCCACCGGCGCAGCCCCTAAGCGCAAGACGTTCTCTAGTTCGGCAATCGACTGGAAGCGCTTCGCCGGCTCTTTCTCGAGGCATTTCAAAATCGCGCGCTCGATTCCGACGGGTATGTTCGGCTCGATTTCGTGCGGGGGGCTGGGCGCTTCGCGCATTTGCTTCAGAGCCACGGCCACCGCGGTTTCCGCATGAAAAGCCTGCTTGCCCGTGAACATTTCGTAGAGGATCAGGCCCAGCGAGTAGATGTCGGTGCGGTAGTCCACCGGTTTCCCGGCCACTTGCTCGGGAGCCATGTAGGCGGGCGTGCCCAGCATCGACCCGGTCATGCGCGTGACCGCTTCCATGGACCGGGCGATCCCGAAATCCATGATCTTGACGTCGCCCTGCGCGTCGATCATCACGTTTTCGGGCTTCAAGTCGCGGTGCACGATGCCCTGGGCGTGCGCCTCTTTCAGTCCGGAGCAAATCTGCCGGGCCACGTCGATGCCCTTGCGCGTGGGCAGGCCGCCGAAGCGGCTGAGGACCGACCGCAGGCTCTCGCCTTCCACGAACTCCATAGAAGTGTAGGCGATGCCGCCGGTGCGGTTGAAATCGTGCACGCGGCAAACGTTCTTATGCGTGATTTTTCGCGCGAAGAGCAGCTCGTTCTTGAAGCGCTCCATCATGGCCTGATCCGACGCGATTTCCGGCTTGAGGATTTTCAGCGCCACCGTTTCGCCGGTTTCGCGGTCGCGCGCTTTGTACACGTTGCCCATGCTGCCGTGGCCCGCTTCACCCAGGATCTCGTAACGCTGTTCGAGCGCTGCCAGAGCCAGCGAGCTCAGATGGAGGGCCGCGAGCGGAGCAGCGGGCTCTGCAACGAGCGAGGTAGCGTTCGGAACATCGCTCAGCAGAAGCGTGTCGTGGCGGTCTTTGCGGCCGCCGGATTCTCCCGCCGGGGAGTCTGCGCCGGGATGAGTGGACTGGGCCATGGGCGTTCCCTCAGAATAGAGGAGAAAAACAAGGATGAGCGGGAATCGCGCATCGGTGTAAAGAAAGAGTATCTGGTACCCGCGCGGAGAACCGTGTCGCCGGCCTAGTTGTCCAGCCTCAAGACAGGCTCGAGTCCGCAAGAAAATGCTTCGCTTGGGGAGGAGCGCCTGGGAGCGACGCCGAGCAGATCGTGGATGCGGTGGCGGTACGTCGAAAGAACGCGCTCCCAGCTGTCAGGCCCAGGCGACGTGGCCGGCCGCGCCGATGACGGCAACGCGCGTTTGTTTCATAAGAGAGCTTTCTCAAAGCACATCGGGTGCCACGCAAGAAACGAATCGGCAGAAAACAGAATCGGTCGGTGCATGAACGAGGAGCAGACTCGGCGCTGATTAGATTTTTCTAACCGAACGAATCTCTCCCGTGCGGGCATAGCATGCATGCCCCTGCAAACCGTCGCCAAGAAGAGCAGCGGTAGGAGCGCAGCATGCTGCGCCCGGTGTCAGTGTTGCGACGGAACCACAGGTAAGCCTTCGCTTCTAGTGAAAATCGTGCGAGGCGGGTTCGGCGCGCGTGATGAAAAGCGGCCGGACGCGCTGCGCCTTGACGGCGACGACGTTGTCCTGATTCTGCAGACGGCCCTCAACGAGCAGGAACGGATGATGAACGACGACGGTGTGATCCTGCTCAAAAAGCTGCGGCGTGATGATGGCGTTGGCAATGCCGGTTTCGTCTTCGAGGCTGAGAAAAACGAACCCTTTGGCCGTACCCGGCCGCTGCCGCGCGATAACCGCTCCGGCCACGCGCACCGGAGTTCCGTCGGAAATGCCGACAAGCTCGATAGCGGAGAGAATTCCCAGTTTCTTCAGCGCGGGGCGATGGTACGCCAGAGGATGAGGCCCCACGGTCATCCCCGTGCCGCGAAAATCGGCCACTAGTCTTTCTTCCGGAGTCATCGGCAATAAGGGAGAGCTGTCTGCGACGGATTCCTTTTCCGCGGCGGCATCGACGCCCCCGTCCGCAGAAGGCGTCTTCTGCGCATCGCAAGCTTCCAACAACACGCCCGGGCGGCGCGCGGCGCGCTCGATTTGCCAGAGCGCTTTGCGGCGATGGCCGCGCCGACCGGCGATCGCATTGAGCGCGCCTATTGCCGCAAGCGCGGCAAGCTCGGACCTCTGGATCGAAGGTGCGCGAAGCTTCAAATCCTCCACGGAAGCAAAGGGACGCGCCGCGCGCGCGGCGAGAAGTTCCGTCGCGGCGCTTTCGCGCAGCCCTTTGACGTAGCGCAGGCCCAGCCGCACGGCAAAATCTCCGGGAGCTTCGCCGATTTTCTCGAGCTGGCAGAGCCAGCCGGAGCGTGCGACGTCAATGGGCCGGATCCTCAGACCGTGCCGCTGCGCGTCCTGCACCAGCGTGGCGGGCTGATAGAAGCCCATCGGCTGATTGTTCAGCAGGGCGGCGGTAAACGCGGCGAGGTAGTGGCATTTCAGGTAGGCGCTGGCGTACGCGATCAGCGCGAAACTCGCGGCGTGCGATTCGGGAAATCCGTACAACGCAAACGAAGTAATGGAGAGCACGATTTTGTCCTGAATTTCCGGCGCGATTCCGTTGCGATCCATGCCCAGCCGGAGTTTCGTTTCGATCTCTTTCATGCGCCGCTCGGAACGCTTGAAGCCGAGGGCGCGGCGCAACTCCTCGGCCTGGCCTCCCGTGAATCCCGCGACCATCATGGCCATGCGCAGCAATTGCTCCTGAAACAGCGGCACGCCGAGCGTGCGCTTCAGCACGGGCTCGAGCGACGCATGAAGATAGTCCACCGGCTCGCGCCCCTGGCGGCGCTGCAAATAAGGATTCACCATCTGGCCGACGATCGGTCCCGGGCGAATGATGGCCACCTGCACCACAATGTCGTAGAAACATTTCGGCCGAAGGCGCGGCAGGCACGACATCTGCGCGCGGCTCTCGACTTGAAACATTCCCACGGTATCCGCTTTTTGCAGCGCGGAGTAAACGGCGGGATCGCCGGCGGGCAAGTGCGCGAGGTCCACTCTTTCGCCGTAGTCCTGCTCCATGAACTTCAGCGCATTTTCGAGCACGGCCATCATGCCCAGGCCGAGGAGGTCCACTTTCACGATGCCCATGTCGGCGCAATCCTCTTTGTCCCACTGCACCACGACGCGGCCGGGCATCGTGGCCGGCTCGAGCGGAACCACGGAATCCAGATCCCCCTGGCATACGACCATTCCGCCGGAATGTTGGCCGAGATGGCGCGGCAAATCCTGGACCCTGCGGCAGAGTTCGAAGAATTTGCGGATGCGCGGGTGATCGAGGTCCAGGCCCCCGTCGCGAAAATGGCGCTCCAGCGTGTCGTTGTCGTCCTTATATTCCCAGGCGCTGACCAGGCTGGCGAGACGATTCAGAGTTTCCGCATCGAAAGCCAGCGCCTTGCCGATTTCGCGCGCCGCCGAACGGCCCCGGTAGGTGATGACGTTCGCGGTCATCGCCGCGCCCCGTTTTCCATAGCGTTCATACACGTACTGGATGGCGCGCTCGCGCTGATCCCCGCTGGGAAGATCCAGATCGATGTCCGGCCACTCGCCGCGCTCTTCGGAAAGGAATCGCTCGAAGAGCAGCTCCATCCCCACGGGATCGACGGCGGTGATGCCCAGCGCGTAGCAGACGGCGCTGTTCGCGGCCGACCCGCGCCCCTGCACGAGAATGTTTCGCTCGCGGCAGAAGCGGACAATGTCCCAGACGATCAGAAAATACCCGGCCAGCTCCAGGCGCTCGATGAGCGCGAGCTCGTGCTCGATTTGTTGGCGCGCGCGCTCGCAGCCGGGATCATCGAACGGACCGTAGCGCGAAACCGCTCCTTCGCACACGCGCTGGCGCAAAAACTGCATTTGCGAGCCGCCACCGGGAACCGGATATTTCGGAAAGCGGTATCCCAGATCGCTCAGCGTGAATTGCAAACGTGAAGAAAGGATCTTCGTGTTGGCAACCGACTCGGGAAGGTCGCGAAACAAACTCGCCATCACCTCGGGCGGCTTCAAGTGGCGTTCGGAATTTCGCGCCAGCAGGCGGCCCGCCGTCTCCAGCGCGCAATGATTCCGAATGCAGGTGAAAACGTCGAGCAACTCCCGCTCGTGCGGCAGCGCGTGACACACGCCGTTGGTGGCCAGCAGCGGCAGGCGCAATTTCCTGGCGACTTCGACGGCCGCCTGGTTGCGGGCTTCCTCGTCGCGCCAGAAGTGGCGCTGCAATTCGATGTAAACATTGTTGCGGCCGAACTGATCGCACAGCCGGCGCACGCATTCGATCCCGCCTTCGATGCCGCCTTTTCCGAGCGCATGCGCCAGAGGCCCTTCTTCGCCTCCGGTGAGGCAGATGAGCCCAACAGATTTTTCGGCAACCTCTTCAAAGGAGACTGCGCCTTCGCCTTTGGCGGCGCGCA
>Ga0187846_10001572_pt1 | contig 12842 bp, 11 predicted proteins | sample TC_taG_FD_161473 | JGI IMG/M metagenome (GOLD analysis project Ga0187846, IMG submission 161473) | Biofilm microbial communities from the roof of an iron ore cave, State of Minas Gerais, Brazil - TC_06 Biofilm (v2) | ecosystem: Environmental > Terrestrial > Deep subsurface > Cave > Wall biofilm...
CTTGAAGAGAAGGGCGAGGGCGCCGAGGCGCTCGACGCCGGCAAGACGGCCATCCTGAACGCGCTCCACGCCACGCTGGGTTCCGGGGAAGCTGGGAAGCAGGATTTCAACGCGGCGGGCCCGCAAGCCCTCGCCGATGTTCTGACTCGAAGGGATCCGCTGGGTCTGGGTACGAGCGCCGGGGACCGTTACGCGCAACTGGCACGCCAGCTCGTGACCTACCGCGATCGAGACCGCCGCGGGATCGTGACCAACCTCAACGATCTCTCTGCGGCAGGCGCAACACCTGCTGGGATCGCCGCGATTCGCGACGCCTTCTATGCGGGCAGCTTCGCCATCATCAATGTGGAAATCGTGGGTCCCAAAGTCGGGTCAGACTTGCGGCGGCAGGCCGTGCTGGTCACCCTCTATGCTTTGGGGGGCATGTTGGTATATATTGCGTTCCGATTTGAGTGGGTGTACGGTGCTGCGGCAGTCATCGCGGTCTTTCACGACGTTCTGATTACGTTGGGTCTGTTTTCCATTTTTCACTTTGAGATTTCCCTGACCGTGATTGCGGCGCTGTTGACGCTGGTCGGTTACTCGATGAACGATACGATTGTGATCTTTGACCGCATCCGCGAGAACTTGCGGCTCATGCGCCGGGAGCCGTTCCCGAAGATCGTGAATCGTTCCATCAATCAGACGCTTTCCCGCACGATCCTGACCAGCGGCCTGACTTTCCTCACCGTGCTGGTCTTGTATTTGATGGGGGGACAGGTGTTGCGCGCATTTTCCTTTGCGCTGGTGGTCGGGATTATGGTAGGAACGTACTCCAGTTTTGGGATTGCGGCGCCTTTAGTTGTCGCCTGGAACCATTGGCGGGCGCCCAGTGCGACTGCAGTAGCAACCGGAACCGCAGCCGGCAACAAATCCCGAAAGGGCTAGGCGTGCTCCTTCGTCCTTTCGGCAGGAGGTGAGTCCGATGTTTGATGACATGCTGGAATCGTCGGCCGTCAGAAAAAAGACGCACAAGGGCTGGGCGGTGATTCTTTCCGGAGTCCTCCAGACCGTGATTCTGGGCATCTTGATTTTGATTCCGTTGATCTATACGCAAGCCTTGCCGAAAGCCATGCTTTCGACCTTGCTGATTGCTCCCCCGCCGCCGCCGCCCCCTCCGCCACCCCCGGCGCCAACCCAAGTGGTGAAGATCAAGCCGGTGGCCCGGTTGATTGAATCCGGAAAGCTGATGCAACCCAAGGCCATCCCTAAGGAAGTGGCCGTCTTCAAAGAGGCCGAGCTTCCCCCGGACGTGATTACGAACACGAATCAGGGTGGAGTCTTCGGAGGGCTGCCGGGGCAGGGAATCATGGTGGGGTCCGCCGCTACGGCGCCTCCGCCGCCGAAGCCGGCAGCGCCGTCGCGCATCAAGCAGGGAGGGAACGTCACTGCGGCGTCTCTGCTTCAGGAGATCAAGCCGATTTATCCTCCGTTGGCGCGGCAGGCGCGCATTCAGGGAAACGTAGTCTTGCATGCGATCATCGACAAAGACGGGAAAGTTGCTGAGCTACAAGTGGTGTCCGGCCACCCGTTGCTGGTGCAGTCGGCGCTTGACGCCGTTCGTCAATGGCGGTATAAGCCCACCCTGCTCAACGGCGATCCCGTCGAAGTGGATACCACCATTACAGTCACGTTCACCATGGGTGGCTAGGGTCAGAGGGCAATTGCCCGTAGCCCCATCGGGGCTGGTCGGGTCTGGCGTGAAGCAGCCCCGGGATGCAATTTTGAATCGAGATAAAAAGGAGCAAATCATATGCTTGGGAATGTATCGGTTGCAGCGATGAACCTGCTAGTCCTGCAGGGCCAGTGGGACCTGAGGACCATGTGGGCTTCCATGAGTATCATTGCGAAGGTGGTCGTGGGAATCCTATTTCTCCTGTCCGCGTGGTCACTCGGGGTGATGATTGACCGGGTGTTGATGTACAGCGCGGCCCGCAAACAGTCGCGCGTGTTTGTGCAGCAAGTGGCAGGCGCCCTGCGCGAAGGCAAACTGGACGAGGCGATTTCGATCGCCGAGCGGAACAAGAAGAGCCACATCGCCAAGGTGGTGGCCACGGGCTTGTCGGAATTCCAGTCGGCGTCCTCGCAGGTGACGGATATGGAAGTGATCGAGGCGGCCAAGCGCGGCCTGGACCGCTCGGTCGCCATCGTGCACGCCGAGATGAAGCGCGGCCTTTCCGGGCTAGCGACGATTGGCTCGACGGCGCCCTTCGTGGGCCTGTTCGGGACCGTCGTCGGCATCATCAACGCGTTCAAGGGCATCGAGCAGACCAAGGCGACCGGGTTGTCGGCGGTGGCCGGCGGTATTTCCGAAGCGCTCGTCACGACCGCTCTCGGGCTGCTGGTCGCTGTGCCCGCCGTGTGGGCCTACAACTATTTCACCAATAAAGTGGAAGCGTTCGACGTCGAGATGGACAACTCCTCGATGGAGCTGGTGAACTACTTCATCACGCGACGCGCCAGCGGAAAGAAGTAAGCCATGGCGTACAAACCGCAAGTCGGCGAAACGATGTCGGCGCCGAACGTCATCCCGATGGCCGACATTATGCTCGTGCTCCTGATCATCTTCATGGTGGTCACGCCGATGCTCCAGAAGGGCGTTCAGGTGGACCTGGCGAAAGTCACGAATCCCCACGACATGCCCGATGCGGATAAGGACGACGCGGTGATTGTGGCCATTTCCGCCAGCGGTGACCTCTACCTGGTCAACACCAAGACCGACATTTCGCAGATTGCGGACCAGGTCCGCGACCGCATCTCCACCCGGTTGGACAAGACCGTGTTCGTCAAGAGCGACGGCCGCGCCAAGTACGGGGAAGTGGTCAAGGTCGTGGATGAGATTCGCGCCGCCGGCGTGGATAACGTTGGGCTGCTCACCGAAAAATCCGAACAGAGCCGCAAGGCGCCTGCGCCTCCGGCCGATTAGGCCGGCGGGGCGCCAACCTGGCGGCTGTTTCCGCTTGACCGTGGCTTTACAATCGCTGCCGCCGGGTGAGCGGGTGGCGGAAAAAGAAATCTGTAGGACGGAGTAGCTACTATGGGAATGGAAGTTGGAAAGAAGGGCGGCGCGATGTCGTCGCCCAATGTTGTGCCGCTGATTGACGTTCTGCTGGTGCTGATCATCATCTTCATGGTGATCACGCCGCTGACGCCGAAGGGTTTGGACGCGCTGGTGCCACAGCCCCCGCCCCCTAACCAAAAGCAGGACGAGCGGGTGCTGCAGAAGACCATCGTCGTCCAGGTGCTGGATACCGGCAAGCTGAAGATCAATGAAGATGACGCCACGTGGGACACCCTCGGCCCGCGGCTTTCCGATGTCTTCAAGGAACGCGCCGAGAAGGTGGCCTTCGTCAAAGGGGACGAAGCCGTCCGGTTCATGGATGTTGCGCGAGCCATCGACATCATGCGCAACTCCGGAATCGACAAAGTAGGCCTGATTACGGCGAATCTCGAAGCGGGCAAGTAAGTTCCCAGCGCCCGCGCAGGTGCGGTCTCGCGCGAATGGAGGGATTCCCGCCTTGGGGCAGGAAGTCGCTTTGTTCTCAGGCTCCTGTGGTGTAAAGTGTGCGGCTGTTGGAGCAGAGCAGTGTCCCTCCCGGCGGAAATTCAGTGGGCTGGAGCGAGCGGGAACTGTTGCGGTGGTGACGTGGCGGAAGGTTCGTCGCCCTCTCTGGGGGGAATTCAAATCATCATTGTAGGGATGGATTGTTTACCATGAATGTTTCTGCGTGCTATCAGCGTTCCAAGAAAATGGGAAACCAGGCCTCCCTAGCGCTGTTGGCCTTCGCGGCGCTGGCCATTTCTTTTGGCGCCTCCGGGTGTGACAAGCTCAAGGCTCGGGATAATCTGAATAAGGGCGTCGAAGCTTACCGCGACGGAAAGTTCGACCAGGCCATCGAAGACTTTAAGCAGGCCAAAGACCTCGATCCTACGCTCATCAACGCCCGGCTCTATCTGGCCACTGCCTACGCTACCCAGTACATTCCCGGCGCGCCGTCGGATGAGAACGTTCGCATGGGGCAGGAGGCTGTCAAAGAATTTCAGGACGTGCTGTCGAACGACGACAAGAACATTTCTGCCATCGACGGCATCGGCTCGATTCTTTACAACATGGCGGGCACCCCGTACAACCGCGACCGGTTCGAGGAATCGAAGAAGTACCACATGAAGCATATCAGCTTGAAGCCGGAGGATCCGGAACCCTACTATTGGATTGGGGTGATCGACTGGACGGTAACCTACCGCGCGAACCTCGAGATGCGCGGCCAATGGCGAATCAAGAATCAGGGCAAAGCGTTGAAGGACGAAGACCCCATGCCGGCCGACGTTCGCGATGCCTATACCAAGGAAGACGGCCAATTAATTGACGAAGGGATTGACAACCTGCGCAAGGCCATCAATTTGCGTCCCGACTATGACGACGCCATGGCTTACTTGAATCTTCTGCTGCGCCGCAAGGCCGATGAAGCGGCCAGCGGCGACGAGCGCGCTTCCTTGCTGAAGCAGGCGGACGAATTGATCGACAAGGCCAAGGAGATCAAGCAAAAGAAGATGGAAGCGCCGGCCAAGTCTTAATTCGTTCCATCCTGATTCCACCATTCGTTGAGTTCGGCTGGAGGCGGCCCGTTGGGCCGCCTTTTCATTTTGGCTGCGGGCTCGTGTGCCGTGCGGACCGCCTCGAGACAGCCCCGTGGAGCGCGCCCCGCAGAACTCTTTCCTCGTCCGGGGCGCAAAATGGACATAAAATAGACTGCTGATGTCGTCTCTGGAAAATCCTGCCAGCCTGGGCTCGCTTGCCGGCGCCAAACCTGAGCGCACCACTCGGGCGCTCCAGTTGCGCTTCCTCGAGCTCGTCGAAAAAGTGCGCCAGACGCGCCCGGCGAGCGACATCGAGGTGCTCCGGCGGGCGTTCGAGTTCGCCGCCGAGCAGCATCGCGCGCAGCACCGCCAGTCCGGGGACCCTTACCTGTCTCATCCGCTGGAAGTGGCTCATATACTCGCCGACATGAAGCTGGACATCACCACGCTCTGTGCCGCGCTGTTGCACGACGTGGTCGAGGACACCCGAGTCTCGCCGGCGCGTCTGAGCGAGCGCTTTGGCCCGGAAATCGCGCAGCTCGTCGAAGGCGTCACCAAAATCAGCCGCCTCGATCTCCTGGCGCCAGAGGCGCGCCAAGCCGAAAGCGTCCGGAAGATGCTCTTGGCCATGGTGAACGACGTCCGCGTCGTGGTGGTGAAGCTGGCCGACCGGCTCCATAACATGCGCACGCTGGGTTTTCTCTCGACGGAAAAGCAGCAGCGCATTGCCCGCGAAACCCTGGAAATCTACGCTCCGATTGCGCACCGGCTGGGCATGGGGCTGATCCGCGGGGAGCTCGAGGACCTCGCCTTCAGCTACTTGGAGCCGGAAGCCTACAAAGAGCTCCACGAAACCGTCGTCGCCAAACGAAAAGAGTTCGAAGCCTTCCTGACCGAGTTGCAAACTTCCATCCGCAAGCGGCTGGAAGATAGCGGCATCACAGCCGAAGTGGAAGGCCGGATCAAGCGGCTCTATTCGGTGCACCAGAAAAGCCTCCGGCAGCACCGCACGCTCGATCAGATTTACGACCTGCTGGCGATCCGCATCATCACCGACACCATTCGCAGTTGCTATGCCGCGCTCGGGGTCGTCCATCAGGCCTGGCGCCCCGTACCCGGGCGGTTCAAGGACTACATCGCCATGCCCAGGCCGAACTTGTACCAGTCCTTGCATACGACGGTCATTTATGCCGGGCAGACCTTTGAGGTGCAGATTCGCACCCAGGAGATGCACCGCATCGCCGAGCAGGGTGTCGCCGCGCACTGGAGATACAAGGACGGCAAGGAAGTCTCCGACGCCGACGACCAGCGCATCTTGTGGATGCGGCAGTTAATCGAGTGGGTCAAGGAAATGCAGGAGCCGTCTGATTTTCTCTCCACTCTGAAGGTGGATCTCTACCCCGAAGAGGTGTACGCGTTTACGCCGAAGGGAAAGGTTCTAGCGCTGCCGCGCGGGGCCACTCCGGTGGACTTTGCCTATGCGGTGCACACCGAAGTGGGCAACCAATGCATCGGCGCCAAGGTGAATGGCCAGATTGTTCCGCTGCGCCACCGCCTGTCCAACGGCGACGTGGTGGAGATCTTGACGCAGAAGGGCCACGCGCCAAGCCGCGATTGGCTGAATTTTGTCCGCACCTCCCGAGCCCGGAGCAGGATTCGCCACTACATCAATTTCCTGGAGCGCAGCCAAGCCACCGAAGTCGGCCAGCGCCTTCTGGAGCGGGAAGCCCGCCAAATTGGCCGCAGCCTGAAGAAAATCCCGGAGGCGGAGCTGCTCCGCGTGGCCTCCGAGTACGGCTGCGCCAAACTCGAAGATTTGTTTGCCGAGGTGGGATACGGGAAGTACTCCGCGCGGCAAGTCCTCTCCAACGCGCTGCGCGAACCGCTCGGGGAAAAGACCGAACCCAAGGAGGAAACCCCGCCTCGATTAGTTTCCACCGTCAAGAAGATGCTGGGCATGGGGGAGGTGACGGTACAGGTCGGCGGGCAGGGGGATTTAGTCGTCTTCCGCGCGAAATGTTGCAATCCGATTCCCGGCGACGACATCGTGGGCTACGTCACGCGCGGGCGTGGCGTAGCCGTGCACGCCAAGTCATGCCCCAATGTCCAGAACCTTCTCTACCAAGCGGAGCGGCGGATCGACGTCGAATGGGTGGGCGGCGCGACGACGACGTACCCGGTCAGTTTGCTGATTCGCGCGCAAGACCGCCCGGGCATGCTCGCCGACATTACCAGCGTGATCAGCGAAACCGGCTCGAATATCCGCACGCTGGGAAGCCACCCGGATAACCTTCACGCCCGCATTGACCTCACGCTCGAAATCGGCGACAGCAAGGCCCTCGAGCGCATCATGGCGAATATCCGGAAAATCTCCGGGGTGTTTGGCGTGGAACGCCTCTACAAAGTCTGAACCCATCCACCGCAGAATTTCGCGGCTTCCTTCCTTCCATTAATCATCGCGGCACACGCGCCATCCGCCGCCAAACAGTCCGACTAGAATAGAAGGAATGGCGAATTGTCCATCCAGGCCGCGTCACTTGGTGACCCCTATCCTGTGGGGGGTGTTGCTGGCGGGTGTGTTATCCCTCGCGGCGTGTAAACCCGCGGCGCAAGCCGATGCCACGGAACAAGACAAGATCAACCAGTGGTTCGTGGACCTCCCCGAGCTTCGCACGTTAAATGTCTCCAATGCGGAAATTGGAGAACTGGCGAGGGGCCATCAGGTAGGCCTTTCCGATCCGGCGTGCCTCGAGTTAATCAAGCTGGCCCGCAGCCGCAAGCAGCCGTTCACGGAGGGACAGCTGGTCGCGGACCTGCTTTCCGCGGGCGTCTCCGAACCCGCGGTGCTGGAGCTGGCCCGGATGAATCAATTGGGGATTTGGTCGGGTGAGGCCCAGGCGTTGCGTTTGGCTGGCCTGAGCGACAACGTGATCCTGGCGGTGGCCCGCCGCAGAGCGCGCGGCTTGCCGGTGCTCTCCGGCGAAACTTTAGGCAAATTGAAGAATTCCGGCGTGAGTGACTCCGCGATTCAGGCTATGGTTGAAAAAGGCGTCACGGAGCACGATGCTGCCGCACTCCTAGCCGTGCGCGAGCGTAGCGTGGGCGGACACAATTGGGTCTATCAGGGACGCGGCCGCAGAAAACGTTGACCCCCGCGGTAGGCCCACTCCTTCCAGCGCCCCGCTTCCTTTCCTATCCTATTCGATTTGCCTAGAAAGTACGGACCTACACACCGGTTTCCACTTCGATAAAAGGCCGGTCCGGCCGCAAGCGGGAAGCGAACAGAGCACCCAATAGCAGCAGCGCGACGGACCCAAGGAAGGGGAAAACCCAGCTCCCGGTTCGATCCACAAGATAACCAAAGCTCGACGGTGAAATGAGCCCGGCAATACCGAAACCGAAATTCATGATGCCGCTGGCAGACGCGGCATAGCGCGGAGCGATGTCCATGGGCACCGACCACAGAGGGGCCACGATCAATTCCGCGAAGAAGAAAGCGAGGGATAACCCTACTGTTGCGACAGTTAGGTCGTGTATCAAAATCACCGGCATCAGGAAAACGAGGGCGCCGAGGAAACCCGCTAGCATCACGGCACGGCGCGCCAAGACCAAGTTGCTTGTTTTACGAAGCAGCCAATCACTGGCCAGGCCGCCCGCTGCGTCGCCGACGACTCCGGCGAATAAGACTGCCGCAGAAAACAGCGCCGAATTTTGCAAGCTTAGGTGGTAGTTTTCGTAGAAAAACCCCGGAATCCAGCTCAGGAACAGCCAAAGCATCCAGCCATAACTGAAGTCCACGACCATCGCGGGAGCCATTCGCCGGGCCAGACGCAACCAGGGGACTCGTGGGCGATCACTGCTTGAGGGGTGCGGCAATGCCTGCAGGTCAGCAGCGGTGATTCCGCGATGTGTTCGGGGATCGTTGCGAAAATACCAGACCCATACGCAAAGCCAAACGAGACTGGTCAGCCCCACAATCACGAAAGATTGGCGCCAAGTCACCCACACGAGAAGTCCGGCGATCAACGGCGGCGTCACGGCGTTCCCGATTCGCGCGAAGGAGTGGGCAATTCCCTGCGCGAAGGCCCAGCGCGCCCGAGGTGTCCAGCTTGTCATCGCGCGAGTGGCCGTCGGGAAGGCGGCGCCTTCTCCGAAGCCTAAGGCAAGGCGGAGCACAAAGAGGGCGGCAAACCCGTTGGCTGCGCCGACGAGCACGGTCGCGACACTTACGATCGCGCAACACAAGGTCAGTGTGAGCCGGGGACCCCACCGGTCGCCGAACCAGCCCCCAATCAGTTGAAAGATGGCGTAAGGGAAGGCAAAGGCCGAGAACACCACCCCGAGCTGTGTGTTGCTGAGAGCGAGGTCCGCTTTAATCAGAGGCGCAACGGTCGCAATATTGACTCGGTTGACGTACAGGATGAAGTACATCGCGCAGAGCAGGGCCAGAACGATATTCGGCGCGCTCCGTACGCTCAATCGCGGGGGATGGGTATCTTCCCGGACCCCGTTGAGGACTTTGCTCATGAGCTCGGGCGTGATTCGCCTTTGATTTGCGTACGGTGCATGATCCGCCGGGCGCTCGCTTCAAACGCGTCCCGCCGGTGCATGGTGCAGCGGTTGTCCCACAGGACGAGGTCGCCCACCCGCCATTCGTTGTGCCACACGAGGTCTTCGCGCGACGCATAGGACCACAACTGATCGAGCAGCGCTTCGGAGTCCGGAAGGGACAGGCCGGCAATGTAGGCGTTGCGCCGCCGGCCAAGATAGAGCAGCCGCCGCTTGGTTTCGGGATGGACGCAGACCAGCGGGTGAAAGATGCCGGGAGATGTCACGGGGTCATCGCTCGCAGTGATCCCTTGCCGCACGTACCCGCCGCTGTTGTAGGTGCCATCGTGTTTAAGAGACAAACCTTCGATTCGCCGCTTCAGATCATCGGGTAAACACTCATAGGCGAGGTACATGTTGTTGAAATACGTATTCCCTCCCGACGGAGGAACTTCGAGCGCGTAGAGGATGCTGGCCTTTGGAGGGTCCTGCAAGTAGGACATGTCTGTGTGCCAGGTGGCTTCGCCCGCGCCCAAGCTTCCGATCGGCTCGCCGTTTTCGAGCACATTGGACACGACATAAATTTCGGGATGGCCTTCAACGAAGCGGCGCCCGGATTCTTGAATGGGGGCCCAGTCCAAGTCGCCAAACCGCCTGCTGAACGCGATGAGATCCGCGTCCGTCAAATTCTGTCCGCGAAACAGAAGAACCGAGTGCTCGAGCCAGGCGCGATAGATTTCCGCAAAGTCGTCCTTGGTGATCGCGCACAAGTCCGCGTTCTGCATTTCAGCTCCGAGCGCCTGCCGCGTAGGGATGACGGCGATACGGGAAAGTCTCGACGTTCCTGGCGAATCGGGTGGCATGGAAGCGTTCCTCTGGCCGCTAGTCTAGCACTGAGGCGGAATGCTTATCTCTCCTTGCCGGAGCCGAACCTTAGAGTGGGCGCCCGTGAAGTCAAAATGGAAATATGGGCATGGTATTCTACCCCGGCTGCCGGAGCCCGAGCAGGATGTCTGTATCGCGCCGGGTGAGGAGGCGCATTGAAGAAATTCTTCGAACGCAAGGTCCGGGACGGAATCGTCCAGGCCGGGCACCCGGCTCTGCGGCAGCGGGCCCTGCCCCGGAGCGCCCGCGAGATTCGCAGCAAGGAAATACAGAAACTCATCGCGCAGATGCGGAAAATCATGCACGAGGCGCCCGGCGTGGGATTGGCCGCGCCCAATTGGGTTTGGCGTTGCAACTCGCGGTCATCGAAGACCGCGAGGAGTACCACAAGGATTTTCCCGCCGATCAGCTTGTGGAGCGGGAGAGGCGCCCGGTGGCGTTCCACGTGCTCGTCAATCCCGTCATCACAGAGATGAGTGAAGAGCGCGCCGAGTTTTTCGAAGGCTGCCTGAGCTTGAGCGGATTTTTGGGGCTGGTGCCGCGGGCGCGGCGAGTGTGTGTAGAATGCTTGGACGAGCACGGCCGGCAGAAACAAATTGCGGCATCGGGGTGGTACGCGCGCATCCTGCAGCACGAAATCGACCACTTGCAAGGAACGCTGTACATCGACCGCATGGAATCCGTCACGTTCACTTCGATGGACAACTGGAACCAGTTCTGGAAAGCCCTGCCGGTTGCAGAGATTCGCAAGCAACTCGGTTGATGTGAGCGGTGATCCGCGGCCCGCGACGCGAGCACCGTGAAAATCAACCTGTACGAAGCGTACATGCCTTGCGGGTCTTGGAACACGGGCCACGAATCACGTGCAGTTAAACCTGGAGGATCTTGTGATTGAAGCCGTCGCAACGGATCGCGGGCCGAAAGCCATCGGCCCCTACTCGCAAGCCATCAAGGCCAATGGATTTCTCTTCCTGTCCGGCCAGATCGCTCTCGATCCCAAGACGCAGCAAATTGTCGAAGGGGATGCGGCCCGGCAGACCGAGCGCGTGCTCGAGAACCTGAAAGGAATCGTCGAGGCCGCGGGCTCCTCGCTGCACCGCGTGGTGAAGACAACCGTCTTTCTCTCCGACCTCGGAGATTTCGGCGCGATGAATGAAGTTTACGCACGCTACTTCGGCGCCCATGCGCCGGCTCGCTCGACGGTGCAAGTGGCCCGGCTTCCCCGCGACGTCCGAGTCGAAATCGATCTCATCGCCTTGCTCTGAAATTTGGCTGGTGCGCTGCAGTTTCAAATTGGGAGTGAAGGTGATCTTGAGCAAGGTCCGGGCGAGCAGGGCCAAAGGGCTTGCAAGGAACCGGCAAGAAGACTAGCCTAGCGCCCGACTCGCGACAGAAAATACAAGTGGATGAAGTGAGGAAATTGGATTCCGGGTTTGCGCAACCCCATTCCTGAGGCGCGGGACGCGGCCTTGCTTCATCGCGGGTGCAACCACTGATTTCGAAAGCACTAACGCCTTAGGCGGCCGTCCAACTGGATGGTCGCAAAACTGCATCTAAGGTTGCAGGAAGGTGTGCTCCTCTAAGGTCGAAAGGGTAACCCCATCTGCGGGACACACTTCGGAATTAGTTTGGAAACCGGGAGTCTTGAGGTAAATTGTTAGGTTGACATCTGGCTTCGGCAGGCACCCCGGCAGAACCTTGGGGAGGGTTCGCGTGCCTAAATCTCAGCCCATCCAAGCCGCACGAAACGGCCTCCGCTCCATGTCTGCGCGGGTTACTACCTTAAAGAGGGTTTGGGAAGTCTTATCCATCGGGTTGTTCCTGAGGCCCGCCGGTCGTCCCGCCCCGCAGAGCCTTGCTGGCGGCGCCTCGGTTCCGGAACTTCAGAGCCTGTTGGACGCGATTGGAGTGGTCCGCCAAAGAGTTCTAGCCAACCGGCTATTGCGCAGTTGGGTGGCCTGGGTGTGCTGGATCCTCGGCGGGCTTATCGCCGTGGCGGCCATCAGTCCGAAACTCGCAGTTCTTACTTCCGCAGCAGGGGTCGTGGCCGCGCTTGGGACTGCGCTTATTTTTGTCTATGCTTGGCGAACCAAGCCGTCCGCTTATGAGGCGGCCTGCTGGCTGGATTCAGCCGCCGGCCTGCATGACCGGGCCTCGACCGCCTTGTATTTCGGTGGCATAGCAAGTCCGGAAGGAATTATTTTGCTTCAGCGGCGCGATGCTTTAGCGCGAGTGTCGCAAGTAAATTCGGGCCGGCTCTTCCCCATCCGATTCCCCTCCTTGGTGCTTCGCGCGGCGGTCCTTGCCGCGATCGTTGCCGGAGGCTTCGTCTATCGGATGCACTACCAACCGCCGCTGACGGCGCTACTACAAACTGCGGCTAGGTCGCACCTGATGCAATCCTTGCTGGCCCCGCTCGAACGCGCCTTGGAACAGAGCCGGCAAAGGAACACCGTGCAGGCGGACCAGAAACAAGACTCCCAAGACGAGCAGAAGCGAATCTCGAAATCCGACCAAGATCCCGACCAGCTCTGGGCCACTGCAGAAGAGCAAAACGAGGCCAAAGCGGAAGCGCAGAAGCAAGCTCAAGACTCGGACCTCTCCGAGCAAAATGCGGAGGACGCCCAAGAGGGCGTGGAGGGCGCGGAAAAGCTTGGGGATTCGGATACGGAAGCCGAGCAAGACTCGCAGGAAGCAAACAACAGCGGGGATAGCACCAGTGACTCCCAACAGTCCGATTCTCAAAGCTCGCAGAGCAGCAAGTCTCTCGCGCAATCGCTCATGCAAGCGCT
>Ga0187846_10001573_pt1 | contig 12837 bp, 8 predicted proteins | sample TC_taG_FD_161473 | JGI IMG/M metagenome (GOLD analysis project Ga0187846, IMG submission 161473) | Biofilm microbial communities from the roof of an iron ore cave, State of Minas Gerais, Brazil - TC_06 Biofilm (v2) | ecosystem: Environmental > Terrestrial > Deep subsurface > Cave > Wall biofilm ...
CTCGCCGCAGACGCGGCCGCCTGCCCCGACGATGCGGCGTGCGCCGAACACGCGAAGCAGCAGCGCGAGCTCGCCGCGGCGTACGGAACATACCAGCAGCTGCTCATCCGTGAAGGCCGGGTCGACTTCGGCGACCTGATCACGATGACCCTGCGGTTGCTGCGCGAGCACCCGACGATCCTGCAAGCCTACCAGGAGCAGTTTCGCTACGTGCTCGTGGACGAGTTTCAGGATACGAATTACGCGCAGCTCGAACTCGTCAAGCTGCTGGCTGGCCCCCGGCGCAACCTGACGGCGGTCGCCGACGACGATCAGGCAATCTACCGGTGGCGAGGCGCGTCCTACAGCAACATCGCCTTTTTCAGCCAGGCGTACCCGGAGGCGCGCACGGTCGTGCTGACGCGCAACTACCGGTCGACGCAGTTTATCCTGGACGCCGCCTATCGTCTGATCCGGCACAACGACCCGGACCGCCTCGAGGTCCGCCAGGGTGTCGATAAACGTCTACACGCGGAGGCGGGTCCCGGGGACGTGCCGCGCCACCTGCACTTCGACACCCTCGGCGCCGAGGCCGATGGGGTGGCCGATCGGGTCGCGGAAAACGTGGCGGCAGGCAGGTGGCGCTATCGGGATGTGGCCATCCTCGTGCGCGCCAACCGCGACGCCGATCCGTTCCTCCGGGCCCTCAACATGCGGGGCATTCCCAGCCGGTTCTCCGGGACCCGGGGCCTGTACGACCGTGAGGAGATCCGCCTGCTCATCGCCTTCCTCCGGGCGGTCGCTCATCCGGAGGACAGCATTTCCCTGTACTATCTCAGCACCTCGCCGCTGTACGACGTCCCCGCGCCTGATCTGGCGGCGTGCATGAGTTACGCGACCCGCAAGAACCGCCCGCTCAGCCACGTCTACCGCCACCTCGCCGAGATCGAAGAATTCACGGTGTCCGGCGAGGGCAGCGCGTTCATCGCGCGTCTCCTCGACGACCTGGACGAGATGGTCCGATTCGCGCTGCGCTTCCCCACCGGCCGTGTGCTCTATGAGTATCTGGTCGCGCGCACGGGCTACATCGGGCGGCTCGCGGGATCGGGACAGCCGGACGATGAACAGAAGGTCGCGAACATCGCCAAGTTTTTCGATCTGGTGGCCCGATTCGGCGAGGTCGTGCCGGTGGACCGGGTCCCAGCGTTCGTCATGTACCTCGACCTGCTCATCGAGGCCGGGGACGATCCCTCCACGGCGGATATGGAGATGGATGTCGACGCCGTCCGGGTGCTCACCCTGCACAAGGCCAAAGGGCTGGAGTTCCCCGTCGTCTTCATGGTGAGCATGGTGTCCGACAAGTTCCCGTCCCGCGTTCGCCGGGAGCCGCTGCCGCTGCCGGAGGGGCTGATGAAGGACCTGTTGCCGACCGGAGACTTTCATCTGCAGGAAGAACGCCGATTGTGCTACGTGGGCATGACCCGTGCCCGGCACGACCTGTTCCTGACGAGCGCGGCTGACTACGGCGGGGCGCGGCCCCGCAAAGCCAGCCGCTTCGTGCTGGAAGCGCTGGACCTCCCACTGGCGAGCCCGGAGACGGTCCGGGCCTCGGCCGTGCAGGCGGTGGAGCGTCATGCGCCGCCCGCCGAACCAAGCGAGCCGACGCTGCTCGTGCTTCCCGACGACGAAGCGCTGCCGCTGTCGTTCCGGCAGGTGGACGACTACATGACCTGCCCGTACAAATACCGGTACATCCACATCCTCCGCGTTCCCGTGCTGCGAGACCATCGCGTCGCCTACGGCGCCGCGCTCCACGAGGCGGTGCAAGAGTACAATCGCCGGAAGGCGCGCCACCAGCCGGTGACCGCGGACGATCTGATCGCGCACTTCGAACGCTCCTGGGTCAACGAGGGGTTCCTCAGCCGCGAGCACGAAGATCAGCGGATGGAGGCCGGGCGCGAGGCGCTGCGGAGGTTCTTCGCCTATCAGGAAGCCGGCGGCACCATGCCCACATTTGTCGAGCGGGAGTTCCGCTTCCCCGTCGGCACCACGATGCTGCGGGGCCGGTGGGACCGGGTGGACGTGCGGGGCGGCGAGGTCGTCATCATCGATTTCAAGAGCTCCGACGTCCGGACGTCCCAGGACGCCGACCGCCGCGCGCGTGAGAGCGAGCAACTGGCGATCTACGCGCTAGCCTACCAAGCGGTGTTCGGGCGCCTCCCGGATCGGGTCGAGCTGCACTTCCTCGGCCGCGACGTGATCGTCGGCCGTGCGCACAAGGACGAGGGCGACCTGGACGAGGTGCGCGAGATGATCCTCCGGGCGGCCGCCGGCATCCGGGCGCAGCAGTTCATCGCCACCCCCGATCCGTACCGGGCATGTCCGTACTGTGTGTTCAACCAGATCTGTCCGTTCACGGCGACGGCGGAATGAGCATACGGGTGCTCCACACCTCGGACGTTCACCTGGGGGCCACGTTCAAGGTCCTGGGAGAGCGGGGTCGCGAGCAGCACCGGCAGGTGCAGGAGACCTTTGCGCGCGTTGTCGGCCTGGCGATCGAGGAGCGGGTCGACGCGATGCTGATCGCGGGTGACCTGTTCGATTCTGTGGCCGCGGCTCGCGTCCAGATGCCGTTCGCCGCGACGCAGCTCGCCCGCCTGGGACAGGCGGGGGTGCCCGCCTGTGTGATCGCCGGCAACCACGATCCCCTCGGAGACGCCAGCGCGAGCGTCTGGCAGGACCTCGCGGTCCGGTGCCCGCACGTCAAGGTCTTTGGGCCCGACCTTGAGGCGTGGGTGGTTCCCGAGCGCGATTTCGCGGTAGTCGGCCGGGCCGTCACGGATCGCCTGTCCGTCGAGAGCCCGCTCGCGGGGTTCCCGGTCCCTCGCCGGACGCGCTTCCTGATTGCGGTCGCGCACGGGAGTGTGCAGCGGCCCGACCTTCCGGCCCGGTTCGGTCTGATGACGCCCGAAGAGATCGCCGCGAGCGGCGTCGACTACTTGGCACTCGGCGACTGGCACTCCACCCGCGCGGTGTCGAGCGGGGAGGTGGCGGCCTGGTACAGCGGCGCCCCCGAGATGATCGACCTGGACGAGCCGGACTCGGGCCACGTCTGCATCGCGACTGTGCGCGCGCCCGGAGATGTCGAGGTCGATCGGCGTCGGGTCGGCCGCCGGCGCGTGGAGCGGCTCGCCGTGGACGTAGCGACGGCGGGAGGCCAGGAGGGTGTCACACGGATCGCCCGGGAGCGGGCGAATCCGGACGTGGCCCTCGTCCTCACGCTCTCCGGGCTGGCGGGTCTCGCCGACCGGGTGAGCCCTCACCGGCTGCGCGAGGATCTGGCGCCGGAGTTCTTTCGCCTGGAGATCCGGGACGAATCGCAGCTTCGTCCCGAGGGCATCGACCCGTCACAGTTTCCCGAGAACACGGTGCTCGGTCGGTTTGTCCGGCAAATGCACGCCCAGGTTGCGAGCAGTGAGGGCGAGGAGCGAGCGATCGCCGAAGAGGCACTCGCGTACGGAGTAGGGCTCCTCGTGGGCAAGGAGAGTCCGGAGTGATCATCGGTCGCGTCCGAGTCCAGCGATTTCGAAAGCTCGTCGACCAGGTCCTGGAGTGTGCGCCCGGTCTCAATGTCATCCGCGGGCGGAACGACGCCGGAAAGTCCACGCTCCACCTGGCCTTTTCGACTGCTCTCTACCCATCGAAGCCGAAAGAGCTCGCCTCCTACGGCCCCTGGGGAGAGGGGCAGCCGGGCGAGATCACGCTCGAATTCGAAGCGGACGGGCGGGCGTGGCGTCTCCACAAAGATTTCCGGACGAGACGGGTGGTGCTGACGTCGGGCGAGGACAGGGTGGAAGACCCGCGGCGCGTGGAACGGCTGATCGGAGAGATCGTCGGCCTGGCCAATGCGGGTCTCTTCCGCGCCGCGCTGCATATCAGCCACGGAGAGCTCACGACGCTGGCGAAGGAGCAGCAGCAGGAGATCGGCGCCCGCCTGTCGCGGATCGTGACCGGCGGCGACAGCGACGCGAACCGGATCCTCCGGGCCCTCGGCGAGCGGATTCGGCGGTTGGAGATCGGTCTGCGGAATCCCTCAAAGACCCCGGGCCCGCTGCGGCGGGATGCCGATACGGTCGCGCGGCTGACGGAAGATCAGAGGAGACTCGCCGCTGAGGTAGCGGCGGTTGAGCGCGACGCAGCGGAGCGCGACCGTCTGGGGGCGGGGATCGCCGACCTCGAGCGGCAGGTCCAGGACGACGATGCGCTGCTCGAAGCCAACCGCAGCCTCTATGTCCTGGACGGCATGGTGCGCGGTCTCGGCACCCGCGTGGCGCAGGCGAAGGCGCACCAGGATCGCATTGAGGCAGCGGAGCGAGAACTCGCTTCCGCGGAGGCTGATCCTGTCCTCGCCGCTCCTCCCCTCGATGGCGAAGCCCTCGACTGCCTGCGCCAGGCCTTGATCCGCCTGCAGATGCTGGAGAATGCCGCGGCACCCGGATGTGCCGACGCCACCCTCAACACGAGTTCCCAAGAAACTCTCGGGCGCGGGCCTTCTCCGGTCGCCGGCCGGCCTGGCACTGCCTGGTTGGGGGCGCTGCTTCGGGGTCTTGCCGGCAAGGGCGTCGCAGGATTCGCAACTGCGTGCACCGCCGCCGCTATCGGGGCCGTGCTTCTCTGGACTCACCAGGCGCCTTGGGGGATCGGCGCCTTGCTTCTCGCCGCCGTGTGCGCCGCGGCCGCCGTTGCCACACGGGCGCGAGCGCAGGCCGCGGGCTTCGAAGCGCAGACGGCGGCCAGCCGTTCCGCCGACCTTGCCCGGCTGATGGAAGAGCGCCGCCTTGTGGACCGAGAGGCCGCAGCCGGCGAGGTCCGGCGCCTTCTCGCTCTCCTGGGCGTCCTTTCTGCGGAAGAGGCCTTCGCTCGACACGAGCGGCACCGTGCGGCGGAGCGGAGGCGTGATGAGGCCAGGGGACGTTTGGATCTTCTCCTTGGCGAGCGCGCCCGCGAGGCGGTGACAGACGAGTATCAGGGCCTGCTGCTGGAACTGGCCAAGGCGCAGGCGCAGCGAGACGATCCGACCCTCGCGCTGCGGCGCCTGGACGCGGCCGCCTATCAGCGCCTCCAGACTGAGGCCGGGGCGCGGAAGGAGGAGCTCGCCGCAGCCCGGGCCTCCTACCAGCGCCTCGAGGGGCGCTTGAGCAGCCGCCTGCCACATGAGGATCTGGCTCGCGTGGAGGAGGAACTGGCTGAGGTGAGCGCCCGGTACGCGCGGCAGCACTGGCACGTCGAAGTGCTCAAGCTCGTGCGCGATGTGCTGGACACCGCCTACCGGGACACGATCGTGCCCGGGAAAGTGGATCTCGAGCGGCGGGCGGGCAGGTACCTGTGCGCGCTCTCGGGGGAAGCGTACGATCGCCTTGAAGTCGACGCGCAGACGCTCGCTCCTCGCGTGTGGGTCGGTCCTCCCAAGGGGTGGGCGGAGGCCGCGGAGCGGGAGATCGGCAGCGGCGGCGTGGACCAGTGTTATCTTGCCCTCCGCCTCGCCCTGGTGGATCTCCTCTGCCTGGAGCACCGGCGCCCGCCGGTGTTTCTCGACGACCCGTTCCTGGCGTACGATGAAACGCGTCAGGATGCCGCGATGCGTTTCCTCTGCGAGCTGGCCCGAGAGCGCCAGATCTTCCTCTTCACCTGCCGGGGGGTCTATGACGCCTACGCCGATCGCGTCTTCGTCCTCGAGGACGTCCGAGCCCCCGCCCCCGCGTCATCCTAAGCCTCTGGTCGGGGGTTCGATTCCCTCAGGGCCCGCCAAGCCTTATCAATCAAGGGCTAGCGCAGAATCGCCCTCCGAGTTAACCACAGGAAAAGCCCCTGCTCACCCCCTTGCGCAATCCGTTGAGGCATTTCTTTGGACAAGCATCGTGCGACGATCCTGTCAGGCTCGGTCCTGCGGCCATACCGGGAGGCGCGGCCCGAGAGTGTAGTCTCAAAGCAAGCCGATTCGGGTAAAGGAAGATTGGATCTGTTCGGGAGATCTGGAGGGGATGTGGTGGACATCGACGATCGCCCGAAATTCAAGGGCCCACACAGCGAAGGACTGTTAGTCCGCATGACGTCCTCGTAGGTTCTGATCGCAAGCAAGGTGCGAGCTCAAGTTTGTCTTAGTGGCCGCCGCCATAAATACGATGACGAATGATCCTGGCGTTTTGGTGCCCATCTGCCTATGCTCCTCTCGAAAGGGGAAGCGAGGGATGGCCAGACAAAGCGCGTATCAGATAGAACTATCCGCCTAGGCACGCAAGCCTTCGCCGAGCAGAATATGAAAAAAATTTGGGTAATTGGTGCATCGATTTTGTTAATAATGATGATGTACTTTTTCTGGGCACAGCCATTCAATAAATTCCCACGAGGAGAAACCAATCAGCCCTATAGCATCCTTTATGCCCAGGTCCAATGGTGGCCTAATGTTGGCGAACCGTTTAAAGTTTCATTACGCCAATTTACTTGGGATCCAGCTTCGGCAGAGCATGAAGATCGAGAAATTGCCTCAAGTTTTGTAATTCCCGATCAGTTTTATGGGATACAATTGTCTCGCGATGGTGCAAAATCAGTTTGGGTCGATACGTATTGTTCTGGCGGAGAACTTTTGGATATATGCCTTGGAAAACTACTGCACGCAATTAAGCTCAATAATAAAACGATATTAAGCTCTGAGAATGAGATCCCGCTGCACAAATCTTTTGCCTGGTCGCCCGATGATCGATTTCTTGCTTTTGGTCTTGTATATGGAGTTCCTTACGGAATCCCCCTTACGCGGCAGTCGTTAATTAAGGTATCAAATTTTACATCAAGTATTGTGGCGGTTAATACTTCCGGTTGGCCGCATCTCATAAGTATTTTTGAGAAGGACAATGCGTACGTTTTTCCTATCTCTTGGAGTAGTTCTGCGGCTCCTCCGGCGCGGCAACGCGTTCCGGGAGAGCCTGAGAACCGAGATCTGTTTAGAATTGCAGAATTAGTTCAAATAAAAGCATTTCTGGCGCTGTATTACCATGATCATGGTAGATATCCTTCATCTATTGATGAATTGAACCCAGCATATACCAAAGAGATTTTCTTCGATCCTAAGTTTAGAAAAGCATTTGAGTATCAGGTTGGTCAAGGCGGTCAACAATACAAATTATGTGCTCAATTTGAAACCGATAGAGTTGCACCTCCGGCAGGACATCATTGTTATGATGTGCGCAATAACCTTGCTGAAACTTCACCATCCGAAACGGATTATCTTCGGAAAGTAAATTTGGAATATGCAGATTACGATCTTGGCACGTATTATATCCAGCATTGTGGCATCTATCCCCTTGCAGGAAGATCAGGGGTGGTGCCACTCGAGCAATTGGCGCCGTTTTTGGTTCCCGCATATGAAAATCAAGTGCCAAATGATCCCACACTTGCTGATCAATATCCCTACCGCTATTGGGTTTCGAGTGATGGAAAGCATTATGCGCTTTATGCTCATCTCGAAAATGCTGCTGATACAGATATCATAACTAAACAACAAGATCCAAATCTGCCGGAAGGATACAATTATCGTGTGACGGAGCATACCGTGAGAAAGTCTATATTTCCGTGCGCAAACGATAATTTGCACCCGACTACTCTTCCATGGCAAAGTCCATGCCCAAAGAAATAATATTTTTGGAAGCCGGGTGATCGCTGCCACCGAGCAGCGGCCTCCTAAGCTCCAGCGTAAAGCGTCGCTAAGGGTGAAAGCCTCGAACTCGCTTGTGGGTCATCTTGACCTATTGGTCATCTTGATCTACAATTGGTGTGTTGGTGTGTTTCCTGGGGAGGATCGACGGTGCCTAAGACAATTTCGGTTGCCAACTTGAAACGCCACCTTTCCGAGGTGATCGGTGATGTGGCGCACGCGAGGCAAACCGTCTTGGTGACGAGGCGGGGCCGTCCCGTGGCCCGCCTGGTTCCAGTGGGGAGCAGTGGGTGGTCGCTGGCGGATGTGACCGGGTGGCTTGAGGACGACGACCCATTTTTTAAGTTTGTTGACGAGGCTGTTGAGAGCCGGCGACGTCACGTCCCCCGGGCGTGGGCGACGTCACGACGTTCGTCGTGAGCCCGCGCTCGCAAATGCGCACCTGCCGATGACCGATGTACCTTTTGGATACGAATGCCCTGAGTGAGCCACTGCGGCTCCGTCCCAATCCTCGATTCCTCGCGGAGGTGAGACGCGTCGCACCAGAAGCCCTCTTCACTTCGACGATCTGCGTTATGGAACTCCGCTATGGATGCACACGGAGGGGAAACCCAGACCTGTGGGCGCGGATCGAACGCGAGCTGCTTGTGCGCGTCGAGGTGCTGCCGTTTGGCCGCGAGGAGGCGGTCGTAGCCGGAGATCTGCTGGCTACGTTGCAACGCACGGGCAAGCAGATCGGCATTGAGGACGTGCAGGTTGCCGCCACAGCGCTCGTGAGATCTCTCACGCTTGTGACCGCAAATGAAGCGCACTTCTCTCGAATTCCAGGACTTCAGTCCGTCAATTGGGTGAAATAGCCGTTCATGAACAAATTCGAGATCAGACTTCCCGACTATCAAGTTGCCGCCGTCGAGAAGATGAGCCGCAAAAAGCGGATCCCCCGCGGTCGCGTGATCAAGAATACCATCAATCGCTATCTTGGGAAGGAAGCCCTCTCCAAAGAGATTCTGCGCTACGTGGAAGGGTATCGCCGCAAACCCGAGCGATCGGGCGCGGTGGCATTCACGGAAGCTACAACCGCGGTGCTTTCGGGGGAGAAGCGGAGGTAAGGCTAGGAGGTGGCGAGATCCTCCGATTTCGATCAGCGGTTCCGTGCGGCGAGGAGCCGGAGATCCGTCAGGAGGTCCTTAGGGTCGAAGTTGGCGGGCAGGAAGACGTCGATTTTCCCCTCTGGATCGATGACGTAAAGGACCGCGGTGTGGCCGACCTGCTGGGCCGTGGGAGGGGAAGCGCCAGCGGCCCCGGGATGGACGTCCTTCGCATCGCTCTCGACAAAGTAGTGGCTCCACACCGGCCCCAGTTGAGCCAGCGATCCGCGGAGATACGTCAATTCGTGCTGCACGTGGTGCGTGGACAGGAACTCGCGCAGGGCCGCCGGCGTGTCTCCGCTGGGGTCGACGCTCACGGCGACAAAGGCAACGCGCCCGGCGAGGTCTCCCAGCTGCCGGTGGACCTGGTGGAGGGTGTCCACGATCAGCGGGCACACGTCGGGGCAGTGCGTATAGAGGAACGTGAGGGCGACGACCTTTCCCCGCAGGTCGGAGAGGGAGACCGTCCGCCCGTCCTGATCCGGGAGGTGGAAGTCGTAGGCTGGGACTGGTGGCGTGAGCACCGCCCCCTGGAGGAGGGGGGAGCCGCCGCCGCGAGTCCACTTCCAGGCTCCCGCTCCCGCAACGGCCAGGGCTAGCCCGGCGGCGAGGATCGCCCACACCCAGCGTTTCCCAGACCGGGGGGCTGCCTGAGGCTGTCCCGGAGAAGGTAGGGGGCTCTGGGGAGCGATTTCCATGGGGGAACCAGGATTCATCGAGGTTTCTCGAAGGGTGCTCCTGCTCACCGTAGCAAGGCCACGCTTGGCGTGTCAAGGCCGCGCCGAGTACATGTTTTCTTGGGATTCTCGGGTCTTGTCCTGCTGTCGGGGGAGAATTTCCCCTCCGTCGCTTGACCGTCAATTCGGTGCACGATAGAATAGTTCTTTGGTAATAGCATAGTCGAAAGGCAGTTCGTCGCAGCGGAGTCGGTCTAAAATAAAACTGGACTGCGATGGAGGGTCATACGGGGCTAGCATTCAACGCACAACGAAAAGGGGGTGACCACCACGAGCGCCTTCAATTACGGACTCGCGGGCGTGATCGGGTTGGCGGTCTTCCTCCTTGGGTACCTTCTGCGGAAGTTCGCCGGCGAGGCGAAGATTGGCACGGCGGAAGTAGCTGCCCGGCGCATTCTCGAAGAAGCCAGGGCCGCGGCGCAAAGGGAGGCGGACAACAGGAAGCGAGAGGCGCTCCTGGAGGCCAAGGACGAGGGGTTCCGCATCAAGCGGGACGCCGAAAAGGAGATTCGAGAGCAACGGGCTGAGGTCCAGCGCCAGGAGAGGCGGCTGGTCCAGCGAGAGGAGACACTGGACCGGAAGCTGGAGGCGCTGGAGAAGCGGGATCAGGTCCTCGCACAGCGTGAGCAGGAGGTCACCAAGGACAAGGAAGGGCTCGAGGAACTGCATCGGGCGGAGCGGTTGGAACTGGAGCGGATCGGCGGGCTGACGACGGAGCAGGCTCGGCACGATCTGTTCCAAAAGGCAGAAGCGGAAATTCGGTACGAGGTCGCTCAAACGGCCCGGAAAATCGAGGCCGAAGCGCGAGAGGACGCAGAGCGTCGAGCCCGGGAGGTAATCGCGCTCGCGATCCAGCGGTGCGCGGCGGACCACACCGCCGAAGTGACCGTGTCGGTGATCCCTCTCCCGACCGAGGATATGAAGGGACGGATCATTGGCCGCGAAGGGCGGAACATCCGTGCGCTGGAAAGCCTCACCGGGGTGGACTTTATCATCGATGATACGCCGGAGTCGGTGACACTGTCGTCGTTTGATCCGATCCGGCGGGAGATCGCGAAAATTGCGCTCGAGAAGCTCCTCGCCGACGGGCGAATCCACCCGGCCCGGATTGAGGAGATGGTCGAGAAAGCCCAGCGCGATATCGATACCCGGATCCGAGACGCCGGTGAGCGGGCGGCGTTCGAAGCCGGTGTGCACGGGCTGCACCCGGAAGAGGTGAAGCTGCTCGGCCGCCTGAATTTTCGCTTCAGCTACGGGCAGAATCTGCTGCAGCACTCGATTGAGGTCGCGCTGCTCTCGGGGCTGATGGCCTCCCAGCTCGATGCGGATCCTGAGTTGGCCCGGCGGGCGGGGCTGCTGCACGATATCGGGAAGGCCCTCACGCATGAGGTCGAGGGCACGCACGCGGATATCGGCATGGACATCGCCCGGCGCTATCATGAGCCGCCGGAAGTGCTGAACGCGATTGCGTATCATCACGGGGACGCCGAACCGGGAAGCGTGGAGGCAGTCCTGGTCGCCGCCGCCGACGCGATCTCGGCGTCCCGCCCGGGGGCGCGCAAAGAAACCGTCGAGATGTACGTGAAGAGGCTGGAGAACCTGGAGCGGATTGCCACGTCATTTGCCGGCGTGGAGCGCGCCTACGCGATTCAGGCGGGCCGCGAAATCCGGGTGCTGGTCAAGCCGCAGGAGATCGACGATCCGTCCGCGGCGGTCCTGGCGCGCGAGATGGCGAAGAAGATCGAGGAGGAGCTGGAATACCCGGGACAGATCAAGGTCACGGTGCTCCGGGAGACTCGGGCCATCGAGTACGCGAAGTAGCACAGGAGTCGGCCGCGAAGGGTACGACGAGGGGGATGGGTGGAAGCCCGTCCCCCTGTCGTCTCCGCAATGGGCCGAGTATCGAAGGATACTGAGGATAAGGTCGGAAGAGGGGGTCCCAAACGTCTTTGCCTTCTATAGAATCTATGTTCGCGTCCACTCCGCCGCGTCTCGGTGAGGCGAGTGCCCCTGGAGGTCCCGGCCGGTGAACGTCATTTTTATTGGTGATGTCGTCGGCAAACCCGGACGCCGGATCCTCGCGCACATGCTCCCGGCCCTCCGCCGAGAATTCGGTGCGGACTTCGTGATCGCCAACGGTGAGAACTCGGCGGGAGGGTTCGGGATCACGCCTGAGACGCTGGATGACCTCCTCACCGCCGGGGTGGACGTGGTGACGGGCGGAAACCACACGTGGCAGGCCCGGGAAATCTACACGCTCCTCGAGAGCAGCCCTCGTCTCCTCAGGCCGGCCAACTATCCTCCCGGAGCGCCGGGACGGGGATCCGGCGTGTTCCGGTCATCCGGGTCGGCGCCGCGGACCGTGGCCGTGCTGAACCTCGAAGGGCGCGTGTTCATGCAGCCCCTCGCGTCGCCCTTCGAAGTGGCGCGCGAGGAGGCGGAGCGTCTCAGCCGGGACGCGAAGGTAATCGTCGTGGACATGCACGCCGAAGCCACATCGGAGAAAATCGCCCTCGGCTGGTACCTGGACGGCCGCGTCTCGGCCGTCATCGGGACGCACACCCACGTCCAGACGGCGGACGAGCGGATTTTTCCAGAGGGGACCGCCTTCATCTCCGACGCCGGTATGACCGGCCCCCGAGACTCCGTCATCGGGATGGGCCGCGACGAGGTGCTCCAGCGCTTCCTTACCCTGCTCCCGGCCCGCTTCGACGTCGCGTCGGGCCCGGCCCAGCTCAACGGTGTCGTGGTGGAGGTGGACGAGAGCACGGGCCGGGCGCGGCGCATCCAGCGCGTGAACCGGACAGAGGGCTGATTCCCCGCTCGCAGCCGCTCGAAACGAGCGTGTCGCCCGTCTCCGTGCCCGCGCTTTGGCTACGCCCGTATTGGCTGCCCCGCAGGCACTGGCCCAGGCGGCATGGACCCACCGGAGGGGAGGATTCCGTCCGGCGTGCGCGAATGCCCCATTCTTACCACATACCCCATACCCCTGATCTGCCGCCGGGCACGCCGTTCCACCGGCCCGGCTGAGGAGGCTCGCGCCGATGGACGTACTCAAAGTAGCAGCGAAATCCAATCCCACAGCCGTCGCGGGAGCATTGGCCGGTGTCGTGCGGGAGAAGGGCACGGCCGAACTTCAGGCGATCGGGGCCGCCGCGATTAACCAGGCGGTCAAAGCTATCGCGATTGCACGGGGGTACGTGGCGCCGAGCGGGCTGGACCTCGTGTGCGTCCCAGCGTTCGCCGACGTGCAGATCGACGGCGA
>Ga0187846_10001574_pt1 | contig 12832 bp, 6 predicted proteins | sample TC_taG_FD_161473 | JGI IMG/M metagenome (GOLD analysis project Ga0187846, IMG submission 161473) | Biofilm microbial communities from the roof of an iron ore cave, State of Minas Gerais, Brazil - TC_06 Biofilm (v2) | ecosystem: Environmental > Terrestrial > Deep subsurface > Cave > Wall biofilm ...
CGTCGAGCCGATGGTCGGAACGAAGCCGTTTGCCAGCGTGACGGAGAGCGTTCCTCCCAGGCTGGCCGTGCCACCCACCTGCAACTGGCTGTACTGCGTGCCCACAGTGGTTCCGCCGACAAAGATGTTCAGCGAGCCGGTGGAAAGCTGGGTGTAACTGCTGGTGATGGCAAGCAGGCCCGCCTTGCCGGCGTCACCCACGCTGATGGTGGGAGCCGATCCGCCGCCACCCACCGTGACGTTGCCTCCCAGTTTGCCAGCACCCAGGATTGTGCCCCCGGTGACGTTGATGCCGCTGGAGGCAGTCAGTGTGCCATCGACCGTAGTCGTTCCCGCGGACTGGATATAGGTACTTCCGGTGACGACCGTTAGCGTGCTGCCTGCCGTCACATTTGCAGTACCGGTGTTCGTGAAAGCCCCGCCGGTGGTGAAGCTGCCATTGCCGGTCAGCGTGAAGGTCCCGCTGTTGTTCGCGAATGTCGAGAGAGCATTGCTGGTTCCGTCGAGAATCTTGAAGCCGGTTCCGGTCAGCGTGAAGTTGGCCGCGTTGCTGGTGATTCCGCCGTTGCTGCCGGCCAGTTGCAGGGTCCCACCGATCGTGTAAGTGCCGCTCCCGAGAGTGCCCCCGCTCAGGTTGGTGAGATTGCCGTTGACCGTCAGCGTGCTGCCGGCACCGTCGGTCAGCCGGCCGTTGTCGGTCAGGTTGCCGGCGGTGGTGAACTTCGCTTTATTGGCGAGGCTGAAGCTGCCGGCTGCGGTAATCGTCGCCAAGTTGGCCAGCCCATTGCTGTTGTTGGTCGAGTTGACGATCTCGCCGGTACCCTGCAGCGTGATGTTCGCTGCATCCGTCACGATGTTGGCTCCCGCAAAACTGAGCTTCCCGCCGACCGTGTAGCTGCCGCCGGTGAGCGTTTTTGTCGAACCGTTGTAGTTGGTGAGAGAGCCCGTTACTTTGAACGTGCTTCCGGCTCCTGCGGTGAGGGTGCCGTTGTTGGTAAAGTTTCCAGCAGTCGTGAAGTTTGCGCCGCCGGCCAGAGCGAAGCTGGCACCCGCATTGTTGGTGGCGAAGTTGGTCAGGATACTGTGCCCGCCAAAGTCTATGATCTGCGCCCCGGCGCCGGTCAGGGTGATGTTGGCGTCGTTGGTCACCAGGCTGGTGCCGCTGGCGCCAAACTGCATCGTTCCGGCGACGGAATAGGTCCCTCCCGTCAGAGTGGTGCCGGAGAAATTCTTCAGCGCGCCGCCGGCCGACGTCCCAATCTGCATGGTGTCGCCCGTCGAGACGCTCAGCGTGCCCTTGTTATTCAATCCCGCCGGACTGGGCAGGAGGATCAGCGGCGTGCTCTGATTGGCCGCGATCGTGCCCGTGTTGACGATCCCCATGCCTTGAATTGTGCCGGCGCCCTCGATGGTGTTGGCGGTGGTCAAGGTCAAGCCGGAAGTGGCCGCGTTGATCAGGTTGGCGGCACTGTTGGAGAGGACGATGGCGCCTTTTCCGTTCAGCGTGACGCTGTTGCCGATGGTCAGCGTGCTTCCGCTCAGGGAGATGCTGCCGCTGTTGGTGACCGTTCCCATGAGCGTCGTCGTGGTTCCGGCCGTGTCGTCGTAGAGGCCGCCGTTGGTGATGCCATTCAGCGTGACCGATCCCACATTCTCGATGATTCCGGTGTTGCTGCCGGCGGCGGTGGTGGTGAGCGTGCCGCCGTTGATTACCGTTCCGGCGACGAGTTCCACCGTGGACGAGGCCGTTCCGCCCGAATAGCCCAAGGCCTCGATCGTGCCTTTGTTGTTGTTGAACGTTCCCTGGAGGATCAGGATGCCTTCATTGGTGGCCTCCAGCGTTCCGGTGTTGGTTACGCCGCCGCTGCCCGGCTGAACCCTGAGCGGTGGCTGCGACGCGATGCCTCCGCCATTGGCGTTCACCGTGCCCTGATTGACGATTGTGAGATTTCCGCCGCCGAAGTTGCCGAAGCCGGTGATCGTGTTGTTGACGTTGGTCAGGGTGCCCGTGCCGGACCCGACGACGATCGTGAAATTCTCGGTGCCGTTCGAGTTGCCCAGGGTCACTGTGCCGCCGCCCGTCAACGTCGCGCTGGATGCGGAGAATTTGAGGTTTCCCGCCGTCAGGAGAATGTTACCGGAGTTGGTCAGCGTGCCGGTGCCAGTGATGTCCAGGATCGCGCCGGCATTCTGGAAATTGATGTTGCCGGCGTTGCTGATCGTGACGATGTTGACCACGTCGGCCGCGCCGTAAAGGTTCAATTGCCCCGTGGTTCCGTTGGTGAAGGTGCCACTGACATTCACCGTGTTAGTACCGCCGGAGAATCCGGTGGAGACGATGCCGGAATTGTTCACGTTGCCGGTGATCGAGAGCGAAGTTACGGTCGCCACGCCATCCGAGAGGTTGAGTTGCCCGGTGCTGGAGAGCGTCAAAGTTCCGCCGTTGGGAGTGACGCTGTTGGCCTGGTTATTGTTCAGATCGACCAGGCCCTCCACGCTGGTCAGGCTGCCCAGGGCAAATGTGGGCTTACCGCCGTTGATGACGTTGAAGTTCCCCTGGATCTGGATGATGGAGCCGCCCACGACATCGGTGATTCCCTGGCCGCCGCCGGTGATGTTCAGTGTGGACCCGCTGGCGATGGTAACCGTCCCGGAGTTGCTGAGCGCGTTGAAATTGACCACGTCCCCGGCGCCGTCGAGGTTCAGTTGCGCGCCCGAATTGTTGGTAAATGTCCCGCTGACGTTGATCGTGTTGTTTGGGCCCGAGAAACCGCTGGTGAAGGTTCCGGAATTGTTGACATTGCCTGTCAGGGACAGCTTGGTTCCGCCTTCGATGCTGAACTGGCCGGTGTTGCTGATGGTGAGCGTCCCGCCATTGGGAGTGATCGCGTTGGATTGAGTGTTGTTGACCGTCAGATTGCCTTCGATGCTGGTGAGCTTGGCCAGAGCGCTGGTGGTCGTATTGCCGTTCTTGACGTTGAAGTTCCCGGTGACCGTGTAGGTCGAGCCGGCGACCACATCCGTCACGCCGCTGCCGCCGCCGGTGATGTTGAGCGTCGTGCCCGAAACGATGTTGATGTTCCCCGAGTTGCTCAATGCGTTGACGTTGAGCACGTCGCCGGAGCTGTCGAGGTTGACCTGGGCGCCGGCATTGTTGGTGAACGTCCCGCTAACCGTGACGGTGTTATTTCCGCCGGAGAAGCCGGTCGTGAATGTTCCGGAATTGTTGACATTGCCGATCAGGAACAGTGTGGTCGCGCCCTCCACCGTAACGTTTCCGGTGTTGGAGATGGTAAGGGTGCCGCCGCTCGGAGCCATCGAGTTGGTCTGCCCGTTGCTGAGGGTCAGCGTCCCCTCGACGCTGGTGAGCTTGGCCAGAGCGCTGGTGGTCGTTCCTCCATTCTTGACGTTGAAGGCGCCACCGATGTTGTAAGTCGAGCCCGCCACTACATCGGTGACTCCGTTCCCCCCGCCGGTGAGGGTGAGGGTTGTGCCGGTCATCAGAGTGAGCGTGCCGGAGTTGCTCAATGACTTGATATTGACCACATCGCCAGAAGACGCCAATTCCAGCAATCCGCCCGAGTTGTTGGTGAAGGTCCCCGTAACCGTGACCGTGTTGCTGCCCCCGGAGAAGCCAGTCTCGAAGGTTCCTGAATTGTTGACATTCCCCGTGAACGTGCTCGTGCTGCCACCCTCGACGCTGATCGTGGCGCCGCTGTTGTTGGTGGTCGTGCCCGTAACATTGAGGCCGCTTCCCGCCCCTGAAATCGTGATGGTGCCACTGTTGTTCAGTGTGCCGCCGCCCTGGATGGTCAGGACATTCGTCCCGGTATTGAAGGTGAGCGTGCCGCTGTTGGTGAAGGTTCCGCCGCCGGCGATAGTGAGCGAGTTGTTGCCCGAGCTTTGCAGGATCGCGGAGGTACCGAGCGTCAGGTCGCTGATGGTGACACCAAGATCGAGCGTCACGGTTTCGGCGGTCCCGTTGCTGATGGTGACGTTGTACGTCTTGCCGCCGCCGTTGTTGGGAACAACGCCGCCACTCCAGTCAGACGCCGTAGTCCAGTTGCCGTTGCCGCCGTTCCAGTTGACAGAAGTCTGCGCGTGCAGGGGCAATGCGGCGATGCTCAAAGCGATGAGCAGTGTAACAGCCATTCTCAAGGCGAGTATTGCCTTCATACAAAACCTCCAGCAGCTTGTCCGCGGAAATCCCTGGGGGTAGAAATCGAACCGGAGGAAACCTCAAGGCAGGTTCCATCTCATCTCCATGGGGGAGGAGACGCGGCCATGAACCTGACGCAGCGATTCTCAGTCTGCTGCGCGCCGAAAAGATAACAGAACTTAATATGAAAATACTAGAGTCGAAGGTGTGAATTACTTGGACGAAACGCAGTCGTGCCCAAGGTTGCAGTTTCTTGCACTGGCTGGAAATCGGACGCAATCGCGGCCGCAGGACTCACGGTCGGAGCACGCAGCCGCGCGTAGGCTTCTGCACGCAATCGAGGTTCTTGCGGTAGAGGGCCGCGCGCGGGGCGAGTTTTTGGGCCCGCTCCAGTTCCGCTGCCGCCCGGGCCGCGTCTCCTGCCTTCGCCAACGCCACGCCCAGCCCGTTGTGAACGGCTGCTGTCCCCGGGATCAGGTGGGCCGCCCGGCCGAACGCCGCGACCGCCTCCGCATACTGCCCCTTTTCGTAGTAGGAATAGCCGAGCTGATAATGCGCTGCCGGCATGTCGGGCTGTTGGGCGAGCACTTTCTGCAACTGTGCGATCGCTTCATCGTAGCGGCCCACTTGCCGCAGGGCGACCCCGTAGTTGAAGTGTCCGGTCAGGTTGCCGGGGTCGGTCTGCAGCGCCTCCTGGATCATCGCCAATCCCGCGCGCGGGTGGCCTTGCTGGACCAGCGATAGCCCCTGATTCGCCTTGGCCAGGGCCTGCGATGCCGCTTTCTCTTTCCGCCCCAGTTCTTCGCTGATCTCGGCTTCTTTCGCCGCCTCGTCGGCCTGGCCCGCCCGGCGCAGAGTGCGGCTCAACTGGTAGTGCAACGCGCTATCGGCGGGCATCAGAGCAGCCGCGCTACGCAATTCGCGGATCGCGCCCTCCAGGTCTCCCTTGTTACGCAGCGCCAGTCCAAGATCGCGGTGCGCAGAGCCCCCAGACGGACCCAATTTGACTGCGGTGCGCAGTTCGCGCTCAGCCTGGTCGGAACTGCCTGCTTTCAGAAGCGCGTTGCCCAGGTCCTGGTGAAGCACGGCATTGTTGGGATCGAGTGCGATGGCCCGGAGGAATTCTGACTCAGCTTTCTGGAAGTCACCCTCGAATGCATACAACTCTCCCAGTTCGCGCCGCGCGTCCGGCTGGTGCGGGTTCAGCCCCAACGACGTGAGATACGCTCTGGCCGCCTGGTCGCGTCGATCTTCTTTTGTCAGGAGCTTGGCGAGCGACAGCCACGAGTCCGCACTTTTCGGCGCCAGCTTGATCGCGAGTCGAAGCTGTTTTTCTCCGGCAGGACGGTCTCCCGCCTCGCCCAGCATGTCCCCGAGAAATCTTCGGTAATCGGCGTTCCTGGAGTCCAGGTCGCATGCCTCGGCCATCACCGCGGCGGCGTCATGCGGCCGCCCAACGCGCACGTAGGCCTGCGCGAGATCATTGTGAACCGACGCATCTTGCGGTCGCCCAGCCACCGCTTGCTCGAAAAATGGTATGCTCTCTGCGAATCTCCCCTGTTTGAAAATCGCCACCCCGAGGTTGATTTCTGCTTCGAGGTTGGTGGGATCGGACCGCACTGCCTGGCGAAACTGGATTTCCGCTTCGGCCGGCCGGTTCAGCTGCATCAGGCGGATGCCCTCGGCGTTCAGCTGTTGGGCGCGGTAGCCGGGCGTGATCTGCAGAATCGCCAGTGCGCTGAAAAGTGCAAACAGCTTGGCCATAGCGGACGAATCGTGGAACTCCTGGAGGATTCTCTCATGAGCAATGATCGGCAATGGAGCCGACAACGTGGAAGTGCGGTAGTTCAGGCAGTTTGGACGCTGGCCGGCCTGGCCGTGCTGGCGGCGGCTCTGCTGTTGGCGAAAAACTCCATGGGATCGAGCGTGAAGTTCACCACTTCCTACCAGGCCGTGCTGTTGACCAACGGCTCTGCCTACTTCGGCAAGCTCGAGGGTTATGGCACGCCCAATCCCGTCCTGACCGATGTCTACTACATCGTTTCGCAGACGAATCCGGACACCAAGCAGAGCAACAACGTGCTGGTGAGGCGGGGGAAAGAGTGGCACGAGCCGGACCGCATGTACATCAACCCGAATCAGATTCTTTGCGTCGAACCGGTCGGGCAGGATTCCAAGGTGGCGCAGCTGATCAAGCAGGCAGCGAACTGAGGCTACGGCTCCACAATCCCTTTTCCTTCCATGACGGTGAATACGCGATCCACGGACGGAATCTGAATCTCCTCTTTCGTTCCGCTCGGCCATAGCACTTCTACCTTGTCGACTTTCGTCGCGGAGCCGAGCCCGAAATGTAAGCGGGGATCAGAGCTCGAAGCGTAACTGCCCCCGCTGAAAACATCTCCGCGCTGGCGAACGCCGCCGGCGGTGACGAAAACTTTGGCTCCAGTCGCATCCCGCGGACTTTTCTTCCCGCCCACCAGCTTGAACGTCAGCCAGTGGTTCGAATTCCTGACCACATTCCGCAAGAGCACCGGCGCGCCATCCATCACGTTGAGCACGACGTCGATGTGGCCGTCGTTGAACAAGTCCCCGAACGCCGCGCCCCGTGCGCAAATGACGTCGGCCAGGCCGCTGCCCGTCGCAGCCGGAACTTCCTCAAACTTGGTTCCATTCAGGTTGCGCAACAGGAGCGGCCGCTGCGCCCAGGTGGTTCCCCAATCCTGCTTGTCCACGCCGGGATACACATGCCCGTTGGCCACAAAAATGTCGAGCAGCCCATCGTTGTCGAAGTCGAGGAACCCCGTGCCCCACCCCAGAAACGGAATCGTGACATTGGCGATCCCCGCCGCATAGCTCACGTCTGTGAAGCTGGCATCTCCATCGTTGCGGTAAAGCGTGTTGTAGTCATCGGAAAAATTGGTGACGTAGAAGTCGACCCTTCCGTCGCGGTTGTAGTCGCCAACGGCAATTCCCATCGACGCCTGCTCGCGCCCTTCATCGTTCAGCGCGAATCCGGAGAGGTAACTGATGTCCTCAAACGTGCCGTCATGCTTGTTGCGGTAGAGATACTTGGGCACCGAATCGTTCGCGACCAGCAGATCGAGCCATCCGTCGTCGTCAACGTCCACAAACACGGAAGCGAGCCCGTAGTATCCCCGCGGATCGGAAACGCCCGCCTTGACGCTAACGTCCGTGAATGTCCCGTCGCCGTTGTTGTGGAACAGATGATCGCCTTCGCCCGGCAGCCCGCGCGGGCCGCACATCACCTCCACGCCGCGAAACTGGCAGAATCCCGGCGGCAGGCCCCCCTTGCCGGAGATGGGCGGATTGTCCGGATCGAATTTCACATATCCGGGGACGAAAAGATCGAGCCATCCGTCGTGGTCGTAGTCGCCCCAGGTTGCGCCGGTCGACCAGCCGCCCAGGGTTACGCCCGCTTTCTCCGCGACGTCGCTAAACGTGCCATCGTGATTGTTGTGGTAGAGCCGGTTTTTCCCGAAGTTAGAGACGTAAATGTCCGGCCAGCCGTCGTTGTCGTAATCGCCGACCACTGCGCCGAATCCCCAGCGCTCATTGGCCACGCCGGCCTTATCGGTCACGTCGGTGAACGTGCCGTCATGATTGTTGTGCAGCAGCATCGCCCGGGGTGGCTTTTCCTTGCCCTTCAGCGCAGGGAATGTCGATCCGTTGACGAGATAAATGTCGAGCCAGCCGTCGTTGTCGTAGTCGAGCAGCGCGACACCCGAGCCCGGAGTCTCGAGAATCGTGGCTTTCTCGTGCGTCCCGGACTGGTAGCGAAATTTGTCGAGTCCCGCGGCACGCGTGATGTCCTGGAAGACAATGGGCGCACCGTCCACAAATCCGCCGGCTGTTATCGGACGCGACAGCGCGTCCTTCACCGGCGCGTGCGCTGCACCCGTGCTCATGCCGCTTTGCTGCGGCGCGCCTTGCGGTTGACTCTGCGCGAGAGCCCCGATTGCGGTCAGCCCGAGAGACACGACGCCGGCAACGAATCCCGGGAAAAAGAAAGGAGAGAATCGCCGAATCGAGGATGACATCAGGATGATCGCGGCCAGGCCCGCGAAAAATCTTCTCACAGAGCAGACAGCGGCGTCCAACCCAGCCTACCGGTCCGGGTCGCCACCCGACGTGTTCCCACGCAATTCCGCCGACCGGTCAAACTCAATCTTAGCCTTGTCCACGTTCCCTTGCTTGCGGTACACACGCCCCAGCAGATAGTGCAGACTCGCGCTCTGCGGGCTCAATCCGACCGCCTTCTCGAATTCCGCTTGCGCCTTGTCGAGTTGCTCCAAGCGCTCGTAGGCTTTTCCCAGATGCTCGTGCGCCCGCGCTTCCCGCGGAGAAATTGCCGCGCCCTGCACGAGATACTCGACCGCCTCCTGCGCACGATTCTGTTCCAGAAGCAGCGCGCCGAGATCGATGAACGGCCCCGAGTTCTGGTTCAACGTGTCCTTCTGCCAGGAGATAGCCTTCTTGAAGGCCGTTGTCGCGCCGTCATTCCTCCCAAGTCCTTGATACGCGAGCCCCAGATTGTCTTCAGCCTTGACGTTCTTTTCATCCAGCTTCAAACACTGCTGGAATGCGCTCACTGCCTCTTCGAAGCGGTTCTCGTTGTACTTGGTGCGGCCAAGGTAATACCACGCCTCGGAATCTTTCGCATCCCACAACAGCGATTTCGTCAGCCACTTGTCCGCATCGGCATAGTCCTTAAGCAGGATGTAGTCGAGGGCAACGATTTTCAAATCAAAAGCGCCCGGGGCATGGAACTTCGCTCCTTCGGTAAACTCGGCCAGAGATTCCTTGAGGTTTTCTTCGATAGAAGGAAGGCGAACCGCGTTGTCGCTTGCGGCCGCGTCCATCATCGCGGAAGCATCCGCCTGTATTTTTCGGAACAGCACGTAGCCGAGCAGGAAATGAGCGCCGGCAGAGCTGGGATGCTCCTTCAGAAACTGGCGAACCGACAATTCCGCCTCACGCACCTGACCGTTTTGCAGCAGCGACCGCGCCCTGGTCAGCGTCGCGTCTTCTGCCTCGGCTTGAGCGCGAGCTTGTGCGCCCGGGCCGGAAGCCTGAGAAGCTTGTGCGGCTGGAGCGCCGGCAATGGAATGCGAACTGACAACAACCATGCCCGCGAGGAGCGCGCTCAAGCAAGCCCGCCTCACTTTGCTGCTCCCTTGGTGGCGGCGCCATCCGGCGGCTCATCGATCTGCAGAATCTGATCACCGCGCACATCTTTGAGCGCCTGCAAGATGCCGCTTGGCCAACGAATCTCAACTTGCACCATGGTCTCGCCGCCCAACCCAAAGTGTACGCGCTTGTCGCTGGATGAAAGATAGCTGCTCGCCGTGGTCACGGTCGCAAACTGCGCTCCCTTCGCCGTGACCACCTTCACTTCCGCTCCGATGGCATCGCGATTACTCTTGTGGCCGACCAGCTTCAGAATCAGCCAGTGATTCGAGGTCGCAGTCTCATTGTGCAGGATATGCGCCGGGCCGTCGTTCGTGGTCACCACCGCGTCGATGCGGCCGTCATTGTCGATGTCGCCGGTCGCCATGCCGCGCCCCAGCCACGGCCGCTGAAAAACTTCGCCCGCACCGGCAGACATGTCCTCGAATCCGTGCCCGGAATTCCTTGCGAGCAGCATCGGTTCACGATAGTGCAGGTTGGGATAGTTCAGTTCGATCGTGTCGAGATCGTGACCCTGCGCAATCAACAAGTCCTTCCACCCGTCGTTGTCGTAGTCAATGAAACGCACGCCCCAACCCGAGTGCGAGCGCGTTATACGGCCCAGCCCGGAATCGTAGCTTCCGTAATTGAATGTGCCGTCGCCGTTGTTCTTGTAAATCGCATACATCTGATTAGCTAGGTCGGTGATAACCAAATCGGGCCAGCCGTCGTTGTTGTAGTCGGCGAAATCCACGCCCATGCCGGCAAAGGTCCGTCCATCGCCATCGGCGGCGATGCCCGACGCCAGCCCGACTTCCTCGAACGTTCCGTTCCCTTTGTTGTGATAAAGAAACTCGAACATCGAGTCGTTGGCCACGAACACATCGATGTGCCCGTCGCGGTCGTAGTCGGCGATCGCCAGGCCCAGTCCCTTGCCCGGCTTGGCCATGCCGATCTTTTGTGAGACTTCTGTGAAATGGCCGTTGCCGTCATTGTGATAGACAAGCGGCGCGATCGGCGGGAAGTAGTCGGGATGACAATACGAACGATAACCTTCCTTGTGCTCGCCGCACCAGATGTCGGTGAAATCCCACTGCAGATAGCGCAACACGACGAGATCCAGGAGGCCATCGTTGTCCAGATCCACCCACGCCGCGCTCGTCGACCATCCGCTGCCGCCGACGCCGGCCTTCTCGGTTACATCGGTGAAGGTTCCATCTCCGTTGTTGTGGTAAAGCCTGTTGCCGCCGTAAGCCGTGACGTACAAGTCTTCAAAGCCATCGTTGTCGTAGTCGCCGACGGCAACGCCCATGCCGTAGCCCGTGCCCTGCAGTCCGGCCTTCTCCGTCACATCTTCAAATGTTCCATCGGCCTTCTGGTGGTAGAGGCGATTCCAGTCGCGCGGCCCTGTTTTTTGCGGGATCGATCCCTTCGGCGTGGGATCGGCTAGGGGCGCGCCATTCACCAGGAAAATGTCGAGGCGTCCGTCGTTGTCGTAGTCGAACAGCGCGACCCCGGCACCCATGGTCTCAGGCAGATAATGCTTCGGTGTATGCGAGGAGACATACTGAAAGTTGACGCCGAGAGCAGCCGTCACGTCCGTGAACTTTGCCGGCGGCACATTCGACAGGTCCGGCGGTTTGGCGGTCTGCTGCGCCGAAAGAACCGTCAACAAAGCGACTACGACGGGAAGGCTGAATCGAAAATGCATGCGGGCCGGCGTATTATACCGTCTATTCTCTCAGATGCCGGATTCCTCCAGGCCGCATTTTCCGCGCGGAATCCAAGCCTGAACCGTGATGACCAAAGCCTCTCGCGCTGTTGCGTCGCCTCGGGTGGTCTGCATCGAAGATTTCCGTCCGCTGGCCCGCCGGCGGGTTCCGAAATCTGTGTTCGACTATCTCGATGGCGGCGCTGAGGGCGAAGTTACGCTGCGCGAGAATTGCCGCGTTTTTCACGACGTCACATTCCGCTCGCGGCACGCCGTCGTTGTGCCCGAATGCAACCTGCGCACGCATGTTCTGGGATTCGACCTGGCCCTTCCATTTCTTCTCGCCCCTGTGGGCTACAGCCGCCTCATGCATCCCGGCGGCGAGGTAGCTGCCGCTCACGCCGCCGGGCAGGCCGGCACCGCCTACATTCTCTCGACCATTTCCGGGCACAAGCTGGAAGACGTGAAAGCCGCCACGCACGGACCCGCCTTTTACCAGCTCTATTTGATGGGAGGCCGCGCCGCCGCCGAAGGCGCGATCGAGCGCGCCCGCGCTGCAGGATTCTCGGCTTTAGTTCTCACCATCGATACGCCCGTCTCCGGAATTCGAGAGCGCGACTATCGCAACGGCATGAAGGAACTGATTAGCGGCAGCCTGCTCGAGAAATTTCCTTTCCTGTGGCAGGTGTTCGCCCGCCCGGGCTGGCTGAAGGATTTCGTCCTCGACGGCGGTCTTCCCGCGCTGCCCAACGTCGTCGTCCCCGGCAAGGGCGCCCTGCCGCTGGTCGACGTTGCCGCGGTGCTGGCGGACTCCGCCATCACATGGGCTGATTTCCGCTGGATTCGCGACCTCTGGCGCGGGCCAATCGTGGTCAAAGGAGTCCTCACTGCTGACGACGCGCGCCTCGCCATCGACCAGGGAGCCGCCGCTATTTCCGTCTCCAACCACGGTGGCCGCCAGCTCGATGGCTTGCCCGCGTCGTTGCGCGCCCTGCCGGAGGTCGTGAAGGCCGTCAACGGTCAGATCGAAGTCTGGATGGACGGAGGCATCCGCCGCGGCTCCGACATCGTCAAGGCGATCTGCCTGGGAGCGCGTGCCGTGCTGTGCGGCCGCGCCTACGCTTATGGACTTGCGGCGGCGGGCGAGGCCGGCGTCGTTCGCGCGATCGAAATCCTCAAAGCCGATCTCGAGCGCACGCTGCAACTCCTTGGGTGTGCCTCGATCACGGCCCTCGACCGTTCTTACGTCAACATTCCGAAGGACTGGGAGCCGGAATAGGAGTGAACCGCCTCCCAAGGCAGATCCTCAGCGTCAATTGGCCAACGCCGGTTGCCGAGAATCCGGGCCGGCCCAGGCCAGGCCTCATAAGGTCGGCGTCTACTTGACCTCCCGTCGTATTCTCGGAGAAAATCCTTCTCCATCACGAAGTCTGTCCGCTCAGTGCGGCCTGCGCCAACCGTTTCGATACCAGGCAAATGAAGGAGAAAGGGCCTAGTCGCCGGATCGCAGCCTCGGTAGTTGGTAGGTAAGAAGGTTGTTGAACGTCCGCCGTTCTAAACGTCTTCCTACTTCGGTGCCCATAAACCAATTTCGCAGTCGTTCCAGGGCAGGCGAGTCGAGTTGGATAACTTTCCCGGTTTGCCAGGACTTGCGAACGACTGCGGTGGTGCGCGGGAGGCGCAGGCGCTCATATTCGCGCAGCGCCTGTTCAACCGGCCGGGTTCTACGCAGGCAGTCCGCCAGGACTACTGCGTCTTCGAGCGCCTGACAGGCT
>Ga0187846_10001575_pt1 | contig 12825 bp, 14 predicted proteins | sample TC_taG_FD_161473 | JGI IMG/M metagenome (GOLD analysis project Ga0187846, IMG submission 161473) | Biofilm microbial communities from the roof of an iron ore cave, State of Minas Gerais, Brazil - TC_06 Biofilm (v2) | ecosystem: Environmental > Terrestrial > Deep subsurface > Cave > Wall biofilm...
TGCCATTCGGCGAGATATGATTCACCGCTGCACCACTTCCATCAGCCTGGCACCGGTGGCGCGTTCTGCGCCAACTGTCACATGCCGATGCGTACTTATATGGTGATTGACGCGCGCCGCGACCATAGCATACGTATCCCGCGGCCTGATCTGTCCGCGAAACTCGGTACACCGAACGCCTGTAACCAATGTCATCACGACAAGTCCGCGCAGTGGGCTTCCGATGCGATATACAAATGGTATGGACATGCTCCTTCCGGATTTCAGCATTTCGCTGAGGTCCTTCACAAAGGATCTGAAGGCGCACCGGGCGCACAGGACGCGCTCGACGAGCTTGTCGCGAGTTACGGGCAACCGCCAATCGCGCGCGCCACTGCATTGTCCTTGCTTGCCCTCGCACCTCGTCCGACAGATGCAGTCGTTGCTACAGGAGTGAAAGACGATTCGCCATTGGTGCGGCGCGCGGCGGCGCACGCTTTATCCAACGCCCATCTCGGTGAAAACGTCGAGATACCAGATTTGCTTTTGAACGACCCCGTGCGTAGTGTCCGAATCGAAACCGCCGGGCTACTCCCCGGTGTGCCAGCTAACGGGTTTCCTTCGGGTCTTTCCGCTTCTTTCACGCGCGCTACGGATGAATACATCGCCGCCCAGGAATTGAATGCGGACCGCCCGGAAGCGCATTTGAATCTCGGCTTGTTGTTTGCCCGGCAAGGCAAGTCTGACCTCGCCGAGGCCGAACTTAAGACCGCCCTTTCCTTAGACCCCGCTTTCGCGCCTGCAGCAGTCAACCTTGCCGATTTGTATCGCGAACTCGACCGCGATGCTGACGGCGAGGCGGTCCTGCGTTCTGCATTAAGGCGATCGCCCGATGCTCCCTCATTGCTCCATGCGCTCGGTCTGTTGATGGTTCGCATGAAACAAAATGCGCCGGCGCTCGACCTTTTAGCCGCCGCAGCACGGGGCGATGCGGCCAACGCCCGATATGCATATGTGTATGCAGTCGCGCTGAATGACGCCGGCAGAACGGCGGCCGCGATAAACGTGCTCGAGACGAGCATCGCTGCCCATCCGTACGATCGGGACTCACTTCGCGCGCTGGTGAGCTTCCTTGAAGAGGCGGGCGATTCCGCACAGGCGCGGAGTTACGCGCAACGCCTGAATGAACTGGATCCGGACAATCTACCAGCCGCTGAAAGAGCTAAGCACCCATGAGATAGCTGATTCGTAGGAACCGTGCGGGTCGCCAAAACTAAGTTCGACACGTTATTACAGGGCCGGAAGCGCTCTCCGGGCGGACCTAGGGACTGCCGCGACTACTCGGCGATTGAGAAAAGGCGCCGAGCGTTAGCCGCTGTCGCAGCGCCTAGGGCCTCAACTGCTACCCCGCGAAGCTGGGCGAGGACCTCGACCGTGCGCACTACGTAGGCGGGCTCGTTGCGTTTGCCGCGATAGGGCTCGGGCGCGAGATACGGCGCGTCGGTTTCGGCCATCACGCGATCGTTGGGAACCAGCAGCGCGGCCGCACGCACCTGCGCGGCTTTGCGGAACGTCACTATGCCTGAGAAGGAGATATGAAAGCCCAGCGCCAGAAACTCGCGCACCGATTGGGCATTGCCGGTGAAACAATGAATGACGGCGCCATGCGGTGGCATCCCGGTTTCCCGCACAATCGCTGCCAGGCGCTCTTCGGCGTCGCGGCAGTGAATTACGATCGGTTTGTTGAGTGCTGTCGCCAATGCCAGATGCCGTCGCAGGGAGGCCTCCTGGGCTTCCTGCGGGGAATGCATGTAATGGAAGTCGAGGCCGCTTTCCCCGATCGCAACCACGCTGGGTGAAGCTGCCAGTTCACGCAATTCCGCAATCCGACTTTCGCTGCAAGCGCTGGCATCATGCGGATGCACTCCAACAGCCGCGTAAACGCCGCGATTACGTTCCGCGATTTCCACCGCCAGCCGGTCGGTGTCAATCGGGCCAATCGCGCCGACTGAAATGATCGTCCTCACCCCAGCCAACCGCGCCCGTGCGATTATCTGGTCAACGTCGTCGCGAAGACGAGCATCCGCTAGATGACAATGACTGTCGACAATTGATAGCGTGGGTTGCGGTTCATTTTGCTTCGGTTCCAACGTTTCTTCCTTGTCATTCCCGCGCGTGTCTGGCGCGCGAGGAATCCCGGAGTCAGGATCTTCAGAGGTAGGCACACATTACCCGTTTGAAACGCCTCAGCAGGAAAGACCGGGATTCTTCACGCGCGGCAGCCACGCCACGCGCGCGAGAATGACAGGAGGCCTAGCCCGACGCGCAATATTCCAGTTGAGTCAATATCTGAACCTGCACTCACGCTTTTACGGGTTTTTCGATTCTCGGAAACAACGCTATTGGCGCTTTGACCGTGTGGCCTGCCTTGAGCCCACCGCCGTACGGAGCACGCGCGGCGGCGCTCTCGAGGTTAAGCAGGTCGAAGATTTTGCGCGTGGTTACCGGCATAAACGGTTCAAGCGTGTCCGCGATAACCCGTATGGCTTCCAGCAGGTTGGCGAGAATCTGGGCAACTTCATCTAATCGTGCCGGATCTCTGGCGAGACTGAACGGAGCCGTAGTCACTATATATTTGTTGGCGGTATCGAGTGCCAACCACACCTCGTCCAACGAGCGTTTGAAGTCGAGGTCTTCCATTACGCGGTTGAGGACCGGCGAGAGGAGCTGCTCGATCTTCGCCCAGTTCACCCCTTCATACGCGCCCGCTGGCACACGCTGCGGGGCCACCCCCACCTCGCCTTTGAAGTAGCGCGCGGCCATCGACAGTACCCGGCTGACAAGATTGCCCAGGTCATTGGCCAAGTCCGCGTTATAGCGTTCAATCAGCCGGTCCTCGGAAAAGTCACCGTCCAGCCCATAAACTACCTCGCGCATGACGAAGTAGCGCAGAACGTCGGCGCCGAAGGCCCTCTCGTAGGAAACCGGATCGGCGACATTCCCTGAGCTCTTCGACATCCGCGCTCCTCCGAAATTCAGCCATCCGTGGACATTCAAATGGCGGAAAAGCGGTAGCCCGGCTGCGAGCAGAATCGGCGGCCAGTAGACCGCGTGCGTTTTGAGGATGTCTTTGCCGATAAAATGCTCGGTATGGGGCCAGATGTCGCGGGTGAACGCCTCCAATCCAAGACGAGTGGCCGGCTCGCTGACATAAGCCCAGAATGCATCGTACCAGACATAAGTCACGTAGTTGGGGTCGAATGGCAGCTCGATGCCCCAATCGAGCCGTGCTTTAGGCCGTGAGATACACAGATCGGTCAGCGGTTCGGCCAGCATGTTGAGCGCTTCGTTGCGATAACGCTCGGGCCGAATAAAATCCGGGTTGGCTGTCAGATGCGCCAGCACCTGCTCGCGATACTTCTCAATCCTCAGGAAGTAGTTGCCCTCGCTGATCAATTCGACCGGCTTGTTGTGCGAGGGGCAAAGATTACCGGGGAGTAGCTCCTTGTCGGTATAAAATCGCTCGCAGTCAACGCAGTAGAGACCTTCATAGTCGCGAAAATAGATGTCGCCGCGCTGATACGTACGCTTGAGCATCTCCTGCACGAAAGCCTCGTGTACTGGATCGGTGGTTCGCACCCAGAAGTCCACGGCCGGAGCCTGGCGCGCGGCCGCAGTGACGTTCAGGCCCGCGAAGGCTTCACGAAAGACTTCGCTCATCCGATCAGTATAGGCCTTCGGGTTCAGGCCCTGGGCGAGAGCGGCGCGGCGGATTTTGTCGCCGTGTTCGTCGGTGCCACTGAGGAAGGTGACACGATCATGGCCGAGCTTACGCCGCGACGCGCGCGCGAACGTATCTGCCGCGAGCGCCTCGTAAGCGCTACCCACGTGGGGAGCGCCGTTACAGTAGAAAATCGCGGTCGTGATATGGACTCGCTCACTCATTGCAACTGTCAAGCTTCAGGTTCTGGATCCTCACGCAGGGGGCGACGCGTGTCGACCAGGTCCTCAAGCGTCGCTTCTACCACTCCTCCATCTGCTTCGAGCTGGATCAGGACAGTTTGCTTGAGGATATTCTGGCGCAGCACCTTGCCATTGCCCTTGACCGATTCTACCCGTTTACCGGGATTCGGCAGCGCCCGCTTGAGCTCCAGGTAGGACCCGTATTCGTAGCGGAGGCAACACTTGAGCCGCCCGCACATTCCGGCCAGGCGCGAGGGATTCAAGGCCAAGCCCTGGTCCCGCGCCATTCTAACCGTCACCGAGTCGAAATCCCGCAGCCACGAAGAGCAGCAGAGTTCCCGGCCGCACGGTCCAATTGCTCCGATGACCTTGGTTTCGTCGCGATGCCCGATCTGCTTCATCTCGACGCGGACGCGCAATGCCAGCGCGAGATCACGCACCAGTTCGCGGAAATCGATGCGGTTGTCGGCACTGAAGTAGAACACCGCCTTGCGTCCGTCAAGGGTGTAATCCACCGTCACCAGCTTCATCGACATGCCGCGCTGGCGGATTCGTTCAGCACACAAGCGTTCGGCGTGTGCCTCCCGTGAAAGGATGTCTTCTTCGACCCGTGCATCGCGCTCTTCAGCGAGCCGAATCACTGGTTTGAGCTGGCTCAGATCGATGGTCAGTGCGGGCTCTTGCGGCTCAATCTCGACGGTGCCGATGCGGGTGCCAATGTCGCTCTCGACGACCACGCGATCGCCTCGCTTCAGAGCGAGTCCGGCGCTCAGAAAACTGAGCAGATGGCCGGTGCGCTGCAAGCTGATCGCAACGATCTTGGGTTGCTCCGACTGATTCTCGAATGGATCGAACTGGTTTGGCACTACCGGCCCCTAAGCGCCGCACCCGCAGCCATCCACCAATTTTCGGCCTGGAGGCGTGGATTAGCCATCTCATCAACCGCCGCGTGCGCGTCAAGTACCCGCTCCATCAACGCGGCCAATGTGGCGGTATCAACTGTTTGAGCGAATTGAGTCATCATGCTGCCTGCTTCCGGCGAAGGCGCATTCAGTTCTGCTTGAAGCAATTTCCAGCATAGCATTTCCTCGAGCATCCGCGCGATTAACTCAAAATTATCGGCCGCTTCGCCGCGCGTGCTAAAGAACTGCTGCCCCAGGGCGTTAGCCGCGACGAAGTCGATGGTGCTCGCACTGATCAGGGCTTTCAGCAGTTCGGTTAAAGGGGGATCTGCTCCCTCGGCCAGCGCGAATGCTCGCGCAAGACTGCCGCGCGCCAGACGCGCAATTGCTCCGGCCCGTTCGCGGGTTATTCCTGCGCGCGCAATCAGCACAGCCTGAACTTCAGCGACTTCGAGCGGAGCGAATCGTATCGGGCGCGCACGCGAGCGCATCGTATCGAGCAAGGCACGCTCACTTCGGGTGACGAGAAAAATAATCGTGTGAACAGGCGGTTCCTCGATCGTCTTTAACAGAGCGTTCTGTGCCGGGATGTTGAGAGTTTCGGCGTCGTTAATGATGGCGACCCGACGATTACCCCGAATCGGTCGAACCCCGAGCAGTTCTATGAAATCGCGTACTTGTTCGATCAGAACCTCGGTCCGCTTAGGATTACGGGCGACATAAATGAAATCGGGATGCACGCCGGCCGCAATCTGCACGCATGCCGCACAACAATCGCATCGTGCCACCGCCCGCGTAACGCCCGACCCAGCCGCAGCCGTCCGCACGGAGCAATGCTCAGGTGTGCAGCAAAAGTTCACCCCAGGTGAACGTTCGCACAGAATACCGTGCGCCAACGCTTGCGCGACCAGCGCCTTGCCGATACTCGCCGGTCCGATGAGCAAATAAGCATGGTAGGGGCGATGGGCGAGTTCAGCGGCCAGGGCGTCGATCAGCTCTCTGTTTCCCACGATCCCGCGAAAGCTCATCGTCGTCCTACCGATCGTTCCTGGACGATGTGCAGTATGTTAGCGCTGACAATGTTTGTCTCTTGGGTCGAGTCGAGCAGCACGACACGTGACGGCTCGTCGCTCGCGATCACGCGGAAGCCGTCCCGGACACGCCGATGAAACTCTAGTTGCTGTCCTTCGAAGCGATCGGGAAAGCGAGCGCCGCTATGAGCGCGTAATTTGGTCCGCGCGAGCCCGGTCTCTGGAGGGCAATCGAGCACGATAGTCAGGTCAGGAGTGATTCCGTCACTGGCGAGCTGATTCAGCTCGCGGACCAGCTTCAGGTCCAGGCCGCGCCCATAACCCTGGTAAGCAATGGTCGAATCGGAATAGCGGTCGGAAATCACAATCTGACCAGTTTCCAAGGCGGGGCGCACTTTCTCGCGCACGTGTTGCGCACGATCCGCCAGCACCAGCAGTAGCTCGGCTGTGTTCTCAAGCGCAACGCTGCTATCGAGGAAAATTGCACGAATAAGCTCGCCGGCGTGGGTGCCGCCTGGTTCGTGCGTAACGGTCACCGGCCCGCCGCACGATCTCAGTGCGGCGGCGAGAATGGCAACTTGCGTACTCTTGCCTGACCCTTCGATACCTTCCAGGGTGATAAACCAACCGCGAGTCATCAGCGCAAATACCACTCTGTCAGAGCAGGCTGAAACAGCGCGAAAATCCCAGCTGCCAGGGCCAGAAAGGGACCAAACGGAATCTCGGTCTGCAAGAAATGAGGAGCTCCCTGAGCGGTGCTCGCATTGGCCGTCATCTCCGCGGGAAAAGCTTCTTTCGAGGGCGGCCGGGGCTCACCGCTCAGCGCCATGGCGATGGCACCAATCGTTCCGAGCACCGACCCGGCGAAGAGTGTGAATAACGCGCCAGGCAGGCCAAGAAAAGCCCCTACCATCCCAAGCAGCCACACATCACCCATCCCTACGCCTTCGCGCCCACGAATCCGCAGGTACGCTTCGCCAGTGACGAACAGGAACCCGGCTCCGATTGCGATGCCGGCAAGCGAGCTCTTCCAGCCCACCTCGGGCATCACGCACCACGCGGTCAGCACGCCCAGCGGGATTCCAGGGAAGGTGATCGCATTCGGGATCAAGCGCCAGTCGTAATCAATCAACGCCACGATAAAGAGGCCGGCGCAGAGCAGGTAACGCGCCAACGCATCCAGTGGCGGAAAATTGAGATACAGGTAGGCCGCAGCTGAGGCAAGCGCCAGTTCGGTTAGAAAATAGCGGAAGGGAATCCTGGCGCCGCATATATTACAGCGACCTCGCAGGCCTAGATAGGCCAGGATTGGGATGTTGGCCCAGATAGGGACCACCTCGCCGCAACTCGTACAGAACGAACGTGGCGCAACGATCGAAATATCACGGGGCAACCGGTAGGCGACGACATTGACGAAACTGCCGACGCAGGCCCCGAAGGCAAAGACTATGAGCGCAGCAATCCTCGGCGGCAGATCCATGATGTGCCGTTCAGCACGGTACAACGCTTACGTAGACGGAGCGTTCCCGCGGCCCGTCGAACTCAGCCAACATCACACCCTGCCATCGCCCGATCGCGAGCTTGCCGCAATGCACCGGCACGTTAATCGATGTGCTCAACATGGCGGATAAAATATGGGCCTGCGAATTACCTTCAGAATGTTTATAGCCGGCTTCGCGCGGCACCATCAGCTCGAGCTGTTTGAGCGTGTCCGAAATAACGTCCGGGTCCCAATTCTCCGAAATGATAATCGACACGGTGGTATGCGGCACGAACAAATTACATAGACCATCATCCGTCCCGCTTTCGGTCACCGCCCGATTCACGTCGGCGGTGATATCAATAATGGCGAGGCGCTCAGCGGTTTTAACTTTGAATTCGATCACGGATTAAAGCTTACGTTGAACGGTCGGTGCATTCCACCACCCGTTCGTGCGGCAGTGGCGATTGTGCGCTTCCCCCAGGGTCGGTTCTGAGGTTTGTCCCCAGCATGTGTTCTTAATGGACGATTGTCGAAGATCGGCTTACGGCTTCTCTTTCCCGAGCAGGGGTTCACGACCACAAGCCCGGCGAAAACGGCTGAAATCGCGGTCAGCCGACCATAACTCGCGTACACCGTGCTGCTGACACAGTGCGGCAACCCGCGCGTCGTGGATCTGCGCTCCCACAATACGACCATTTGCGAGCAGCGAGCGCAAAGTCAGCCAGTGCGGCGCCGATTCTGCCAAAAGGTGCAGCATCACCGATTCGAACCATGCGTCCACCTGACCCAGCGCCCGCTTCACTGGTGTAGGCGGCGAATAGATGCGCCGATGCGTCACGATGACAAGGAATTCGTAGAGACAAGGCCACGGGATCGCCCAAACCTGCTGTCCCTCCGCGAGTTCCGTCATTCGTTGGAAGGCAGCCTGGTGAAAGGGGGGAGTCCTCACGATGCGCGTAGACGAGAATATTAGTGTCGACTGCGATCATGCACCCTGGTCTCTATAAACGAGCTGCCGCACCTGCTCCCACGACGCGTCACGAAACCCGTGCTGCAGGCCTTTGCTTTGAAGCTGGCGTTGCGCAGTTTGAAGCGCGCACAATGCTTTGTCTCTGAGATGACGTCATGAAGGCCGCGTTCCACGAGGTTTCGGATAGTAACGCCTTCTCGTGCCGCCAGGCTACGCACTTCGCGCAAGAGCGAATCGGAGATCTCGACCGTTCTTTTCATTTAATCCCAGACATCCGTGAGCAATATGGGTGCCCATATTTTGGATCGCAGGGCTTCAGTGGGCAATTGCCCAGCCCATGTCTCCGTTTTCACTTCTGGCAGCGCGGGCAGTAATAGCTTGAGCGCTGGCCTAGCACTATGCCGCGAATTGGGGTGCTGCATTTGGAGCATGGCTTTCCTTCGCGATCGTAGACGCGGAGACGCTCGGCGAATCTTCCGGGCTCGCCGCGTGAGTCGCGGTAGCTGCGGAACGTCGTGCCGCGGCTGCCGATTGCTTCACGCAACACCTGCCGGGTCGCAGCGACGATGCGGTCGACCTCACTGCGCGTGACTCTACCCGCGCGCCGGGTCGGCCGCACCAGGGCCCGGAACAGGATTTCGGAAGCGTAGATATTGCCGACTCCCGCGACGATTCGTTGATCCATCAGTAAGTTCTTTATCCCGGCAGTGCGCCCACGTGTTACCTGCCACAGATAGCTGGCGGTGAATTCGCGGCCCAGCGGTTCAGGTCCCAGGTATTTTAGTTCGGCGATGTCATTGAGTTCAGCGCGCTCGACGATTTTTATCAGCCCGAAGCGCCGCGGGTCGTTGTAGACCAGGATGCTGCCGTCGTCGAGCGCGAATTCGATATGATCGTGTCGAGGATTGAGCGGCCCCGGATCGAAGCCCTGCCCGCGATGGGTGAGGCTGCCGCTCATCCCAAGATGCACGAGCATTACCTGGTCACCGGCCATTTCGACCAGCAGATATTTTGCGCGCCGGCCCACTCGCTCAATCGCTCGGCCGCTGATTGCGGAGGCCAATTCTGACGTGACTGAACGACGGAGGCGCGCTTCCTTCACCGTGGCGTGCCGGAAGCTGCGCCCGACGATCGAGCGCGCGAGCATCTGTCGAAGTGATTCAACCTCGGGCAGTTCAGGCACGGTACGCCAATGAAGTTGCGGGCCGGAGAATCCGCGCTAGTGCAACCAGCCGTGAGCAGTCGAGCCTTGCGGGGCGCAATAAAGGGTCGATCTTCGCCATTTCGAGCGCCGCTTTGATCCTGTCGCTATCGACTCCCAGTCCTCCTGCGAGCGAATTGCGAATTGTTTTGCGCGGTGCGGAGAATGCCGCCCGAATGGTCGCGCGCACGTCAGCTTCTTCACCGCCATTGAAATCGAGGTCGACCCGCGGTTCCATAATGAGCGCTTCGGCGTCGACTTTTGGGCGCGGATAGAAGCTGCCGGCGGCAATTCGAAAATGGCCAATAATCCGCCAGTATAGCGACGAGAATACGCTCAGGGAGCCGTAGTTGCGCGATCCGGGCAGGGCTCGTATCCGTTCGCCGACTTCTCGCTGAAACATCAACACCATCCGCACAATTGACTCATGGCAATCGCACAATTGACGCAAAATGGCTGCGGCGATGCTGAACGGCAAATTGCCGATCACTTTGAGGCGGTCGCTGCCCAATTCGGAGCGAGTGACTTTTAGGAAATCGCGATTGAGGAGTCTTACTCTATCATCCCCGGCAAAACGCTCGGCGAGCACATCGGCAAGGCGCGCATCAAGCTCCACCAGCGTCAATCTTCGCGGGCCCGCTCTGATGATTTGCGCGGTCAAGATACCCAGTCCGGGTCCGATCTCGACAACTGCATCGCTGGCTGAGATCTCTGCAGCGCTAACAATTTGTTCTGCGACGCTTTGCTGCACCAGGAAATTCTGCCCGCGCGACTTGGTTGGTCGCAGTCCCGCCATCTTAAGCGCCCGCGCCGGCTTGTCGCTGTGCATAGCACTAGCGGAGGCCGCTTCGGCCGAACCGCTGAGCCGAGGCCGAGCATGGTCGGCCGAAGCCCTGAGGGCCATCGAAGGGAAACGAGTCTGCGAGGTGCGCATAGAAGATAGTCGGTGAAAAGATCACAGGGGGAGGTTGGCCTCAGCGTCGACTGAAAGTGGATCAGCCTCGCCGCGCAACAGGCGATGACTGCCGGCAATTGCAATCATCGCCGCGTTGTCAGTGCAATATTTGAAGGATGGTGCGACCAGCCTGCGGCCGTCGGCGGCGGCCGCTTCGGCCAACCGTTCGCGCAGACGCGAATTCGCAGCCACCCCACCCGTCAGCACGATCGTGCCAGCATCTAGTTCACGCGCAGCGGCTATAGTCGGACGCACGAGCATGTCGGTCACGGCCTCTTGGAAACTCGCGGCCAGATCATTATTGCTGATCACAGCCCCCGCCTCAGATCTGAGAAAAACGGCAACCGCAGTCTTAAGCCCGCTGAAGCTGAAATCCAACGGCGCACCCTTGACGCGCGCTCGCGGCAGCCGCACACGCTTGGGACTACCGCTGCTGGCCAACTGGTCGATAATCTTGCCGCCCGGATACCCCAGGCCCATCAACTTTGCAACCTTATCGAAGGCCTCGCCGGCCGCATCGTCACGCGTCGCCCCCAACCGGTGATAGCAGCCGAAATCCTCCACCACAAAAAGCGCGGTATGACCGCCGGATACTACCAGCGCCAGATAGGGCATCGCCACTTCATTTTCGAGCAGCGGCGCCAGCAGATGACCTTCGAGGTGATTGACCCCGACCATTGGGATAGCGCTCATCTGCGACAGTCCCTTAGCGTACATGAGGCCGACCAGCAGCGAGCCCACCAATCCCGGCCCTCGAGTCACTGCGATGCCGTCTATATCGCTCAGTTCACACCCCGCAGACTCCAGCGTGCGCTGGACTACCGGATCGATTGTGAGAACGTGGTTACGAGAGGCCAGTTCCGGAACTACTCCACCATACGGTCGGTGGATATCGTCCTGATTGGCAACGGCGTTGGCACGGACGATCGCAAGGCCAGCGCGCTCGGTTTCGATTACGGCCGCTGCCGCATCATCGCATGAAGATTCAATTCCGAGAATAATCATCCAGCGCTCATTTTACAGTAATCGTCCTGCCGGAGGTGAGCACACAGTTAGAAACGAGGCGACCGGTCTGCACTGATCACATTGTTCTTAGCGCGACGCCCGCGGATGAACGCGAGCAAAGATCTCACACCTACGATAATAAACACCACAATCACTAAGAGCAGAAGCACCGCCAGGAAGACTGCGTATGAGATAAAAGCGGCTTGCATACGCACCCTTAATTGCGGGCGCTCGACGCACCACGGGACGAGCGGCGTTTAGGTCCGTCCTCTATCTTGGCCGACAGTTTGCTCGCCCGGGTATCCTGTCGTTGCTGCACCTTTTGCCTACTCCGGCGAGCTTTCGCTACTCCCTTCGCGGGCGAGTCGAGCGTAACGAGGCGGGTGCTTTGCCAGAAATACCATACCGCCGCGCTGCGATAGGGGCGCCATCGTTCACCCATCTGCCTCAGTTCCTTCGCAGCCGGCAGCTCACGCAGCTGATAGGCCTTGGCGACAGCACTGCGAAATCCAAGATCATCAACCGGCAGAATATCCGGGCGGCGCAGATTGAACATCAAGAACATCTCCGCCGTCCATCGCCCGATCCCACGAACGCGCACCAGCTCGGCGATAATCTGCTCGTCGTCCATTCGAGCGAACCTGCGGAAGTTGAGGCTCCCATCACGTACGTGGCGCGCCAGGTCACGGATATAGGCCATCTTGCCGCGCGAAAGCCCTGCTCGGCGCAAATCTTCGTCAGACGCTGCAATCACCTGCGCCGGGGTAGGAAAGCGGCTGCCCCCAATAATTTTCACGAAGCGCTGGTAAATCGCCATGGCGGCCCGGCCGGCGAGTTGTTGAAAGATGATCGCACGTACTAGCGATGGAAACCGCTCGCGCCGATGAGCCATCTTCAGCGCGCCAACTTGCGCGATGATCCGTGCCAGCACCGGGTCGTTGCTGCGCAGGAAATCCATAGCTTCGTTGGCCCAAACAGGCGTGATGCTGAGTGACCTTGCCATGTTCACGGTCGCGTCGGACGAGAATCGAGCCAGACCCCTTCGAGTCGGGTTGGACGCATCGGATTAAGCAGGTAGCCATGCACCCAAGGCTGCCGAATTACGTAGCTGACTGGGTAGTACAGAAAAACCCATGGCGCGTCGCTGACAATAATCCTTTGCGCTTCATCGTAGACAGCGTAGCGTTGGCTCATATTGGTCAAATGCGAGGCGCGCGCGAACAGGGCGTCGACCCGCGGATTATAATAAAAAGAATTATTATTTGCGCCCCATTGCTTGTGTGCGAACAGCACTTCGAGGAAATTTTCAGGATCTGGAAAGTCCGCCTCCCAGCCC
>Ga0187846_10001576_pt1 | contig 12811 bp, 11 predicted proteins | sample TC_taG_FD_161473 | JGI IMG/M metagenome (GOLD analysis project Ga0187846, IMG submission 161473) | Biofilm microbial communities from the roof of an iron ore cave, State of Minas Gerais, Brazil - TC_06 Biofilm (v2) | ecosystem: Environmental > Terrestrial > Deep subsurface > Cave > Wall biofilm...
CTCAGTGCGGTGGCCATTGCCACTGCTGTGGCGGGCCGCCGGCCTCCCGATATAGGAGATTAACTTCGGCGTGGTCCTTGCTCCCGTATGTCTGCTCGTACTGTCGAATGACATCTTGGATGTTCTGCGGCGGGTTCTGGTACACGTACTCCCCGGGCAACTGATAGCGGTCTTCGATTTCCGACGCGGAGAGCGCATGCCCGTTCACACGAACTTCCAGCCGGTACCAGGTTGCATAGTCATTCGGCGCCCAGCAGATCCACCGCGCAGGGACGAACCGCGCGTGCGCCATGTTCGCGACTTGGAGCAACAGAAAGAGAATGCCCACCGCCTGCTTCATCTTTTGTTCGCCTGCACCGGCTTTCCTGACTCTTCGTATTGTGCATGTTTCGCGGGTGCGCCGCTGCTCTGGCGTTCCTCACCTTGCGCTTAATGAGTAACATCGCGATACTCAGCCACGCCATCTGCCACTTGCCTTCCCACGTGCATGGTTCGCCATACATGCGAGCGAACCAAATTGACAACCACACTATGGTCCTGGAACATGGATGTGAGGGCAGGCCTCTTCATTTCCGCGTTGAGTTCTGTTTGGTCGGTGCCAGCGTTCGATGTTCGGCCCTGCTCGGCGGATCCCAAGCCAAGGAGTTTGTGTGGCCCGCGGTGAAAAGCAGATCAATGACCGCGCCTCGGCTGCTGGCCTCGCGCAGGAGCGCGTGACCGATTACTTCGATTCCCAGGCGCTGTACTGGAAAGAAATCTATGAGCGCCAGGACGCGTTTTCCATCACGTATCAGCAACGCATGGCCACGGTGCTGGCCTGGGTGGATGGACTCAAACTGCCATCCGGTTCACGCATTCTCGAAATCGGCTGCGGCGCGGGGTTCACCACCATCGCTCTGACTCACCGTGGGCTTCTGGTCGAAGCGCAGGATGCTGCGACCGCCATGGTAGAGCTAACCCGCCGGCATGCGCAGGATGCTGGCGTCGCTGATTGCGTGCAAGCGAGCGTCGGCAAAGTCCACCGGTTGGTGTTCCCGGACAATACGTTTCCCCTTGTCCTCGCAATCGGAGTGATTCCGTGGATTGATGCGCCGGATGTTGCGGTTCGTGAACTTGCGCGGGTTGTACAGCCGGGTGGCTCCTTGCTGTTCACGGTGGACAATCGTTGGCGACTGCATTACTTCCTGAACCCTTCGCGGACCCCATTGTTCGAGCCGGCCCGCTGGTTGTTGCAGAACTTGCGTGCGGCGGCCGGACTTGGGGCGGGAGGCCCCCTGAACCGCCAGCATTCCATCCGACAGACGGATGCTTTTCTGAGGGCCGCTGGGCTTGAGAAGACTCGCAGCAAGACCCTGGGCTTCGGCCCGTTTCGGTTCTTCGATATTCAGCTCTTTTCCGATGCCCGTGGAATCAAGCTGCACGAAACTCTGCAGGGATGGGCAGACCGCGGCACTCCCCTCATTCGCTCTATGGGTGGGCAATACTTGGTCCTCGCGAGAAAGCCGCAGCTGGACCAGCCCGCAGCTGCCAAGTACTAGGAAGGACAGCACTAGCGTTGCACCAAATTGGTCCGAGTCACCTATCGCTCCTTCAGTTTCGCAATCCCATCATGGATGTCGCCATCATGAATGTCGCCGCAAGCCTCGTCTTTTGAGAAATCTCTGAGGCAAAAGGTTTCTCTGCTCGGCGCGGCTATTTCCTTCTTTGATGGTGCTCATCGCCAAGGTGCTTGCTTTGGCGCACGCGCGCTCTCGTTCGATTGGAGGACAGGTTGAACCTCAATGAGCAAAACAGTGTCACCACGGAATTTTCGCCTGAGAAGCAGGTAGTCACCTCCTTCTTCGAGTCCCGGTCTTCCTACTGGGACGAAATGTACCGGCGGCGGGATTTGTATGGCTACATTCACCAGCAGCGCCTCTCCATCTTTCTTCGATGGGCAGAGGAGCTCGCGCTGCCAAAGGGGTCCCGCATATTGGACATCGGCTGCGGCGCCGGAATGGCCACGGTTGCTTTGGCCCAGCAAGGCTATGTCGTCTCGGCGATGGACACTGCCCAGGGAATGATTGAGCAGGCGCGCCAGCATGCCAGCGAGGCGGGAGTAGGCGACCGAGTCACGACTACCCTCGGGGATGTTCATCGCCTGGCTTTTCCCAGCAATCAGTTTCCGATGGTGATCGCCCTGGGCGTGATCCCCTGGCTCCCGGAGCCGGAGGTGGCCATTCGCGAGATGGCCCGCGTCGTGAAACCCGGGGGATACCTGCTCACGAACACGGACAATCTCTGGCGCCTCCATTACCTATTCAACCCATCCAAGACTCCTTTCTTTGCCCCGCTTCGCTGGGGAGTTCGAAAGCTGCGGCGGGCCCTGGGGCGCCCAGACGGAATCACTCTGAATCATCTCCATTCTCTGGGCCGTGCCGACCAGATCTTCCGGTCTGCTGGCTTGGAGAAAATCAAGTCCATGACCCTCGGGTTTGGGCCCTTCTCGTTCTTCGAACTTCGACTGCTTCGAGACTCGGTGGGGATCAAGCTCCATCAGAAGTTGCAGGATATGGCCGACCGCGGAGTTCCCCTGATCCGCTCGACCGGGGGACAGTACCTCGTGCTGATGCGGAAGGTGCGGCCGGCCAGCGCCGACGGCTGCTTTTAACGACATGGGATCCGAGCGGCACTTGCGGACGGGTGTCTGGTACGGAGATCTTCCGCTCGAATTGGACTTTCCTCGGGAATGGGACGTGCGGTTTCTCTGGCCTCGCACCCCTCCCCCACTCACCGACCAGCAGATCCGCGAAGCGCTGGAACATCCGGTTGGGCAGCCGCCCCTGCGGGAACTCTGCCGGGGAAAGTCGCGGCCGTTGATCCTCGTGGATGATTTGAACCGCCCGACCCCGGTCTTCCGCATCCTTCCCTTCGTCTTGCAGCAGTTCGAAGATGCTGGGATCCCGTCACGGAACGTGACGATCCTGATGGCAGGAGGATCGCACAGCCTCTCCCCGGGAAATGCTATTCACAAGAAGGTGGGTCCCCTAGCCGCAGCATCCTGCCGGTTGGTCGTCCATGATCCGAAACGCCGCGCAGTGAAAGTCGGCCGCACGTCGTTTGGCACGCCGGTTTTGGTGAATCCTGAAGTGGCCGCAAGCGACTTCGTGATCGGGATCGGCGGCCTGTACCCAAACTCCACTGCAGGTTTTGGAGGAGGAACAAAGATCGCTCTCGGCGCTCTCCAACTGGCTGCGATCTCCTATTTGCACCACAGGCACCGAGGAGCCGGACGGGGAGCCTTTGCGATTGAAGGGAGTTTTCGGCAGGATCTCAATGAAATCACCCGGATGATCGGGCTGCGCAGCGCAATCACAATGCAGGTGAACGCCGTCAGAGAAGTCGTTCGTGTTGCCTCGGGGGATCCCCTTCAATACTACGCGCAGGAGGAGGCCTTCGCCCGTGAAGTCTACCGCGCACCCTTCCCCGATGAGGCCGACGTGGTTATCTCCAACGTCTTTCCTGGTGATTTGTCTTTTACGATGGTGTGGATGAAAGGGATCGCTCCGGTGCGGCGGTGCCCAGTAACCGCCTCGCGCATCGTGATTGCCTCTTGCACCGAGGGCATGGGGTCTCACGGAATCTATCCAGTCGTGAAACCACCCAGATTTCACGCCCGGCGCGATCACTTGCGCCGGCTCCGGGTGATGGGGATAGAGGAGATCTCCAGGAAAATTGCCAATCGCCTTTCTCGCATCGTAAAAGGCGGACCGAACGGAGCCTCTCGGGGAGAAGCAGAGCCAGAGCCGCCTGAGTGGAGGAATCCAATCTGGCTCTATCGTCCCGGAAACCAGCCGGAAAAGCTCCCCCCGATCATGCGCGGCATCCAGATTCGGGAATCCTGGCCCGAGATCGTTTCCCGGGTACAGAACGAACAAGGGCATCGAGATGGCCTCCGCGTGTTTTTCTACGCGTGTGCGCCGTTGCAGTATCTTGAGCGCTTCGACGATAAGCGGACGGACTCATCCGGCGCAGGAGACTACGAACACGCGAAATCTGAATGACCCGGCTGCGATGGCCGCCCTCGAGATCTATTTGTAGATTCTAAGGGCTTGGAATTCTTTGCGGCCCTGACCCTTCGCCTGGCGCCGGTTGGGCCCGGCTGCCAGTATGTCGCGGCACAGTACCAAGGGTACCCCCAGATTAGTACGACTCACCCGTAGCTTCTTCCATTGTGGAAGACCATCATGAACATGGCTGCAAAGCTGCTCAGCGTGGCCGTGTTGGCGATAGCGCAATGAGGCCGGATGCGCCGGGTTTCGCATCCAGGTCGGAGGGAAAAGCAAAATGACGAGGCGTCGGATCGGAATTGTTTTTCTTCTGCTCCAGCTCGCCGCTATCGCGCACGCGCGGTTTGTCCCCTCCCGCTGGCTCTCATGGGCGCCTAACGATTACGCGGTTTCGTATCAGCTGAACGTGCTGGTGAACGGGCATTCTCTGTCGCCAGAGGAAGTCGAAAAGCGATATCAATTGCCCGCTGAGCACGTTTATCAAAATCCTCCGCAGAACATCGTCGACATGGTTGAGCAGTACGAGCGAACCTACGGCCGCAACGATCACGCGGACGTCGTACTACGCTACTGTGTCAGCGGTCGTGACTGGGCAGAGTGGCGCTGGCCGCGAAAGTGACCTCTCTTCGCAAGTCGTCCCTGAATCCTCTTCGATGCGACGGCACCGCTTTGCCCACGCCGCTCCTTCTTATGGCGAAGGTGATGGCGTTGGCTTTGCTGCTTACGGGCGAATGGTACGCCATGCCGGATATCTTCTTGCCCTATCTCTCCTTCCTTGACCTCGTCCCGGCAGGGCACATCTTTCACATTGTATTGGAAATTGCGATCGTGGTTTCCGCGGTTGCTCTGCTCTTCAATTTGCGGGTGCGGCCAGCTTGCCTCGTCATCGGCTCCAGTTATCTGCTCGCGAGCGTGGCGTCGCAGCCCTACTTTACAAATAGCCGGCTGTTTACGGGTTGCCTCATTTTTGTGATCGGACTCTGCGCGGAGGGCCAGGAGCCCTGGCTGATTTGGTACCAGGTTGCCCTGCTCTACTTCGGAGGGGCCCTTAACAAGCTCTTGGAAGCGGATTGGCGCTCCGGAAGATTCTTTGACTACTGGGGCCGCATTTACATCAACCAGAAGCTTTTCCTCTGGAGCGTTTCTTGGCTTCCGTGGACGCGGGTAGCTCTCGTGCTGTCGTGGGTCACGATTCTTGTCGAGATTTCTCTTCTTCTGGGTTTTCTTGTCCGCCGTTTTCGCGGATGGGCCATCTGGCTCGGTCTCCTGTTTCACGGCTGCACGGTATTCCTGACGGGCCGCCCTTTCGGCTTCTTCATGTTCGCCTTGCCCGCTTCCTACCTCGCGTTTGCGGTTTGGCCGAGCCGTCTCACAGTGCTCTATGACGGCGAGTCCGGCTTCTGTGCTCGTGCGCGAAGCTTTTTCAACAAATTTGAATTTGGCGATTCAATCGTCTGGACGCCGTATCAAAATGCGAAAGAGCTTCACGGTATCTCCGAAGAGGCTTTGCAGAAGCGCGTGCATCTACTCGTGGATGGAAAAATTTTCTCTGGATTTGCGGCGTTTCAGAAGCTGCTCCTCTATATCCCCACGACCTATCTTGCTTTGGCCACGCTGCTGAGTATTTGTGAGCTCTTCGCTGTGCAGCGATGGCTCGTTTTCCCTCTTCTGGTGCTGTTCTCGCCGGTGGCCGTACCCATAGGTGAAGCTGTCGCTGACTGGGTCGCACGAAATCGGCACCGCTTATTGGGCCGCAGTCTCGTGTCCGGAGGCGTAGATGTGTGGAGTCCTGCGGTCACAGCGCGCGGCAAGTCGCGGATCGCTAAAGCAACTAGTCTTCTGCTTGCGCTCTTGTTCCTATGCGCAGCCGCGGGCTACTTCTTTGAATGGACAGTGAGAAGGCGGGACGCGCTTCGCCATCCCATGCAGGGCCAGTTGATCGATGCGGGTGGTTATCGGCTCCTTCTCAATTGTACCGGCTCCGGTTCACCGACCGTCGTCCTGGATAGTGGCGTTATGGACTCTTCGCAGGAATGGAAGAGCATCCAGCCGGCTATTGCACAGAGAACTCGAGTCTGCTCCTACGACCGCGCCGGCCTCGGCTGGAGTGATCCCAGCCCCCATCCCCGTACCAGCTTTTGGATGGCTCAGGAGATGCACGCAGTCCTGTCTAATGCGGGTATAAGCGGCCCATACATCCTGGTTGGTCACTCGTTCGGCGGCTTGAACGTGATCGTATTTGCCGCGGAACATCCCCAAGAAACTGCCGGCGCCATCCTCGTAGATTCAGTCAATCCGAACCGAGTCCCCCCGCCCACCATTCTTAAGAATGAACTAATCATGTGGCTGTACGGGACGACGGCGCCTTTTGGGATCCCACGTTTGCTCGGCCAGTGTCCGACTGGCCCGACAAGTTGCCGCCAATATGCCAAGACGTTTGCGGCCATGCGTGAGGCACGCACCGAAAGCGCACAGATAGCTCGCTCCGTCGGCAGCTTGGGCGACCTCCCCTTGATCGTCATCGCGCGGGACTCGCAACATTACTTGCAATCCGACGGCAGCATAGAGAGACGCCAGCGGGAAGAAGCCTGGTCACAAAGCCAAGAGGACTTATTGCGTCTTTCCACAGGGGCGAGACTGCTGGCCGCACCAGGCGCCGGTCATTCGATTCCGCAAGAAAATCCCCAGGTCGTGATTGATGCTATCGAAAGCATGATGAAGTCGGTTCGATGGTCTCAGCCCCAGGCTATTACCCTGGCTCGCCTGCGTGCCCCGAGCTGGTTTCAGCAAGGTAGGTAGAAACTTATCTCGGCGTGGGTGGGCCCGTTTGTGGCCTTGTAGCGATGTTCCCATTGCAGCTTACGAAAAGCTTCGCCGCGAGTTTCATTGACCCTTCCTCCGCGAGCATTGATACTGCCCTTTGAATCCTTTCCACAGGTCTTGCGAGAGTAATCCTCGGGAGAAAAAATGAAGCACACAAAGAAGAAGCGCACGGCGAGAGCTGAATCGGCTCGAATCGTCCATACCAGCGATTATTTGAAGAAGATCGGTGTGCCGGATATTGCCCCGGCCACGAGCCCTTTTGATCCCGGCTACGACCCGGCGACCCTCGAAAGTCATCTCGAGCAGAGCTCGCACCTGATCTCCATTCTGAAAATCTCCATGGCTTGCTGGATGGTGGCGAAGGAGAGCGCCACGCGCAAGAAAGTAGCGGCGGCGAAGAAGAACCGCGTCCGCACCGTCACCGGCGGCGGGCCGTTTGAGATCGCCGTCGCGCAAGGCCAGCTTCCCGCCTATCTCGATTTGTGCGCGAGCATGGGTTTTGACCGCATCGAATGCGGCGAAGGATTCACCGACATGCCGCTGGCGGCCAACGATGTAGTCAAGATGGCCAACGAGCGCGGCCTCGAAGTGCAGTTCGAGCTGGGCAAGAAGCACACCGGCGCGTTCACCGAAGATACGATCCGGCAATTGATTGGCCAGGGTAGGCGTTGGCTGGACGCAGGCGCGGTGGAACTCGTGGTGGAAGCCCGCGAAAGCGCTCGTGGGGTCGGCGTCTTCGATGACCAAGGCAAATTCAATGCGGCCTATGCCGACCGCTTCGCGGATGCCTTCGGGCACGACACTGTGATGTTCGAAGCCCCGAACAAACCCAGCCAGTTCGCCTTGATGGATCACTTCGGCCCCGTAGTTCATATCTGCAATGTGCGCATCGAGGAGTTGTTGCGCGTGGAGATCTACCGGCGTGGATTGCATTCCGATGCGTTCCTGCGCGACAACTTGCGGCCGCCGAGGCCCCGCTTGAGTACCTCCCGCTCGAGCCCTTCGCTCGTTGAGGTTCTGCGCTGATGCCTGGAACCGTCGCCATCGATTGCTTCCCGGAGAATGTGGAAAAGTATCGCGACGGCTGGGTAGTCGTCGCCGTGGACGTCATTCGCGCCACTACCACGGCAATCACCGGCGTGGCGCAGGGCCGCCGGGTCTTCCCCGTCCCGACCTTGGAAGCGGTGGTGGCTCTTTCGGCGACACTCGAGAATCCGCTGGTCGTCGGAGAGCTGGGGGGGAACATGCCCTATGGCTTCCATATGACCAACAGCCCGGCAGAGCTTGCCGCGCGCACCGATGTCGAGCGGCCCATGATCCTCGTCTCCACATCCGGTACGCAGGTGATCCACGAATCGCGCCAGTGCGCCGCCGGCTATGTGGCCTGTCTGCGGAATTACAAGGCGCAGATCCGCTATCTTGCCGGGCGCTACGAGAAGATTGCCGTGATCGGTGCTGGCAGCCGCGGCGAGTTCCGGGAAGAGGACCAACTGTGCTGCGCCTGGATTGCCGAAGGCTTGATCGCTGCAGGCTACCGCCCGTTGAACAGGGAGACTGAGGAAATCGTCGCGCGCTGGAGCGGAGCCCCGCCGGACGCCTTCGCTGGCAGCAAGAGCGTTGAATATCTCCGCCGCAGCGGGCAGCTTCGCGACTTCGACTTTATTCTTTCGCACATGGATGACCTTAAGACCGCCTTTGTTTTCCAGAACGATGAGATAGTGATGGTTCCAGAGAGAGTAAGGGTTCCCGTGGCCGTGAAGCTGTAGGGGCAGCCTCCGCCGGCACACGCTCCTGCGAAGAGACCGCATACCGTGCGCATCGCCGACACAACCACACCTGTCGTCATTTTCAAGCTCTTCGAGCACTGCGGTGCAGGCATCATGCGCAGCCTGGGACGATTGGGCATTTCCGTCCACGGCATCGACCCTGATCCCTGGAATCCCGGCCTGCGATCCCGCTACTGCTGCGGACGGTTTATCCGCAATCTCGAAGATGCCTCGCCGGAGGAAACGCTTCGCTTCCTTTTCGAGGTAGCCGGCAAGATCGGCGGGCGGCCAATCCTGCTTTCGAACGGTGATCTTCCCAGCCTGTTCCTTGCCGACCATGCCCCTGAGTTGCGCGATGCATATCTGATCCAGACGCCGGCGGCGGAACTCGTGCGCTCGCTCTCCGACAAGCGGCAGATGTACTTCATGGCCAAAAAGTATGGCGTTCCGACTGCTGAGACCGTCTTTCCCCAGTCGCGGCGAGACGTGCTGGAGTTCCTCGAAAGCGGCCGGGCGGCATTTCCCATCATGCTCAAGGGGATGAATAGCGCGCTGCTGCAGCAGCGTACCGGGCTGCGCATGATCATTGTCCGGGACGAAAAGGAATTGCTCGAGAAGTACGACCAGCTCGAGGATCCCGCGAACCCCAATCTGATGCTCCAGGAATACATTCCCGGAGGGGACGATTCCGTTTGGATGTTCAACGGCTATTTCAACGCGCAATCCGATTGCTTGGTCGGTTTCACGGGGCGGAAGCTTCGCCAGTATCCGGTTTATACGGGCATGACGGCGCTGGGAATCTGCCTTGAAAACGAATTCGTGGACAAAGCAACAAGACACTTCATGAAGCAGATCGGCTACAAGGGCATTCTCGATATCGGTTACCGTTATGATGCGCGGGATGGCCAGTACAAACTGCTCGACGTCAATCCCCGCGTCGGCGCAACTTTCCGGCTGTTTGTGGGTGATAACGGCCTTGACGTCGTGCGCGCTCTCTACCTCGATCTGACCGCCCAGCCCGTGCCCCATTCCAACCTGCGTGTGGGGCGCAAATGGGTGGTCGAGGACAACGATTTCATTTCATTCCGCAACTATCGCAAGGATGGAAAGCTCACGTTCCGGGAATGGATCACTTCATTCCACGGAGTCCAGGAAACCGCTTGGTTTGCATGGGACGATCCTGTGCCTTTCTTGATTCGGTGCGGATCTTTCCTGCACTATCTGTTCGGCTGGCTTACCAAGAAGCTCAAGTTTTCCGCGCCAAAAGTTCCCGAAGCCTCTGCCCAGCCTCAATAACAAGTACTGCCAGCAGCATCGCGTTCACGCAGGTTCCGTTACGTGTGCCGCGAGCTCGGCGTCGGCGAGGATAAAAAGATGCGCCCACAACGTTTCGTCGTGGGCGCGATTGCGGAGTGAATTCCGGCTGGAAGCGGGATCAAGCCCGGGCCGGTTCGCCGCGAATGATGTCATACCGTTCGATGACGGCGGCGACCCCGATAGTCTCATGCCCATCGTCGCGTCGCTTGTCGACGCGCACGACTTTCCCGTGGGCACGGACAAAGACCTCCGTGCCTCGCGTGATTTCCGCGGGAAGCGTGAGCGTGAAATCGACCTCAGTGCCCGGAGCAATTTCCTTCTCCAAACTAAAGTACACACCCCTGGTTGAAATGTCGCGGGTCTGTCCGCTGTGGGACTGGGGCTCCCTGCCAATCGGCAGTCGGACGAGAACCGGAAGGGACAGGTCGTACCTTCGAGCCGAACGACGTTCCGTCATCCCCGCTGCTCCTCCAGACTTAGTGTGAGGCGTACACTTCCCCTTGCGAAATATTCAGCAATCACCGTTCCAAATCGAAAAGGCCCCAGCAGGCTTCCACAGGGCGCTGTGGATTTCTGTGTTCTTCCCTGGCTCCCCAAGAGCCACCCCCAGATGCAGGCCAACTCCTTTATTGGCAGCGCGTAAGACTCATCCCCTGGCCCGGGCTAAAAAGCAAGAAACCACTCCAATTTTCTACGCGCAACTATACACACTCGTTGAAAAAGATGCTAGTCGCTGCGGCTTCTCTGAAGTGGCAATTTCCATAAGCGTTGTACCGTCAATATGCAACAGATTGCGCGGACTAGAACTACCCGTTCCGCGTCACCGGCTCCGTCGGAACCGCGTTTCTCGCCGAGCGCCCGGGGTCCAGATTGAACTGCCGCATTTTGTAGAGCAGCGCTTTATAGCTGATCCCCAGCATGCGCGCGGCATCCTTACGGCACCAGTTCGTCTTCTCGAGCGCGTCGGCGATCGCTTCCATTTCTGCTTCATCCTTCAGGCCTCGCACGAGCGCCTTCAGGCCGCCCTTTTCGCGCGTTGGTGTCACTGGCTCTTCGCGCGGCGCATTGCGCTGCTGCGCCGCCGCCAATTCCAGCAGCTCGCGGAAGCTGCCTTCATCGTCTTCCAGGATGACGTAGCGTTTCACAAAATTCTCCAGCTCGCGCAGGTTGCCCGGCCAGGGATACCGCAGGGCTGCTTCCAGCAAGTGGGTGGAAGGATCGGGCGCCTGCTTCTGGAATTTCTCGCTGTATTTCAGCAGGAAGTGCCGGAACAGCAGTGGAATTTCCGCAATGCGTTCCCGCAGCGGCGGGATATGGATCGAAAGCACGTTCAGGCGGTAGTAGAGGTCCTCGCGGAACCGGCCGGAGCGCATGGCGTCCTGTACGTTCATATTCGTCGCGGCGAGAACGCGCACGTCCACGTTGATCACCGTGCGCCCGCCCAGTCGGGAATACTGCCCGTCCTGCAGCACGTGAAGCAGCTTGGCTTGCAGATGCGGACTCATCTCCGCTACTTCGTCGAGAAAAATCGTGCCCTTGTTCGCCTGCTCGAATTTTCCGGGCTTGGCGCGGACGGCACCGGTGAATGCGCCTTGGTCGTAGCCGAAAAGCTCCGATTCCAGCAACTCGCCCGGCAGCGCCGCGCAGTTCACTTTGATGAACGGCTGCTGGCGGCGCAACGAGCGCAAGTGGACCATGCGCGCCACCACTTCCTTGCCTACGCCGCTTTCGCCGCTGATGAAGACGGGCACGTCCACCGGGGCGATCTGCAGGATCTGCTGGCGGATTTTCAGCATCTGCGGGCTGGCCGCAAGAAAGGAAAGATCCTCGGTCAATTCCTCGCAATACTCGCGCAGCGCCTTGTTTTCGGCGCTCAGTTCGCCCTTCTGCCGGCACTTCAGCAGCGCCGCTTCCAGCTCCGGCTTTTCGAAAGGCTTGGTCAGGTAATCATGCGCTCCCAGCCGGATGGCTTCGACCACCGTGCCCACCTCGTTCGTGCACGAGAGCATGATGACGTTCAGCGTCCGGTCGAGCTGCATCAGCGAGCGCAGCGTCGCCAGGCCGTCCATCTCCGGCATCAGGATATCCAGGATGACGAAGTCAGGACGCTCGCCGTGAGTGACAATCTCCAGGGCTTCCTTGCCACTCGGGGCCATCGACACCTCGAAACCTTCGACCTCAAGCAGCGTCTGAAGATACTTCCGAATGCTCGGCTCGTCGTCAACCACTAGAATTCGCTCTCGGGTATTCATCACAGTCCTTTCTGCGTTCTTCGTCTCGCGTTACCCCACGTCCGTCGGCAGCAGAAACGTGAATGAGCTTCCGCGGCCGGGCTCGCTGTCCACCCAGATTTTGCCGCGGTGCCCCTGGATCAGGCGCTTCGTGATAGCCAGGCCCAGGCCCATTCCCGACGACGAGGGATCGACACGCACAAACTCTTCGAAGATCTCCTGGTGATATTCCGCCGCGATGCCCACGCCTGTGTCCGAAACGGATACGAGCACGCTATTGGGCCGGCCGCGGCGTCCGCTGCGGCGCTCGACCGCCGGGGCCAGCTCGGCCACGCGGCGCTCCCAGAAATGGGGCTCGGCGCGTACCGTCACGCACCCACCGGCGGGCGTGTGCTTGAGCGCGTTATCGACCAGGTTGGTGATGCACTGCTGGACCTTCGGATAATCGAACTTGAAACGCTTCAGATTCGGATCCAGCCGGATTTCCAGGCGAACCTTCGTCCGTTGGAACGCGTCCTGCCAGCGGCAAACCACGTCTCCGACGCAGTCGCGCAAATCGTTTTCTCGCAACTGGAGCACGAGTTTCCCGCTTTCGAGCGCGGAGTAGTTCAGGAACATCGAGACC
>Ga0187846_10001577_pt1 | contig 12806 bp, 12 predicted proteins | sample TC_taG_FD_161473 | JGI IMG/M metagenome (GOLD analysis project Ga0187846, IMG submission 161473) | Biofilm microbial communities from the roof of an iron ore cave, State of Minas Gerais, Brazil - TC_06 Biofilm (v2) | ecosystem: Environmental > Terrestrial > Deep subsurface > Cave > Wall biofilm...
ATCCGAAATTCTTTTGAGCTGGAGAGCGAGGATGGCCAACGCAGTCGCGCGGGGAACGGCCGACAACACATCGGCAATAAGTGGCGCGGAGCTGATTCGGCGGGCGGCCGATTTTATCCCGATACTAAAGAGCATGCCGATGAGTGCGAGCGGCTCCGCCGCATCCCCGACAACACCCGCGACGACTTTATCAAGTCCGGCCTTACGCGTATCTCTCAACCCATCCCCCATGGAGGGCTGGGTCTTGATATGGACACCGTCCTCGAAGCAGCCCTGGAGCTGGGACGGGGATGCGGTTCAAGTGCGTGGCTGGGATGTTTTTGGCCGCTGCACAACTGGATGGTCGGCATGTGGCCGAAGGAGGCTCAGGAAGAGTACTGGAACGGCTCGAATGACACGATCTCATCAACTGCCTGGAACGTGCTTGGATGCCAAACGGAAGAGGCCGGGGGCGGAGGAATCCGGCTGTCGGGCCATTGGGACTTTTCGAGCGGCATCGACCACGCGGACTGGGCGATGCTGTTTGGTTCCAAGCTTAAAGCCGGTGAGACTTGCGCTGGTGCCGCGCAACGACCTGCGCATCGTTGATAACTGGTTTGTCACCGGCCTCTTTGGCACGGGGAGCAAAGAAGTGCTAGTCGACGGCGCCTTCGTGCCCGAGCATCGGCTGCTCAGCATGGAACGGGCCGCCGCCGCGCGCACCGCGGGGCGCGAATTGTACGGCACCGCGTTCTACAAGATGCCGCTTTACACTTGGCTTACATACTGCCTCGCGGCGCCGGCGATCGGGATGGCACAGGGCGCGGTCGATTCCTTCGAGGAATTGATGCGGGGACGCGTCGAGGGAATCAGTGGCGAACACGCTGCCGAACGTCCCGCTAACCAGCTTCGGCTTGCTGAATCGTCGGCCGAAGTCGACGCCGCGCGCCTGCTGATGCGCAAGAATATAGGCGACCTGATCGAGTGGGCTGAGACGGAATCCGAAATTCCGATCGGCGAACGACTGCGTATTCGTCGCGATATCACGTTCAGCGGCAAACTTTGCTACCGCGCGGCGCATCGGCTCTTTGAGGCGGCCGGCGCTCACGCGATCCTGCGCGACAAACCTCTGCAGCGGTTCGTCCGCGACGTCGACGCCGCGTTTCACTCCGGCGTCCTCAACTGGGATCCAACTGGCGAGCAGTACGGCCGCATGCGGCTGGGCTTGGCGCCGACTACTTTCTTCTTTTAAGAACCGTTATCCAGGGGCGGTGTTCAGCTTATGCTTGCGCCGAAATAGTCCAGGGCTCCCAACTTTGCGGCCCGAGCAGTTTACGGGGAGGAATTGAATGCGCATCAGCAAGACTGCGCAAGAACCGCGTCGGCGAACCAATCCGCTGTACAACGACCGCAAGCTGAAGCTTGGCACATTTTCCAGCAATCTCAGTGGCGGATGCGCGATTACCACGATCGACGGCGTCTTGACGGCCGATTGGTCCAGCACGCTGGCACTCGCGCGGCTGGCTGACGAGATGGAATTCGAGGCCCTGGTGCCTGTGGGCCGCTGGAAAGGCTTCGGAGGAGTTACAAATTTCAACGGCGCCGGTTTCGAGCCATACACGTGGGCTGCGGCGATAGGGGCGCTGACGAAATATTCGACAGTCTTTGCCACCTCTCACGTGCCGACGGTTCATCCGATCATGGCCGCCAAGCAGGCTACGACGATCGATCACATCACAGGCGGCCGCTTTGCACTCAACATCGTCACCGGCTGGTTTTTGCCCGAGATCGAAATGTTCGGCGCTCCGCAGATGGATCACGATCTGCGGTACGATTGTGCCGTCGAATGGCTCGACATTATCAAACGCCTATGGACCGCAGATGAAGAATTCGACTACACCGGCAATTACTATCAGATAAAAAAGGGAATGCTGCGCCCCAAGCCGATCCAGGCGCCGTACCCCGTCGTGATGAATGCCGGTGGGTCCGAGAAGGGACTCCACTATGCGGCAAAGTACTGCGACGTTGCATTCGTAATTTTCGATCCGCATGATCTTCAGGGCGCCAAGGCCCGCGTCGAGAGCTATCGGAAACTGGCCGAGAAAGAATACGGCCGCGAACTTCAAATATGGGCCTCTTCTTACGTTGTGCAGGGTGAGAGCGAGAAGGATGCCAGAGATTTTTTTGATTACTACGTGCACCAGAAGGGCGATTGGGAGGCGGTTACCAACCTGGTTAACACCATGGTCGTCAACGCGAAGACTCTGCCGCAAGAGACCCTGCACGCGATGAAAACTCACTTCATCGCGGGATGGGGCGGCTACCCCCTGGTCGGCACTCCGGAACAGATAGTCGACGGCCTGGAAACGCTTTCGAAGATAGGCCTCGATGGCACGGTTTTATCCTGGCCTCGTTACATAGAAGGCATGCAGCAGTTCAAGAAGGATATCCTGCTGCTCGCCAAACAGGCCGGACTGCGTTGACGGTCAACGCGCTGACCCCGCGGGCCATTCGTGCAAGAGAGGCAGCGACTCGCTCGAGTTGATAAGGCCGTCCGGCCTGCGGGCTGCGCGGCGGCTGCAACGAAAACCAGGAGGTTTCCGCAATGCAAAACGCATCTCCCGCATCGGCCGGGCCGGTGGAGCCCGGGCTCATTGAGGATTTGGTCGCCGCCAATCGTATCCTGGCCCATCATGGGATTGTGGACGGTTTCGGCCATGTCAGCGTTCGTCACAATCTCGATTCAAACCGCTACCTGATGTCGCGCAGCCGCGCCCCGGAACTGGTCGTCGCCGAGGACATCATGGAATACGACCTCGACAGCAATCCCGTCGATCAGCGCGGGCGCGTCATGTATCACGAGCGCTACATACACGGCGAAATCTACAAGCTGCGGCCCGACGTCAAGGCGGTCGTGCACAACCATTCGCCGTCCGTGATTCCATTTGGCGTGACGCCGGTGCCGCTCCGGCCCGTGTACCACATGAGCAGCTTTCTCGCGGCGGGCGTGCCGGTCTACGAAATCCGTGAAGCCGGCGGGATGACCGACATGCTCGTGAGCAACCCCGCACTCGGCGAAGCGCTGGCGCGGGTTGTCGGTGATCGGCCGGTGGCGCTGATGCGCGGGCATGGAGCCGTAGTAGTGGGCTCCTCGCTGAGAGTCGCAGTCTATCGCAGCATCTATACGGAGATGAATGCGCGGCTCCAGGCCCAGGCTATGGCGCTCGGACCAGTGACGTATATCGCTCCCGAGGAGGCCCGGCTGTTCGAAGCCACAGTAGCTAAGGCCCTCGATCGGCCGTGGGAGCTGTGGAAGCGAGCAGGCGGCGCGCGGTTGCCGTAAACGGGAGCCATAGAGAACACGCTGAATAGCGAATGGCGGGAAGGGGCGTGGCGGTTGCGCGCCCGTTTGACGTAGCCGTCCCCGGGCGCTATCGCGTCCTATAGACCGAACCTCGACGAGGAGGATCTGATGAAGGCGATGCGCGTGCAACAGTTCGGCGGACCCGAGCTGCTGCGGTTCGAAGACGCGCCCGATCCTCGGGCGCAGCCGGGCCAGGTGCAAATCAGGGTACGGGCCGCAGGAATCAATCCTGCCGATCTGATGCGGCTCTCGGGCCGTCTTCAGCCGCTTCCGCTTCCCTACACTCCTGGCACCGACGTATGCGGCGAGGTTGAGAGCGTCGGTGCGGGCGTGACTCACGTAAAGGCCGGTGACCGGGTATTCGGCCGCACGCTTTTCGGTGGCTATGCGGAGAAAACCTGCCTGGCGGCCGGTGAGGCGTTTCTGCTTCCCGCCAACCTGTCGTTTGAGGAAGGTGCGGCGATTCCGATCCCGTTCTTCACCGCCTACCGCGCGCTGCATCACAAGGCCATGCTCAAGGGCGGAGAGACCGTGCTGATCTCCGCCGGTGGAGGGGGCGTGGGCGTGGCCGCAATCCAACTCGCAAAGGTGACAGGCGCGCGAGTACTGACGACCGTCGGGTCATCTGCAAAGGCGGAGCGGACGCGTGCTTTGGGCGCCGACGTCGTGATCAATTATAAAGAACAGGACTTTGTCGCCGAGGTTCAGAAGGCCTCCGCGGGTAAAGGCGTCGAGGTCATCATCGAGAACGTCGCCACCGACAATCTGGCGAAGGACTTTGCCGCCCTCGCCACGAACGGGCGCATCGTGCTGATCGGTACCGGTACCGGAAAGTCCCCTGAGGCGGCGTTCCCTGTTTTCGGGCCGTTGTCCAAGGACGCCACGATCTACGGCATGAGTCTGGCCAATGCCGGTCCGACGATCGCAAGCATGGCAGCGGTCCTCACGCCGCTCTTTGCGGCGGGCAAAATAAAGGCGGTCGTAAGCAAATCGTATCCGCTGACCGAGGCTGTCACGGCGCTCGCCGATCTCGTCGCCGGCCGGGTCTTCGGCAAGCTCGTCGTGGTTCCATAACGAGGCGCCAATGCACCAGGAACGCTTCGACGACACGCCAATAGTCAAACGGCCGCAACTCAAGTGGCCCAACGATGCGCCGTTGGCGGTCTGGATCATTTCCAATATTGAGTATCATGAGTTCGACGGCCCCGGGGTTGGAATCAGTCCGGCTCGCGCCTTTCCCGACACGCTGAACTGGGGCTGGAGAGACTATTCGCCTCGAGTAGGTATCTGGCGCTTCATGGAGATGCTCGATACGCTCGGACTCTGCTGCAGCGTCGCATTGAACGCCGATGTCTGTGACTATTACCCTGACATCATTACAGAGGGGAACATGCGCAATTGGGAGTGGATGGGGCACGGTCTGACGAATTCGCAGATAATCGATAGTCATATGAGCGAGGAGGAAGAGCGCGGCCTGATCAGGAGCTGTATCGAGAAAATCGCTAAAGGCACTGGCCAACGTCCTCATGGCTGGCTTGGTCCCGCGCTATCCGAGACGGTACGCACTCCTGACATCCTGGCGGAAAACGGCATCACCTATCTGTGCGACTTCTGCAACGACGATCAGCCTTACCCGGTGCGCGTGAAAAAAGGCAGGCTCATCCAGGTCCCTTATTCAGTTGAAATCAACGATATACCATTCTTCGTGGGCACCGGCAGGACCGGCAAAGACTTCGGCGAAGCAATCAAAGATCAATTCGACGTACTTTACGAGGAAGGAAAAAAGAGCGGCAGGGTGATGGCGATCGCGCTTCATCCGTTCCTCACCAGCGTGCCGCACCGGCACAAGCATCTCAAACAGGCGCTGGAATATCTGCTCAAGCATCGCGACGTCTGGTTCACGACTGGCGGAGCGATAGCGGACTGGTACTATCAGAACTATTACAGGTAACGTGCAAAAGGACGCCCGCGGCATCGCAAGTCCAAGGAGAGGCTATGGCTACCGCGTCGGAAAGAGAGTGGGATCGTTTTATAACCGAGCGCGACAAAAGGATTTTCCCGAAAGCCGGCTTCGGCCGGAAGGCCGGCTGGGGTGACAATCCCGCACTTGTCATAATCGACGTGACATATGCCTTCACCGGCGAAGGTGAACCGATCGAAGAATCATTGAGGAATTATCCGATGAGCTGCGGTGCGGAAAGCTGGGTCGCCATCAGACATATACGGGAACTCCTGAACGTCGCGCGGCATGTCGGAGTGCCGGTATTCTACACGCTGACCGAGCATCGGGCCGACAGCGCCGATGTCGGCGGTTGGGCGGGAAAGGATCCGAATGTCAGGCATCCCAGCATGACCGAAGGCTCCAAAGGCGCACAGATAGTCGAGGACCTGCGGCCGGCCGCCGGCGAGCTGGTTATAGCCAAAAAGAAGCCGAGCGCATTTTTTGGAACGCCGATCGTTTCCTACCTGATCGACCGGGGGATTGACACAGTAATCATCACCGGATGTACCACCAGCGGATGCATCCGGTCCTCCACGGTCGACGCGTTTTCATACAATTACAAAGTGATAATCCCGGAGGAGTGCTCGTTCGATCGCGGACAGGCGTCGCACGCTATCAACTTATTCGATATGCAGCAGAAATATGCTGATGTTATACCCACTGCGGAGGTGATAGAGCACTTGCGAAGCCTGATACGGCGTTCGGCGGCCGGCGGCTAATCACGGCCCAACTGGGCAGTGTCACGATGCGCCATTAAAGCCAGCCTGAGAGGAGACTATCGATGGCAGGAATCACCGATCGTTCGATCAAGGGGCCGATCCTGGACATCGCTCGCCTGGGCCACGGGACGCTCGAATGCGTGGATATCGGCAAGACCCGCCGCTTTTACGAAGAGGTATTGGGGCTGGATGTCGTCCAGACCAGCCCGATTTCGCTGCTTATCCGCAAAGGTTACGACCATACCTATGCGGTGGTTGAGACCGGCAAGTCCGCCAAGGGGCAGGGCCTGATGAGTCACAACGGCCTGGACGTCGAAAGTCCCGAAGCGGTCGATCGCTGCTACGAGCAGTTGATGCAGGTCAAGGACGAGTACGCGATTCGAAAAATCCAGCGTCCGCACAAGCAGCACGGCAATTACGCGTTCTACTTCATGGATCTGGATGGCAACTGGTGGGAAATCGTCGCAGTCACACCCGGCGGATACGCCAACGCCTTCCGCGACAGGAGTTACGACCTGACCGGCCGTCACGACCTGGACGTAGGCAGGTTAACCCATTTGAATGACCCCGAGGCGCGCGCCAAAATCGCCGGAGACGATAGATGAAACCCGGCTGAGCCTGGCGGCTCAGCGCTTGCCACGCCGGAGAGCTACCTGCGCCCGCTGCTACCGGCGAAACACCGGCATCACATGCTCGGCGAAGCGTCGCAGCGAGCCTTTGACCAGTTCATGCGGCTCGCCGCCTTGCGCCACCTCCAGCAGCAGATAATTGACGCCGTAATACTCCTGCGCCCAGCCGATATGATCCACGAGGAATGCCGGGTCGCCGATCATCAGCAGCCGCAACTTCTCGAGGTCCTGATAAGTGTTTCCAGCAAAGATTTGAGAAATTCCGCCCTGATGATGTTTGAAGCTTTCGGAGACGTGTTGGCTGCGTCGGTCGAGGGTATTGAAGAATTTGAAGTACTGCAAAGCATATTGACCGCCGTTGCGCCGCGCCTCCTCCTGGGATTCGCCGCAATACATCTGAAAGACGCCAGCGACATCTCTTTGCGCCGGGTCCCATCCGTGATCGCGCAGGGTTTGCCGGTAAAGCGCAATCACATCGCGCACGCGCTCTCGCGCCGGCACGAACAGTCCGCTGGCGAGATGAAATCCGCGGCTGCCCGCGAATACCGCGCTGTCCGGTGTCACCACTGCCGAGGCATAGATCGGCGGATGCGGCTTTTGCAGCGGCCTGGGAAAGAAGCTGTAGTCGTGGAGCTTCCAGAACTTGCCTTCGTGGGAAAACGGCCCGCTCGAGGTCCAGGCCTTGACAATGATGTCCGTGCCCTCGTGATAGCGTTCGTGGTTTTCGTCTTCGTCGACGCCGAAGATATCGTGCGAGTATTTGAGAAATCCGCGCCCGATTCCGTATTCGAGCCGCCCGCCGGAAAGCACGTCGAGCATCGCGTATTCCTCGGCCAGGCGGATAGGATGATTCAGCGGGATTAGCGAGACCCCCGTACCGAGGCGAATCCGTCGGGTGCGCGCCGCCGCAGCCATCGCGATTACCGGCGGCGAGCCGAAGGAGTAGCCGGAGTAGTGATGCTCGCCAAACCACACCGCGTCGAAGCCCAGCTCTTCGGCAAGTTCTGTTTGTTCGAGGATCTGGCCGTAATATTTCGACGGTGACTCGTGAGCTGCCGGATAATAGTCAGTGTTATATAGGATGCCGAATTTCATGCTCGCTCTCTATTTGCGACGTCTCGATATGCTGCTCCCTTCCAGCCGCCTGCCCTCGCTCCTCCTCCGCCTCTCATTTCGTCAAGCGAACAGCCTCATCCGGTGAACTTCCCACCGAGTCAGGCCTTCACTACGCTACTGGCGCGTGTACTGCAAACAGGCGGGGGCTAATGTCTGTGATGCCACGGGCTTTACGAGCCTCCCTTGAGAGTTACGAAGATACTTGATAAATCGGGCTCACTGGCACAACGCCGTTTTGGAGACCGCGCATGAAATTCATACATCATCTGATTCCAGCCTATCCAGCAACCCCCGAGGAGCGCGAGCGTCTTCGTCCAATCGCGCATCGCACCGATAAGACCCAGCAACTGCTCGCCGAGATGCTCGAGCTCACAAAGTTCTGCGAGGACCTCGGCTTCGACATTGTCACCTTCTCGGAGCATCACTTTTACACCGAGGGCGGCGAAGCCGGCGCCACGCCGACGCCTCACCTGATCCGGCTGCTACACGAGACCAAGCGGATCAAAATCGGCCCGCTCGGATTCGTGCTACCGACGTGGGACCCGATACGTCTCGCGGTGGACATCGCCTGGGCGGACCAGATGAGCAAGGGGCGCGCAATATGCGGCCTTGCGCGCGGCGTGTTTCCCAGATGGGTCAACGTGCTGGGCCAGCACTATGGCGTCCAGCCAGGGATGATCGGAAAAGAGGCCGACGAGCACAATCGGGAAGTCTTCGAGGAACTGTACGAGATCGTAAAGCTGGCCTGGAGTGATAAGCCGTTCTCCTTCAAGGGCAAGTACTACCAGGTGCCCTTTCCGGCCGAGGGCCATTTCTGGGGACCGTATGAAGCGACCCGGAAATACGGCGCGCCGGGCGAGGTCGAAGGCGACAGGCTGCTCAAGCTTTCGCCAGTTCCGAAGCCCTATCAAAAGCCTCATCCGCCGGTTTTCCAGGCGTTCACGGCCAGTGAACAAACGATTCGATGGACCGCGCGTCAGGGCATCATTCCGATGGTTTTCCGCCCCTTCCCCGAGCAAGCGGTTCAAGCCTTTGACGCTTACGCCGAAGAGGCTGGGAAGGCCGGAAGATCTCTCGAGCGCGGACAGAACATCGGGTTGTGCAACTTTATCTATATCGGCAAGAACCGCGACGACGCGCTCCGACTGATGCGCAACGGGTCGTGGTTCCTGTTCGAGAATTTTCATTCCAAGGTCGACCCGAACATCCCGCCAAAGGTCGAGGCACTACTCGACGCGAAGATGACGGTTGCGGGAACGGTCGACGATGTGCGGCGCCGGGTCGAAGAGATTCGCGAGACGCTGAATCCCGAGTACTTCCTGTGGCTCAGCGATCAGGGTTATCTGCCGATCGATGACGTGAAGCGGCAGTTGGAGTTGTTCGCCACCCGGGTGATGCCCGACTTCCGCGACACCGAGGCGAAGCAGGTCACCGCCGCACCTGAAGCGACGGCCTGATCTGAACAATCATCGGCCGTCGCTGAAGCGGACGTCCTGCCTATCCGGAGGCGTCTCAGCCTGGCGATTCCTCAGCGCATGACTTGCGTCATCGAGCCGGGCGATGGTGTCCCCAGAGACTGATCGCGTGGTATTCGTGAAAAGGTTCGTTGGCGACGTCAACCTGGCGGGTACCATAGCCCACCTCGAATAAGAAACCGGAGGGCGTGACACCGTAGAATGAAAAGGTGCGTTCGTCGATATGCTGGCCGAGCGACATGGCGATTGGAACCTGGTTGGCCAGCGCGCGCTCCCAGGCGTAGCCAACGTCTTCCATGAAATTAGTCTCGACCATGAAGTGATGCATGCGCTTGCCGCCGGGGGTTTGTACTACCGCAAGCGAGTGATGGCGCGGGTTACAATAGAAGAACAATCCCTCAAGACCAACGTCTCGCCAATCAAGATACCCGTGATTCACCAACCCAAGCACATCACAGTAGAAGGCGCGCGCGCGATCCAGGTTCCGCACCGTCAATAGGACGTGGCCCGTCCCGGTGTAACCGGTCAGAAATCCGCGCGGCACCAGGGCGGATTGAAAAGGATGTGAGGTGCAGCGCGGACCGCTGAAAAGCTCGAGCGGATTCCCGTCGGGATCCTGGAAGCAGATCAAGCGCTCGACGCGCCGGGCCTGTGTCTCGTCTCGAGAGCCCTCCCGCGGCGCGATCCCGGCCTGCTTCAAGCGCTCCACGATAGCCTCGAAGGTAGCATCGTCGCCAGCCTCCCATCCCACGGCGGTCACGTCGTCGGACGTCCCGTGCGAAAGCGACACGCGATGCTGGTACTGATCGTGCGTGAACACCAGCGCGCCGTCGGCGCCGGTATCGCCGGGCACCATGCCGATTACAGAATGCAGCAGCCGTTGCCACTGAGGCAAATCAGAAACTTCGAAGCACAGATAGCCAAGCTTGAGGTTGCCCAGCGGTACATCACGTCGCGCCAGGGCACGGCCCATCGAAGACTTATGTTCCGGACTCACGTGTGATTCATCACTCCTTTCCGCGGGATTTCCATATTAGTTCTCCAAACACTCGACTCTCTTAGCCCCGTAGCGGCTCCAGCGTCAACTTCTCGCCCAGTTTCACCATCGCGACTGGCTCCCGGTAGCCGCACGTGGCCAAAACTCGAGCCCCCTCGACCACCCTCTTCAGCGTGGGACAGAAACGTCGGGCTTTGCAACCTTGTCTATATCGGCAAGTGCCGCGTGTCAGGCGTCATGTGAAAATCCCCCCTCCGATGTCATTTGAAAGTCCCCCCTCCCGAACAACAGGAGGAGACGGGAGCAATGGAAGAAGAGCGGGAACAGGTAGTTTCTTCGCCGACCGAAGCGAAGTCGGCGGAGGAGCGGATGCTAGGGGCGGAGTTGGTGCGCGAGATAGTCGCGCGGAAGGAACGCGGCGAGGGCATCAAAGGGATTGCGCGCGAGCTCGGCGTTGATCGCAAGACAGTCAAGCGCTGGTTGCGGCGGGGCGGGTGGCAACCGCGGCGACCGCAGCGGCGAGCGCGTCAACTAGACTGCTTCGCCGAGTTCATTGGACGGCGCGCGCCGGAGGTTGGCTTTAACGGTGTGGTGCTTCACCGCGAGCTAAAGGCTCTGGGTTTCACTGGCGGTTTGATGCAGGTACAGCGTTTCGTCCGGCCGTATCGCGAGCAGCGCAGATGGTCAGAACTTGCGACCACACGCTTTGAGACCGGGCCGGGCGAACAGGCCCAGGTCGATTACGGTCAACTCTGGATCTGGATCGGTGCGCAGCCGGAGAAGGTTCATCTATTCGTGTTCACACTGGGCTATTCGCGGCGGCTCTACGCGCGCGCCTATCGCCATGAGCGGCTGACCAGCCTGCTCGACGGTCATGAGCGCGCCTTTGGCTGGTTTGGCGGCGTGACCTTTACCTGCCTCTACGATAATCCGCGCACCCTGGTGCTGGGCCGCCGCGAGAACAAAGTGCTGTGGCATCCGCAGTTCGAGGATTTCGCCCGTTACTACGGGTTCACTCCGCGCGCCTGCCAGCCCTATCGAGCGCGAACCAAGGGCAAGGTCGAGAACGGCGTCAAGTATGTAAAGCGCAATGCTCTGGCGGGCCGGCGCTTCAGGTCCTGGGAAGACCTCAACGATTGGCTCGAGCGCTGGAGCGTTGAGGTCGCCGATCGTCGTGTGCACGGCACCACCCATCAGCGGCCGATCGATCGCTTCGCCCATGAACAACTCACGCCATTGGGGACACGAGCGCCCTATCAGTATGAACGAGTGCAGACACGCCGGGTTGCCAACGATGCCCTGGTGACGATCGGCGCCGCGCGCTATTCGGTCCCGGTCGAGTACGTCGGCCAGACCATCGGCGTGCACGAAGGACTCGGGCACTACGAGTTCTTCCACCACCAGCGACTCATCGTGCGTCATCAAAAAGCCGCCCGCCATAGCGTGGTGATGGAACCGGCGCACTATGCCGGATTGTTGCGGGCTCGCGGCAGCAAGTGCGTGGCAAGTCCGCCGCCGCGCTTCGATCCCTACTTCGGCGAAGTCGGCGAGGTGATGGTGCGCGACCTCAAGCTCTACGAGATCATCAGCCAGAGCGAAGGGGGTGAGGCGCGATGAGCACCCCGCAACTCGATCGTCTGCACGAACACTGCCATCAGCTGCGGCTCTACCAGATCGAACAGGAGCTTACCGCCCGCCTGGAACAGGCTGCGAAAAAGGAAGCTTCCTACGCCGACTTCCTCGATCAACTGCTGGCCTGCGAGGTCGACGCGAAAACTCACAAGCACCACCAGATGCGGATCGCGATGGCGCGCTTTCCGTATCAGAAGACGCTGGAGAGTTTCGACTTCAAGTTCCAGCCTTCGATCGACCCCAAGCAGATCCGCGAACTCGCGACCGGCCGCTACATTCAGAGCGGCGATAACTTATTGTTGCTTGGCCCGCCCGGGGTCGGGAAGAGCCACTTGGCGATCGCGCTCGGCATCAAGGCCTGCGAGCAGGGCGTGCGAACCTTGTTCGTCACCGCTACCGCGCTGATTACCACGCTGGGCAAGGCGCTGGCCGAGGGCAAGCTCGATGAACGGCTCAAGCTGCTGACCCAGCCGCAGCTGTTGATCTGCGACGAGATCGGCTACCTGCCGATCGATCGCCAGGGCGCCAATCTTTTCTTCCAACTGGTCTCGCGTCGCTACGAGCGCGGTTCGATCATCATTACCAGCAACCAGAGTCTCGGCGCCTGGGGCGAGGTTTTCGGTGACGCCGTAATCGCCAGCGCGATTCTCGATCGCCTGCTCCATCATTCGATTACGATCAACATCAAAGGAGAGAGTTTCAGACTCAAGGAAAAACTCAAGGCCGGTCTGCTCAGACCCAAACTCGAAGCGCCGGCGACCTCATAATCGTTGTGGACATTCACACGCAGGGGCGAGAGGGCGATGGCCCCCTCGCGCACCCCCAAAATACCGGAATACCGGAGGGGGCGTTTCAAATGATACAGAGGGGGGAATTTCAGATGATATTTGACA
>Ga0187846_10001578_pt1 | contig 12804 bp, 15 predicted proteins | sample TC_taG_FD_161473 | JGI IMG/M metagenome (GOLD analysis project Ga0187846, IMG submission 161473) | Biofilm microbial communities from the roof of an iron ore cave, State of Minas Gerais, Brazil - TC_06 Biofilm (v2) | ecosystem: Environmental > Terrestrial > Deep subsurface > Cave > Wall biofilm...
TGCCGAGCCGTACGGCACGAGGTTGCTGCGCGCGGCGGATCCGGGGACTTCGCGTCAACGCGGCCCAAGGGCTAGGCGCGCGAGGGACCCATTTGTTCGCGCGGACCCGCGTGTCCTATTCGCGGACGGCCCGGGGCGGAATGTTTTTGTTCGCCCGGAAGAGGTTCCCCGGGTCCCATTGCTTTTTTACCTCGACGAGTCGCGCGTAGTTCTTCCCGTAGGCGGCGTGCACGCGTTCGTCGCCCTCCTCTTCCGTGAGGAAATTGACGTACGTGCCGCCCGTCGAGTATCCTCGCAACTCCCGCCATGTCGTCCGCGCCCATTCGATGTTGGCCGAATCTTGCTCGCGTTGTTCCCAGGATGCCGTGATATTAAGGACGAGGCGGGCGTTCCGGTTTCCGGCGGGGGAGTAGTCCTCCGGGAACCGCTGAATCGCGCCATCGATCGGGAACAGGATGATGGCCGAGTGCGGAGAGGCGACGCGCTGGGCGTGTTCGATGACTTTCGCAAGCAGCTCCGGGTGCAGTCCGGGCAGGTACTCGGACTTCCAATAATATCTCCGGCCCTTCGGCTGGGTCGCATCGATGAGGCTCTGCTGCGAGGCAAAGGACCGGCGCCCGATGACATCGCCCACGGGAGATCCGAATCGCTTGACCGGCGCGGCGAGCCTCTCGCCGTCCGCGACGGGACCCGAATGGCAGATCAGTAACGCGACGATCGGCTTGCCGTGGATGTCTTCGGGGAGCCACGGGGCCGGCGGCGCCGGACGCAGCAGCGCCACGCACGTGAGCTCGGGCGGAGCCTGCGCGGTGAGGGTGCGGTACATCTCCAGCACCTCGGGAGCCGCCTCGGCACGCCACGCGATCGCGCCGCCCACGACCTCCGGCCCGACGGGGTGGAGTCGGTACTCGAAGCCCGTCACGACCCCGAAGTTCCCGCCACCGCCCCGGAGGCCCCAGAAGAGGTCGTCGTGCTGCTCTTCGCTCGCGCGCACCATGCGCCCGTCGGCGGAGACCACCTCCATGGACAGCACGTTGTCGCACCCCCAGCCGAATCGTCGCGTGAGGTACCCGAAGCCCCCGCCGAGCGTGAGGCCGGCGATGCCGGTGTTCGAGACGAACCCCAGGACCGCAGCCAGCCCGTGGAGTTGCGTTTCACGGTCCACGTCCCCGAGGAGACACCCGGGCTGCGCCCTGGCCGTGCGCGTGCTCGGGTCCACCCAGACCCCGCGCATCAACGACATGTCGAGCATCAGCCCTCCGTCGTACACGGCGAGCCCGGCGATGTTGTGGCCGCCTCCCTTGATGGACAGCGCGAGGCCGTGCTCGCGGGCAAAGCCGACGCACGTGACCACGTCGGCGACCCCGAGGCAGCGGGCGATCGCTGCGGGACGGCGATCGATCATCGCGTTCCAGAGGGAACGGGCCTCGTCGTAGCCCGGATCCGCCGGAAGCAGGAGCGGCCCGCGTAACCGGGCCCTCAGATCATCGAGCGCACTGGACTCCAGCATGATACAGATGCCCCCCTCGTGTTTGAGCGCCGAGTCCGAACGTGACACATCGCTTCTCGGACCTAGCCTGAGTCGGGCGCCTGGGGGATCGCCAGCGCTGCGCCCGTTGGCGTTGACGCCTCGAATGCCGCCAGCGCGTCATGGAGGCGCACAAAGATCCGATCCGGACCAATCACCCCCACAAGACCGTGCCGGATCATATCAGCTCGCAGCGATGGCGCCACCCGGGCAAACGCCAATTCCACGCCGCCGCGCCGCAGATCCTTCGCGGTCTCCCTCACCGTGCGCGCGGCGGTGTAATCGACCTTCGTGATGGCCTCGGCATCCACGACCAGCCAGCGGAGCGGCGAAGGCGCCGCGCCCGCAAGATCGCGGACCTCTGCCGCAAATCGGCCGGCGTTGGCGTAGAAAAGCGCGGCGCCGAACCAATACACGGCAAGGCCGGGCTCCGTGACGGTGCCTGGAACCGGAGGCCGCAACTCCCATGATCCGTGCTCGTCGAGGATCTCCACCCCCGTTTGCGGGTGATAGCTGTGCTCCACCACGCGCAGGAGCGACAGCACCATCGCGATGACAATGCCCTGCTCGACGCCAACCAGCACCACCACCAACGCGGTGAACAGCGCCAGGACATACTCGCCCGGACTCTCGCCCCGAATGGCGCGCAGGCCGCGCAGATCCACGAGGCGAATCGCGATGACAAAAACAATGGCCCCCAGCACGGCGCGCGGAAGATACTCCAACGGCTTGGTCAGGAAGAGGAGGACGAGCGCCACCACCAGCGCCGTGGTGACCTGCGCCAGCTGGCTTTGACCGCCCGAGACTTCGACCATCGCCGCCCGGGTGGGGCTCCCGTCCACGACGAACGCCCCGCTCACGGCCGCCGCGGCGTTGGCGGCAGAGAGGCCGACGAGGTCGGCATCTTCGTCCACCCGCTGATGATAACGCGTCGCGTAGAAACGGGCGGTCGCCAGGCTTTGCGCGACGATCATCACGAAACATGCCCCCGCAATCGGAAAGAGCGCGACCAGATCGTCCCACCCCACCGACGGCAGAGCCAGGGGAGGCAGCCCCCCGGTCAGCGGCCCGATGATGGCCACGCCGCGCCCCGCGAAGTTCCACGCCGCGCTCGCCGCGATTCCTCCGACCACCGCAACCAACGCCCCGGGCACCTTGGGCGAAACGCGGTCGAGGACCAGAATTGCCCCCACCACCAGGGAGGAGAGCGCCGCCGTGAGCGGGTGCACTTGGGGCAGGCGGCGGAACACCTCCGCAAGCTGGAGGATCGTCCGATGGGCATGAACATCTAGACCCAGCATGTCGCCCAGCACGGCGATTCCCACCTGGAATCCGACCCCGGTGAGGAACCCCACGAGGACGGTCTGCGGGAGGAAGTCGGCGAGGAAACCCAACCGGAGTAACCGCGCGGCGAGCAGGAGCCCCGCCGTCAGCAGCGCCACCATGCCTGCGAGTACCATGTAGCGCGCGCTGGCCAACGGCGCCAGGCCGGCAAGTCCGCCGGCCATGATGGCTGCGGTCGCGGAATCGGCCGCCACGACCAGGTAGCGCGAGGAGCCGAAGACGGCAAACGCGAGTGGCGGCAGCAACAGGGTATAGAATCCGGTTACCACGGGCGTGCCCGCGATCTTCGTGTAGCCCAGGACCTGCGGAATGTTCATCGCGGCCAGTTGAACCCCGGCCAGCGCATCGCGCAGCGTCCCCGCGGGGGTGACCGGCCGCACACCCTCAAACAGCCTCACCGGACCCGGCGCTACCTGAGGCATTCGGCGCCTGCCTTCCTGCGCCTGATCAACGCGCAAGGTTCCGTGCTCTGCGCGTCGGGCTTCGGTTATAGGTTTGTCGGTTCCGTTCGGGACCGGGCGATTCCTCGGGGGCGTTCAGAGAGGTCGCCGAGGGAAACCGCGTGCTGCCTGCGCGGCTTCACCGCTGGACTCCGTGTTCCAAATCTCGTGCGCTTCATTTGCCAGCGCATTGATGTGGTGAAATAGGGTCGCGTCCTCCGCGGTCATCCCTCCGCTGGACTCGTGAGCGTGTCCGTGGCACGTACGACACCGCGGGCGCGCGCCGCGTTCACGTCTCCGGCCTTCCCTCACCGCAGCCCGGCAAGGACGGTCCACGCCTCGCGGGCGGTCATCGGCCGATTATAAATCGGCGAGCCTGGCTGCTGCAGGCGTCCGCCGTGGTGGTGCGTCCCGGTGTCGATGGGGGCAAATCCGATTTGCTCGATGAGCCGCGAGACCACGTCCTTGGCCTTCGCGTCGTCCCCCGCCACGAACAGGGCCAGGCGGTCCTCGAGCGGAGTCCCAGGCTGACCCCGGGTGGCGAGCGTCTGATAGAACATCGTATTGAACGCCTTGACGACGCGGGCGCCCCCCAGGAACTGAGCCAAGAGCTCGGTTGACGTAAGGTCACCAAGCTCGATCTGTCCGTCGCGCTGCGGATAGTAGTTCATCGCATCCACGACGATCTTGCCCTCGAGACGCTCGGCGGGGAGCGTTTGATATTTCCCATACGGGATCGCCACAAGCACGACCTCTCCGAAGATGCACGCGTCCTGGACCGTGGAGGCCCGGGCCTGCGGCCCAAGCTCCCGCACCAGGGATGCGAGCGAAGCAGGTCCCCGGGAATTGCCGACCACCACGCGGTGCTCGGTGCGAGTAAACAGCGCGGCAGCCGTTCCCCCGATCTTTCCCGAACCAATGATCCCGATGTCCATCGCGCCCCCCCTGAAAGTTTCCGACGCATCCTCGCGACGGTTCCAAGGACGGGGCGAGCGTAAGCATGCGCGCCCGCCTCATCGATCCGCCAGATCGAACTCGCGTGACGAGCGGCCCGTCTCTGGTCGCGGACGCACCCGACCGAAGAATGGCGCAGGACCTCCGCGGAGTGGCTAACGACGGTGGAAGATCATTTCATTCCGCCGGGCGCGCCGGGCTGGATCAGGATCTGGGACGCCAGGAGCCCAACCCCTCTGCTATGATCGGGGAGCAATCACGGCGGCGACGCATGGGTTCGGTTTGGGCGCGAACGGCCCGCGGCCAGACATTTGGCGTCGGGCGTGATTTCGTATTCCGCTGCGCGATGCAGGTCTTCCGCGGGGAGGAATTCCCCGGGAGTCTTTACGTTACGAAGTAGGCTCCTCTTCGGGGGGTAAGATGCCGAGCGCGACGATCAAGGCAAGAATGACCGCGGAAAATATCGTGTGGAGCATCGAAAGCCTCCTAAGTCTTTAGAACCGGCCCCCGCCGGCTCGGCGATCGCGCTGGACGCTGGGCGGACTCTGGTCGGCACTTCCCGCCTACCACACGGGGAACCCGTCGTCTCCCCGATTCTCCGACCCGCAGGGGAATTGCGTGCCCGACGTCCAGCCCTGGGGAGTCAGGGCTCCGTCACCCGGGCGCCCCTCCCCGCCTTTGTATGCCCCTCGTCCGCCGGTCACAGGACACCGGAAGGCGTAGATGAACCGGGCCGCGGCTTCTCGAAGCATCCAGAGGAATCGAACGAAAGGGGGGGACGCGTGAACTACTTTGCGCTGTTCTACCACGTGGTGGATGACTTCGTTTCGCGGAGGACGCCGTTCCGCGACGAGCATCTTCGGCTCGCCCGCGAGGCACACCGCCGGGGGGATCTGCTCCTGGCCGGCGCCTTGAACGATCCGGCGGACCGGGCACTTCTTGTTTTCCGCGCCCAGGACAGCGCGGTCGTCGAACAGTTCGCGCGAAGCGATCCCTACGTAACCGGCGGTCTGGTCACTCGATGGGAAGTCCGGCCGTGGATGGTCGTCATCGGCAATGAGTCGTCTCGGCCGGCCCCCACGGGCGGATCGATGTGATCGCTCGTTTCTGGTCAGCTCAAACGACGCCCGCTCACGCCCGCGCGTACGCGGACCACCTGCGCACCCACGTCCTGCCGGCGCTCAAACGCATCGATGGCTATGCGGGAGCGATGCTGCTCGAACGAGAGGCTTCCGGCGGCATTGAACTCATGGTCATTACCTGGTGGCGGTCGCTCGAGGCGGTACGCGGATTTGCCGGCCCGGATCTCGACGTCGCGATCGTCGCCGATGAGGCCGCTTCCTGGTTGACCAGGTATGACCGCCGAGTCCGGCACTACGAGCTCATGATCGAAGACGCAGATCCCGCGCGCATGGAGGGGCAGGCCTGATGCTCGCGTACGTGTTTTGGCACTACTCTGCCGTGGACCCGAGCCTCTATGAGACTCGCCTTGTGGCGTTCCACCGCGCGCTCCAAAGCACGAAGCCAGACGGATTTGTACGTTCCGCCGTCTATCAGATCCAAGGCGCCCCCTGGCTTCCGAGATCCACGGGTTACGAGGATTGGTACGAAGTCGAGGATTGGGCGGCGCTCGGTGCGCTGAATACCGCGGCCGTGTTCGGCCAGGTGGGAACCGAGCACAACGCCGTTGCCCGCCTCGCCGATGGTGGAACCGCGGGCCTCTATCGCCGGGAGCGTCAAGCGGCAGAACCGATGAGCCAGACCGCAAGTCTCTGGTTCGCCAAACCCCGTGAGACGTCGTACCCCGAATTCACGGCGCGGTTTGATGCGCTCCCCGTTGGGTGTACGGTGTGGCAGCGCCAAATGGTTCTCGGGCCCACCCCCGAGTTTTGCATCGCCGGCCCCGAGGCGGCGGTCGCCGGATTGCGGTTGCCGTTCCTGGAGCAGGCGCGACTGGTCTCCCGACGGCCCGTGTTCTGAGTGCCGCAGTTCTGTGGAAGGCCCCACCAGGATTTAACAAATCTATCCCCGAACTTCGGATAAAGTCAATTATGATGGAAGTCAATCGGGAACAAGAAAATATAATGGACCAGGGTCAGTAACTAGAGCAAGGGGGAGGGATGCGCTATGGCGGGTGATCTACTTTCCATGGTACAGGATGCGCTCTCGGGGAATGTTCCCCAGCAGGCGGCGTCGTACCTGAACGAGAGCCCGGATGACGTAGGAAAGGCAATCAGCGGCATCGCGCCGTCGATCCTGGCGGCGCTGCAGAGGTTCGCGGCGGCCCCGGGCGGAGCCAGCCAGCTTGCGGGACTTCTCGACCGCGGGCAGCATGATGGAAGCATCCTCAGCCGGGTATCAGACGTCTTTCAGGGCGGAGGCACGACCCAAGCGGCGATGGCGTCGGGCCAGCTGGCGCTCGGGACCCTGCTGGGCGACAAGCTGAACGGCGTGACAAACCAGGTCGCGAGCATGAGCGGAGTGTCCTCCTCTTCCGCCGGCTCGCTCCTTGCGCTCTGCACGCCCATCATCCTGGGAGTCCTCGGGCGGATCCGGGCGACGCAAGGTCTCAACCCCGCCGGCCTCGCGAACCTGCTGTCGGGCGTGGACGTCGCGCGGCTCTTGCCGGCCGGGATGGGCTACCTCCTCGGCGTCGGATCGGGAATGGCCGCGGCAGCGAGGCAGGCCGCGGCGACCGCAATCCCCGCGCCGGCCTCGCGGCAAGGCTGGGTGGTTCCGGTGGTCGTCTTAGCGGCGCTGGCCATCGGCCTGTGGGCGTATCTGCAGAACCGCGGCACCCCCACCGTTCCGAGCACCGCCTCCATGACGACGGTCACGCTGCCGGGAGGCGCAAACCTCTCCCTCGCGCAGAACTCCTTCGATTACAACCTGGCGCAGTATCTCGCCAGCACGACCGACACGTCGGTCCCCAAGTCATTCGTGTTCGACAACCTGAACTTCGTGTCGGGATCGACCGAGCTGACGCCGGAGTCCAAGGCCACGGTGGACGCCTTGGGCAGCATTCTGAAGGCGTATCCATCGGTGCAGGTGCGGTTGGAGGGGTACACCGACAATACCGGCACTCCCGAGGCGAACCAAAAACTCTCGCTGGATCGCGCGGAGGCCGTGAAGACGATGCTGGTCGGCGACGGGGTCGATGCGGGTCGGTTGGAGACGGCGGGGCTTGGGCAGGACAAGCCGATCGCGTCGAACGACACGGACGAGGGCCGCGCGAAGAACCGGCGGCTGGAGCTGGTCGTCTTGAAGAGATAGCCGGGTGCCGGAGCCGGAGGACCGTGTAAGCCGGAAGGACGCGGGGGGGATTCAGATGGGAAGGCTGGCTCGCTCGTCCGTCCTGGTCGCGATCATCGGGTTGCTCATCTCGGGAGGGCTCGCGCTAGAGAGCGTGAACGCCGCCGCGAAGCTCTCGGTCAAGATCGTCTCAATGACCTCGCCGGTGACCCCGGGCACGGATGCCACCGTCGAGGCGCAGACGGCTCCTAACGCCACTTGCACCATCGCCGTTGAGTACGCGTCTGGGGCAAGCCAGGCCAGTGGGCTCGACCAGAAGACGGCCGATAGCAAGGGGACGGTGAGCTGGACGTGGCGGGTCGGGCCGAATACGACCCCTGGAAAATACCCGGTGACCGTCTCGTGCTCCATGGACGGGAAACAAGCTTCCGCAAAGAAATCGATCGACGTAAAGAAGTAGAGCCCGCTCGGACAACCGCATCCAAGCCGGGAAACTGGCGACGGATTGGCGGAGCCCGGGTTGGCTAGCCATCGGATTGGTCGTCGGGCGGCGGCCCTCCAGAGAGGCGGCCGCCCGTGTCCACAGGCTAGCACCGGAGCGCGCGCGCGGACGGTGCGCGGCGCGGAGGCGGCGGGCCCAAAAGGCCATGGTCCTTCAGCCACCAAAATAGGAAGCATTTCCCCCGGGCAGGACGTCACAGATGCTGCCCGGGAGTTTCGCCCGCGGCGAGATTGCCTCGGGGCTGCAGGTAACCCGGAACCCCGCCGCCTCGCCCCGAGAGAGCATCGACCGCCGCGGAAAGGATCGCTTCGGCGATCGGAGATCACGTCCGCGGTAGGAACGCGGAAGCGGCGTGAACCGAAATGAGGCAATGGGGGGGATCGATATGAGAAGCCAGGCGCACCGGATCGTCTCGCTCGGGATCATCGGGCTGCTTCTTGCGGGAGGCCTCGCGGTGGGGAACGGAAACGCCGCCGCGAAGGTGTCGGTCAAGATCGTCTCGTTGACCACGCCGGTGACCCCGGGAACGGATGCCACCCTCGAGGCCCAAACGGCACCAAACGCCACGTGCACCATCACCGTCCAGTACGCGTCCGGGGCCAGCCAGGCCGCGAGCCTCTCGCAGAAGTCGGCCAACGCGCAAGGAGCAGTGAGCTGGACGTGGCGGGTCGGCGCGAACACGCCCCCCGGCAAGTACCCGGTGACCGTCTCGTGTTCCGCGGGCGGAAAGGAAGTCAGCGCGAAGAGATCGCTGCAGGTGAAGGCGTCCGCGCAGAACCAGACGACCTCCCAGACCACCTCTTCTACTTCATCCGGCAAGAAAGGAAAAGGGCAGGACCAACCATCCACCGAGACGACCTCTACCACCTCGTCCGGCTCAAAGGGCAAAGGGCAGAATCAGCCATCCAACCAGTCAACCTCCGCCGCCACCGAGGGGCAGAACCAGCCTGCCACGCAGACCACAGTACCGACGACCGACAAGGGACAAAACCAGCCAGCCGCAGCTGTGCCCGCGGCGCCCGCCCAGAGCACTACCAAGGGGAGCCTCGCGATCAGGATCATCTCGTTGACGTCGCCGGTCGCTGCGGGGAAGGAAGCGACGATTCAAGTGAACACCGCGTCCAACGCGGATTGTCAGATCGTCGTAAAGTACAAGTCTGGCCCGAGCAAGGCCAAGGGGCTGGAGCCGAAAACGGCGGATGCTCGGGGTCAGATCAGCTGGACGTGGCATGTCGGAAACAGAACGACGCCTGGCGGCTGGCCGGTAAGCGTGACCTGCACCTCGGGGGGCAGGGAGGGAACGACCGAAGCGACGTTTGAGGTCACCGCGCCGTAAGCGCTGAGCCGGACGGCGCGAGCTCGTGATGTCCGGTGGGTCTATTCGGAATTTGAGGAGGCGATGCGGATGGGGTGGATGGATCAAGTCTCGAGTCTTTTGCAGCAGTACGCGGCAAGCGGGACGGGCACGGCGTCGTCGGATGCCGGCGACCACTTCGACAAGGTGGCGCAGGTGGCGCCTCAAGGAGCAATCGCCGACGGCCTGGCGGCAGCGTTCCGCTCGGACAAGACTGCTCCGTTCGGGCAGATGCTCGCTCAATTGTTTAGCCAATCGAACGGGACCCAGCAGGCCGGCATGCTTAACCAGCTGATCGCGGCGGCGGGTCCGAGCGTTCTGCAGCAGGCGATGAGTGGTGCGAGTGGCGGGACCTTGGGCGGGGCCCTCTCGGCCATGCTCGCACCGCAGCCTGGAGCCGGGCAGGCGAACGTCACGCCAGCGCAGGCCCAGCAGGTGTTGCCACAGCAGGTACAACAGCTCGCCGCACAGGTGGAGAAGTCCAACCCTTCGGTGATCGACGCGATGAGCCAATTCTATGCCCAACATCCGGAGGTGGTGAAGTCGCTCGGGGCGGGAGCGCTCTCGATCGCCCTCGCAAAGATCGCGCAAGGACAGGGAAGAACCTAGCGCGCGGAGAGTCCCGCGATCCGCGCAAGAGCGGAAGCGCCGGTTTGCCAAACCGCCGGGGTGTTAAGTCATTAGAGACCCAGTATTGACCCCTCGCCGTGCGGAATAAGGGAAGACGGGTTGGAGCCAAGTACCGTCCAGTCGCCCGATAGGGATCGTGAAAGGATGCTGATCGATCTCCGAGGAGCAATCGAGTACGCGGGCTCCGCGCCCGCCTGGGGGGGGACCTCAATGGCCCAGGAAAAGTGGGCACTGTCCGGCCTGTACTATGATATCTGCAGCAGCAACGTGCCGTGTCCATGCTGGTGGGGAATCAGCAAACCGACCAAGAACGGCGTGTGTGAGTTTTTCAACTTGTTCAATCTGAGAACGGGGAGGTTCGGAGGGACCGATCTTTCGGGGTTGTCGGTTGTCATGGCAGGCAATTTCGCAGGCCTGGCCATGGACGGCAACTGGCACGTGGGTTTGTACGTGGACGCCCGGGCAAACGATGAGCAACGCCGAGCCATTGTGGCGATCTACTCGGGAGAAGCCGGTGGCGTGCCAGGGCAGCTTAAGGGGTTTATCAAGGAAGTCAAAGGCGTGAAGCCCGTCCCGATCGACTACCGGGACGACGGCAAGGCGTTCCAGCTCAAGATCGGAAGCGTGGGCGAAGCCCGGGGCAGCCTGCTCAAAGGCGGGCGCGAAGCCGCGCCAGTGCGAGCCGAGAACACCTTCCTTGAACCCGCGATGGGCCTTACCGAGGCGTTGACAAACTTCCGCACGAGCACGTTCACATACAACGACGCAGACTTTGGGTGGCGCTGGGACAACAGCGGGCAGAACGTCTGGCGTGCGGGTTTTAACTGGTCAGGGGGGTAGCTGCCGCCATGTTCGCGGGAGATAGGGTACTTCCGACGTGGCGCATATCCGCGGTCATCGCCGCCTTGCTGTTGCTGCTTTCAGGGCTCGCCTGGGTGGCACTCGTCAAGCAGTCGGAGTCGATGACCATGCCAGGCATGGGCGATGCCGGCCAAGCCTCTTCTACGTCGATGTCGGGGATGGGGTCCATGCCGGGGATGGGAGATTCATCTGGCGGGCAAGCCGTTTCCCCCGCGGGGTGGCTTCACGGGACCCTATTGGTCCACCCAGGCATGGGCGGAATGCACCCGCTGCTGTTTCTAGCCATCTGGGTGGTGATGATGGTAGCGATGATGTTCCCCTCGGTGGCCCCAATGGTGATAGGATTCGTGCGGATCAGCCAAAACAAAGACACGCATACTCGCAGTTGGGGTTCCGTGGCTGCGTTTGTCGCGGGCTACCTTGTGAGTTGGACGGCGGTGGGAGTGGTTGCCCTCCTCTTGCAGCTGCTGTTCACCCACTTTCTTCAAGGTTCCACATCTGTGCGCGCGCTTCAAATTATCGCAGGGGCGGCCGTGATCGTCGCGGGCCTCTATCAGTTCACTCGATGGAAGCGCGTCTGCCTCTCGCACTGCCGAACCCCGCTGAGCTTCTTTCTCCACACGTGGCGTTCCGGGGTCAATGGAGCGCTCGAGATGGGCACCCGCCACGGCGCCTTTTGCGTGGGGTGCTGCTTGGGCCTGATGCTGGTCCTCTTCGTGACCGGCCTCATGAACCTGGCCTGGATGGCGGTGCTTAGCGTGATCATCGCGGTGGAAAAGCTCACCCCCGCCGGAGACGCCGCCGCGCGCATCGCCGGCGGGGCATTCGTGTTGATTGGGGGGTTGATCGCCGTCATCTCCTAATTCGCAAACGTTTAACCACGGATCCGCACAGCGATGAAAAATCGGACCGATTGCGTGTGGTGAAATTGAGACAGGAGGGGTGAGGAGAATGGCTCTGGCACAGTTGGCTCTCGAACGAGGTACGTGGATCGTGGCGAACTGCGCAAAGTTCCCCAGTGAGAAGAATTGCAAACTCGTGATCATGGCTCCTCAAAACCAGCGGGCGGATCTCGTGGAGGCAGCGAGCGTTCACGCGGTCAAGAGCCACGGGCATGAGGATACCCCTGGACTGCGGAAGGAAGTGGATCAGTTTCTGGATACGATCGTGATTTAGCCGCCTGGGTGGGGCGAAGAGGTATAGCGAAGGCAAACATCCTGGGGTCCGTTCGCGTATAGCGGACGGGCCCCATTTCTGCGGGGCTGGCTTCCCCCTTGGCAATCCCCAGTCTGGATGGGATTCACCGGATCCCGCGTCATAGGACCGTTTCAACCTCAGTACCATCTCGGCGGCCGCAGGCCGTTTCGCCCTGGCCATTTTTATTGAAGCAAACTCTAGGTTATTAACCATATACCTGCGAGTGCTACAACCCGCTCGGACTCGAAAATCAAAGATCCAGTGAGATAATCTCGTATTTTACAGGTTTTCTCTTTAACGTACATATGTTCGAATTCGCTTCCACGTTTGAATCCGTACAAATGTTCGATATAATCAGAGTGAAGATTTCGATCTTCGACCGCGTTGGCGCGGAGGGGGTCAAACAGGGTGAGCCAGCGGAAGCTAACCGGACGCCAGAAGCAGGTCCTCGATTATCTCGTGAGTGAGGTCAGAGAAAAAGGCTACGCCCCCTCTGTTAGAGAGATCGGGGAGGCCTTGGGTTTGCGGTCGCCGTCCACGGTCCACCAGCACCTCAGCGCCCTTGTGCACAAGGGCTGTATCCGACGCCACGGCGATCGAATGCGGGCGCTCGAAGTCGTGGACAAGTCCCTGGTCCAAAAAGGAGACGGCGTGCTCTTGCCCCTCGTCGGAAAGGTCCCCGCCGGCACGCCGACGATCGCAGACGGGCAGGCCAACGACTATGTGGAGATCCCGCCCAGAC
>Ga0187846_10001579_pt1 | contig 12801 bp, 7 predicted proteins | sample TC_taG_FD_161473 | JGI IMG/M metagenome (GOLD analysis project Ga0187846, IMG submission 161473) | Biofilm microbial communities from the roof of an iron ore cave, State of Minas Gerais, Brazil - TC_06 Biofilm (v2) | ecosystem: Environmental > Terrestrial > Deep subsurface > Cave > Wall biofilm ...
CAACTTCATGTCTCGCAGCTGGCGTATATAGTAGTCTGTGGAACCCAATCGTGTCCATCCAAGAAAGAGGTCGCTGGCAGCTTGCATGAGACGCTGCCCGCAGACCACGCGCTGGGCGTGATTGGGATAGAAACTCTGGCCGAGGTGACGTTCGAGCACCGAAGGCTGCGCTTCCTTGATCTGTAAAAGGAGCGGATCGTTGCTGTCGTTTCCTAAAAGTAAGACGACATAACAACGCGTGCCGACGCTCCCCACGCCGACAACTTTCTGAGCGACATCCACACAATGATATTTGCTGAGGAGCACCTGACGATCCTCCTGCACTGATGGCCGGTATGCATCTACCAATCCTTTCAACTGGCGGACAAGTTCCTGGTCATCGAGGTGTGCGATTAGAGGAGGATCATCCTTGAACTGATGCTGGCCATCGACCTCCATGGTGAGCTTGGGAAATACCTGTAGGCTTGAGCGCTGGCGAGCCTTTTCGCGCTGCTTGGTGATGTACCAGCGAAATGTGGGATGCACAAATTGGAGTGAGCTTTCGTAGTCGATGCGGGAGTACCAGACGTCGATATGGCGCATCTCGCTATACTTCCACATGTGCTCGCGATACGATTGGACACAATTGAGCACAGCCTGTCTGTTGGTAGCGGCAGGGAAGGCGTTTGTACGCCCCCCTAAAACGATGCTGGAGGCAAGTCGCTTGATATCCCATTCCCAGGGACCCGGGAGGGTCTCATCAAAGTCATTCACATCGAAGACCTGATTGCGTTCCGGGGTGGCGTAGATGCCAAAGTTGTTGAGGTGCGCGTCACCACAAATCTGCACGCGGATGCCAGTGACAGGAGTTGTAACCAGGTCCTGTGCCATGACGATCGCCGAACCACGCAGAAAGGTAAAAGGCGAGACGGCCATGCGTTGAAAGCGAAGCGGCACGAGATGCGGCAAGCGGGAGCGGTTCTGTTCCTGCAGCAGGCTCAGGGGATCAGGGCGGTCAGGAGGCGGTGTCCAGTCGGCATGACTGGAGCGAGGTACCCTGGTACGAAGCTCCCTGCCCGCGGCGCGACGATCAGCCAGCATGCGGGCATTCTGCTCCGCTCGTAATGGATGTTGTAATTCATGCATGATCGGCTCTTCTTCCTGTGATCTTATGAGCTATACACCACAAGTATATAACGAAGGGAGGGGTAATTTACACCGCCTGGAGTGGACTGTTTGAGGACTTGCTGCATGCTCTCCGCGCTCAATCTTTGGAAGGCACTTTTTCGGGTTTATCTTCTCCACGTTTCCAGGTCAAGGCCAGTACCAGTAGTTGTATCAGTTCATCTTTTGCCTTGATCTCTCTGCGGAGGCGGTCAAATTCGGACTCCTGAATTTGAAGAATTTTGAAACCTTTTGCTGTTGGCCTGCCACAGCTGGGGCAAAAATGTGTGGAATCAAGGTACTGAAGACCACAGTGCAGACACTCTTTTGCCATTGGTGTGCTCCTCATCTTTCATCTGCTGTCGACGCGGATGGTATCCTGGGATGATCCGCATCCCACGCTTGAGCAGGCGGCAGGGCGATGGCAAGTCTCGCCCCTACATTTTGAGCCTGTGGCATTCTCCTTTTGAGAGTATAAAATACCTGACTCACTGCTCTATCACAGCAACGTGATGCAATATCACAACGACATCACACTTTCTCATCGGCATCTTTTTGCCTGGCAAACAGGCTCAGCGAGCGTGTCTGATTCTTAGAGTCTTCGCCTTCTCGCGTTGATACTCGCGCGGCTTCGCCGCACCAAAGATGGAGTATATTTTGGGGAAATGCGCGAAGCGCATTTCCCCAAAATATACTCCATCTGGCGAGCGCCGCAGGCGCGAGCAAGTGATTTTGATGGGAATCAGTTAGACTCTAATTGCTTCCAGGTCAAGCAGGCAACACGTGCTTGAGCCTGGGTAGGACGGTTGTCCAGCACTCACACCCCCTTCCCAAGCCGAACTGCTTGACATGCTGTGCTCCTTGTTGTAGACTTGTTCTAGGTCGAAAGGCGCCCTGTTGGCCGACTTGTTCTTGATAGCGGTCGCCAGCCCTTGGCACAGGGAGAGACGGTTAAAGACCTGCTGGCATGGGGTTCATGACTACATAAATATGGTATGGTCGCTATATGTAAGACTTCGGTCCCCTACGGCAAGGGAAGAGCAACCCATCTTCGAGGAGAAACTCATGCCCGAACCGCGCACGTATCATGTGCCGACTAGCAGCGAGCTTTTCTGCACCGGCATCGAGCGCCTCGCCAAGGCCGGGGCGCTACAGCGTCACAGCCTCGCTATCGCCATCTCCAGCGGCGCCAGACTGGGGGGACGACGATGATCGAACATTCTGCCTTCACAGTCGAGGAGTGGAACGTCCGTGAGACGGAACTCCACCTCGACACCATGGCACAGACCGAGTCTCTTTTCGCCCTTTCCAACGGACATATCGGTCTACGGGGTAATTTTGACGAGGGTGAACCGTACGGTCTACCAGGCACCTACCTGAACTCCTTCTACGAACTGCGCCCTCTGCCCTATGCAGAGGGCGGATACGCCTACCCCGAGTCCGGGCAGACGGCCATCAATGTCACCAACGGCAAACTCATCCGCCTGCTTGTCGACGACGAACCCTTTGACGTTCGCTATGGACATATCGTGAGCCACGAGCGGGAACTGGACTTGCGCAACGGTGTGCTGCGCCGCAACGTCTGCTGGACTACCCCGGCGGGGCGCTCGGTCAAGGTCTCATCCGTGCGTCTGGTGTCGTTCACCCAGCGGGCCATCGCGGCTATCTGCTACGAGGTCGAGCCCCTTGAAGCCGAGGTGCGGGTGGTGGTGCAGTCGGAGCTGGTCGCCAACGAGGCGCTTCCGGCGCAGAGTAAGGACCCGCGGGTGGGCGCCGCCCTCGAGTCAGCGCTCGAGAGCGAAGAGCACCTGGCGCAGGGCACCAGCGGGCTGCTGGTCCATCGCACCCGGGTCAGCGGCCTGCGCATCGGGGCGGCGATGGACCACAGCATCGAGGGGCCACCCGGGATGGTCGTCGCGTCAGAAAGCGCCCCCGATATCGCCCGTGTGACCGTCACCACCCGGCTGAAGCCGGGCGAGCGGCTGCGCATCGTCAAGTTCATTGCCTACGGCTGGTCGAGCCTGCGTTCGCGGTCCGCCATTCACGATCAGGTCAGAGCCGCGCTGTCAGCTGCGCGCTTGACCAGCTGGGAGGGCTTACTCGCCGAGCAGCGGGCCTACCTGGACGACTTCTGGGCACGTGCGGACGTCGAGCTGGAGGGCGACCTAGAGATCCAACAGGCGGTGCGCTTCGCGCTCTTCCACGTCCTGCAGGCGGGAGCGCGCGCGGAGGGGCGCCCCATCGCGGCCAAAGGGCTAACAGGCCCCGGCTACGACGGCCATGCCTTCTGGGACACGGAGATCTACGTGCTGCCAGTGCTGTCGCTGACCATGCCTCGAGCCGCTGCAGACGCACTGCGCTGGCGGCACTTGATTCTCGACAAGGCGAGGGAGCATGCGCGCGAGCTCGGATTACGTGGGGCCGCGTTCCCGTGGCGCACCATCCGGGGAGCAGAGAGTTCGGGGTACTGGCCCGCGGGCACCGCCGCGTTCCATATCAACGCGGACATCGCCTATGCCGTGGCCTATTATATTGGGGCGACTGGCGACATGGCGTTCGAGGAAGAGGTGGGGCTGGAACTGCTCGTCGAAACGGCGCGGCTGTGGTGTTCACTGGGGTTTCTCAACGCTGACACTGACTGCTTCCGCATCGACGGCGTCACCGGACCCGACGAGTACAGCGCCATCGCTGACAATAACGTCTATACCAACCTCATGGCACAACACAACCTGCGCTGGGCGGCAGATGCGGTGCAGCGTCATCCCGAGAAGGCAAGCGCCCTTGGTGTGGACGCCGGCGAGATCGCCAGTTGGCGCGAGGCAGCCGAGAAGATGCTCATCCTCTACGACGAGCGCCGCGGAGTGACCCCGCAGGCCGAGTCCTTTACCGAGCACGAGGTGTGGGATTTTGCTGGCACCAGGCCGGACCAGTACCCCCTGCTCCTGCACTTCCCATACTTTGACCTCTATCGCAAGCAGGTCATCAAGCAGGCCGATCTCGTGCTTGCTATGCAGTTGCGCGGCGACGCGTTCACGCCAGAGCAGAAGGCGCGCAACTTCGCGTACTACGAGCCGCTGACTGTGCGCGACTCCTCGCTGTCAGCAAACACACAGGCCGTAATGGCCGCCGAGGTTGGCCAGCTCGACCTCGCCTACGATTACCTCGGGGAAGCTGCGCTCGTAGACCTCCACGATCTGCATCACAACGTGCAGGACGGGGTTCACATGGCCTCACTGGCGGGGGCGTGGACGGCGCTGGTAGCGGGGTTCGGTGGTATGCGCTTGCAAAATGGCTCGCTCTGCTTCGCGCCACGGCTGCCAGACGTGCTCGGACGGCTCGCATTCCACCTGCTGTTCCGCGGCAGTCGCCTGCGCGTCGAAGTGAGAGCAAAGGAAGCGACATATCGCCTGCTTGAGGGCTCTCCACTGAAGGTGTACCATCACGGCGAGGAGATCCTCCTGCCTGAGGATGGGCCGGTCAGCCGCCCCATCCCACCCGTTCATGCGGGACCGAGACCCACCCAGCCTCCAGGGCGCGAACCGCTGGCGCGGGGGCGCGAGCGCCATCCACAAGGACGCTGATGTAATCTTTACCCCTTTCCTGCCGCTCCCTACAACATCTTCCCTTATGTCGCACTGGCCTGGCTGGTGATCGTGTTTGTCAGCCCTTCTCTTGACGGCGGCTTCGCCCTCTCGCGCCTGCGGCACTCGCTTGATGGAGTATGAATTGTGGAAAATGCGCTTCGCGCATTTTCCACAATTCATACTCCATCTGTTGTGCGGCGAAGCCGCGCGAGCATGCACTGAGAGAGGGTGAAGACGCTGAGAAACTGACACGCTCCAGGGGAATGTCCTCTAAATGTCCTCTAAATATACCATAAATGCTCCCTAAATGGTGTTCATTTGTCTCTACTTCTCCTGTACACTTATTTATGTGATCTAGTCGAAAAGGGCCCATTCGATGGCGAGCACATCCCCAGCAATTGCAGGGGATAGCTAAAACAAACATTGCTTGCTTGAGAAAAGGAGTATCTATGAACAAGATACGGTGTTCCCTCGCGGCCATGGCGCTGCTGGCGACTCTGATTGGGCTCTTCTTACAAGGTTCGGTATCACTGGCAAACGCAACCGCTAGCCAGCATACCAGCTCTTCATTCGTGGTTGGGCAGCTGGCGAGGTCAGGTGGCCCCCGGCCCCTGGGGCCTTGTCCCCACCCTGGGCAGGACGATTGCTAATTCACAACGATGAGCATTGATCAGCTCAACACGCCAATGAGGCAGGATGGTGACCACCGTCCTGCCTCGTCTCTCTTTTGCTTACGATTTTGCTCAAGTGCTGGCGATAGGTGATAGGACCAGGATGTTTAGGCTCAGGTATACAACCCCATGCTATGCTTAGCAGCGTGCTTCGCAGGTGGTCGCTCAAGGAATCGCACAGGGCCAGCAAGTACACCGTGGTAGTGCTGAAGGTGCGCACCTGTTTGCTAGTTGGTCCGCTGGTAGCTGTATCGAGGATACCTGTTTCCCAAACAGGGTATTCAGGGCTTACCCCTGTCAGGTCTCTGCTTGACGCAAAAATTGCATCACACCCTTCAAGATGGCTCGCATTCCCTTTTGCCTTCTTTTTTGCTATACTCGCGGAAGAAGCATGATTCATGCTCTTGTTCGACATTCTGCGTCATAGCGCTTGCAAAACAAGCAGAAAAGGAGTATTTATGAAAAAGTTACGGTGTTCCTTCGCGGCCTTGGCGCTGGTAGGGACTCTGAGTGGGCTCTTCCTCCAAGGATCGGTATCGCTGGCAAACGCAGCTGCTAGCCAACATACCAGTTCTTCATTCGTGGTTGGGCAGTTGGCGAGGTCAGGCCATCCCCGGCCCCTGGGGCCTTGTCCCGCGCCTGGGGTGAACGACTGCTAGCTGAACACGATGAGTGTTGACTGGCTCAACACGGGGGCGGAGCAGAATGATGGTCATCACCCTGCTCCGCTTCTATTTTGCTTAAGATCATACTCAAGTGCTGGCGATAGGTGATCGTATCGGGATGTTCCGGCCCAAGTCTTTGCTCACCGATGTTGATGGCCCTCTGGCACAGAGACAGTGCCTGCACATAACGACCCTGCGCAGCGTAGAGTTTGGCCAGGTCGTTGAGGCTTTCAGCGGCCGAGGGATGCTCCGGCCCCAGCGTTTGCTCAATGAGAGCGAGGGACTGCAGCCAAAGCGTCTCAGCTCGCTCATAGTTTCCTTGCTCATATGAGAGTCTCGCCAGCAGGATGAGGGTTTGGGCGATAGGCAAATGCTCGGGATCCAGGGCATGTTTACTAATTGCCAATGCCTGCTGCAACAGTTGCTCGGCCAGCTCATACTTGCCCTGCTCTATATACAATTTCGCCAGATTGATGGAGGTCATCAAGGTGTCGGGATGTTCGGAACCGAGCGCCTGCTCGCGGATGCTGAACGCCTGCAGCAGGAGGGGCTCAGCCTGTTCATACTTGCCCTGGCTACGATAGAGCACACCCAGGTTATTGAGGCTTACACCAGTGGATGGATGGTCCGGTCCGAGCGTTTTTTCGCGGATGGACAGGGCGTGCCTGTGCAACCCTTCCGCTTGCTGGTAGTCGCCCTGGAGACGAGCGAGTATCGCCAGGGTGTTGAGGCTTTCGGCGACAACGAGGTGCTCAGCCCCGAACACCTGCTCGCGGATAGCCAGGGCCTGCTGATGAAGGGATTGGGACTGCGGATAGAAGCCCTGGGCATACAGAAAAACTCCGGCCCGGTAGAGCAGGCACGCTGCTTCGGGGAAGTGGAGCTGGTACACTTTGATGAGTGTCGCACATTCCTGGACGTGGGGCAGGTAATCCTGCCGGCGTACGCCGGTGCCAGCGTCGGCCTCTGGGAAGGCAGCGTTGAGAGTTCGCACGGTGCGCTCTGCCCAGGCACGTTGGGTCCGCTGATCCATGCTATCTTTGAGTACGACCTGCACAAGCCGGTGGATACTCAGCAGGTGGGCGCCGCCTTCGCGTCGCAGCAGGGAGTACCTGCGCAATACCTCGAGAGCAGCGTTAAGCTGGAACGGATCGGCAACAGCAGCTCCGAGGACAGCGCCCAACTCGGCGGCACCGCGCGCCAGCAGCTCTTCAGGGATGGCATCGGGAGCCAGAAAGGCGCAGAGGCGCAGCAACTCGGCGGCAGCAGGGCTCTGCTGCTCGACCTGCTGAAAGGAGAGCGACCAGGTGGTGGCCACCGTTTCAGGATAGTCGAGCAAGAGGCGACTGCGACGTGACAGCAAGTCTTTGCGATGTGTCGTGTAGAGGCGCAGGTAATCGGCCAGGCTGCAGCCGGTCTCCTCCACGTAGGCGCCCGCCTGGACGATGGCCAGCGGCAGCCCATCCATCTCCTGCACGATGCGCAACGCCTCCGCACGATCCCCGGCCCGCGCCTGCTCGAGAGGGGTATCTATGTCGAGCAGTTTGGCCCAGCGCAGCAGCAGCAGGGCGCCATCCTGCGGCTCCAATCGCTCCACTTCGACGCTGGCGGCAAGCGCGCCTGCCGCCTGGGCACGCGTCGTACACAGGACATAGCCTTTGTGACGCGTGGGCAGGAACTCCTGCACCTGGGACAGGTCGTCAGCGTTGTCCAGGATGAGCAGCCAGTCTGCATGGGCAGCCAACCAGCGCTTGACGGCTGCGACCACGCGTTGTTGATCCTGCTCAGCTTGTTCTGGGAGATCGAGTAGTGCAGCCAGTGTCACATAGTCAGCGGCGAGTGTCTCACGGCTGGCAGCGAGCATCCAGAAGACGTGGGCATAGTCGTCACCGTAGCGAAAGGCGTATTCGACTGCGGCCTGGGTTTTGCCAATGCCACCGAGTCCAAAGAGTGCCTGTGCCTGAGTCAAAGCTGCCGTTCGCGCGGTCGAGAGCCGCTGGTGGAGCAGGTCCAGCAGTGTTTCGCGGCCCGTGAAGAATGGGTTGCGCGCAATGGGAATGGTCCAGATTCTGGAAGCCTGCGGGGGTGATGCCAACAAGCCAGGCTCAGCAGGCAAGTTGGGTGGCGGTGCAGTCGCCAATGGGCTCCTGTCGGAGCTCAAGGCGGAAGGTGGGAGGTGGGAAGAGCGCTCGCCAGCGCCGTCCATCTCGTCCTCGATGAAGCCCAGTTCACAGGCATTCATGCAAAATAGGTCACACAACCTGGTGCGAAAGTAAGGACCAGGAATAGCTTCTCCCCGTTCCCAGCGGCTGATAGTGAAAGTATTCGTATCGATGCGATCAGCTACTTCTTTCTGCGACCACCCACGGAGTTTGCGTTGGCGCTTCAAGCGATGATTTGGTTTGCGCGGCTGTTGCATGTTGGCAATCCCTCCACTGCTTGCTCTCTGATACACTGCTGCGCTGAAACGTGCGTAACGCACGTTTTAACACAACAATACCTATATATTTTATACTGTAAATGTAGTTGAGGCAAGCCTGGTGTTTCTGAGGGTTTCCATTCTTTGAGATGATTGAGGAAGGGGCTGATTATGCTTCTGGGGCAAGACGAACGCGAAATGTTTTTATCTCAAAAGGTCTTACTTGAAACGATAACGTGTTCCTTTGATAGGAGACGGCGTTGAGCGGCTCCTCCAGAAGGTTACACTCCTGCGCGGAAAGGAGCGATGTAGCGAAGGTGAGCGTGCCGCGCCCGCGCTGATTATGCGCTTCGTAAAGCCGTACAATCAGGCCATCCCCATCTTCGGCAGGTTTCACCGTTTCTATTATGACGTGCGTGCATCCTGTCTGAATAAATGAAGTCCTTTGATCAAGCGGGCTCCCTCGATGAATCGGGGAGCTACCAGGGGAGCCAGCCACGCACAGTACGGGGACGTTGAGTTCGTAGGCACGCCGCACGCTCTGCGCCTCCCTCCAATCTCCTACATGCGGCAAGAGACTATAGGTGAAGCGGTGCAGGCCTTCATCTGCATGAGCGTCGGGGTAAACCGCGGATTTAAGGAGCGTCAAACGAACGACATTATCGTGAACATCGTGCCCATACTTACCGTCATTAAGCAGGCTGACGCCGTATCCTCCTTCGCTCACATCGATCCAGCGATGAGCACAGACCTCAAAACGGGCTATATCCCAGGATGTGTTACGATGCGTGGGACGCTCGACGCTGCCAAATTGGATTTCATAGGTTGCTCGCGTGCTGTTGATTGCCAGTGGAAACACCGCTTTCAACAACGACTGGCGTTCATGCCAGTGGATCTCGGTGGCAATGTCGATGCGCGGTGAGTTGCGCCAGAGTGAAATACGCTGCGTGATGCGCGAGGACAAGTACGGGCGGACAATCTCGACGGTTGCACGCACCGGACCCTCTTCGATGATGCGCATAGAAGTTACAAGCTGCACCGGATACGGCTTTTCCTCGTAAAAGAGATCTATATCCCAGGCGTCGAAATTCAGTGGGCGGTCCTCATAGGCGATAAGCTGGTTGCCTGTATGTCCTGAAGCAAGAATGTCACGCTCTGCACGCTTGTCATAGAGCCGACTGATCTCTCCCTGATCATCGATGCGCAGGTCATAATACGCGTTCTGCAAGACGATTGCCTCGTCACCAGCGTAGGTAGCGCGACAAGTAGATGGCGTCTGTGCCTCACCGGTCGCGGCACTACTGGCCGTGGAAACGACCTGCACGCCACACGGAGGAACACGCAGGCCGTCCAGCAGGAGCAGCTGGTTCCCTTCCCAATCAGTTGTTTGCTGGGCATGTGGAAGAGATGGTGCAAGCTGAGCTGGCGCCTGTATGGGGTCTGTACGTTCCCACGCCAGGGTATTCAACAGGAGGAGAGCCCGCTCTCCCACGGGGATGTGTTGCAGCACAACAGCGAGTGCTTCGTCGTATATCTTCTTTCCTACGGCGTGTGCCTCGGCATAAATCCGCTCGGCATCGTCATAGACTTCATGGATCGATGAACCAGGCAGGACATCGTGGAATTGATTCAGGAGCACGAGCCGCCAGCCCTGATTCAGTTGTTCCTGGCGGGACGGCATGCCGTAAAGGCTGGCCCAGGCATTCAGCAATTCCACTTCACGGTAAAATAATTCGGCGCGCCGGTTAGCCTGTTTGACTCGCGCCTGCGAGGTATATGTCCCGCGGTGATACTCTAAGTACAACTCGCCTACCCACGTGGGCAAACGCGGGTTCTCCCAAACGCGCTGGTAGAGTTCCGTGAAGTAATCTCCGGCTCGACCGGCGCGAACCTGGGGAAAGTCTGGCAAGTCCGCCATGATCTGCAAGCGCTCTATTTGTTCTTCTGCTGGTCCACCACCACCATCGCCCCAGCCACCCAGGTACAGCAAATGATCGTTGATGTCCTTTTGACGATAGTTCATCCAGGTGCCTGTCATATCGGCAGGCCGCAGGGGGCCGTTGTAGGTATAGAAAGTTGTCGTCCCATTCAGTTCTGGCGCTGTAATAAAGTGCGTCAGGACCTCAGAGCCGTCGATGCCGCGCCAGCGAAAGGTATCACAGGGCATACGGTTAAACTGGTTCCAGCTAATCTTCGTGGTCATAAAGACGGGAATATTGCAACCGAGCATTATTTGCGGGAGCGCGGCACTATAGCCAAAAACATCTGGTAACCAGATTTGACGGGGCCTGACAGCAAATTCTTGTTGCCAGAAACGCGTTCCATGTATAATCTGGCGGATAAGTGACTCGCCGGAGGTAAGGTTACAATCTGCTTCAACCCACATCGCACCCACCGGCTCAAAACGTCCCTCGGCGACCCGCTGTTTCACGCGTGCATAGAGTTCAGGAACATCCTCTTTCAGCCATTGAAGCAGCTGCGGCTGGCTCTGGCTATAGTGGTAGTCGGGATAGCGCTCCATCAATCCCAGCACATTAGAGACAGTATGAGCGATCTTCTGGCGGGTTCTCCAGTAAGGCCACATCCAACCGACATCGAGATGGGCATGCCCGCTGACAGTGATCCGCGGGAGGTCGGGTGACCGGTTTATCGCGTGACATTCTTTGAGCAAGTACTCAAAAGCGGTCTGAGCCGAGCCGGTGAATCGTTCACCCTGCCAGCCCTCGCGCAGATCGAGCATGTTATAGGCTATGTTGAGACGCGCCAAAATGGCATGGCGTGCCAGATCACCTTCGTTCAGTGTGAGAGATGCTTCCAGGAGCGTGTGCATCAAGTGATAGAGTTGCCAGCTCACCATGTAGCGCGGGCGCAGCGTCAAGCCGCCAAAGGGCAAGGGATCGCGCGTATAGACCTGGACCATCAACGTATGAGATTGCCCATCGCACGTTTCCCCGGGCAGCAAGAGCATAGGATGCCGCCAATCGAACGCTCCGACAGCGCACCCATCAAGAAAAACAGTCGCTTCCACGCTGAGCAAAAGCGCATCATTTCCAGGAGCATCCCAATGTAATTGTAGGGCGAGGGGCAGCCCCTGCAGCGACGCTGGCACTTGCAGAGGCGCCATCAGCCAGCTTGTTCCATGCTTCAGCCCCCAGAGGTGTCCTACCTCAAGCGGCTGCCACTGTGTATCTGTAAGTGATGGTATGGCCATCGGGCCAGTGGCAGCAACGCTATAGACAGGGGAAAGCATGTGGGTCGGCCCTTCGGTCATCTTGCGCAGTACTTCAAGATTTTTGCGAAGTTTTTCGACGGTGAATGTCAAGAGAAATTCCCTTCATGTTTGCACTTTTGTCAGAGGGTTTGGAGGAGAGGATACGAAGTGGTATCAAAAAAGTGAAGAAAAACCTTTCGTCCACGAGCGCCCAATGCCTGCCCCCATTATTAGGATACACACTTGTGCCAACATGATTGTTCTCTCTATCAGGAGCGTGATCCTTCCTCACGTCTGCTGAGCCTTCTCGTAAAGAGCGTACCAGGTATCATCATAGTAAGGCGAGAACATGTGCCCAGGCTGCATACTACTGGTAAAGTCGTTATGTCCGTTGAGATACCAGTTGCCGTTGATCTTAATGAACCAGGGTCCACCGCTGGAGCCACCGGTCATATTGCAAGGGATGGAGACTACGGTGCCCCCTCCATGCTGCCAGCTCTTACCGGAGGCGCCCTCGCAGGACTGCCTGGTCTGGCCATCGAAGGGATACGCTGCGGGGTAGCCATAGGCGTAGAAGGGTTGATCGGCAGATTGATTATATGCCCAACCGGCGCCGCCGACCAGGTCGGTCAAGTCACCCTGACTATTGGGAGAGACGATGGCCATGCCAAAGTCATGATGTAAGTCATTTGGCCTGGCATCTATCCAGTCGGAAGGAACCTCCAAATCGCGGGCAGCCCAGCAGCCATAGGGCGTATTGCCGCTATCGTACAGCGGGCAGAAGATCAGGTTCTGCACCCAGGCACCGTTCCAGTAGAGGCAGTGTCCTGCACTGTCAACAACACTATGGTTGAGGCTCGCGACGGCAGTACCAGAGCAGACCATGTCTTGACCAGAGGCGTTGGTAAAGAAGACTTTCCCAACGGTCGAGAGGGGATAAGAAGGGTTCCCATTAAGCGGGGGCTGTCCCTCCTGCTGAGCTGCCTTGCCCTGGCTGGCGTTAATATTCTGTGTAAAATCGGAAGAACTGCTGTCCTGCTGATCGGCGTCGACGGCAGCGCGCATGTTAGCTGCTGTCCAATGCTTGAGGACGATGCTGGGGTTCGTA
>Ga0187846_10001580_pt1 | contig 12798 bp, 14 predicted proteins | sample TC_taG_FD_161473 | JGI IMG/M metagenome (GOLD analysis project Ga0187846, IMG submission 161473) | Biofilm microbial communities from the roof of an iron ore cave, State of Minas Gerais, Brazil - TC_06 Biofilm (v2) | ecosystem: Environmental > Terrestrial > Deep subsurface > Cave > Wall biofilm...
CCGCCCGAATTTCGAGTAAAGAGTTGGCAGTTAATCCAGGAGTGCCGGGCCTTCGTTTTTTACGCTATTCGCGAGCGGCGACGCGGGCCGCATTACCAGAACATCTCCGGGCGCCGGTACGAGCAGGCGCCTCAGGGACAGCGGATCGCGCTCTCCCAGGCTTATCCAGTCTTCCGCGCCGCGCTCGTCGAGCACCACCGGCATGCGATCGTGAGTTTCGGCGATCGCCGCGTTCGCCGCACACGTCACGATAGTGAACGTCACCTCAGCCCGACCCTTTTCCGGATACCAGGATTCATACAGACCGGCCAAAAGCATCAGGCCGCCGGCGCGCGGATGGATCCATAGCGGCTGCCGCTTCCTCTTCGGGCCGGTCCATTCGTAGAACCCGTCGGCCGGGATGACACAGCGCCGCTGCAGGAACGCCTCGCGAAATGTCGGGCGTTGCTCAAGCGTCTCCGCCTTGGCGTTGATGCATTGGCTGGCGCGGCTGTTGTCTCTCGCTGACCGATTCACCAACCCCCAACGGGCACGTTGCGCCTTTCGGCGCTCGAACTCGGAGGTAACGATGAAGTGCTGATCGGTCGGCGCGATATTAAAGCGCGGACGATAATCAGCGAACGCGTCACCGGCATCCTCCACGCCCAGCGCGTCGACAACTTGCCGCCAGTCATCCCAGGTCAAGGTGAACCTTCCGCACATTCGCTTACGCCTCGATCGCGATTTCCCGCCGAACCTGGTTCGCGTCCTTGTCTTCGCGCAGCGCGATGAACTTCGAATGGCGCAGGTGATTCGCCGGCGTCCATTCCGCAAACTCGATCATGGCCACCAGGCGCGGCTGGAGCCAGCGGCACTTACTCATATCTTCTGCAGTCAAGCCTTCCCCCCACCTTCCTTTCTTGCTCTCGGGCAGATTTTGAAATGGGCGGCTCGCGCCCTCGAAGCCGCGGAAGCGCTTGAACAGCACCTCTCTGGACGCCGGCACAAAGCCGTTTCGAACGCGCGCTGCGTACAGCAGCTTTTGGTCTTCGTAATAGCCGACCAAAATCGAGTCGAAATTCTTCAACGCCGGCACATAGCCGCCAATTACCAGCTCCTGTCCCTGATTAACCCGCACCTTCACCCACGCGCCCGATCGTCTCCCGGACTCGTAGGAGCTATCCAAGCGTTTCGCGATCACGCCCTCCAGGCCCTGCTCACGCACCGCGCGAATAAGCACTGCCGGCGAAGCTCGAAGCGTCTCCGAAAAGCGGATGGGCTCCGCCAAATTTGACATCAATTTGGTGCGCAGGAGATCGCGGCGAACCTCCAGCCGTTCTCGCGTGAGATCCGCGCCGGCAAGCATCAGGAGATCAAACACATAAAAAACTAGGCTGTAATCGCTACTGGCGTGGTTCTGTAGAAGGTTGAATGACGGCCTGCCCGTGCTATCGAGAGCGACCACTTCCCCATCGATCGCGGTATCGTCGGGGAGCGCTTCGAGCGCACGGACCAAGGTTCGGAACCGTTGCGAGAAATCCTTCCCATTGCGCGACATCAGCTGAACCAGGCCGCGCGTCTTGAATCCTATCGCGCGATAGCCGTCGAATTTCAGTTCGTATTCCCATTGGGGTCCGGCAGGGAGATCAGCGACAGCCAGGCACATCATCGGCTCAATGAAACGTGCGCTGATGTGTTCCGCCCTACCCTTTCGACCAGTCATCTGTCCCGACTCCTCGTCCCCGATGCCGCTCGTGGCACTTCGGATCGCAGGAGTTCTCGTAATCGGCCCTCGAGACTCACTTCAGCAGGCGTCCGTCCTTGCGTGTCCAGCCACCTTTCGAATTCTTGAATGCGGACCTTGTGCTCAACCTCGGGCTGTCTGACGACAACCGAAATCGTCGTCTGGCCTCGGCCTACCTCGTCAATCCAGTCGTTCTCACGAAACACCCGTAAGCCTTGAGCTACCGCTTCATAAAGCGAATCCGCCGTGACCTCAATGACGTGCGCCACGCCCTTCAGATCGCAGTAAGACATAGTGCAAGTGCGCAGACCCACACTTGGCCACGCTAACATATTCGTCTTTTATTCGCCAAGCGGTTTACGCCCTACTTTGGCCTTCAAAACTGATTCGCGCGAACCGCATTTACGCTTTTAGCCGGAAACACGACCGGCACCGCTCGTCTGGGGGGCCTCGTCAGAACCGCGGTGGCGGGCCCTCTTCACTTTGGATTTTGAGCAATTCCTCGCCAAGCCGTTTGCTGCAGTGCTGAAAGACCAGCAGCCACGCCGCAATCTCCTTGGGCGGATCGCTAAATCCGGCGTCAAGCATCTTCTCGATCATCACCGGTAGGTCGCATTCGAACGTTACGCCGTTGATGCGATCGTCACCGGGACCAGGCAACTCGCCTTCTCCCAATATTCCGTAGCGGCTGAACTGGCCTGCCGCACTGCCAGCGTCCTCCGGCGACAAATAGACATAGACGCGGCCCGGCAGGCCGGCATCAAGCCAAAAATCCGCCGATTAACCTCTTCTTCGGCACACTGGCACTCAGTGCGCTCGTGCCTGAAAGTGGCCATCCCAAAACTCTCCTAACGTAAGCTCGCCCCCTGCCCGTCTTACGGTCGATGGTGCCACGGCGATAGCGACTGGGCGAGATTCCAGTTTTGCATTTTCTCGCGCGCAGCGGGCGCGGTATCTGCCGCGCCTATAGGCCTGCCCGCCAGTCCCCCTACCCTACCCCGCCTTGCGCCTCTCCGCTCAAGTCCGCCGCGCCAGTCCCGTGGACCGCTGCGCTTTGGCACGGCGACCGTGAATTGCTCCGCGGCGCTCATTGGTTAGCTCCGCTGCGCTCCGCATCGAGTCTCTTTCCTCCCTCGCCCTTAGAACGGAGTGAAGGGCGGAGGGGGAAAGAAAGGTTCGGGTTTTTACGAACCAAACCGCCCTGCCCTTCGGGAAGCGGGCGCACCCAAAGGAGATGGAGTGATGGATACCTACGCAATCGTGACCGAGAGAATCATCAACCTGCTGGAGCAAGGCATCGTGCCCTGGCGGCGACCGTGGACCGCAACCGGACTGCCGCGCAATCTCGTATCGAAAAAGCCGTACCGGGGCGTGAATGTGCGACGCGAAGTCGCCTGAATGATTGTTCAAAGAAAGGAGGTGAATCTGAGCGAACCCGATGTTCCATCATCGGTAGCCTACCGGCACATGCGGCGCTGGCAACGGTGCGGTGTGAAGCTGCCGGGACAAAGTAACCTCGCTCGCAAGAGCGCCGCCGATGGTCGTGAGACCGGAAGCGGGGATTCCGAGCATCCCATGGAGTCCGGGGGCGAGGCTGTGCGGCAGGGCCAGCAGATGCGAATCGTCGCAACCGTCGTTAAGCGGAACAAGCCAACGGATGCTGACAGGCTTGAACCAAAAGGTACGTGGTCGGTTGTCCCCCTGTTTATTGGGGACACATGGACGCAATGACCACCGGCGGAACGGACGGGGCCTAAACCGCGCGTGTCATTCAGGCGGAACGCGGTAAACCCGTATCGTCGCCCGTAAGGGCAGGCCGACCGCAAGGAAGGTTAATGACGGTGCGGGCAGAGGAAAGCGGAGGAAGCGAATGCCGGCCTGTAACGGGGCGGACAGGGGTTGAGGAGGTGGAGCGCCGACATAATCCCACGCGAAAGCGGGCAGACTTCCGCACGGTCCTTCTTCACGAAAGCAACCGCAATGCCTCGACGGAGAACTGCGCAGAGGAGCGTCATTTGACGCACGCGCGCTCCGGCTCGACCTTCGATTGGCGGGACGCCAACTGGTCCGACTGCCATCGACGAGTGAGGAGTTTGCAGACCCGTATCGTGAAGGCATGGCAGGAGGGCAGACGGCGCAAGGCGAAAGCACTGCAACGACTGCTCATCCGCTCGTTAAGCGGCAAGGCGTTAGCCGTGAAGCGAGTGACGGAGAACCCAGGCAGATGGACACCGGGAGTGGACGGAGCAATCTGGTCCACGCCGGACACCAAATCCGAAGCAGTGTTATCGCTCAGGAAGCGCGGCTACCAACCGCGACCACTGAGACGGGTTTACATCCCGAAGAGCAACGGCAAGATGCGACCGCTCGGGATTCCGACGATGAAGGACCGCGCGATGCAGGCGCTCCATCTGCTTGCGTTGGAACCCATCGCGGAATGTACGGCGGACCCCAACTCCTACGGATTCCGAACCAAACGCTCGGCGCAGGACGCGATGATGCAATGTCAGGTTCTGTTCCACCAGCGTGTTTCAGCGCAATGGATTCTGGAGGGAGACATCCGCGGCTGCTTCGATAACATCAGTCACGACTGGCTTCACGCTCATATCCCGATGGATAAGGCGATACTGCGGAAGTGGCTGAAAGCCGGATTCGTCGAAGGCCGAACGCTGTGGCCGACAACGGCAGGAACGCCGCAAGGCGGAATCATCTCGCCGGCGTTGGCCAACATGGCGCTGGACGGGTTGGAACTGGAACTTCGCAAGAGGTTCCGACAGCCCGATAAGGTGCACATGGTTCGCTATGCTGACGACTTCATCGTGACAGCAAGCTCACGGGAGTTGCTCGAAAATGAAGTCGAACCTCTGGTCGCTGACTTTCTAAAAACCAGAGGGCTGGAACTCTCCCCAGAGAAGACCAGCATCACGCATATCGATGACGGTTTCGACTTTCTCGGATGGAACGTGCGCAAGTACGGCGGCAAGTTGTTGATTAAGCCGTCGAAGAAAAGCGTGCGAGCTTTCCTCGACAACATCCGGTCTCTGGTCAGGGCGCACCGACCGACCCCACAAGCGGAGCTGATTGCAATCCTCAATCGTCAGATAAAGGGATGGGCAAACTACCACCGCTGTTCGGTCGCGGCGGCCGCCTTTGATCGGGTGCACTTCGGAATCTGGAACTGTCTTTGGCGATGGGCGCGGCGACGCCATCCGCACAAGAGCAAGAAGTGGTTATCCAAACGGTATTGGATAACTTCGCTCAAGCGATGGGCGTTCGCCACACAGGTACAGGTGAAGGGTAAGCGCCGGTGGGTCAAATTGATTGATATCAGTGCGATACCCATTCGGCGCCACATCAAGGTCAGAGCCGAGGCCAATCCGTTCGACCCGAACTGGGAGCTTTACTTCGAGCAGCGCGAAGAGCGCCACATGAGCCAAACCTTGGACGGTCGAGCGTGGACACTCTGGCGAAGACAACGAGGCCGATGCCCAAGTTGCCGCCAGCCAATCAGCGTCGAGACTGGATGGCACACCCACCACGTCATCTGGCGCGTGCATGGCGGCAGCGACCGGCTCGACAACCTCACCCTTCTCCATCCCACTTGCCATCGGAAAGTCCATAGCCTTCAGTCTCCGTCTCATGACCGGGTGTCATTACTGATGCCTTTGAAGGGCTTGAGCCGGATGCCAGGGAAACACGCAAGTCCGGTTCTTAGGGGGCGGGAGGTGCCGTAAGGCCCTCCTGCTACCCGACCTGTTTCTGCTGTCGGCGACTAAATACGTCTCGCCCTTCTGGCTCACGATGAAGCAAGCGAACGAGCTGGGCGGATCAGTACGCAAGGGCGAGCATAGCCAGATCGTGGTGTTCTGGAAGGTCGATCAAATCGCTGACGCGGAGACCGAGGCCGACCCCGAGAACGACGAAGCCCAAGAGAAGAGTCGCCGGCGTTTCGTTCTCAGATACTATAGGCTTTTCAATCTTGAGCAGTGCGAGCTACCGCAAACAGTCCTCGATAAGCTGCCAAAGATCGAGACCCACCAGCACGATCCCATCGAGGCGGCCGAGCGCATCGTTGCCGGCATGCCCAACCCGCCGGAAATTCAGTACGCCGGATCAAAGGCGTTTTACAGCCCGATCACCGATCGGATCACCCTGCCCCCGCGGGAACTTTTCACGAGCACCGAAGAAATTTATGCCTGTCTTTTCCATGAGGCATCTCACGCATCAGGTTCAGTGAAGCGGCTTAATCGGAAATCGATCACCGAAGCGGCACCGTTTGGCTCGCCAACGTATTCGTTCGAGGAACTCGTGGCGGAATTTTCAGGAGCTTATCTCTGCGCCGAAGCGGGCATCTCGCCCGCGGTTCTGGAGAACCAGGCCGCGTATATTCAGGGCTGGGCCGCGAAGCTGCGTACGGACAAGCGCATGGTAGTGATCGCCGCGGCGCAGGCGCAGAAAGCGGCGGATTACATACTGGACAGGCCGACGACAGGCGTGCGGACGTACGTACGCACGTCCGCAGGCGCGTGAGGAAGACTGCGCTTTGCAAGTACGCCAAACATGACGAAGAGGGCGCGTAACGTTCAGGCGGGCGGAATGCGAGGTGTGGGGTTTCGAGCGCTAGGATGGTACCGAGACTAACGTAAGTACGGACGCACGTGCGCAGGCACGTGCGTCACCGGCCAAGCATGGGCACATAGGCGGAGGACCCTCACTTCGTCCTCCCATTCGGATCCACCCGGCAAAGCAGCGACGGCCATTATCGGGGCTCAGTGAACTTCGCGTTGGGGGGTGTTTCGCCCTACCCTGCCCTGCTTTCCTGTCCATCTGTCCCGATTCCCCGTTGTCGGACGCCGCTCCTTTTAACTCCATGTCCTAGAAGTTCTCGTAGTTCGGCCTTTGAGACTGAATGACCGTTTCGGTTCTCGTCAGACAGCCCAACCAGGGTACACGTAAGTACGCACGCGCGTGAGGACGCACGGACACGCGCACGTGGGCAAGGATATGTGCGCGGACGTACGTGCGTAAGCGCGTGAAGTAGACAGGCGCGAGGGCAGGCGGACCTCCGGCGATTCCGATGGTTATTGACTTGGGGGCTCGGCGAGGCTGTACTTACGTACGCAAGGACTGACGCGACGGTGCCCTGCGAATTAGCCGGGAAAGTTCCACGGCTTTCGTGGCGGTGGGCGGTTGGAGTGGGAGGACGTACTCACGACGTGCCAGACGCGAGCGCACGTGCGTCCGTACTTACGTTAGTGCGGGTACGTAAGTCCTTACGCACGGACTAGCAGGGCCTGCGCGTGAGGACGCACGGACACGCGCACGTGGGCAAGGATATGTGCGCGGGCGTACGTGCGTAAGCGCGTGAAGTAGACAGGCGCGAGGGCAGGCGCGGTCCTCCGGCGATTCCGATGGTTATTGACTTGGGGGCTCGGCGAGGCTGTACTTACGTACGCAAGGACTGACGCGACGGTGCGCTGCGAATTAGCCGGGAAAGTTCCACGGCTTTCGGCTCAAAGTTACGTCAGCTGCAAATCAGCGCCGCAGAAGCGCAATCAGGCGTTTGGCGGTGGGGCGGTTGGAGTGGGAGGACGTACTCACGTACGTAAAGGACGTGCCAAACAATATGCGCGTTATAGCATTCGCGTCGCGAAAGGGTGGGGTAGGGAAGACAACTCTGGTTGGCCACTTGGCGGTAGAGGCGGAGAGGCGGGGAGCCGGACCGGTGGCCCTCGTGGATACGGATCCACAGGGAAGTCTCGCCGCCTGGTGGAACGAGCGAAAGGCAGAGACCCCGCTGTTTGTCAGAGTCGAGCTTCCGGTACTGGAACGGCAGTTGGAAGAACTCCATGCGCATGGCATCAAGCTGGTCATGATTGACACGCCGCCCTCGGTGGACCACATCGAAAGGGTTATCGAAGTAGCGAATGTGGTCTTAATTCCAGCGCGGCCGAGTCCGCACGATCTGCGGTCAGTAGCTGCAACGGTCGATTTGGTAGAAGCCAGGAACAGGCGTATGGCTTTTATCGTGAATGGGGCTTCGGTGAACTCGAAAATATCGACCGAGGCAGTCGTCGCTCTAGCAGAGCATGGACGTGTTGCTCCCGTGATTGTGCATCAGAGGGTCAACTTCGCGGCCAGTATGACGGACGGCCGGACGGCGGGTGAAGTGGAGCCCGGATCAAAGGCTGCGGAAGAGATTGAGGAACTCTGGGGTTACGTAGACAAGTTGGTCGCGGGGCCAGTTAGAAGGAAGGGCAACAATGGCAGCAAAGATGACACCGCTAGAGAGCGGGCTGATCGTGCGTAAGGGGCAGGCCGCGCCTGTGAACCAACGCGAAGCAGTGCCGGAACAGAACGCACCGATACCGCTAATGCAGACTATTCCCTTAGGGCGCGCGCGGCGCGGTGGGACTATTGCAATTACGGTGCGGCTGGACCCGGACCGCTATCAACGATTGAAGAGTCAAGGGCTAGTTCAAGGCCTAACTAACCAGGAAATAATGGTTGCTGCATTGGATGCTTGGTTTCTAACGCAGAATCAGGCTTAGGCCGTGCCAGTCCGTGCGTAAGGACGTACGTACCCGCAGCCAGGACGCTGAGGCAGGGTGGTGGTGGTGGAATGGAGAAAATAGCTGACACAGTGGCCCGTCTCGAGCAGAAAGCCCGTGACCGCGCGATAAGCGACGGTAACGCGAATACAGAGCGATTGAACGGCCGAGGTACTGAGGGACTCCTACCCGACCGGCATCCGGTGCGAGACTTCTTCGTAGCGGATGTTTTGGATTGGGCGCTTAAAGCCGATAGGCACACAATGGAACATCCCATGTTTAGCCTATCGAAGACTCCCGACCGCAAAGAGCGGCATTACGAACATCAGGGGAGAACAGTCACCGTGATGCCGAGCTCGCGAGGGGTGGCAACAATATGGGACAAAGACGTCCTTCTGTACTGCATTAGCATCCTCGTCGACGGCCTGAATCGAGGCCGCAAGGATATTTCTCGGACCGTACGGCTTAAGGCGTATGATCTCTTGGTAACCACCAACCGATCCACTGGCGGAGACCACTACAAACGCTTAGAGGCTGCATTCGACAGGCTGGCCGGCACTCGAATTAAGACCAATATCAGTACGAACGGCGTTCGCGTTCGTGAAGGTTTCGGCCTGATCGACAACTGGAAAATCATCGAGCGGGCACCGGGAAATGGCCGAATGGTCGCTGTAGAAGTTACACTAAACGAGTGGCTCTACAACGCTATCCTCGCGCATGAGGTACTGACTTTAAATCGCGACTATTTTCGCCTAGATGGAGGCCTCGAGCGGCGACTCTATGAACTGGCGCGGAAGCACTGTGGAAATCAGGCGAAATGGACTATTGGTGTTGAGCTCTTGCACAAAAAGAGCGGGTCGGCAGGGCCATTGAAGCGATTTCGAGAGTTCGTCAAAAAAATCGCGGCTGAGGATATTTTGCCAGATTACCGGATGAATTATGACGCTACAGGCAACAAGGTGACTTTTTACACCAAAGACGGCAAAAAATTGGTCCAGAGTCTCATAGGTATTTCGGCCTATCAGTGACCGAAGCATCGGCCTATCAGTGACCTCTGGGGAGCGTGTTTGGGACACAAAGCTTTCGGCCTATCGGTGACCAAAGTATCGGCCTATCAGTGACCTCTATTGCGATACGTGTTGCGAAAGCGTTGGCAAGTACTTTTTCAGCCCATGGGTGATCGGTATTTCGGCCTATCAGTGGCCACATATTCGGCCTATCGGTGGCGAGCAATCGGCCTATCGGTGGCCTAAAGTTCGGCCTATCAGTGGCCGACCCTTCGGCCTATCAGTGTCCGCACATCACAAATTCAACAGGGAATTCCTACCCTTTTCGACCTATAAACCGCCCGTAACACGCGCGCGCGATCTTAACAAATCTATTTAACATCCTAACCCACCCGCCGCCTCAATAGGGGCTTCGCCCCTAGCCGGCTCAAACCCACCCAAACCCGGCTTACCCCTTAAGGAGCACCCTCACGGGCGAACACCCCAAACCAAATACCGCACCGCCGCCGTTGGCGGCGGGATAAAGGGCCGCTTCGCGGCCCGAACGACACTCAACAGGAACAATGGCGTCAGCTAAAGATTGGATAGGCGGCAAGATAGGGCATTTCGATGAGCTCGACATCCGCGGCACGGAGGGCGAATTTCATGCTTGATCGGCTCGACATCAGTCGGGAACGTTAACGGGGGCATCCAATTGTCGTGATGGCATAACGCAACCTTCCTCGGCCGCAACAGATCTACTTCCGCCGCTATGAAACCCGCCAGTGACCCCTGCATTGGCTCACCATTGACGTTGCCGCGCCCAGCGGCGGCAAGCAGCGCGACATCTGGACGAAGGCTGCCAAGTATTCCCGACCAATGCCCCGAAGTGTCTTTCCACAAGATCGAACCCTCCGGTGTCTCGATTAGGTAGGCGAGCGCTCCACCATCGCTGCGCGGATGGCGCTCGCTTTGGGCAAGATGGGCAGCAACATCCTTTCCTAGCTCGCCGCTTTCCAACATTTGCATGAGCCGCGACTCCCGCGTCCGGCGCTCCTGGCAGGCGAGACCGAGATCGCCAAGGCAGGCCTCGCCGGTAGAACCTGCCATCGCTGCCCAAATGCAAGAATGAAGGCTCGGAAACACTCGCGCGCGCACTTGCGAAGAAAGATGGACCGGCTCACCCCCCGGGACAGCAAGTAGCTGGGCCTCGGGGACGGAATCCGAATCGTGGAGTAGTCTGACAGTCTCGTACGAGCCGACGATGGTAGCGCCTGTGCGCGCTGCGATGCGCTCCGCGCCAGACCAATGGTCGAAGTGAGAATGGCCGATTAGGCCGCAATTTCCAGCTTTGGTTCGGTTATTTCTGCGAGCGCTGTCCGCACGGCGGCCCGCTCGGTGTCATTGCCACCCGCAACTACAATTTTAAGGGTTCATAAACGGCGTGGATCATCTCGCTCGTGCGCGTAAAAGGAAAAGCTCACCTACCTCTGCTGACAGACGGAGTGAAATCGACCATCTCTGGCTATGGTGAGCTTCGTTCTTCCTCACAACCTTGCGACGTGACCGCTTCGTGACCGATAACGTAGCGAGAGGATTGAAGTCTTCACGAACCGAGGCTAGCCGCTTGCCGCTCGTATGTTTCAAACGATACGAGTAGCGGGCAAATTCGATACACGAACAAGCTGGAAATTAGCTACAGAGTTCATCTCTAAATCGGAAAGGACGCTAGCAATCTCGATCATCTGATCACGGCTGAGGACCGGCTACGTGTCGCGATGGCGCGGCAGTAGAACCGTATGCAACTGGGCGCCAAACGAATGGCTCCACCAGCACCGGAACCTTTCGGTCGCACCGGAGTCTGGCTCCACAAGATAGCGAGAGCGGGTCTGCCGCCGTGAATTCTTTTTCCGAGGTTCAGGATCCTTTCTCTGGGGGAGCTAGCGAGCGGTACACCAGGCCGCCGAGGACGCCACCGACGATCGGTGCGAGCCAGAAGAGCCATAATTGGGCAAGGGCCCAACCGCCGACGAATAGGGCGGGTCCAGTGCTGCGCGCCGGGTTGACCGAGGTGTTCGTGACCGGAATGCTGATCAAATGAATCAATGTCAGTACAAGCCCGATGGGAATTGGAGCGAACCCGGACGGAATCCGTTTGTCTGTGGCGCCCATTATCACGAACAAAAAGATAAGCGTCATCACGACTTCACAAACCATGCAAGACAGCAGCGAGTACCCGCCCGGGGAGTGACCGCCATAGCCATTGGCTGCAAAGCCTGCGCTCAAACTGAAGCCTTCGGTGCCGCTCGCGATGACGTAGAGAATCCCAGCCGCTACGATTCCACCGAGCACTTGCACCACCATGTAGGGGATCACCTCACTCAAGGGAAAGCGACCACCGGCGCATAGGCCTGCCGTGACGGCCGGATTGATGTGGCATCCGCTGATATGCCCAATCGCATAGGCCATCGTAAGGAGCGTGAGCCCGAAGGCGAGCGCCACTCCCAAAAAGCCGACTCCAGTGCGGGGGAAACCGGCAGCGAGCACCGCTGTCCCGCACCCGCCTAACACCAGCCAGAATGTACCGATAAATTCAGCAACCAGGCGACGAGACAGATCCATTGTAATCTCCGTGATCCGATTTCTTGATGACTAGAATTTCCACGCTCATGCTTTCAGCCTTCTCGTAGAGACAGGCGGTCACGCAAGTAGGTTCTGACCCGCCACTGTGAGAGGCGTCCCAGTCGTAGCCGAAGCCGTGCTGGAACCTATCACATCCCCCAAGGCCGAGGACGAGGCGAAGCCAATCGGACCGAATGTCGCTGTCGCGATCAGCGCAACTGACAACATCCACGGAACGGAAAGCAGAACGCGCCCCCAAGGAGCCACGGAAAAGGCATTAGACAGGTTCTCTGTTCGCGTTGCTCGCACACCACGGCCTGATCAAGCGAGTAAGATGTGGGAAGCTGCACCTTGTCCTGAACCTCAGGAACAGCAACGTTGGCAAGATTGCCAACATGACAGCCATGCTGAGGTGTCGTCCACAATCCCGCGCTCGCGGTCATTTTGCTCAAAACATTCGCTGGAGTAAAGCAAAAGAGGCCTCAAATCTCTATCACCAATTCATCCCTCGCCGAAAAACCTCCCCGCTTCCAGACCCCAGCATCGATCTATGCGGCGAATGCACGCTCGGTTTACGCCTCATACGAGCGCAGGACGCGGCCGGGCAGCGCACCGCTATGAGTGGTGCCCTTCTCGTAAAGCACCTCGCCGTTGACAATCGTGTACTGAATTCCGAAAGCGCGCGACACCAGGCGGCGGCCGCCGCCGGGCAAGTCATGCAGCATCTCGGGACGATGGCCGGAATTAATCGTCGCGTAGTCGAAGATAACAAGGTCGGCGGCGTTGCCAGCGGCGATTCTTCCGCGGCGCTTGATGCCGAAATAGTCCGCAGGTTCCGAAGTCATGCGCTTGACGGCGTGCTCGAGACTGAGCAGGCCTTTGTCGCGAACCCATTCTCCGATCAGGTTGGTTGGAT
>Ga0187846_10001581_pt1 | contig 12798 bp, 15 predicted proteins | sample TC_taG_FD_161473 | JGI IMG/M metagenome (GOLD analysis project Ga0187846, IMG submission 161473) | Biofilm microbial communities from the roof of an iron ore cave, State of Minas Gerais, Brazil - TC_06 Biofilm (v2) | ecosystem: Environmental > Terrestrial > Deep subsurface > Cave > Wall biofilm...
TCCGAGCAGGCGACCGTACATTTCCTTGCTGTCCATCGCGCACCTCCTGCCAGCCATGCGCGATAGCGTAGATCAACCCCCAGAAAACCCGGATGGGCCTAGAATGTGGCACAAGTGGCGCGACTGATGGCACGGGTGGCGATTCAAGCGCCCGGGAACTGTTCTGATGGGTGCCTCCGACCTGATCGCGCGCCTGGCCGTGGCCGGCGTCAGGCTGTCTGTTTTGGCCCCGAACCAGCTCGCCGCCGAACCGCGGGAGGCCCTGACTGACGAACTGCGGGCACTGATCCGGCAGAACAAGCCGGCGCTGCTGGCCGCCCTGACTCCGCTCGAACGCAGCTCGGAAGCCCGCCAGCAGCGGGCGCTCGCCAGACTGGCCGAGTCGCCGGACAGCAGGCGGGTGGCGATCTTCGACCTAGGCGCCGATCCGGTCGCCGTGATCTGCACTGTGGCGGTCCGTGACGGCGGGACATGCGAGCTGCGGATACCCCGCGACCGCTACGACCCCTGGGCGATCCTCGAAGCCCTGCAGGCCGCCGAGCAATGATCGATTGGGACGCCCGTCTCTCCCAAGTCGCCCGGCAGCAGGCGAAGGCGCTGCGCGTGGACCTGCCCGAACCGGCGGCCGACGACCTACACCGACGGCTTCAGGAACGGACGAACCTGAAATTGCGGATGACGCTCGCCCTATTCCACGCGCAAGCCCGGGAGGGCGTAGCGAAGGCGCTGCGCAAGGCGCTCGCGGCGGGTTCCCTGCTTGTTGAGGAAAAGACCCGACTGGGCCCGGAAGCATTTGCCGCGCTCGTGAAGGGCGCCAACATCACGCCTGGCACGGCCGCCAACTACATGCGCGCAGCCGAGCGCGCGCCGGACCTGGCGGCCCGATGCCGCCTGCGGCGGACCCGCCACCGGTGCCCCGGAAATGATGGCACTGCCCGATTCCTCCACGGCGATTCGGACCGGCCGGCCGTTCTCCCCGACGCGGCCCTGCCGATGTTGGTCGACCTGTGTTTCGGCGATCACGAGGAAGCAAGCGATGTCGCCGGCCGATAGCGTGCTCGACGTGAACGACAGACAGGGCGTGCTCTGCATCCAGCTCGGCTCGCGCGGCGGCCGGCTAACTTGCAACGTGCGGTTCTGGTATCAGGACAAGAAAACGCGCGGCCTGCGTCCGAGCAAGAGGGGAATCGCCCTGCCGGCCGGCAGCCTACCCCAGATCATCCAGGCGCTGCAGAAAGTCGTAGCTCAGATGGTCTCGGACGGCGCATTCGAGTTCACCGCCGAGGGCCGCCCGCCGAAGTTCCACCCGGATGTGTACCCGCCGGACTTCTGACCGGCAAACGCGAATGTTTTCGGGCACGGAAAGGTAGCTTCCCCGCTACTTTATTATTTCGGCTTTTCCCGTCGCGCGATAACATACGTTAACGAGGTAGCATTTTCGACGGCCACTCCACTGAGGGGAAAGGTGATCGATGCGGGAGCGAGAGTCATGGTGCGAGTAGTGCTCTTCGTTGCCAGTGTGCTGGCGGTTTGCAACGCCAGCGCCGGAGGTGGTTGGGGCGCAGTCGGGCAAGGGTACAGCGATGAGCAAACGGAACCGCCCAGGCGCAGCGCGAGCTGCTGAAGGCGCAGACCGAAATGCTTAAGGCTTGGAATGACTGCATGCAGGTCGACCATGATGTCAGCCGCTGCGGACCGGCTCCGACGGTCAGCGCACCTGCACTAAATTACCAGGCGTCTCAGCCGGCCTCGTCATCGGGGTACGCAAGGCCCACGCCGCCCAAAGCGACGGACTTCCGATGCGTGAGCGATTGCGAGGCAAAGGGCTACAGCTACGGAGCGTGCGCGCAGCAGTGTTCTTACCAGCCGACCAACCGCGGATTTGACAGTACCTGTGTCAGCGATTGCACCGCAATTTGCCGACCCTCGAAACCAGGTTGCTGGATGGAAGAAGCTGGACTCTCCGAGGGAAACGAGCTTGATGCGCAAAACCATGGGCGTCATCGGCGAGGCTGATTGATCTCCGAGCACGCGTCATGTCGGCACTCCAAGGAATACTGTTCGCGGCCGTCGTGGTGGCGGTGTCTAGCTAGCTAGCGCCAATGCCTCTGGCGATGACCAATGCGTGCACGGTTCCGACTCCTGCTCCCAATTGGTTGCAAAGTCAGAGGGGAAAGGGCGAATTCCCGTCACCCCGAGCGAACGAAGGTTCAGAAAGTTCGCCGCCGACTATGGGTTGGTCGTCTGGCCCAACTGAGAAGGCCAAGGCGCTCCAGAAGGCGGCCGAGTACTGCAACGGGATGGGGAAGGAGTTGCAGACGATCAGCGCGAACGACAGCGGCCCGGGTGGTTTTGGGAAGATTTCATCGGCAGAGGTGCAGTTCCGATGTGTGCAGATCACGAAATGATTCTGCGTCCAAATTTGCGGGGAGATTGAACGATGAAGATGCCAGCATCAACGAAGAAGTACACCACCGCTGCCATTGCCGTGGTCGGTGTCGTGACGGCGCTCGCATTCTTGTCGGACAGCCGTGGTTTCTTCATCGTAAGGGAACTTTTTCCTTCTACCTGGCCGGCGTTGCTCGTAGGATCTCTCGCAGCTGCGCTGGCTTTGTTCGGCGAAACCTATGAGGAGGGCGAAGGCTATGAAACCGCTTCGCTACCTCGAAAGATCGGCAACAGAAGAATTACCAAGATTGGATGGTTTGCGCTTGCGCTTCTTGTAGTCACGATCTGGCTCGGTGGATACGACCTGAACGCGCTGATTCAGAGCAAGGACAACGAGTGGTCTGAAATCTTGCAAGGCGAGTACGAACGTCACAGGGACCTGCGCTACGTCCATCTTCCTGAGTTAGGGAAAGGTGCTGCCGTCCCTAGCCAAAGCCCTATGGCGCGGCGCAAAGAGGGTGATCCCTCAGGCCGCGTCCCGTTACGCCCGGTTGTCACTCAAGTCGGACCGCTGATAGCGAAGGACGGAGACGTAATCGATTACTGGGCGCATTGTCCTACGGACAATTTCGACTGGATGTGCCAGCAGAGTTGTGGCATCGAATTTGCTTCGAAGTACTACTCGCTGCGTGAGGGCCAAGTGTCTTATCGCGCTGATAAGGACACCGTGACCGGCAAGGATCAAATCGTGGCCGTTGGGTCGCTACGCGTAGGCCCTGAGCAACCGCAAGAATTCGCAGTAATCGGGCTTCCGAGCTGTAACCCAATAGAGGTGCGCGTTCGAGGAAAACTAGACGAGCTGGCGGCAACGAGGGCCAAATGGGCCGAGAACATGGCGGCGGTTGAGCCATTACGAGCATCAGTGGACAAGTGCCTAAGAGAGCACTTCCCGGACTCACAGTGCGACACCTTGGGAGACTTAATCGGCATGGGTTATCTCCCTCCTGGGTATACGCTCCCAACATCGGACACTCTGGCGAGCGTGCAGCTGAGCCCACGCCCCGCCAAGATTGTTTTGACAGGCACTCCCCAGGCCGGTGGATGTGTTATCAGCCTAGAAACGATTTTCCCCGCTGTCCCGGCCTCGATGGTGCCGCGCGATCCTACTGTGAGGCGAGCTTTTGTGACCGAAAAAGAACGGAAGGGGATGGCCTGGGGCTACCAAACCACTGAACCATGCAATCGGGCACAAACGGGAGTGGGCGGGTGGTACCCAGCGCCTCCGTCTCTGGATTAAGCGAGGCGGATTGCAACGCATACGGCGCGACACAAATCCGCGCGTGTTCGCCCTTTGCTCCTTCCAGCCGTAGAGTACAGGGTCGGCGGGACGGCCGGGGGATGTGCATTCTGGGAGCGCGAGCCGGGGGCGGATGATAAGTAGGCCATGGACCGGCCTGACCTAGCCAAAATCCGGCGCTTCGCGCTGGTCGTGCCGCTGATCCTTTGTACCCTCGTCCTCGCCGGCGTGAAATTGGACACACCGCTTCGCGTTGAACCGCTCGGAATCCCGCTTCTTGTGCAAAGGCCAGACCTGCTTAGTGTCGGCCTCGTCATCGCAGCGATCTACTCGACGCTTCGGTATGTTTACTACGGCATGCTCATTCAGCCGTCACCCATGCGAGCCCGGCGCGAATTGATTGCCGGCGGAGATTACATGACATTCAGTAGCGATGTTCTTCAAGGATTCGACGAAACTCGGGCAGACCGAGCCCGGCGCGAATTGATTGCCGGCGGAGATTACATGACATTCAGTAGCGATGTTCTTCAAGGATTCGACGAAACTCGGGCAGACTTTCAGAGGAAGATCGACAGATGGTTCCCCCAAATCGGAACGCATAAAGTCACATTCGAGGTAACGCTCAGCGGCGGGCAAGCCAAGACGACCCCTCTGAATGTGCCCCGTCCGGTGCAAATGTTGTGTTGGCTCGAAGATCTCGACTTCTTGCTTCCGATCGGGGCCAACATTGCTGCGGTTGGCCTCTGGATCGTGTCTCGTTTGTGGTAAGCCGATGCGAGGCACGATGGGTGGCAATTGCACACAACTTCTGCGGCGCGCATCTTGGCTCAACCGATATATTTAGGGCGCGCCAGTATCCCAGTGGCATGGCGGATCGGGTGCCGGAGCGGGCGGGGTACCAAGGCTCGCTATCAGCCTACGAGCAACAGGTTCTAGCATCCGATTGCGGACGCCGCGGTATGCTCCGCGTCCATGACCGCGACCCATCAAGCCGCACCTCACGATTTTGTGGAGACGGTGACACGCTTGGAACAGCGTGCCCGAATGTCGCGCCGCCGTGCGCGCTGGGTGATGGTGCTGCTCGGAGTGGTTTTAGTCGTTGCTGCGGGGCTCGTCGCTCTCGAGACTGTCCACTTCCGCACGATGAAGTTCGGTTACATCGTCACGAATAAGGAGGAAAGGGAGTGGCGGCCAGGAGCCAGCATGCATCTGGACCGCACAGGCCCGGAAAGTCCAATGGCTGGACACGTTATGTACTTGCTGGAGCGACTGAACGGTCCTGACAATCCGTATTACGTTTCGTCCTTTGCACTGCGGGACATCTTTCGAAGGGGCAGCGACACAAAGCCCCCCGATTGGATTTCGCCCACTCCGGCGGAGCGCGATCAGATCAAGGCTGAGTTGAAGGTGGCGCTGGACGATTTGGAGCGCGCAGCTCACATCGCCGATATTGGCAAGCGCCCGCCTTCCATCGCAGAGGAAATTCGGCCCATTGTCTCGACATTCTTCTACAGCATCGGCGTCGTGGGAGGATGCCGACAACGATCTACGAGAAGATGCTCGACGTGGTGAAGGCGCTTGCCAAGCAAAAGCCCTCGTCCTGATTTTCAGGCCACCACGCGTAGGTGGCGGGGCCGCGACTTCTTGGCTGTCGTCGGTGGCGCTTCCAGCGCGGCGCCATACACCCAGTGCTCGATGAGTCTCAGCGCGAGCCGATTGGCGGCTTCACTGTGACCTTCCGCGGGAGCGCGAAGGCGAGTGATACCGAGAAAAGCGGCAAACGACTTCCTGGAGGCTCAAACGAACAACGGTCAAGCCTCGCGCAATTCAAGGGCGTTGGGTCGTGTACCCACGTCCATACATGCAGGATCGAAAGGCAGCGTTACGTGCTCCGATGTTCTGATCCATGAACAACGTCGGCGGAGGCCGATATTCACCGCCAGTCGAAGTGCAGTTCATCTGGCTGTTGTTGCCGTAGCTGAAAGACTGACAATTTGTTTGCACGGGTGTCGTGTATCCCGCGCCTGTCCGTATTGTCGTCGTCGCCACGGGGAACTCGACATAGCTGGCCGCAACGCAGGCAGCCTTGTCTTGGTCGAAGTCCTGCTGTGTGGCTCCTGGCTTGTACCACGTTGTACAGCCGGACAGCAGGAAGACCGCCGCCCCGAATATTGAAATCTTCCACGATCGCTTCAGATTCATTGGTGCTCCAAGATACGTCGATCGGCAGCATCATCCAATCTCAGCCGCGGGGAGCCTTGATATGGGGCAGTAAATCTGCGTTACTGCTCGCTTAGCTTGGTGGTACTCGGAATGTTTTTGAAGCTCGCAATCGGGGAAAGGGCACCCCCGCGAATAGCACCCCGTCCGTCGGGCCTAGGTGGGCCCAGAGTTTGAGGCGCAAGCCCGGCTGAGCCGCCCGCGCGAGCGCGATTGGAGGACGCGGCCGATTGACCGAGGAAACCTACACGGCGCCTACACAATCGGCCATCCCTTGCAGCGAGTGGCGAGCGGATTCGCAAGCCTTTGATTTATTGGTGCTGCTGCCCCGACTCGAACGGGGGACCTACTGATTACGAATCTCTGAGGCTATGAATTATGGGAACGTTCGCGGGCTGGCGCGATGTTACGCAACTCTTCGTGAACCTAGTAACCATGCGGGCTTCAGCGTACACTGAGTTTACGGGTAGCAGCTTCAGACTTCGGGAGTTTCCGATTCCCTGCTACCCCACTGCTACCCCGAGAGAGGTGGCACCAAGCCGGACCCGCGATGGCTCAATCCCTGAGATTCACGAAGCCCGCGATCGAAGCCTTACCGCCCGCGTCCGCGGGCAAGCGCGACGAATACGCGGACACGGTCGAGCCTGGTCTGAGGCTGCGGGTGACCGACAGGGGGGCAAAGACCTACTGCGTGTTGGCGCGGGTGAAGGGCGGCTCGATGGAACGTTACACGATTGGGAGCGCCCGAGACTTCACTCCTGAGCAAGCTCGCCGGAAAGCCGTGCAGGTACGTGGCGAGATGAAGAACGGAAGAAGCCTCGCAGCCTCGAAACGCGCTGAGCGAGGCGAAATGACGTTCGGCGAGCTCTTCGTCGACTACTTGTCGCGGCACGCAAAGCCGAATAAACGCTCTTGGCAGGAGGACGAGGCCATCTATCGCCGATGCCTGAAGGCCCGCTTCGGGCGCAAGCAACTGCGGGAGGTGGACCGCGTGGCAATCGCCCGGATGCACTCGGCGGTCTCGAAGGACGGTGGCACAACGCGCCGCAGGGGCAACCGCGCCAACCGCGGGGCACCGATTCAGGCAAATCGGGCACTTGCGCTGGTCCGCGGTGTCTATAGCTGGGCGACCAAGGCGGGTCTGTGGAGCGGGGAGAACCCCGCCCGCAACGTCGCCAAGAACGCCGAGCGCCCGCGCCGCCGCTACCTGCAGCCGAACGAGATGGCAGCGTTTCTTAGCGCCGTCCAGGCCATCGAGAACAAGTCGGCGCGAGATTTTTTCCTGCTTTGCGTCCTGACCGGCGCGCGACGGTCCAACGTCATGTCCATGCGTTGGACGGAGATCGACCTTGATGCTGGGGAGTGGCGTATACCCGACACGAAGAGCGGCGAGCCGCTTACGGTGCCTCTCGCTCCGGAGGCAAGTGCAATTCTTCAGGCCCGCCGCGTAGCTTCCGGCCCGGGTGCCGAGTTCGTCTTCCCGGGCAAAGGGAAGACCGCACACTACGTCGAGCCAAAACGCTCGTGGCAGCAGGTGCGCAAGGCATCGGGGCTTGCCGAATTGCGGATCCACGATTTGCGCCGAACCCTCGGCTCATGGATGGTGAGGACTGGGGCTTCGACTGCGATTAACGCAAAGGCACTCGGCCACAAGAGCCTCCAGGCCGCGTCGGTCTATCAGCGGATCGCAGACACGGATCCGGTGCGCGAGGCAATCAATCAGGCGACCAGCGCCATCCTAGTGGCCGGCAACCGGAAGTCAGCCGGCGAGATTCGCGAGCTTCCGAGCGGGGGTCAGAGGCACCAGCGAACGAAGGTCGAAGGTCGCGCCTAGATTCATCAGGGATAGTCAGCTGCGATGTCGTCGCGAAAGGTCTCGACGGGGAAGTCCAAACGGCAGAAGGCGTCGGCGAAGGGCTCGATCAGCGCTATCGACGGATTCGTCGAGAATCAGGTCGCTGCGGTACGGGCTGCCGCGAAAGAATGTGGAATACCGTTATCTGACTGGCTGCGCTGCTGCCTTCGCTATCTCCGTTTCGCGTCGGGGATTGACGTCTCCTCCGAGGAACACCTCATACATTGCTTCCGAGTAGGACTTCGCCGCGAGCTTCACCGGATGCTGCCCGATAGGGCCAAGCAATCCTCAGGCGGGTTCCGAGGGGCCTTACCGAAAATTGAGACGTCCGCAGCATTGCTGGGCAAGGTTCAAGCCGAACGAGATCGCCGGTTGGTGAATGGACAGCTGCCTTACGGTGCCAAGTCGGCAATAGCAAAGAAACTGCGTCGCGCTCCGAAGACCGTGAGCCGGCTACTGGAGGAGCTCCGCAGGCTGGAGCAAAAGTAGGGACTGAGGGTACCTTGAGTCGGGTCTGATCGCCTCGACCATCGTTTGTTCCGCCGCAAACGTCCGATACGCTTCCGCGCATAAGCGAAATGAGGCGAAAAGTGACGGACGACGACGAGCCAATCGAATCGACCGATGATCTGCTGACGACTACGCAGGCAGCACTGTTCTTGACTGTGAAGCCTGGGACGTTGTCGGTCTGGCGTGCAACTAATCGCGTAAGGCAGCCACGCTTTATCCGAGTGGGTCGCGCTGTTCGCTATCGCCGATCGGACCTGCTCAAGTTTCTTGCCTCCCAGACGGTAGAGGCGGCACCTCGCAGCGAGCCGAAACAGCTCTGAAGGCGGTGGTCAGTCCGTGTCTCCTCCGGCGAGGATTGACGAAACGCTGCTTGACCGCTTGGACGCCATGAGGCAGGTCGGGCGTGGTCGATGGGGCCTCGATAGGTTGATGATCCCGTGAAGACCCCCCGCTGGTCCGCACGCCACCTCCCGCCCGGTGGCCGCCGGCTGCGCGATCTGCGCCAGCGCGGGCTGGTGCCGGTTCTGCTGGTCGTCTATGAGTCCGACCTGCCAATCGCCGACAAGCTGGCTCGCGAGGTGATCGGAGCGCGCTGCCTTGGCTGCGTCTGTCTGATCGTGCCCGCACTCGGGGAGCGGATCGGGTTCAAGGTCCACAAGTCCCTCCTGAGGGGGGAGGTGCGCCATGCCGCGTAATGGCAAATCCAAGGAGCGGGCCGCCTTCGAGGCCAAGGAGGGCGAGCTGCCGACCATCATCGTCGGGGACGGCAACCTGCACGAAGCTGTGGACGCCTGCATGACCATCGTGGCGGCCCATCCCGGCATCTACATCCGCGGTACCTCCCTGGTCCGCATTGAGCGCGCCAAGCAGCTGAAGCTGACGAGGAAGCTCCAGGTCGATGATGACCGGCTGTTGGTAACCCCGGTCAGGACCGAATGGCTCACGACGGAGCTGAGCCGCCGCGCCCGGTTCGAGCACTACGACCGGCGCGCGGAAGAGATGCGGCGAGTCGATATCCCTGCCAGGTTGGCGCCGCTGGTGATCGCGTCCACGGCCAGGGATGGTGTGCGCCAGCTGGCCGGCATCAGTGGCGCGCCTGTCATCCGCCGCGACGGTTCTGTCTGCACTCAGGCCGGTTACGACAGTGTGACCGGAATGATCTTGCGCCCTTCCGGCGCACTGCCGTCGATCAAGGAGAAGCCATCAAAGGACGATGCGGTTGACGCGCTGAAACTGCTGGCCGCCCCCTTCGAGCACTACCCGTTCGAGGACGAGTTCGGGCTGCCGGTCGTGATCTCGCTTATCCTGACCCGGCTCGCGCGTCATTTGATGCCCACTGCGCCGCTGCACTTGATCACGGCCCCGAAGTTCGGCTCGGGCAAGACCAATGTCGCGCAGGTCGCCTCGATCATCGCCGACAACATGGAGGCGTCGCTGTCACCGTGGCCGAAGGACGACGAGGAGGCCCGCAAGGTCATCACGTCGGTCTTGCTGAACGGGCATCCGCTGGTTTGCTTCGACAACGTGACGAACGGCAGGGTGATGGCGCTGTCGGCCATCGACTGCGTGCTGACCGCGACCATCTGGAGCGATCGGATTCTGAGCAAGAACATCCAGATCGAATTGCCGAACCTGACCACCTGGTGCGCCACCGGCAACAACGTCACGCCCGGTCAGGACTCGGTGCGCCGCTTCATCGCCGCACGCATCGACCCGAAGTGTGAAATGCCCCACCAGAAGTCCTATCCGTTCGAGCCGAAGCAGTACGCGCGCGTCAACCGGCATAAGCTCCTGACAGCCGCGCTCACGCTTCTGTCGGCCTACCTGAAGGCCAATGCGCCAGACCGGGGAGCCGGTCCATTCGGTTCGTTCGAGGAGTGGTCGGCCATCGTCCGGGGCGCCCTGATGTGGGTCGGTCTGTCGGATCCGGTCGGCAGCCAAAGAGCGCTGTTTCAGGATGACCCCGTGGCTCAGGGACTCCTGGAAGTTCTGCAGGCGCTCTGCGCCAGATTCGGGAAGGACTCGTTCCTATCGACGGAGGTGGCGCACTGCTGCGCAAGCCCGTTCAGCGATACCGAAAAGGCGCTGTCCGGCGCAATGCGGGAATGGGTCCCTGACGGACCTTTCACCGCCAAGCGGATCGGCCACGTGCTGAGGGCGCACAAGGGAGAGATGAGCGGCGGCCTGCGGCTGTGCAAGGTCGGGGAAGATCGTGACCATAACCTGAAGTGGCGCATCGACAAGGTGTAGACGCGAGGTTTGCGAGCTTTGCGAGGTTTGTTTTGACCGATTCGATCCGAGAAACACGGATGGATTCCGAAGCGAACTGGCTGAAGGAAACCTCGCAAACATCGCAAAGCTCGCGGGCTTGATCCGATGGCGACGGCGCCGTACGATCGAGACCGGAAGCGGATGCAATGGCGCTGATCGTGCACGACCGAGCCATTCGGCACGAGTTGCTCAGAAGCTCCGCGTTTATCGACCTCCCGAGCGACACCGATCGTCTGCTGCTGGTGGGCCTGAACCTGCTCGCAGATGACTTCGGCAATCTCGAGGCGAATGTGCGGCGCTTAGCCCGCTGGGCGTGCCACTTCACGGACCTGAAAACCCCCGAAGCCGTTGCTGCGACGCTGGTAGGTCTCAAGGCAGCGGGCCTGGTTCGCGGATACGAGGCCGGCGGCAAGGCGTACTTGAATCTGCGCGATTTCCGGAACCGCCGCACCTACACTCGTCGGCAGTGCCCGCCCTCGCCGTGGTGCGACGCCGATGTCAGAACCGGTGCGCACGTGGCCGGCATGCGCCCCCGGGGTGGCACCGCGGCTGTTGTCGTGATGGCCCCGAAAGAAAACAGCCGCGGAATCGACCCCGACGGGTTGCAATCTGGTTCAACGGAAAACACTCCACAGATCAACGCTCCCGCGGCAAAACCTGATTCAGATCTGGCGCAGAAATGCCACCAGGAGAGGAGAGCGGAGGAGGTACCAAACGCGCCGAAGCTGCCAGCCCTCGCGCCGTGTCGGCCCGCAGCCTGGTCGCTTCCGGAGGAATGGGCGCGTTGGGCGGTCGCGTATTGGGCCGATCAACGCCGCCCGCTGAACTCGGACCAGGTCCGCGCGCTCGGCGAGAAGTTCCACGACTACTGGCGCGCCAGGCCGAGCGAGGCTGAAGCTAACGGCCGCCTCAACTCGTTCGCGGAATGGCGGATCTGGGTGTTCCGCCACCTGGGCCCTCGAGAGGTTTCGGCTCGGTCGCGAGAAACGGTGTAGCCACGCAGCTGCGGGTAAAACTCTGTACGACCGGCAGGTCGCCCGCTGCGGCTCGATCCGGTCCGAGGATGGCTACGGCATGCAACTCCGCGCGATCGACGACCCTGGTGCGGCGTAGCGCCTGCCAGAAGGAGTATTGGTCGCCGATTGATCGGCCGGACACCCGTCAGATCGCCCAAACGACAGCTCGCCGGCGGCGCAGAGAAAGGTTATGACATCAGGGCGCGCGCTCCGTACGAGCAGCTTGTCAGAGCATGGACGCAGGCTCCGGTCGCGGTTGACGTAACTCCAGTTATGCGTGTCAGGCGTGGTCAGTCGCTGGACACTCGCCCTCCGCGGCGCAGCGCCACCGCTCAACGGGTCCCATTTCGGGCGCGCGAGGAAGACCAAAATCTCTGACACGAAGACGCCTCTACCCCACCTGGGCCCTGGGCATCCGCGCACCGCGATCCAAACTTCCTCGGATCCGCCGACCACAGCCGGCGGCGGGCGAGGACGCGCGGTTGCGTCGCTGGTTGCGCACGCCCGTAGGACAGGGTTGTGCCATCCTGCAACTCCTTGCCACGTTTGGACCCCGTCGCAGCCGCGCAGCGGCCTCGCAGTCAATTGCGGGGCGTAACACCAAGGTACGACGCTCCTCGTTAACATTGACTCCCTCGCAACCGAAGAACCCCAGCACATGCCCGTATCTCGGATCACCTCCGTCGCGATTCGCCGCTTCAAACGCCTCGAGGAGATCGCAGTCCCGCTGGACGACGTGACCCTGCTAATCGGCGCGAACAACGCTGGAAAGAGCAGCATCCTCCAGGCCATCCACTTCGCTGTCTCGATAGCACAGACCGCACGGATGGTCGGCGAGGGAATCTCCTGGCGCAACGACGCGTTCGAGCTGTCGTTCAACCCCGCCCAGCTCCTCTATTCGCCCGTCGCGGACGTGCACTCCCTTGCGACGGGTGGGTACCTGCAGGAGCCGAGGCCCAGTCAGATCGAGATCGAGTTTAATGACGACGGCGCGAGGCGCTGCACCGTCGGTCTCCGCCGGGGGCGGAACAGGAACATCGCCGTCTCGATCGTGGGGCGCGAGATCGGTGAAGCGCTCATGGACTTGTCAGCGCCGTTCACGATCTACGCCCCGGGGCTCGCCGGAGTAGCGAAGGAAGAGCGGTATCTCTCGCCTGGAGTCGTACGGCGCACGGTGGCGCGGGGCGACGCCAATCTGGCGCTGCGCAACGTTCTCCGGATGCTCAGGGCAGATGAGGTCG
>Ga0187846_10001582_pt1 | contig 12794 bp, 11 predicted proteins | sample TC_taG_FD_161473 | JGI IMG/M metagenome (GOLD analysis project Ga0187846, IMG submission 161473) | Biofilm microbial communities from the roof of an iron ore cave, State of Minas Gerais, Brazil - TC_06 Biofilm (v2) | ecosystem: Environmental > Terrestrial > Deep subsurface > Cave > Wall biofilm...
CGCGACGACGGTCGCGGAATACCGGAGCGGCAAGCAGAAGGCTTTTCAAGCGCTCGTTGGCCAGACGATGAAGGCCACCGGCGGCAAGGCCAACCCGGCCCAGGTCAACGAGATCCTGCGGCGCAAGCTCGGCGGCTGAGGGCCGGCCGCGTACGCGGCGCTATCGCGAGGATTCAGGCCCCTGCGCTGTCGAATTCGCCGGCGCGTTTGCGGTCCCCTGATTCGCAGCGGTCCCGAAACACCGGTCGAGAAACGCTTCGACATGCCGCCAGTAGTCGAGCCGGTCGTCCTGCTGCCGCAGCCCGTGACCCTCGCGGGCGTAGCTGAGCCATTCGACGTTCTTGTTGGTGTCGGACACGGCGTCGCGGAATTCGGTGCCGTGGAAGACCGGCACGCGCACGTCCTCCATTCCGTACGCCATCAGCAGCGGCTGCGTCAAACGTTGCGCATTTTTCAGGGGTGAAGTCGCCGCGAGCTGAGCGGCGTCCTTGTCCGGATCCGCGATCAGGGTTCGCATTCCGTATTTGAGCGCTTTCCTTGAAGCGTCGTTCCAGCTGATCGAGTACATCAGGTTGATGTCGGTGACACCGGCCAGTTCGAAACCGCAGCGGTACAGTTGCGGCTCCTTGATCAGTCCCATCAGCGTGGCGTAGCCCCCGTAGCTCGCGCCCCCGATCGCGATCCGCGCCGGGTCGGCGTAGCCTTGGGTCACCGCCCACTGCGCCGCGTCGGCAAGATCGTCCTGCATCGCGAGCCCCCACTGGTGCCAGCCGGCGTGAAAGTGCGCGTAGCCGAACCCGGTGCTGCCGCGAAATTGCGGCTCCACCACCGCGTAGCCGCGTGTGGCAAAGAACTGCGCCTCGGCCTCCCACTCCCAGCTGGCTCCGCGCACCCAGGGGCCGCCGTGTACCCAGACGATCAGAGGCAGCTTCTCGTCTTTTTCCCACCCCGGCGGCAGCGTCAGGTAGACGGGGATTTCCATCCCGTCGCGCGCGCGGTAGCGGAAGAAATCGCGCCGGCCCATCTGCTTCGGGTCGATCCACGGGCGGGTGTTCCCTATTGTTGCGGCGAGCTTGTTCGCGACCGGATCAAATAGGAGGAAACGCTCAGGTTGCCGGTCCGAGCTGGTGCGCACGAGCAGAAAGCGCGACGAGAGGCAATCTCCGCACGTAATAGTGTTGATCGTCCCCGGCAGCGCCGCGTCGATCGCTTTCTGCGCTGCCGCGAGGCGCGGCTCGATCCATTGGGTGCCATGCGCATCGGTCAGCACGTGCACCCCTAGCAGCTTGCGCTCCTTCGGGTCGACTTCGAACCCTCGGTCGAAATCGAACCCTTTGTGCGTCACAAACGGCTCGCCTTGCTGAGGCGGTTGCTTCGGATCGACCCGATAGACGGTGTCGTCTCGGCCCACGTACAGACTGCTGTCGGAGCCGATGAAAACCGGCTGCAAGGCTTGCGGGTCGAATTCGCTCTTCTCATCCAGAAGCTTCCAGTTCGCTTCCCCCTTTTCCCGGTAGTAAACGCGCTGGGTGCCTTCGTGCCAGGACATGGCAATGCGCGGCTCGCCGTCCGGATCGAGCAGCCATTGCGTGACCCAGTGAGGCTGGCGCTCGAGCATGCCGTGATGCTCGCTGGAGCGCGTGTTCAGACGCATCAGCACGGTGTGATCCGGATGAAACCGGTCGGACAGCAAGGTGGTGGACGGAAAGACCGCCTCCTCGACGAGAACGTCATCGGATTCGCCGGGCAGCGTCGAATAGAACACATAGGTCGTCGGCAGCACACTCGACACAATGTTGCTTCCGATCTGCTCCGGTCGGAAACGGAAATCGGACGCGATCAATCGCCGGAAATGAGATCCGTCCACGTCGACCGCGTACAGGCCCCCGTTACCGGTCTGGAAGTCCGACTGCAGATCCTCGCCGTCGTAGACGAGGCGGCGGTTGTTCACCCAGAAGAAGCGGCGCACATCGCCATCGGAGAACGACGCCAAGACCTGCAGCCCAAGCGGTTTGGCCGCATCGGCCACCAGAAGGACCACGCGCCCGTTGGCTACAAAAGCCGTCATCGCGAGGTGATTGCCGTCCGGAGACAGCTTGACGTCGACAATGAGCGGATTGCGGAAAAAGTCTTCGACCGCGGGGCGCTTGAGCGAGCCCTGTCCGACCGCCACCCCCGCGGTCGCGCACGCGGCTACTGCCAAAGCCGTGGGAACGACGAACTTGCACAACCGGCGCTGGCGGTGCGATGCGGCCCGATCCCTTGCCATCGCAGTTTCCTCCCCGCCCGGTAGTATCTCTTCGGTCCCCACGACGGGTCAACGGGCCTTTCACGCTTGGCGTGCGGCGATCCGACTGCGCGGCGTTGAGGTCCGGACCCAACGGCCGTTGCGTTCCGACCCTACTTCGCATGCCGCGTTGCGGTTCCACCCGATAACGTCGCGCCGATGCCGCCGATCATCTCCGTTTCGAACCTGAGCAAGACCTACGCGTCGGGACCGCAGGCGCTGAAGCGGATCGATCTGCAGATCCACAAGGGCGAGATCTTCGCGCTGCTCGGACCCAACGGCGCCGGCAAGACCACGCTGATCAACATTGTTTGCGGAATCGTCACGCCGACCGAGGGCAAGGTGCTCGTGGGGGGCGACGACATCGTTCGCGACTATCGCGCGGCCCGCGCTGCGATCGGCCTGGTGCCGCAGGAGTTGAGCCTCTTCGCGTTCGAGTCGGTGTGGGCGACCGTAAGTTTCTCGCGCGGCCTGTTCGGGCGACCACCCAACCCGGCATTCCTCGAGAAGCTGCTGCGCGACCTGTCGCTGTGGGACAAGCGCAAGGACCGCATCATGACGCTCTCGGGCGGGATGAAGCGGCGCGTGATGATCGCCAAGGCGCTGTCGCACGAGCCGCAGATCCTGTTCCTGGACGAGCCGACCGCCGGGGTCGATGTCGAGCTGCGCCGCGACATGTGGGAGCTGGTCCGCGCGCTGCGGGGATCCGGAGTCACGATCATCCTGACCACCCATTACATCAACGAAGCCGAGGAGATGGCCGACCGGATCGGCGTCATCAACAAGGGCGAGCTCGTGCTGGTCGAGAACAAGGCGGAGCTGATGAAGAAGCTCGGCAAGAAACAGCTGACGCTGCACCTGCAGCGACCGATGTCGAGGATCCCGCAGGAGCTGGCGGACTGGTCGCTGGCGCTGAAGGACGGCGGGCGCGAGATCGAGTACCGCTTCGATTCGGTCGAGGAGGACACCGGCGTGCCGGCATTGCTGAAGCGGATGGGCGAGCTCGGCATCGCATTCCACGACCTGAATACGCGGCAAAGCTCCCTGGAGGAGATCTTCGTAAGCCTGGTGAGCGAGAGGGCTGGGGCGCGCAGCGAACACGCCGCGGCGGTTGACCGATGAGCCTCCAGGCCTTCAATCGTTACGGGGTGTGGGCCATCTACCGGATGGAGATTGCTCGCGCGATGCGCACGTTAATGCAGAGCCTGCTCACGCCGGTGATCACGACGTCGCTGTACTTCGTGGTATTCGGCGCTGCGATCGGCAGCCGCATGACGCAGGTGCACGGAGTGCCGTACGGAGCGTTCATCGTTCCCGGACTGATCATGCTGACGCTGTTCACGGAGAGTCTGTCTAACGCGTCGTTCGGCATCTATCTGCCGAAGTTCACGGGAACGATCTACGAGATCCTGTCGGCGCCGGTGTCGTCACTGGAGATCGTGCTCGGCCACGTGGGCGCGGCGACGACCAAGTCGGTCGCGCTCGGCCTGATCATCCTGGTCACCGCATCCTTCTACATCCCGATCCGGATCCTGCACCCGTGGTGGATGGTCTCGTTCCTGCTGCTGACCGCGGCCACGTTCAGCCTGCTGGGCTTCATCATCGGCATCTGGGCCAACAGCTTTGAGCAGCTGCAGTTCATCCCGATGCTGGTGATGACCCCGCTCACCTTCCTGGGAGGCGCGTTCTACTCGATCGACATGCTGCCGCCGGCGTGGCGCACCGCGACGCTGTTCAACCCGGTCGTGTACTTGATCAGCGGATTTCGCTGGAGCTTCTACGAAAGCTCGGACGTCAGCGTCGCGGTGAGTCTGGCGGCTACGCTGGGGTTCTTTTTGGCCGGGTTGGTAACGGTGGTCTGGATCTTCCGCACCGGCTACCGGCTGAAGACCTGATCAACCGAAGGGGTTGCGAGAGCAACTCGCGCGTTGGTCCGTCCCGGGGTCCGTCCTAGTCGCCGAAAACGCGCTGCAGCTCGTCGTAGCCGCGGCGCTCTAAGGAGTCCAGACCCATTAGCTCGTCGGCGCCCGCCTGCCCGCGAACCAGCACATGCAACTTGCTCACGCGGTCGGCGGCGTGAAGCGCGCGTGTCAGATCGCTGACCGCCGTGCCCGACGACCAAGCCGCGCGTTCACGGACGGCGTCGCACACGTTCGCGGGGAAATCCCATTGGCGCCCGATCTGCTCCGACAGCCTGGCCGCAGCGTTGCCCAACTCGTCGTAAAACTCATCGCAACACGGAAGCAAGCCGTTGTGGTAATCGGTGTCGAGCACTCGAAGGACGGCGACCCATCCGATATTCGCCACCATCCCGGCCAGGTGGGCGTGAAACGGGTTGGTCTCGCCGCTGCGCAGGTAGACACAAGCGTGCGAGCAGCGCTCCGAAACGTCCCAAAGACGGGCGCCCGCGATGCGGCTGAAGCGACCATGGTGTGCATTGAAGATCGGGCGCATGGCTGCAGTGATCACGACTTGCGTCAAGCCACGCTGACCAAGAGCGATCACGGCCTCCTGGAGGCTCGTGATCTCGCGGCCGCTTCGGTGCTGGGGCGAATTCGCAAGGCGAACGACCTCGCCGACCAGCGTCGGATCGTGCGAAAGACGCTCGGTCAGGTCGCGCGCTGAAACATCATCGCGTCTGACCAGACGGAGCAAGCGGGGCAATTCGAGCTGGAGCCGGGGCACGAGACTTGCACCCCGGTTGTGGGCGATGAGCTCCTCGATCTGCTCGATGGCGCGCCGCTCGCCCACACCCGCCTGCATTGCAGACGGCGGATCGGCGCCCAGCAGGAATGCAGTAAAACGCGGGTCGACATCCTTGCCGCCCGCGTGAGACGCGCCGTCGGGCTCGCGGATCGTTTGCTCGATGGTTGCCGATTCGTGCGCAGGCGACGTGAGGCCGACGGGCCTCACTCGGCCCGCAGCGGGCGCCCCGAGGCCCGCGAACCGCTTAAAGAAGTCGGCTACCCACTTCATTGTCAGCGAGCCAGCCTAGTCCTACTTGAATATCCGAACAGCGGGAATTGCGCGGCAATGGGGAACTAATACAATGTCTTTTTCGCTCTTTCCTCACGTTCTTCCTGGCGGGCTCGCTGACGCTGGTGTGGGATCTTCCGCACGGGCTGCCGGCTCAAGGCCTGATCTAGCTGTCCCGGGCGGAGCGTGGCGGCGCGAAGGGATTGCGCACGGTCAACCGTCCATCGATTCGCTGCCCCGCCTGCAGATCCTCGGAGTACATGACACCGCAGTCGGCCAGCAGCGCCGATGCGACCATCAGCGAGTCATAGAAGGAAAACCCGTAACGCTGCGCGATGGTGCATGCGCGGTCGTGAGTCTCGACCGTAAGGGGATGGACGTCGCAAACCTCCCGGACGACACCCAGTACGTCCGTGATCGCTTCCCACGTCAACGAACGCTTGCGGACGGCGACGCTCGTGAACTCGTTCAATGCCTGAACCGAGGTGTTTCCGCCATTGGCCAGCAAGGTTTCCGCCTTGTCGGCCTTCGTGACGTCTGACGATACCAGGTACAGCAGCACGTTGGTATCGAAAAACACGTCAGTGGCGGGCATTGGCCTCCAGCCTGTCGAACTTGAAGTCGCTGGGTAGCCGCCCGCGATACTTGCGCAATCGCATCAGCAGTTCACGAGGCGTGGGTTTGCGCGCGACCTCTAGCACGCGCTCTCCAGCCACGTGTATCTCGATCTCTTCGCCCTCTTTGAGTTTCAGCGCATCGACCACCGCTGCCGGAAGACGGACGGCCAGGCTGTTGCCCCACTTGGAAACCTGCACTCGCTGCCCCCGAAGATATACATGACAGCACAAGTATATCAAGAGCTGATTGTGGAGGCAATACTGTCGACAGTAGCGTCGGTGATTTTTGAAGAGGCCGGGTGGCTTCTATCTACCCGCTGCTGCCTCTGTCCGAGCACGATTTATGGCAGCAAAGTGGGTAATCATTGGTCGTCGCCACCGACCGAGGACCGCCACTGCTACTGAAGCGTTGGGCTCACGGCACGACAAACGATTCTCGCCGTGTACTTTCGGCAAAGTCAATTGCAGGAAGCGCAACGCGCTCGCCTTGCACCCGCAAAGACGGCAGAGAGAAATAGAAGCGTTGGCTCGGATCGGGCGGTTCGACAGCAAAGGACAACCACATGCAGTAGGTATCGTCTGTGGGAAGCAATATTGGTCCAGATGGAAGCTGGATAGCTTGCGGTCGACTTGCATGGCTGCTGCAAGGATACGGGCCAATCAATCTTGTTGGATGCAGTCCTTCTCCACCGATCCCCTTGCGATACAAAACCTCATAAGGGTCAAATCTAACGTCCGGCCGTGTCGCTCGGACAGCGACGCTGACGCTGAATTCAACGTATTTCTTCTTACTCTCGGACTCGAACAGTGGGATGGGAAAGATCAATAGATTCCTGGATTTTCGATTCAAGGGTTCGAGGCAAATATCAATTCCATCGAGAGCAAACATCTTGCCAACATTGCGCTGCTCACGAACTTCAACATGGCGGCCAACGACTTTGGCTTCACTTTCGCGAACACTTGATATGCCTGCGCACCCGCTGACGGCAAACGCAAGCAGGAGATAAGTCCAGCAAAGATAGATCGACGTCGCCCCATTTTGGCCAGTATGCGCGGTTCCTGACGCAAATCTAACTCCTAAGCTTCTGGCCGATTGCGGTCCTTCTGATGCCAAGGTCCGGCGGCCCGTCACGCCAACCGCCGTCCCGCCAGCCGCTCCAGGATCCGCAACGGTGAACGGGCCGGATCGAGCATGCCTTCCACCGGTAGAAGAAACGTCTGCTCGAACATGAACTGCCCGGACAGTGCTGCGTGCGAGACCGAGTCGGTCTGCACAATCCATGTGGAGCCCGCGGCGAGATTCAATTGCGCCGATACTGCGCTCGCCTGGTAGGTGCTGTCGGCCTTCATGCGGTCGTGCAAGTGCAGCATGATGTGGTCGTATTCGGTGCGCAGGCTTCGCGTGATCCGCAGCGCGCGCAGCACGCGCGCCTGCCCGGGCCAGGGTCTCCGGATCGCGGGCAGGAAGTGGCTCGCCACTTTCTCGAACGGCTGGCCGACATTCCAGACACGGTCGCGCCCGTGAGGATCCACATTGCTGAACACCCGCAGCAAACGCTGGCCTTGATTGGGGCTGGATGGGAAAGCGTCCACGTGCAGCCTGCGATCGTCCTTGCGCCAGGAGCTGACGCGCCCCGCCGCTTCGAAGGGACGAAAGCTCGTGCGGGCGACCTGCAGTGTTGCGGTGTAATGCGGAAACAGCGAGTGCACCAGCGCCGTCGACTGCTCGACATACCGCTTCAGCATCACCCGCAACGCCGCCGCCGCTTCCGGACGGGCGGCGCCGCGCACCTCACCGGTGCGCGCATCAAAAGCGACATGCTTGGCATCGGAACGGACGCAATCGACCGAGAGGTACGGGCGATCGCACTCATCGATCCCGAATGCGAGCCGGGGCAGCAGGATCAGGGCTCCGGCCTCCACCGCGTCTGTCGCCTGCAGTTGCTCGGCCGCGCTCAAGCCGGGCTGCCAGCGGTCCGCGTCGATCCGATGGACGCGAAAACCCTCAGCTGTGGGCCGTTCGCCAGACATGCGCTCGCCCCTCCATGCAGTGCAGCGACGATCGGGCGATTCTAGCTTGCGGCCCCAGGGCTGTGCGCTTGAACCGTTGCGCGCAATCGCGGATCGGACCGAATACACTGAATGCCGATCCGCGGAGGCCGTGTTTGGAGCAGATCCGGTTTGCGAGCGGCGCCGTTCTGCGGCCCGCGCTGGCGCAGTTGCTGGTCGAAGGTCGTCCCGCTCAGCTGGGCGGGCGTGCGCTCGAGGTGCTGTGCGCGCTCGCGCGCAGCCCCGGCGAGCTCGTGACCAAGCGCGAGCTGATGGACCGGGTGTGGCCGGACGTCGTCGTGGAAGAGAACAACCTGCAGGTGCAGATCTCCGCGCTGCGGCGGTTGCTGGGTCCCGCGGCGATCATCACGGTGGCGGGGCGAGGCTATCGCCTCGTGACGGAGCGGGACACCGGCGCTTCGCTGCAGCAGGCTCCAAGCGGTGCTCCCGGGCACGAATGGCGTACGACGGTGTCCGGTGCGGGCGAGGGGGGCGCCGCCGCGAAGCCGGCAATCGGCGGGATCGCAACGGGCGGGAGTACGGCCGCGATGGCTCCCGCGATTCCGTTGCTGGAGCGCGAAGAAGCGCTGCAGGTTCTCACTCACGCGATGGAATCGGCGCTGCAGAGCCGGGGAACCGTGTGCCTGGTGTATGGCGAAGCCGGGATCGGCAAGTCCTCGTTGTGCAATTCGTTCCTGTCGACACTGCAGGGCGGGCGCGTATTGCGCGGGGGCTGCGAGGCCCTGTTCTCTCCGCGCCCTCTCGGTCCCGTCTACGACTTTGTCGGGCAGCTCGACACGGCGGCGCGAGGCCTGATCGGCCTGGCCGATGCTCGGGTGGAGCTGTTCGCCCAGATTCTGGACAGCCTGCAGAGGCAGCCGACGGTCCTGCTGCTGGAGGACCTGCACTGGGCCGACGCCGCCACGCTGGACCTGGTCCGCTACCTGGGGCGTCGGATCCAGCGCGCACCAGCTCTGCTCGTGCTGACGTACCGGGACGACGAGCTGTCGGACGAGCACCCGCTGCGACTGGTGCTGGGCGATCTGCAGCAGGGCGTGGTGCGGGTGCCGCTGCCGCCGCTGAGCCAGGCGGCGGTCGAAGAGCTGGCCCGCCAGGCCGGCCGCTCGGCCGAGGGCATCCTGGCAACGACCGGAGGCAATCCCTTCTACGTTACCGAGCTGCTCGAGGCGGGTGGATTGCCTGCCACCGTTCGAGACGCCGTGCGGGCGCGGGTGGCGCGCCAGCCGGCCGCTGTTCGCGCGCTGCTCGAACTGGCATCGACGGCCCCGGGCCGGATCGAGCACTGGGTGGTCGAGCGCCTGGTCGATCCGGACGGCAGGGCCGTAGAGGATGCGCTGTCCTCCGGGCTTCTGCTCACCGACGGCGAGTCGCTGCGGTTCCGGCATGAGCTGGCGCGGCGGGCCGTCGAGCAGTCGATTGCCGCCTACCCGCTTCGCCGCTTGCATGCCCGCATGCTCGACTGTCTGCTGGCAAGCCGCGAGCGCGCGGCGCCGTCGGCGCGGCTGGTGCACCACGCGAAGGCGGCCGGTCGCGCAGCCGACGTGCTGCTGTACGCGCCGCGCGCCGCCGAAGAGGCGATGAGACGCGGCGCCCACCGCGAAGCGGCCGCCCTGTACGAGTCCGCGCTGGAGGTGGGCGGGCAGTTGCTGGAACAGGAGCGCGCGGCGATGCTGGAAGCCTGCGCCGGAGAACACCTGACGGCCAACCAGATCGCCGGGTCGCTCGCACGCTACCGCGAGGCGCTGCAGATCTGGCAAGGCCTGGACCACGCACTGGACCAGGGGCGCGTGCTGGCGCGCATGTCGCGCGCGTCCTGGTACGCGGGGCGGGGACAGGACTGCGAGCGGTTCGCGCGCGAGGCGCAGGCGTTGCTGTCCTCGTACCCCGACAGCCGCGAATATCTGGAAGCGCTGGTCGAGATCTGGCGCGTCGCGATGCTGGCGTCGCGCTACACCGAGGCGATCGAGGTCGGCTCGCGCGCGCTGGCCCTGGCCGAGCAGCGCGGCGACGAGCGTCTGATCGCCTCGGTGCTGAACAGCATCGGAACGTCCTGGTTCGGGATCGGCGATGTCGCGCAGGGCCAGGCATTGCTGGAGCGCGGCCTGGCGATCTCGATCCGGAACCGGGACGACGAATCGACGCCGCGCGGCTATATCAACCTGATCTGCATGCTGGTCGAAAACCGCATGTACAGGCGCGCGGAGGAGCTGTTCGAGGAATCCGCCAAGGCTTTCTTCGTTCGCTACGAAGTGGATCTGTGGGAGAACTACAGCGGCGGCTGGCGGGCGCGGACCCACTTCGAGCGCGGCCGCTGGAGCGAGGCGCAGGCCGACGCGATGCAGGTGCTGGCGCGCAACTATGCGGCCGGCTCGGCGACGATCCGCTTCCCCTCGTTGTGGGTGATGGCGCGCTTGAAGACGGCGCGTGCCGATCCCGATTCCGCGCGTGCGCTGCAGGAAGTGAGCGAACTGGCGGTGGCCACGCAGGATTTGCAGCGTCTGGTGCCGGCTGCGACGGCGCGGTGCGAGGGTTTGTGGCTAGTGGGCGCAGCCCTGGGTGCGGACCTGGGGCCGATGACGGCGGTCTTCGAGCGTTGCAAAGAAGCCCTGTACCAAGCATATGTCGACGAACTCGGCTACTGGCTGTGGCTGCATGGTGCAAGTGTCGATGGTGTGGATCCGGCCAGCCCGCGCGGCCTTCAGATCACCGGGCACTGGCGCGAGGCGGCCGAGGCCTGGAGCCGCATCGGCTGCCCGCTGGAGGAGGGGCAGGCGCTGCTGCAGGGCGACGCGGCCGCCGTTGGCCATGCGCGAAGCATTTTCGAGCACCTCGGCGCTGCGGCTTACCTGACGCGCGCGGTCTGATCGGCCGGCGCGTGCATCGCCACCTGGTAAGACGCGCTCGTGACAGAGGGGGCGCCCGCCGCGAACAGGACCACGACGCTTCCGACGATCACCGTCGAGAACAACGCTGCGGTAGCGGCCAGGCCAAGGCGGATCCGGGGGCTCGTCCAGTTGTTGCGGTCCATTTTCTTTCTCCCTGTTGCGACCGGCGCGGCGCGCCGGATTCGATGGGAGAACTTTGCGGCCGCAGGGCCCTTTCAGTCCTTGAGCGGGCTGAATCCGGGCCTGAAACGTTCTGAAAGGCCTGCCGGAAACCCCACCTCCGCCCCCCGTGATGGCGACGGGCGTAACGCGAGCGGAACCCCACTGGTCAGTGACCGTCAGACCCCTCAAGTCTGGGCGGCCGGTACTTTGCGCACGATGCTGGTTGCCATCGCAACCACCGAGGCCAGGTCGCTCAGCTGGCCGGGCACCACCAGGGTGGTGCTCTCCTTGGCGATCTTGCCGAACTGGCGCAGGTATTCCTCGCCGAGCCGCAGTTGCATCGCTTCCATGCCGCCGCGGCCGCTTAAGGATTCGCCGACCCGGCGCAGTCCCTCGGCGGTTGCCGTGGCGACCGCCAGGATGGCGGAGGCCTGGCCTTCGGCCTCGTTGATCTGCTGCTGTTTGGCCGCCTCGGACGCTTTGATCACCCGCTGCTTGTCGCCTTCGGCCTGATTGATCTTGGCGTCGCGTTCGCCTTCGGACGTGAGCACGACGGCGCGCTTTTCGCGCTCGGCACGCATCTGCTTTTCCATCGCCGACAGCACATCCTTCGGCGGAGTGATGTTCTTGATCTCGTAGCGCATCACCTTCACGCCCCATGCGCCCGATGCCTTGTCCAGCTCGGCCACCACGTTCGCGTTGATCGTCGCGCGCGCCTCGAACGTGCGATCCAGCTCGATCTTGCCGATCTCGCTGCGCAACGTCGTCTGCGCGAGCTGCGAGATCGCGAAGCCGTAGTTGGTGATCCCGTACGAGGCCAGGTGCGGATCGAGCACTTGCATGTACAGCACGGCGTCGATGCCTACCTGAACGTTGTCCTTGGTGATGCAGATCTGCTCGGCGACGTCGGTCGCCTGCTCTTTCAAGCTGTGGCGGTACGCCACGCGTTCAATGAACGGGATCAGGATGTGGAAGCCGGCCTGCAGAGTACGGCTGTAGCGCCCGAGGCTCTCGACTACGTAGGCACTTTGCTGCGGCACCACGGTCGAGGACTTGGACACCAGGACGACGGCCACGACGGCAATGAAGATGAATACGGTCGAGGTGAACATTGCGTACGTTCCCTTGGTTTTGTCAAAAACTCCGGCCAGGATGATCGGGGATCGGGGGGATCGAGATCGGCGGCGATCAAGGCTCCGGCCGCACCGACAGCACCAGGCCCTGCACGCGCGCAATCCTCGCACGCGCACCTTGCGCGATCGTCGCGTCGCCGTCGTTGCGCACGGTCCAGAATGTGCCTCCGTGCTCGGCTTGGCACGTCTGCCCGGGCTCGAGGCGAACCGGTAGCGTCAAGGTCTCCCCGGCCGGACCCGACCGGACCGTGGGAGCCCGGCCATGCAGCCGATCGTACAGGCGGCTGCGAAATGCAACCATCGAGACGATCGCCAGGACCGCGAACGAGGCCCATTGCGCCCACTCGGGCAACGCCGGTGACGCCGCCGCGACCGCGCCGACGACTATGGCGGAACCGCCGACAAAGACCAGGTAGAACTGCGCGTTGACGAAGCCGAGCTCGGACCCGAGCAGGATCGCGCCGCCGATCACCCACGCCCACCAGGTCACACGCCCCCCGCTTTCCGGTGCCGGCGCGCAGTATAAGCGCCGGTCTATTGGTGCGCCCGGCAGGGCGCACCTACTTGGAGGTGGAAGTCCTCTACACACCCGGCAAGGGGAAGTGTTAGCGGAAGGCAAGGGTTTCGCGGGCGACCGCGAGTCTGGAGGAAGCCGGAAGCAAAG
>Ga0187846_10001583_pt1 | contig 12792 bp, 14 predicted proteins | sample TC_taG_FD_161473 | JGI IMG/M metagenome (GOLD analysis project Ga0187846, IMG submission 161473) | Biofilm microbial communities from the roof of an iron ore cave, State of Minas Gerais, Brazil - TC_06 Biofilm (v2) | ecosystem: Environmental > Terrestrial > Deep subsurface > Cave > Wall biofilm...
CCGATTCTCTCCCCTATTGTCCCCTCTCCTTTAGGATTTTAATGGTTTTAGTATGATAACGAGAGTCGATAGAATCCCTGATCCTTTCTCCAAATCGACATTAGATATTAGGCACGCTCCCCCTATCAGTCCTATGCAAAATGTCTATGAGCAAAGAAAGAATATGGATATCGCTGAGTCTGCGAAGCTTCTGAGAAGCGAGCTAAAGGCAAAGTTCCCGATCCAGAAGTTCAGTGTTAGAATCTCCCGCTATTCAATGGGAGAATCAATCGAGGTTAGCTGAAAGGAAGGAATAGCACTGGATAAGGTCGAACTAATCGTGAGGAAATATGAGGAAATCGACCGAGATGCAAATGGCGAAATCCTCTGTGGTTGCAATAGATATGCCAACGCTCAGAGAGAGATCTCCGAAGAGACCAGAACGAGAATCGAGGCAGAAATTCGAGGGAAATTCACTCCTGATAGCTTCAAAGCTGGATTTGATCCTAGTCTGCAAAGCCTAGTATGGCAAAAGCTCAAATCTAGCGATTTCTAGAGTAGTTTGGCCCCTCTGGCCCCCATGCTGTCGCAACCCTCAAATATGATTCGCATTTAATATACACTTGGGCATGACTGGTAACAGTTCTCCACGCATTCTTTCTAAAGGATTCCTAAATGGCACAGTTCGTAACAGAAGAAGCGTGCTGAAGAAAAGAGGCAGGCCTGTCGAGGGGAAATCTCCTTATGAATCGTTCTATCTCTCCCTCGATAAGGATGACGTTCAATCGCTTGAACTCAAAGTCGGGATGCGCTTGACTCTGGCGATTGTAACGATAAACGATGTTTCCGTGCATATGCCTCCTCCCCTTGCGACCTATCTTTCTGAGAGATGTTTGGGCCATCATCATACCGAATGCAAGGATGAAAAATGCGAGTGCAAGTATCCAAGGCATCCCAGATTCCATCTGAGGCCAGAAAAATGATGTATGAAATTCGATTTCAAAAATTGAGACTTGGAGAGATTTCTCTTGAGGATTTGGCAAAACTTGATTATATTCTTGATGAAGTTCTTGACACCGAGATAGTGATCGACATCCAGCTAGTGCCGATAATTCCTAAAGAGGAAATTCCCGAAGGAAGTTCCAAACGTTGACACATGATCAGCTTACGATAGTGCTTCCTGTATTAAATGAGGAAGAATGTCTTCCAAGACTCTTGAGCAGACTTCAGAATTCTGGATTCAATCATATATTGGCAATCGATGGTCATTCCACCGATAAGACACAAAGCATCCTCAATACTTTTCGAGTTCCGTTTTTTCTACAGATGGGAAAGGGAAAGACGGATGCCCTTAAATTTGCTTTCATTATGGTCAATACACCCATGATTCTAGTCATGGATGCAGATGGCAGTTATTATCCTGAAGACATCGATTCATTTCTGGCCCTTATGGAGAATGCGGATTTCGTGAAAGCTTCGCGGGGAAATTCAAAGGAAATTCCTATTTTGCATCGTCTTGGAAATAGAATTATCACTTCAACTTTCAATTCTCTCTTTGGAAGTACAATCGAAGATGTCTGCTCTGGAATGTACCTGCTCAGAACGGATGAAGCTCGCAAGCTGAATCTTGAGAAGCATTTCTACACGGCCGATCAGGAAATTTGCGCACAGTACATCGCTTCATCCAAGAAAGTTTTGAATGCTCCGATCACATACGGGAAAAGAATTGGAGGAAGATCAAAGACACGAACTTGGAGGCATGGCCTTATGGCCCTCTATACGAACTTCGAACTTGCAAGGATTTATAATCCGATTCTGCTTTTTTCCTTCATCGCATCCCTCGCTTTACTGCCTGGACTGTGGATTCTGCTACTTACGGCCTATCTCTATCTTGCTTCCGCAGATTTCCATTCGGGATATCTCCTATTCAGCATGATGCTGTTCGTGATCGGAGGACAGGGCTTGAGCGTTGCAACCATTTCAAGTTATCTGAGGAAAATGGAGCATCGATTGAGAGAATGACTGATTGGAATCTATTCCTTCAAGCATTCTCTTTCATAGTTGTTTTGGAGATCGGAATCCTTGCAATAATTATTGTAATCAGAGATGATCTTTGCAATAATTATCATGGTCAAAGAATGATTTCGGAAAAGAGAGGCGATAGCGACTTCGGGAAGAGAGGGCGATCTGGATCTTCTCGCTCGGACTGTCCCTCTCTCCGAAAAAGTCAAGGTTGATTGATCACGCCGAGCAAGAAGATATGGTGATCCACCAATTTGTCAAAATGGACACAAAGAAGTTTAGATGCATAAAGATAGATATCCCAGAGGCAATGAATTTTGAAAGCAGTTGTGACTGGAGCCGCTGGATTCATCGGATCGAAACTTGTAGCTCGCTTGCTTGAGCAAAAGTATGAAGTAGTCGGAATCGATAACATGATCCATGGCAATCTGGAAAATATCTCGAATTTTCCTCTTGGACAGGGCCTTGGATGCTTCAGCTTTCAACTAGTAGATGTCTCGGAACCTAAATCAATGAAAATTAAAAAGCTCCAATCATTGATTAGAGGTTGTGATATTGTTTTCCATCTGGCCGCTTATGGAGTTATTTGGGAAGGGCAGAAGCATCGGGTAAGAGATTTCAAAAATAACTTCTTTGGCACGTTGAGAATGCTCGAAGCATGTCACATCGAGAAGGTCAAGAGATTCGTCTTTACATCTTCCACGGCCCAGTATGGAGATCCGATTGTCTCACCAACGAATGAGGATGCGCCAATCTCCTCGACTTCGCTTTACGCGGCCTCGAAGGCCAGCGCAGAGCATTTCATCCAGGCGTACTCTCAGTTTTCAACTTTCAATTCGCTTGTCTTTCGGTTCTCGAATGTGATCGGAGAAGGTTGCAGACGAGGAGTTATCTGGGATTTCGTAAAGAAACTGAAGACAACTCCGAAGAAGCTTTCCGTCCTCGGAGATGGAAGGCAGAGTAAGGAATTCATCCATGTGGATGATGTCCTTGATGCGATCTTCATCGGCCTAAAGAACATTGAAAAGAAAAAGTTCGATGCCTTCAACGTAGCAGTTCCCGAAAATAGAACCGTTGACTTCATAGCTGATCGGGTGATCGAGAAAATGGGTCTCGATGGAGTCTTGAAATCTTATTCGGAAAAATACATTGGAGACACTTCATATATCAGCCTGGATACGAGCAAGCTTCGATCTTTAGGATGGTTCCCAAAGATTTCGACTGATGAAGCTATTGATCGGACAATCGAATGGACTATCGCTCATAGTAACAAGCTACACAGTAGAAAGACTCCCCGATCTTCTTGAATTAATTGAATCTGTTCAGCTCCAGAAAGATCCGATTGAGTTGATTCTTGTGGTCGAGGGAGATATGCGTCTGCATCGCTTGCTTAAGGAACCGCATTTTTTCATTGAGGAAAAGATCGGACTCTCCGCTTGTAGGAATCTCGGGGTCTCAAAGGCCACTTCAGCTCTCATCGCTTTTGTTGATGATGATGCCATGCTTTCTGAGGAATGGTCTGGAGAGATCTATAAGGCATTTGCAAAATATCCTGATGCTTCCGGCCTTACGGGAAATCCAGAGGCCATCTCGGTTCCTCCTTGGTTCCCAAGATCATGTTACTGGATAATTGGGGCCGATCCATATTCGAAGGAAGGAATCGTAGATTTTGTGAACGGATGCAACATGATTTTCAGGCAAGAGGTTTTATTCCAATGCAAATTCGGGGAAGGATTCTCTCAAGGTCAGATGAAAGGAAAGGCCGGACTCGTAGGAGATGATGTCGATTTCGCAATCCGGCTGGGAAAACAGATCGTGAACATCCCTTCGATCAAGGTCTTCCACAAAGTCTCTCCTCAAAAGTTGAAGCTCGGATATATTCTTCGGTATGGATTCTGGCAGGGATTCTCGGAGCGAAGATATGATAGGCTTTATCCAAACCATCGCAAGCAGAAGAGATCCGGCCTCCTCTCCCATGTTCTATCTGACTTGAAGGAATGCAAGCTGAGGGATCTTCCCCAGATGCTTCTTGTGCTCATCTCTGTATTTTTTTCGGGAGCTATTGGATATCTATATGCTTGAGCAGGGCCGCAAGGTCTTTCAGGAAAGAGGGCTGAGGAGTTTCCTTCGAGATTCATTTGGATATCTGTACTCGAATTACTTCTCGGCCCTTTTCATGCCTCTTGTGATTCAAAAGTTCAAGCAGGATTGGAAGCTTGATCCGATCGACTTTGCTTTCTCCTTTCAAAGCTTTGGAGTTTCAATCAAACCGATGCAGATTAAGAGTGAGATTTCAAAGTTGTGTAATGTATTGGAAAGACCGAAAGTGATTCTGGAAATCGGTACGGCAAACGGAGGAACCCTTTTTCTCTTTTCAAGATTCGCGGATCCGAATGCGATCATGATAAGCATCGATCTGAGAAATTCAAAGTATCGGAAGAAGCTGTACTATGCTTTCGAAGGCGATAGGCAAAGAATGTATTTACTGAGAGGTGATTCGCATTCAATGCAGATCTTAAGAGATGTAAATGGAATCCTCCAAAGCTGTGAGAATCCAATAGCTGAGATGCAGATCGATTTCCTTTTCATCGATGGCGATCACAGCTATGAAGGAGTGAAGAAAGATTTCGAGATGTACTCTCCGATGGTGAGGCAAGGAGGAATCATAGCTCTGCATGATATCGTTCGATTGCCTTCGAAGAATTCTGAAAAGCAGGTAGCTGAGTTCTGGAATGAAATGCAAGAGAGGTTTATTGTGAACGAATTTGTTGAGGATTACCTCCAAGAAGGCTTTGGAATCGGGGTAATCCGAAAATGAATAAGTGGGAGTATGCCATCGGGGAAATCCATTCTCATTTCTACTGGTTGAGCTGGCCCATCGATCCATCTATATACAAGCTCCGAGCGCATCTCTACCGGAAACCGATCTGCGATTTCCCGAAGAATAATCCTCTAGATGGAGAGATTCACTCGGATGATATCGTAATTGAGGCCGGGGCAAATCTTGGAGGACTTACACGTTATCTTTCAAGATATGCAAAGCAGGTCTATTCATTCGAACCCAGTCCAAAGGCTTTTGGATTCCTTCGAAAGAATGTTGCAGATCTCGACAATGTGAAGATACAGAATCTCGGCCTTTCAGATAAGAGCGGAATAAGAAAGATGTTTGTCGAATGGTCTTTCTCTGGAGCGAATAGCTACATCGGCCTCGATCTCATCAGATATCCGAATACCATCGATGCAAGATTCATCTCGGTTGATGAGCTCAACGTAAATCCTACTATACTTATCTTCGATCTTGAAGGAGCCGAAGTGGATGCATTAAATGGCTCGATCGATTCATTGAAGACAGTGAAGAAAATCTTTTGCGAGACTCATCGCGTTGCCGGTAGGAATGGAGAAGAGGCCTGGCATACGTATTTTCCCGTTCTCGAATTCCTTCGAGCTCATGGTTATCGAGTTTCACGAGACAGAGATCGCGGAGATGTACTCTGGCTGATAGGGAAGAGGAATTGAAGTCCAAACAACCTAATCGAGCTCTTGGAAGCAGGGAAGGAGGAAACTATACAACTCCATATCATTCAAGAGTGAGATGCGATAAAGACCCCCTCTGCGAATGGACTGGAACCATCATCGCAAGAAAGATGCACTGGCTCCGAGCTCACAATCTCGTCTCAAAGTATGGAATGTATAAGGAAAAGAAATTCAGGAAAGGGAATCAAGCATCGCCTTCTTGCTGATCTGATTCGAGTAATTCTCTTCAATTACGATTCTGGCTCTGGCTCCGATTCTTCTGCATAGCTCTCTATCCTGATAAAGCAATGTCACGGCTCCAATCAAGCCTTCCTTTTCAACGATGAAAATATCTCTTCCGCTCTGAGAGCCTTGCGGAGGAGTGGAGAGCTTTGTCTGAATGACGGGAATCCCACATGCCATTCCTTCGAGGACTTTGGACTGAGGGCAGAGAGTTCTTACGAATCTAGGCACTATCAGAGCATCAAGAGACTGAAGTGCATTGACGTATTCCAAATCGTTCAGGTCTTCAATGATCCTGATTCTGGTTCCGATGAGAAAATGATTCCTCGACTTTTCCAGCCATTCCAATCCTGGCTTATTGTAAACAGGATCGAAAGGGCCGACAATCCCGAGTTCGAAATAATCTCTGGACTCTTTTTCTTTCGGCCTGAATCTTTGCAAGTCGATTGAATTTCTGACCTCTATTGCTTTCTTTGAATATTTCTTGGCGTACGTCTCGACGAGAGGATCATCGTTATACCAGCACATCGATCTTTTGAGTGCGAATCTCAGAGGTAGATCGAAGAAGAGATATCGCCTTAGGCTCCATGGCCTTTCTTCCGGTATGCTTCCTTGATGGATGATGCATTTTCTTCCAGTGATAATGAAAAAGCACGCAAGCAATGAACCCGAACTTGATGAATAGAGAACTATCCGATCATAGTTTCTGATTCTGAAGATTCCCCAAAGCCATTTCGGAGATTTGATCAACTTCCCGAAAAAGGACATTGAGAGAGAATGGCCCTTGAATTCAAAAATCTCTGCATTGATCAGTTCCGCAAATCGAATCATGCTCCTGCAAGGTCCAGAGGATGTACGTGATCCTGGGAGGATGAAAATTATTCGTTGCTTTTTTTGGAGAGCCATGGCCAGATTCTCACTAGGACATACGGCCAAACAACAAGGAAAAGAAAAGTCTGCGTCTTCAAGAAATCGGGAAAAAGGCCGTATGGGATTATCCAGAATCCAAAGAGCCTTTCCGTGTAAGGCCCTGGCCCATTGGCAAACGCCCAGTGGCCAAATTCAGGAACCAAATACTGAAGACTCAGACGGATTGTCGTGAACGCGATCATCGATATGTCGAGAAACCAGAGAAATATTCGGTAACGATTCACGCGGAAAGATGATTGCGACCACTAGAAAAAGATAGGTACTATTTCTCAGGATTTCTAGGAGATAACCATAAGGATCGGTAGGAAGACTTTGCACTATTGAATTAATGTAACCTCTATCGACCCAATAGTAAAAGAAGAGAAAGGCAATTCTCCAATAGCTCGTTAGATTGACCTTCGGCCTTAAGATCAGAAAGAGAGTCAAAGATCCTATCAAAGTGATGAAGATGAAGACCCAAAGAATCCCTCCATTGTAAGGAGGAATGTTTGCAAATCCATAATTGAAATTCGGACTTGTGAGGAGAAATGGAATCACCACCCAGAGGTTATCGAGAGATTCCTGAAAGAGATACGTCATGAAGAAATATGCGAGAGCTTTTCCCCTGAATCTTCTGTCGTAGAAAAGACAGTAAGCGAGAGAGTACATGACGATATTGTATTTGTGGGGAGAATAGTAAGGGAGAAGCGGGAAGGTTCCGGCAAGAAGAATTCCATATTGAAGATAACCGAGGAGCCAAGTGATTCCGGCCAGAGTGCCGATGATCATGAATCCCGCAAAAGCAATCTCTCGAAATTCAACCAAGTATACTTTCCCACTTTCGATTGTGGATTATTTTTCTGATTCTGCTCGACTTGCATTCTATTCTAGGACATGCGCATGACGGAGTCATGCAACCTCGTCCTTCTATATGATTGCTTCCGCTCTGGCAATCCGTGCAATAGAAGAGAACCTTCGCAACCTTCGAACCCATTATCTTCTCCGCCTCTTTCTAAGTGCGATGATGAAGAATCCGAATGAAAGAACGAGAACTATTGCAAAGGCTGACCCGATGGTTCCAAAAGTTGAGGCAGTGCCAAAGACCCTCAATCCCTGTTCTTTGAATTTTAAATTATATGATGGACTCTCGGAATAACAACCTTGATGGAATGCGAATCTGAGATTGAAAGGCGACGCAGAACCATTGACCCATCCAGCTTCAAAAAGGCATGTTGCATTTGTTACATCATATGATGTTGAAAGTGACAACGTAACAATGCTATTATCGCTTGTACTTGAAAGAAGCGGCCTTATGGCATTCAATCCATTATATCCTGTGGATGTACCATAAATGACCGCCGTGGCATTTGATGCATACCATATGAAGCTACTGAAGGATGAAGCAGCTGTAGAATCGGATTTGCTGAAAGAGCTCTGTAGGGCACCGCTTGTATCTTTCATATCTGTGGCCCATCGTGAATTTCCCAAAGTGTACTCGGTCTCAAATTGACTCGATCCGATAAAATTAAGCAGAACACTATTTTTCGATGTTATGTTTGTTGATTGTACGACGGAGCCAATTGCCAATGCACCAATATCCACAGTAGCTAGAGGTGATGACCACGTTGATCCTCCGTTTACTGTCGTAACTACTGAGATGGGATTTGTGATCGTCTGTGCCTCTCTTCCATAGATCTCTGCGTAAACTGAAGAGTTCGTCAATTCAAGCAAATTGCTTGACCAAATCGCCGAAGTTGCAAGCGTTCCTGTATCAATTTCTTTTTGCAATACAAAATTAGTTGCCGTACCGCATATAGTTACGCATCGATATGCTTGAATGAACCAATCAGATCCTGTGGTTCTATCAGTAAGTGTAACCCAGATATTTGTCATGCTATCGGCAAAAATGTAGGGAAAGGCTGATCCACCTCTTGCATTCGCAAGCGTAACAGCTTTCTCCGCTATTGTCCATGTGATTGTGCCATCCGAATTTAGAGTACCGAAACGATATTGAAATTGAGTATTGCTGGCCGCTGTGGAAGCATAGTAGATATTATTATTTGGCCTGTCATACCATATTGAAATAAGATGGCCTGGTGCTCCAGTCCTAACAACTTGTGTGGATGACCATGTCACTCCATTCAACGATGTGCTCCATACCTCATTAGTTCCATCACTGTAGAAAAACCAGAAACGCGTGTCTGCAAAAAATATCTTCCTCTGATTTGGCGCTGCACTTGCGACACTACTTGTAGTTGTTCCGACAGTTACGGGGTCGATCTTAAAACTGGATCCTATCTGGAAGGAAATCGTACTGGTGAGATTATTCCATGATGGATCATAATTCAAGGCATCATTCCAGCTAAATCCCAGCAAGCCAAAAGATATTTGGTTATTGACTCCTAAAGCATTCGATGAAAGAAGAACGTTCGCTTTCTCTGGATTATTCAATTTCAGATTGATTGTCGAATTTATTGCCGTTGCGCCACTGAGATTTCCGTGTATCGAGACTAAAAAATCGTTGGAGGTATATCCGCATGTTGCGGCCCTGAAGTGAGAGAATGAAATGGTCGTTGAAAAGACATGGGATCCTATCGCTGTGCTTAGAGAGTAGATTACAGTTGTTGAATTCGCATTGGGATTGGGAAGGATCAAAGAAGTATTCACTATCCCTGAAACCGCGACCAGAGGGAGAGAGAAATTCATTATCTGGCCCAATGAATTATTGAAGTAGAAACCACCTGATCTAAAGACGTAAGTGGTTGTCACATTCTGGCCCAGAGCTTGGCAGTTGAAGAGGTTGATTGGATTATTGAAGGTGAACTTGGCCAGAGAAACGGAGATCAATGGTTGCGATTGCCGTACACTTGAACTGCCTGCACTTGATTGAAATGAAAAGTTCGAAATGATTAAGAGAATTGCGATGAAGACGGTGACCTTCAAGATGAGCTCGCTGTTTCTGTCCACGTAATCGTAATGAGATCACCGGATAATGTACTAAATACCGGAAGATTTGATTCCGCAAAGAGCATGTAGGCTCCAGAACCGGATAGGGTTGTCGATGTTGTCAAACAGGTAAAATCAATCGATGTGGTCGAACCGCTCGCAGTGAAAGCATTGATGATTGTTGTGACTATTACTCCAGATGAGGGAGAACCGATGGTGACTACCGCATTGATAGGGCTGAGGCCATTTGTGGTCTGAACAGTTGCTGGACACAATGTATCTGTGTACGATGGCGAGGCTCCGCCTGAGACAGAAATGAATATTGATCTGGCCACATTCGTTGTATTTTGATAGCCCGAAGTGTGAAGCTTATTAGCAATCCATGTCATGCCCACATTAGAGATTCTTCCTACCGGATCGAGCGAATAATGAATCCCCGAACATGCAATCTCGCAATCAGCTTTGTACCCTTCGGCCAGCAAAGATGCCTCAGGAAAGGAATCAAGATGCTTGAAGATTACGATACTTGTTGAGATCCTGAGAGCTATCGAAAAGCCATCTGGATTCGCAGATCGATCTATGTAAACAATCGTGAAGATGGAAAGCGAAATCAAGAAAGCGATTGCAAGGGCAATAATTTTCTTTTGCAACTCAGTCGATCATCTTTGCGAGAATCACTCCGAAATTGAAGAAAATTGCAATGGCACCGATCAGGAGAAAGACTGAAAGATTGCCCAGAGTTCCAGAAGCAATATCGACCGTGATACTTCCATCGATAATCAGTTGGTAGGCTGTAAAGATACCAAGCACGGCTCCGAAGATGCAAGTAAGAAAGGTCACTATGAAGTGTTTATCTGGAACTTCATAGCCTATTGCTCCGAGAATAAAGGCAAGAGCGATTCCAAAAGTGTACGTGACTAGATCCATGTCGCTGGCCCTTGCATCGACTCTGAGCAATCGGTAGTTACATAGTAAGACAGATCTTCTCCCGAATAGAATCCTCCGAGTTGAATTCCGACCGCTATGGAACTCGAAGAATGGCCATTGATGTGCTGGTTTATCGAAGCAAGAAAAAGAATCTCTGAATCATTGTAAATCTTTATCGATGTAATATCGCATCCGATTTTTGCTGGATTCGAGATCTGAAAGATGCAAGCTCCAAGCAATTTTGAACAGGTGACGGAATTGATAGTTATCTGGGCCGAAGCACTTTGCTGGGAACCATTCCCAAATACAATCGGTCGAAGAATTATCAATCCTCCGAGGAGAAGAATTGAAACTATGATAAGAAGAGCAACCCAAAACCTTCTCAAGATGGGGAGGTACCTCCGGTCGTCTGGGCCCAGAGTCCATAAAATCCCATGATGAAAAGACCGATAGTTATCACTGTGTCACCTCCCAGTCCGGCAACGCTCTGAATCCATCCTCCAAATTCGCTATAAAGTGGGAACCATACAACTAGGAAAATTCCCATGCTCTGCATCAAACGAGTTGCTTGGGGATTGTTGACCGCGAAGGTTGCTCCGGTTCCGAAGAAAGTGGCTCCGATGTAGATTCCAAGAGCTCCGATCAGGAGAACGATTCCAATGAAGAATCCGAGTATGTTATTCAGTCCATCAAAGTGTACAGTAGTCAGAATAAACTGGTAAACTACGAATGGTGTAGTCGAATTTGCTTGCTTATCACAATATCCTCCAAACACGCTGAGAGATGCAAGATTCGATGTTGATGTAAAATTCACGGCTGGAATCGAGCCGGTCAGAGTCCATTGATCGATCGCTTCATGTGCCGTACTATTTCCCACAATTCCTGCATTACCGCAAGTATTCGGCTGAGAAATTACGGTATATCCGAAGAGATTGATCTGAGCAAGATTGGCCGGTACATCCACTGGCTGACTCGTTGAAAGATCATAGCAAGCGCATCCCGCAATCGGAGCCAGAGGAGGACAAGTATGTTGATTGCATTGAATGCTTGCATAATTTCTTAGCCACGTCACTGCTCCACAATGGAAATCATAGATACTATCCAGAGTTCCTCCATTCTGAGGCTTGCATAAAGATAGGGTTCCAACCAAGCTTGAGCCGGTCGTGTTATGGGCCGTTGCGAATGAACTGATGAAACCCACTATATCTCCGGCAAATAAATATGAAAAAGGGGAGTTTGGATTGATGATCTGAGGTTTACCTAGCTGACAATTCGTAGAATTTGAGCAGGGAGTCACTGTCGGATATTGTGGACAATTCAGTTCGGAGCAAGTTGTAACTGGCTGAGGGTTTGTGAAACCAGATGTCGTAAAATTATTGTAGATCATTCCACCGAGAATGAGAAGCATGAAAGCAAAGATCGAAATTCCCAATCCGGTTGCATTGAAATGCCAGGCCATGCTAAGTTGCTCTCCACATATAGAGAAGGAATCCGGCGATGCAGAGCATCATGAAACCAAAGTTCATGATTTGCATCAAATAGCAAATGAAATTTCCTGTTATTGTTCCGAGAAAGGCCATCATGATTCCATCTTCCTGTTCTCCTCCAAGAGCCTCCGCGACTCCCCAGAAGATTCCTGCGAATGTGATTATGAAGATCAGATCAAAATACCAGAACTGGAGACTGAAAGGATTCGGAGGCACGAATTTGATCACCGTACTTCCGCTTCCGAGGATAATAAATGGATTCAAAAACTGATGGCTCCTTGACCCCTTGATCGAGAGCGGAGTATGTAAATAATTAGGGCCGCAAGATAGAAAATCATTATCCCAAGGGGGATAAATGCAACTCCATTAGGCTGGTTGAATTCAGCAATGGTTCCCATAAGAGAACCTAGGAAGAGGCCGAGCATTGTTGCAAAGACAAGATTGGATGGCTTGGCCCTGAACACTTTCATCGCTCCCCAGAACATCCCTGGCCCGACCATTAGAAAAATCAATGCTGGAACCCAGCTCGAAGGAGTATTTTCATTGAAGATATTCCATGCTGTAACAGTCGAGGTTGTCACCGATGGCCCTAGGGCAACTAGGACTCCAGCCGATACGGCCGTGTAAGTATTTCCTCCAGTCAAATTCACCAGCAATCTATTCAAAAGCGAGCCAAATCCATTTGCAGTTCCATAGTTTTCAATGTTGAAATTCCAATTCGATGTACCTGGTTGCTGTAGCTTTGCCTGATCATTGCTTCCTGCAG
>Ga0187846_10001584_pt1 | contig 12792 bp, 13 predicted proteins | sample TC_taG_FD_161473 | JGI IMG/M metagenome (GOLD analysis project Ga0187846, IMG submission 161473) | Biofilm microbial communities from the roof of an iron ore cave, State of Minas Gerais, Brazil - TC_06 Biofilm (v2) | ecosystem: Environmental > Terrestrial > Deep subsurface > Cave > Wall biofilm...
ACCTTTTCTCGGCCTTCCCGCAGCATCGCCAGGGTGATGCCGAAGCTGCGATTCGCCGCTTCGGTGCCAGCGACGGATTGGAAGAGCAAGTCCACCGGCGCTCCACGATCCATAGCGGCGAGTTGAGTGGTGATATGCGCGAGGCAGCAAATTTGTGTGGGAACTCCGTACGTATCTGCGAGACGGCTGAGGACGCGCAGAATGGAGCCGACGGTCTCGACAGAATCCGTGGCTGGATTCACGCCGATGACGGCATCCCCGCAGCCGTAGAGCAACCCCTCAAAGGCAGCGAGCAAAATCCCGCCGAGATCATCGGCGGGATGATTCGGTTGGACGCGAATGCCAAGCACACCGCGCTCGCCCATGGTATTGCGGCAGCGAGTGACATTGCGAATCTTCGCAGCAGCCAGCACCAGGTCCTTGTTGCTCATAATTTTCGTGACGGCGGCAACGATTTCGGGAGTGACCGCCTGGCCGATGTGTTTTAGTTCCGATTCGCTTGTTGCGTCGTCGAGAATGTGCTCGCGGAATTCACCGACGGTCATGCTTTGGAAGGGCTGAAAGGCTTTCTGGTCGAAGGTCTCGACGATCAGGCGGCTGACGTCGTCATCGGCAGGATCAATCAGGGGTTGCCGGACAATTTCAGAGAGCGGAAGATCGGCGAGCTTCCGTTTGGCCGCAACCCGTTCGCGCTCGGACTGCGCCGCCAAGCCGGCAAGCTGGTCACCCGACTTTTCTTCATTCGCCTTGGCAAACAGCTCGCGGAGATCGGAAAAGGCAAATTGCTCGGGCATACGGCAGCAAGCGCGGAATGAATCGTCGCAAACGTCTTCCGCTGAAACTTACCATCAATCAACTGGCAAAGAAAGGCGGCAATACGGCTAAGCGAGATGAAAATGCAGTGCCGCGGCGCGGCCTGACAGCAGCGCGGCTAATTTTTTGCGTCGGGCGGAGGAACGTCCGCCGGATTCACCCAGTTCACTTTGAATGGGCCGACTCCATGGACCTGGACGATCGTGTCGCCTTTGCAGAGACCGAAGTGGCGCGCCTCTTTCGGCACGGTTGTAAAATTCCCGAAGTTCATCGTTTGGAGTTTAGTTTCGTCGAACGTTTCGCCCATGCCCACAAGTAACGCGCCCTTCATCACGGTGACATTTTCATCTTCGGGATGCCAGTGTGGCGGGACCCTTGTGCCGTCCGTGCAGCGAATCCGTATGACGTAAAGACCACCGGCCGCGTTGGGATCGCCGGAAACCACGGCGAAATCCGCATTCTTCATGATCGGCGTCCATTTGAGGTCGCTGTAATGCACGATGGCGTGCGATGGGGCCGCCGCCTCCTTTTTCGTCTGACCCGCCAGCGAAAGCACAACGACCAGCGTGGCGAAAGTTGCCACAGCTCCAAGAAGCATCAGGCTCTGCCTTTTCATCCATTTCCTCCTGGGAATGAGTCACAGAAACCCTACTACGCAGACCCGTTTCTTTGCAAGCCCGCAGCCAGATAGCATCAGGCCGGTATTACCATGCGCGCCGCGTGAAGTTCTTCGCATTCGCGACGATTGTTCTCGGGCACTCTGCCGCCCAGACCAGGTCGCGCTGCACGGCGGCCGGCCTCAAGCCACAACCCACCCAACATCGCCGAGAACGCCAGCTTCAGCACCGTAATCGTACAGGCGGCACAAAATGAGGGAATGCGAAATACATGAAGTGTTAAATACGCTCGTACCTAATCACGGGTGAGACTGAATCCGGTCACTACCCATCGTCCTCGAACTTCTCTTATCTCGAATTCGAGACCTCCGCCGTCTTCTATTTTGATCTCCTCTTTGCCCGGTGCAATGTGGGACAGTGTCAGGGACGAATCAAAAATCTCAGGAGGGATCTTCTGGACCAGAGTGGTAGCAACTTTCGGATCCGCGGTGTAGGCGAGAACGGCGGAAAGATCTCTAGCCTGGGCATACTCAATCACTCTGGCAACGGTTTCCAAGTCGGGGCGATTCGTGCTCCGACCAACAAAACGCACTTCGTTCCCTGAAAGGTCGTACGTGTCGACGCTGCAGAGCGTGGCCCATACATACGTGTCCACGGGTGAATGCCAACAGTAGGGTAAGGAAATCACCTTCCCGGACGTCTCCAGCTTTCCAATCGCCGGAACCGTGATGTGTTTGGGTTGCGATCCGGGCGACTGCAGTTCGTCAAACATCCCCTCCCCGCTCAGCACACCAGCCTGATGCAAGATGGTTTGCAAGTTGCCAGTCCACGACGAATCCCACTGGTACGCGGTGTAATCGATTCCAGTTTGGCCATCGCCACAGGAGATGTGCTCGAATCTTGCCAAGAATCGGGGTTTGCCGGAAGGACCACGTTCAAGGGGAAAAATCGCTAACCGCTCATCGGCTATGTGTTCTGCCCAACGAAACCCGTCTGTTCCTACCAATCTCCAGGCAACATCCCTTTTCTGAGCAGTTTCAGGCAAGAGGGTAGGGGTGCCGAAGACGGAGAATGTTGCGCGGCTTCTAATCGTGAGTTTCAGGACGATTACTGTCTTGAGATCAAGAAGGTCATAGTGGAATCGTCGCTCTTGCGGCCAACCAGCTTGTGCTTGGGAACTGATGTTTTCGAGTCTCTGTAGGGCTGCGTCTCCAGCCGAAGCAGGCCTGCCTGGTGCCGCGTTCATCGCTCCGAGGACTATGTCATCTACGCTTTCGAAAAGATCATTTTCGAGTTTGTGAACATCTGCCGAGGGTCCGGCGGCACCCAACCAGACCTTGCAATCGTCCTCCGGTTCCAGAGCAAGCTGAGTCGCCAGGCGCCTGAATCCCTCGACCCCATTGGTTGGCGCTGGCTTAGCCTGTCCATGCGCTACAAACGCCAAGCTACATAGGCAATAGAAGACACAAACAAGGCGACTAACGGAACAAAGTCGAGTCATTGGCTTCGATTATAACCGAAGGGCGTGCTGTGAGTGGCAGGAGGAAGAGCAAGCGCTCATGGGTTCCTTGCAAGAGCCGGTCCGCCGCTGAGCTTGCGACGTTCTGGTTCCTCAGCTATGATCGGGCCATCCAGAAATAAGTAACATCCTTGTAAATGCCGCGCCTCAACGAGCTAATTAAAGAAGGGAAAGAACGACACGCGGCACTGACACGGCTCCTAAAGCAGCCCAAGCGGTTCTTGTGGCTGATTTCCCTTGCATTCACTGCACGAAGCTTCTTCAAGAACAGTGGCGATCTGTCAGTCCCATTGATCGGCTTTGCCTTGCTGACGCTGTTCCTTTTTTACTATGCGGTTCCGCTGCGGGCGACGAGGCTTTTCGTACGGCGGGCGTCAGCGTTGGTTATAGATCTGATCGCTATTAGTCTGTTGATTGTTCCTTCGATGGTCTGGTATCGGACAGAACTCCAGCAGCCGGAAGACTTATTGCAGATTTCAGCGGGGCGAATTCTAATGCTCGCTCTCTGGCTTGCAGTTATGTACTTCGTGGTCTGCGATTGGCACTACGGCGCAACAATCGGCAAGCGGATGTTCGCCCTAAAGGTCACGGATCTAGACGGGCGCAGAGTAAGTTTTTGTACCTCATTCATCCGCACCTTTTGGTCACTTCCACTACCGGCGCTCTTTGGTGTCCTGCTCGCGCTCCACATTGAGTCGCTCCCTACAACTGTCTCCCGCCTAATGATTGGTGATGCGATCAAGCAGGCCTTTGTGACTTTCATCCCTATGTCGATTTTGTTTTTTGGCGGAAATCAGAGCGTGGTTGATCGGCTGACTCACACTGTCATAAGGGCAGAGCATCAATCGCCTCACTTGTTCTCGAAAATTAGTCCCAAAACATGGATACTGCTCTCCTTTTCGATGCTCGCGTGGGTTGCCCTTCAGCCAAGCCTGCTCTACTTTGGTTTGTTGAAAAACACGGTTGACGATCTGACAAGAGGATTGCCGGCGGGCACGCGCGTTTATTGGAATGCCTCTGAACTGGACACAACCCCAGTCTTGTGGCTTGCTTTGCCGTTGGGATTGAAAACCCCAGCTTACGCGATTAGGAACATCGAGATTCGGGAGGAAGTATCGCTCAGCGCGTCGAAATTTGAGCTTGATAATACGCACTTTTTCTTACCCCTAAGTCCCGAGACGTATCTCACGACCCAAACTAAACGGCGGGTCGTCCGTGTCACTTTGGCACGCGATCGGCCGTCGCTTATCAAAGTGATTCTTCTCCAGAATTACGAGGCGCTCATCAATCAAAACGTTCCAGTCACCCAGAGGCCGTTCTTCAGCGAATTGCAGTTGGTGACCGAGAATGAGTACGGGTTGTTCTCTGCCGGTGAAGAAGAGAACTTTCTGCTCTGCGCGCTGGTTTCCAACAACCAGCCTGTTACCTTCTACAGTCCGATGCTTCCGCACGGTGCTGTTAACTTTCACTGGTCACTTGATCGCCTTGGACTGTTGCTCGCTGGAGCCGGGATTCCCTATTCGTCTCAGTCTTATTGAGTAGACAAAGAGATGCGTGTCTATAAATTCCCTCTGGGGCAAAATTCGACCTCAAATCCGGTGCGACGCGGATGGCTTGTGAGCTGGCCCGTCCGCCTGCGCTGAGAAGCTCCGGCGCGACAGCCTTCGCCTTCTAAGTGGCCCGTCCGCCTGCGCTGAGAAGCTCCGGCGCGACAGCCTTCACCTTCTAAGTGGCCCGCCCGCCTTCGCAGAAGCTTCGGCGTGGCCCGCCGAGCCGAAGCCCGCAGAGCGGGCGAAGGCTGGTGGGGCTGGGGAGACTCGAACTCCCGACACGCGGTTTAGGAAACAGTTTGCTAGGCTCTCCTCATGGTGAAAAAACGCCAATGTTTATGCGGGTCTTCTTCTGGTACGCCCGTACCATTGTGCATATTCTGTGCATACCGCAGGATTGACCACGCGGGGAGGCGAACATGCAGGAGGGATATCTCTATAAATCTGGGCGGTACTGGCGGTTGCGGTATTACGAGCCTGTTCTGGAAAACGGGCAGGTCACAAGGAAACAGAGTAGCAGGAAGCTCGCTTTGATTCGAGAATATCCGACTAAGACCGAAGTACGGCCCCTGGCCGAGACCTTCCTTGCATCACTGAGCCAACAGCGCGCCGAATCCGGCCAGTCCGTTGCTGACTTTCTCGAAAACGTCTATTTGCCGCACTGCCGCGAGACGCTGCGGCCCTCCACCTGTAAAGGTTACTGGGATTGCTTCAAGGTACTGCGCGATCAACTTGACGGCGCAACTCTGCACAATTTCAAGACGCCTGAAGCGGACGCGCTGTTGCGCGCCGTCGCTGCCAAGAAGCAGCGCGCGCACAGCACACACAGGAATTTGAAGTCTTTCTTGTCCGGTGCATTCCGATTCGCAAAACGGCAAGGCGTAGTCAATGACAATCCAATTCGAGACGTTGCCATCCCGCGCGGGATGCCGAAGCGTGACCGTGCGCCTTATTCACTCGAAGAAGTCACCACAATGCTCCGCGTCGTGCCGGAGCCGTCAAGAACTGTCGTTCTTGTGGCCGCTTTGACTGGGCTCCGATTGAGCGAGTTGAAGGGGCTCCGTTGGGAAGATTTCGACGGTGATACAGTGAACATCCGGCGCAGTGTGTGGCAAGGATATGTGGGCGAGCCGAAGACACTAACTTCTCGCGCGCCAGTGCCAGTTGTCCCGTTTCTGCTCGAACAACTCGAAGAATACAAGAAGCGTAATAGCGGCGTGGGTTTTGTCTTTCACGGCGAGTCAGGCCAGCCAATTCGAGTTGAGAACCTGTTTCGTCGCCAGATGCGCGAGCCCTTGGAAAAAGCTGGCGTCGCTTGGAGAGGCTGGCATTGTTTCAGGTATGGCGTTGCAACCTTGCTTCACTCCCTCGGCACAGACAGCAAAACAATCTCAACTATTCTGCGCCACTCGAATTTGTCCGTCACGATGGACATTTATGCAAAGACGCTGCCCGAAGATGCGCGGCGCGCGATGATGAAGCTGGAAGCAGCGTTCAAGAACGCACAGAAAAAAGGTGCTGCATAGTGGTGCAGGTTTGTGTTAGTATGTAGTAGTCCTAAACCCGCACGCGACCGGGACGAGGCTAAGTGGGTCAAGTCGCCGGAAATTCTCCCGTAGGCGGTTGCAACGTGGACACCGGAACCCAGGGGATGTGACGGTAACTCGCAATCGTTGGCGGCTGCCTCGAAAATGAGACAGGCTGGCGATTGGAACCACCCCGAAAGCGATCCCGACATAAAAATAATACGGGCACTGGGAGAGAGAACTGGGTATCGCTATGCCCGTGCCCGAAAGTATTCCCGTTGTAAATCCCTCCGATATTTTGACTCCCGCACAGCTTTGCAAGCGCCTGAAAGTACGTCAAAGTTGGTTGTACAACCAAAGACGTAGGGGCCGCCGAAATCCTATTCCGGCGATCCGTCTGGGCTGTCGCCTCTTGCGCTACCACTGGCCGGACGTATCTGCGTGGCTCGCACAACAGCGCGAGCGGCGTAGGCGTGCCGCGTGAAACGAATCAAGGAAGAGGCTGAAGTAATCGTGCGCCTGGATTACATGGAGCAATTGGCGCATATCTGCGTCCATGCGTGGCCCGCGATGGCTGCGAAGATGGAGAAGCGTTACGGGCCCTCAATGGACGGCAGTAGTGAATCTTCAAGACGTTGGCGCGTCTCGCTTCGGGTGATCCGCTTCGGCACCCTAGAGAAGCGCAAACGCTCATTAAAGACCCCTGTTTTACCTCAGCCAGCCCCTCCCGAGCCTGGTCCTGCAAGATGACAGCGCAGGAAAGGGGAAAGGTAGGGGAAGAGCACAGCAAGGCCGGGAGCGCCGCCCGGCGAAGCAGCGCAAATGGAGGAAATGCAAAATGGAAACCACGGCAAAAATTAGGATTGAGATTGACGCATCCGAGGTTCGAGAACTCGAAGAAAAGTACGTCGAAGAACTCAGACAGCATCCTCGCATGCGTAAAACGCCAGACCAATGGATTGCGGAGCAAGTCTGCTGGCGGCTCTCGGGAGCGCGTTCCCAGAAAGGCCACTGGGCGGTGGAAAAAACCATCTTCCCGGCATGCCGGGCGGCTGTTAGTGCGTGCTTAAACGCGCGATTCGAGCGGCAAGATTTGGGATTCTGACGGGAATGAAGTTTTAGAACGAGGAGTGCGGCACAAAGCAAGGCGCGGTGTGATGGCACGCGGACAAGAAAGAGTAAGCAGGAGCACGATTATCGAGCCGATGGAAAAAAGGAAGGGAAAGGGTCCTCTCTCAAGGAGAGGACCCTCTACGTCATACCAGGAAGTCCTCTATGCCGCGTGAAACTGGCAGCGATTCATTCGGGGCAAACGGAAACTCCGAGCTAGTCCCTCGGGGAAAAGAGAGTCCAACATGGCAAATTTCGAGAGTAGTCTTCCGCGCGTTCGCGTGCCGCTGAAACCTGGGGAGTTGTGTCGGCTCAAGCGGCATTTTCGCGGAGCCGTTCGGGAAGTAATCGGCTATCTTGAACGCAAGGCGCTGCAACGGCATGATCGCTTCGTCTTCGCCACGGAGAAGACGATTGCGAGTTGGTGCAGGCGATACCAGGGAAAACGGTACAGCTATAATTACATCCGGCACTGTTTGGAATTCCTACGTGACTTGGGACTGATCTCGGAGCGGCACCAGCGTGACGGTCGCTGGGGCTTTCACGTCCTGCACCATGACCAAGTTTGCTACGGCACGGAAACTGAGTGTCGCTGGGCTGGAATTGACCCGCCCAAGGCTGGAGAATCCGAGGAAAATTGCCTTGCGCGGGCGCACGGAATGATCCCATCGGAGCACACCCGAGAGCACACCGCAGAGCACACCCCAGAGCACACCCCAGAGCACACCGCAGAGCACACGACAAGCCCTTCGAGAGCACACCCGAGAGCACACGACAGGCTCTCCAATGACACTTGCAACGGCAATACTCAGAATGATTTGCCGACAGATAGAGCACACGAATTGGCTCCTAGCCGTGTTAGCCGTGTTCTAGCCGTTGGAGCCGTAGGAGCCGAGGGAGCCGGGGGAACCCCGCAAAAATGCGAACAAGGCAACGGCCTGACTGCTGCCTCTGCTGATATTCTTACGAATGAACAAATCTTGAAAGACGAACAAAGCAACGGCTCCGGTCAAGGGAATGAACAAGACGAACAAAGCCACACCCTGAAAGAAATCTCCTATGCGCTTGACTGTTTGAATGAGTCCACCTACGTCGCACAAATCACAGACGGAGAGCTTGCGATTGACCGGGAGTATTCCTACTGGCGCGAGTTGGTGGAATGTTGTCAGCACTGCGTTGAAGTATTCGGCCATCGCAAATTTGAAGGGCGTAAGACCTTGGCCGATGTGATGGACTCCGCGATGCACCATCTGCGCGAGAAGTACAACGTCAACGCGCCCGCCGCGTGGCTGCCCGTAATCAAGAAGCTCCGCAAGGGCGGCCCGGTATCGCAGATTGACTGCGCTTTCTGTGTGCCATACGTTCCCGGTGACGAAAGCGAGGCGGTTTCGGGGGGCGAGTAACGTTGAGCCTGTACTATGGAAACCAACTTCTTTACAACTGTCCGCGCCAGAATGCCTGCGCGATTCACGAAGACCTTTCCCGGCCGGGCACTTACACGCTCGTTCTGGACAACCAGGAGTCTATGATGTTTGCTCGTGAGGTTACCGGCCAGATTCAGCTTCGCTATGTCAAGTGAGGAGTAGACATGCTCATCGGAAAGCGATTGCGTGAAATCCGCGAGGCTCGGAAGCTAAGCCAGGGTGACATCGAGCGCCGCACGGGACTGATTCGCTGCTACGTCTCCCGCGTGGAAAACGGACACACTGTTCCTGCGCTGGAGACGCTCGAAAGGTTTGCACGGGCGCTGGAAGTCCCCATGTACGCGCTTTTCTACGACGGCGAAGCACCGAAGCAGCCACGGGGAGGGTTCTTCGAGTCTAGCCGGGATACACGCGAACTCGACCAGTTGCGGGAGGTGCTTGCTCGGATGCCGAATAATCGCCGTGAGCTTTTGGTGTCCTTGGCTCAGCAGATGGCGCGACGACGGACGCGCCGGTGGTCGAACAACCAAAACGCAACCGGGTCGTCTAGATTCAGTCCGATTTAGCGCACGGTCAAGGAGGGTGAGCTTCTTGGCGCCATGTTCCTGGATCTCAAAGTACGTCGTCGTGGGATTTGGAAATGGAAGTTGGCATTACTGCTGGCCGCGGCTTTCCCTCTCACGACCGCACTCGGCCAAAGTCTTAATGTGACGCTCCTCGGCAAGAGCTTTACTGTAGGGGAAGGGCCTGAGAAGAAGGTCGTTAACCGCCTCGGTGTAACGACCCTCATACAGTCCGGAAAGGAAAGACTGCTCTTTGATTGCAGTGACGGTTTGCGGGAACACATTGAACGGCTCAACATCGCGCCTCAGGAACTCAACACCTGTTTTTTCACCCGTTTCGATTTCGAGGGATTCTTGCCTCTATTGTTTCTGACTGGGGATAGGAAAGTCCCCTTGCAGTTTTGGGGGCCGCCGGGGACTAAGAAGACGTTGTCCGAAGGCCTGCGACGCAAGGATTGGCAACTCACGATCCAAATATGGAAGACTACGACCGGCGCTAATCTGAACACAAAGATTCAGGACGTGAGCAAAGGCGTCGCCTATCAGAGCGGCGACCTTAGGGTAACAGCTTTCACGCTCAATCCGGGACAAGCCAACCTAGTTCTTGCATACCGCATTGATTTTGCGGGGCACTCGATGGTATTAACCGGCAACACCCAATATCTGGACCAGTTAGTTCAATTCTCCCAGCGCGCTGACGTCGTCGTTCATGAGGTGATGGATTCGGATCGCTCGGCTCCAGACCAGGCGGCAACTCTATTTAGGCAAGTGAACCCAAAGTTAGCTCTGTTCACGAGCGTGGCGCCTGAATCTGCTGCCGACTTGATTGCTCTTACCCGGAAGGCCTATTCGGGCCCTCTTGAAGTAGGCGAGGACCTGATGACCATAGAAATCGGGGAGCATGTGGAGTTTCGCCGCCCTCTTCCGAAGCCATGATTTGATCGTGGAGCCCTTGCTGTGAAGGACTCTGGAATCTCTGTCCTACGCCCCCAGGGTTTGGTCGCATTCCGTTCTTAACACTTTCGACCGTCCGTCGCTTGAGAGATGAAGTCTTGACAGTTATCGAGGCCATCCCAAGGACCGCCACGCTCGACAGCCGCATAAGCGAATCTCAACCATTCCTCATAAATACAAACCCCGAAATAATCCACCAAGAGCTTAATGGGTGTCAAAGTCGTTGTACTTCGTCCGAAGGACAACTGAAGCATAAATTTCTAGCAACGCCTGCCGAGTAGGGTCGGCTTCCTCTACAAAGCGCAAATCCATATTGCGAACGCGGGTCCTTCGCTTGCTTGAATGCTTCACCAAAAGCGGTTTCTGCCAGAAGCGCGACTCTAGAACCAACAGACGAATACGCGGCGGTCAGCCTACCAGTTGTTTCTCGTGCGAGCTTGAACGCGAACACCGCTTGATTGTGCTGCGCTCCCGCCACTGAGTGCTGTCGCAATCTGTTCCCCAAGCGGCGCGTCCGGCCCACGTAGAGATGATTCTCCGTAAATGCCAAAAAGCGCAGCAGCTTCACTACGGACATCCAGGAGGACGCGTGGGAAGATTGTAGAGAAAGAAGAAACTCATGGTGACATCCGGCTTTTGATAGAAAGGGGGAAACGGCTGGAAAGGGGCGGCCCGCCGGATCGTAGAGAGAGCCGCCTCGGCCAAGTCATCAGTCGCGAACACTGTGGTGAAGAGGATTCCTTCTTCGTCCACGGTTCCATCTTTCTGAACCTTGAAATCCAGTTCGACCAAGCCTCTTTCTCCACCCCGTGCGGCACGCGGCATCTCCTTCCACCACCTCTTTCGAACGGCATCCATGAGACCGTTCACGTAAGGCGACATCCTCGGGTCAATGTCCGACCCTGTCCTCCACCCCTGATCAGAAGTCTCATAACAAAACGGATGCTTCAATTCCAGAATCACGGCGTCGAGCGGTTTCGCGTCGAGATTCGCGAGGGATTGCAGCTTGTTGCTTTTCCACGAGACTGAGCCGGAGATTCGGTACTCTTGGTTCGTCTTGCCATCGGCGTATGTTTCGCTTACGTGTGCGTCGCTGAGAGTGATGTCGACGTGCATCGGGAATTGGCTCTCAAGGGTTCCTTCGCTCGCGCCGAGATGGAGATGCAGGATGCGAACATGCTCGTTTTCCAGCACGACGCGAAAGTGCTTTGGATCAACATAAACAGGATCGCGTTCAGACCAGGGAACGCTCAATTGCCCGAAAGCGTTAGAGTCCTTCAGTTCGATGACCAACAATTCCGCGGGCGCATCCCCGAGATTTTCGATCGAATATGCGAACCCGCCACGATTCCAAGCGGCGCTGCCTGGTCCTGCTTCCCAAATCTCTGGCGCCCCCTTTTCCGGAATCCGTTTCAGCGACTCGCCGCGCAGCCAAACGACAACACTCTCCTTGTCGAGCTTTTGCGGGGTAACTTCCCGGTGGGGCGGGATGGCATAACGAAAGACTCGCACATGCTTATTGTCTGGTTCCGCAGGGTCTTTTGTCTGATTCGCCTTTACAGGCTCTTGCGCGAAAGAAGGCCGCGCTGGAAGTGTTACGAGCAGAAAGAGTAGGAGGCATCCATGCAAGGGCGACCGTCCGATGGCACCCACACCTCGGTGCCTGTCCTATTAGAGCGGATCTCCTTCCTTAAAGGAAAGTCTCACCGTGAGTCCACCAAGAGTCGGGTCGAGAACCGCCCCTCAATCTTACAAACTAACGGGTGCGACACCGGACGACACCCTCAGAAGTAGCCTACCGCTCGCTGTGCGAAAAGATTTCGAGCTGATTTGTCGAGGTATTGCCCTCGAAAGCGTCTCCCAAGAATCGACGTTTCTCCTCAGAGGTGGCACTCACGCTGCCAATCCATTTTCCACTGCTGAAATCGTGTGATCCCTGTAGTGTAATATTCTGTGGCGGCGTTTGGCCGAGATAGAAAATTGTTGTCGTCACCTGTGCTGTGTTCTGGGCAGTCGTCCCATTAGTAGTAACGCGTCTGTAGGTAGCGTAGTTTCCGATTTAAACGCCCGCTTGGTCTGAGACTGTCCCTCCCTCGAATTGCCACAAACCTGCTGCGTCAGTCACATTAGTCAAAGATACAGTAGAACTCACTTAACTTGCATCAGGGCCCGGCTTGTGTTCCGGTCGCGACGACCGTAATCCCTAGGACGGAAATAGGCTAGACAGGATAACCACATTTTGATGTGGCGCGGACAGTAATCCCTGCTACCTTCTATGTCAAGTCTAAAAATGTTGAGGTTCTAGCAGACCCATGACCCCGTGCAAATTTTCGACGACCGATCCCTTCGTTTTCTATCGTTGCCTAGCGTCGTTTGCTTTGTTGCCGGTGCGGTCGGGCAGATCCCCCTGCGGAGCCGCAACAACAGCCATCGGCATCCGGCCCGACTCGAACGGTCGCCACAACCTCGTCGGTTGAGGTACTGATCTCGCTCAGGCTGTCGTTCGAAGGCAAAAGAGTGCGGCCTTGAATTCGCGAATCCTTGCCTTCTGGAATGCAGCCTCTGGCGCCGACTCGCCTACCGCCTGACGCGCCGAGGGCATGCCCGCCTAGAATTCCTGCGAACGAAGAAAGCGATGTCAGAGCCGGACCCCGCACGCCCGCGCTTCCCGTGGGAACGCGCGTAGAGTTTTTCCCTTTTTTCGTAACGCCGGTCA